>ERZ772917.1424-NODE-1424-length-13743-cov-17.247589_pt1 | contig 13743 bp, 8 predicted proteins | sample MGYA00511187_ERZ772917 | MGnify/ENA primary metagenome ERZ772917 (study PRJEB29015, sample SAMEA2737925) | human oral metagenome | biome: human oral; feature: human-associated habitat; material: dental | place: China | collected 2012 ... | reverse complement strand
CCGGCCCCCGGCGAGTTCTCCGCCGTCGCCATCGCCCACTACCGCGACATGCTGCGCGCCTGCCACGAGCACGGGCTCACCCCGATCGTCACCTACCACCACTTCACCTCCCCGGCCTGGCTCATCGCCCGCGGCGGCTGGGAGGACAAGGCCACGCCCGGGCTCTTCGCCCGCTACTGCCGCCGCGTCACCGCCGAGCTCGGCGACATGTTCGACCTCGTCTGCACCATGAACGAGCCCAACCTCGCCATCCTCCTGCGCGAGATGGGCCTGTGCGAGGCGACCCCCGGAGCCCGGCTGAACAACCCCACCTGGGTCGGCGCCGCCCGCGCGCTGGGGACGACGGCGGACAGGGTCGCCGGCTTCCAGCTGTCGGCCACGCAGGAGGCCTTCGAGGTCAAGGTCGCCGCCCACCGGGCCGCCGTCGAGGCCATCAAGGAGGTCAATCCCGCGATGAGAGTCGGCTGGACCCTGGCCAACTCCGACTTCCACGCCGCCCCCGGCGGCGAGGAGCGCGTGGCGCGCATGATCGAGGAGAACAATCTGCGCTACCTGCGGGTGAGCGAAGGCGACGACTTCGTCGGACTGCAGACCTACAACCGCACCGTCCTGGGCCCGGACGGCCCGGTGCCGCCCGCCGAGGGCGCCGTGGTCAACCCGGCGGGCGAGGAGATCTGGCCCTGGGCGATCGGCGCCGTGATCCGCCAGGCCCAGGAGATCGTCAAGGTGCCGATCATCGTCACCGAGAACGGCCTGAACACGGAGGACGACGCCCAGCGCGTGGACTTCCTGCGCACCGCCATCGCGGAGGTCGGCGCGGCCATCGCCGACGGCGTGCCGGTGGGCGGCTACATGTGCTGGTCGGCCATGGACAACTTCGAGTGGGTCTTCGGCTACGGCCCCAAGTTCGGCATTATCGCCGTGGACCGGGACACCCAGGAGCGCACGGTCAAGAAGTCCGGCCGCGTCTACGGCGAGATCGCCCGGACCAACGGGGCGTCCCTGGCCTGACCTTTTTTTCGTCGAGATCGGTTCAGTTCCGTACCGAGATCGGTTCACTTCCGCGTCGAGATCGGTTCACTTCCGCATCGAGATCGGTTCACTTCCGCATCGAGATCGGTCCGACGGACCGATCTCGACGTCTTGGAGCCGCGGCCTCTGGCCTGAGACCTGCAGACAGCAGGAAGGGCGAGGACCTCGTTGTCCCCGCCCTGTTCGGCGTGCGGGCTGGTTCCCGCGTGGCTCCGGCTGACAGCGCCCGGAGACCTGTCGGTGCTCGGCTCGGTGGCTCAGCGCTGCTCGCCCTGGGCCTGCTCGGCGGCGAGGGTGCGCTGGAGCTCGCGCTCGCGGGCCACGGCGGCGCGGATGGTGAGGTCGATGTCGAAGAACATGGGGTCTTCCTCTCCTGAGTGTTCCTGATCGGTTCCCGCTCCTTGCGGAACGAGAAGACGCACGTCCGACGGGGCTCCGTCGTCGTGCGTCTTAAGAAGACTAGCCACCGAGGAAGCGGGTTTCCATCCGCTCGGCGCTGTGAGGTTCGAGACGGGCTACGGCCTCGCCCGATGGCCGTGGCCCTCGCGGTCGCAGGCCGGGCGCCGCTCCCGTCCCGCCCAGGGCGTCGCGGGTCCGGGTGGAGCCGGGCGCGGCTACGCCGTCGTCCGCGTCCCGCTACGGCCGGAGCCGACTGGACGGGAGCGCGAGCCGGACGGCAGCGGGCGCCCGCCCTTTGAGCCGGTCGTCTGGATGACTGGTACCAAGGCTCGAGCGGCGGTGCTGCGGTGCAAGCCGACAGCCGCGCTGCGGGCACCCCGAACCGATCTCGACACGGAACTCGACCGATCTCGGCGCGGAACCGGACCGATCTCGGCACGGAAGTGAACCGATCTCGGCACGGAATACGACCGATCTCGGCGAAAGGGCGGGCTCACAGCGAGACGACGGTGCGGCCGGCGGCCAGCTCGCGGGCCGCACCGTCGGGGCCGATGAGCTCGCCGCCCACCCCGGCGGGCAGCTCGATCTCGTAGCGCACCGCCGTACCCGGCCCGCCCTGCCGGGCCCAGGACACCGCCACGCGTCCGAACGGCGTGTCGCGGTGGGAGCGGGCCCAGGAGACCGGGCCGTCGGTCAGCGGCGCCACACGCACCCGGTGGAAGCCCGGCTCGGCCGCCTCGATGCCGCCCACGCGGCGGAATAGCCAGTCGTCCACGCAGCCGAAGGCGTAGTGGTTGAAGCTCATCGCCCCCACCGTGCCGTCCGGGGCGACGGCCGTCCACGACTCCCAGATCGTCGTAGCCCCCCGGGCGACCTCGTAGAGCCAGGAGGGCGCGGTGTCCTGGGCCAGCACCGCCCAGGCCAGGTCCTCCCGGCCGGCATCCACCAGGACGTCCAGCAGGAAGGGCACCGAGAGGAACCCGGTGTCCAGGTGCCGTCCGGCGGCCTCGACCAGCGCCGCGAGCCGGTCGGCCGCGGCCCGGCGCCGCTCGGCGTCGGGGATGAGGTCGAAGGCGAGGGCCAGGACGTAGACGCCCTGCAGGTCCGGCTCCATGGCGCCGTCGTCGCCGACGTGCTCCGCTGCGAAGGCGCGGCGCACCGCCTCCCAGCGCTCGGCGTAGGAGTCGGCCTCCGCCTCCCGGCCCAGGGCCCGGGCGACCACCGCCATGGTCCGCAGGGCCTCGGCGTGGAAGGCCGAGCCGACGATCTCGCTGGTGAGCCGGGGCGCGACCATGACGGCGTCGAGCGAGCCGTCGGCCAGGGTCGAGGGCGCCAGCCAGTCCCCGAAGTGGAGGCGCGAGCTCCACAGCAGCCGCTGGCGGGCGGCCTCGTCATCGTCCAGCGCCTCCCACCCGGCGGTCCGGTCTGTGCTCTCCCAGCTCTCCCGGTCTTCCGGGTCGGCGCCGCGCAGCCGCGGGGGCAGCTCGGCGGCGGCCTGGCGGGCCTGCATCTCCACCCAGGCCCGCATGGCCGGGTAGCACGCCGACAGCGTGTCGGCGTCCCCGTAGCGCTCCCACAGCGCCAGCGGCACCCGGATGATCGCGTCCCCCCAGCCGGCCGCGGCCGTGATCCCGCCGATGCCGCCCTGGCCCTCCATGGCCTCCTGGCGCGGGGCGAAGGGCGAGATGATGACGACGCGCCCGTCGTCCTTCTGGTCGGCGCGCACGTTGCGCAGCCAGCGGGCCAGGAAGGTGTGGACCTCGGCGTTGTTGGTGGCCGCGGGCGCGAAGATCTGGATGTCCCCGGTCCAGCCCACGCGCTCGCGCTGGGGGCAGTCGGTGGGGATCGACAGGAAGTTGGCGCGCTGGGACCACACGGTGTTGGCGTGCAGCCGGGTCAGACGAGGATCGGAGCACTCCAGGTCCCCGGCGGGCTCCAGGTCCGAGCCGATGACGACGGCGGTGGCGGCGCCCTCGGCGAGCTCGCCCGGGTAGCCGGTCACCCGCGCGTAGCGGAAGCCGTGGAAGGTGAAGGCGGGCTCGAAGACCTCGGGGGAGTCGGGCGTCCCCGTGCCGGCCAGGACCCACACGTCGCGCTGGTCCTTGTTGGGGCCCTGCACGTTGGAGAAGAAGGTGCCGTCGGCCGCCAGGTGCTCGGAGTGCTCCAGGACGATCTCGGTGCCGGCCGGCCCGACGGCGGACAGCCGCACCCGCCCGGCGATCACCTGGCCGAAGTCCAGCACGGTCTCACCCGCCGGGGTGGTCAGTACCCGGGCGACGGGCAGCTCCATGAGGCGGCGCACGGGCTCGCCGCGGAAGGGCTCCAGGGCGGTGGCCGGGTCGAGCTCGGCGGCCGGGATGATGCGGACCGGGTCCCAGGCGGTGTCGTCGAAGCCGGGGGTCTCCCAGCCCGCGACGGCGGCGGCGAGGCGGTCGTCGCGCCTCTCGCCGATCATGATGTCGCTGTAGCGGATGGGGCCGGCCTGGCTGGAGCGGGCGGAGGCGTCGGGGCCGTAGACGGCGCGGGTGCCGTCGGCGCGGGTGACGGACAGCTGCCACCAGCCGCGCAGGAGGGTGCCGTACTGGGCGGACTCGCCGGTGACGGTCATGCGCCCGGCGAACCAGCCGTCGCCCAGTCGCAGCCCCAGCGTGTGGCGGCTCTCGTCGGCTCCCGCCGGGCCGCCCGGGCCGTCGGCTCCCGCCGGGCCGCCCGAGCCTGCCAGGAGGCGGGTGACGTCGTGGACCTCGAATTCGGTGTAGGCGTGGTAGCTGGTCCAGCCCGGGGCCAGGACCGTGTCGCCCACCGGGACGCCGTCGATGAAGACGTCGATAACGCCCTGGGCGCTCACGTAGAGGCGGGCGCGGGTGATCGGCGCGGCAGAGGCCGAGGATGCCGGAGAGGCGCCCGGCCCCGCCTCCCGGTCCGCGTGGCCCAGGTCGAGGTCCTGGCGCACGAGCTTGACCGGGTGGAGGCGCTCGCCTGCGGGCGCGCGGTCCTGGGGGATGAAGAGGGTCTCGAAGTCGGCCGGCGGCTCGGGCTCCACCGGCGTCTGGGCGGGCTCCACCCAGGGGGAGACGATGTCGGCGGGGTCCAGGAGCGAGGTGGAGAAGGCCGAGACGGCCCACTGCGAGGGGGCTGCGGCTGGGTCGGGGCGGGCGGTGCCGCCAGAGTCGGCCGGGGCGCCATCCGGAGCGGCCGCGTCGGGCCCGGTGGTCTCGTCGGACCCGGCAGCGGGGGCGCCGCCCGCCGTCCACACGCGCACGCGCCAGGTGTAGTCGGCGTCCGAGACCAGGGGCTCCCCCGCGTAGGGGACCCACGGGCTCATGGGAGGATCGTTCACATCCACGCGGCCGGTGGCCCAGACGGCCGGCTCGACGGGAGCCCCGGAGGCCGCGTCGAGGCGGCGGACCTCCACCTCGTAGGCGGTGGCGGGCTCGGTGCCGGGGACCTGCCAGGCGAGAACGGGCTCGCGCACGGCGACGCCGAGGGGCTCTCGCTGGTGGTCCACCGTGAGACGGGTCGGCGCCGGTGCGGGGGCGGCGGCGCGGGGTGCGGTGCTGGCGGGGGCGCTCATGGCGGACTCCTTCGTCCTCGGGGTCGGGCGGTGGTGACGGGCGGGCCGGTCCCGCGTCTCAGAACAGGTCGGTGGGGACGTCGAAGGCCTCGACGACGGCGCGCAGCTCGGCGTCGGTCACCCCCTCGCCCAGGCCGCCGGCCATCATGTCGCGGACCTCGTACATGGCGCCGGTCTCGGCGTACTCGACCTTGTCGACCGCGGCCAGGGGCGAGGCGTCGGAGCGCACCATAATGCCGTGCTTGGACCACAGGACGATGACGTGGTCGCGCAGGGCCCGCACATTGCTCTCCATGAGCTCCTGCGAGCCCGGCACCATGAAGTCAAGCACCTCGATGCCCGCGGGGATCTGGACGATGGTCTCAGGCTCCCAGCGCAGGATGCGACGGTTGAACGCCTTCGTGCTGCGCAGGTCCCTCACGTGGGAGAGCTGGACCAGGTACGGGGGCTGGGCGTGGATGACGGCCTGGAACCCCGTACCGCGCCGCTCCACCTGGTCGTTGTGCACGGCCAGGTGGGAGTTGAACTCGCTGGTGGGGCGCTCGTAGGCCCGCTGCGGGTGGGTGTACCAGGTGCCGGTGGCCCCGCCGTCGTCGACGACGAAGGCCGAGACGTTCGCCTCGGGCGAGGCGGCGACGTCGCGCAGGCGGCAGCCCGAGCCGGTCACCAGGACGGTGCGGCCGGCCAGCGCAGGGGCGGGCAGCGGCAGCTCGGTGCCGGGGCGGGCCCGGGGGAAGCGGTCGGCGAGGCCGAGCTCGTCGGCGCCGGCGGCGACGGACACGGAGATGTTGCCGGCGCCGGCCTCGACGGCGCTCATGTGGTCCAGGCGGCGTCCGGCGGCGCCCATCTGGGCGAGGACGTCACTGAGGGCGGGAGTGGTGGACATGAAGCTCCTTTTCGGGTTCCGGTGGCGGGTGTTTGAGGGGTATGGCTGAGGCTCGCGGGAGGTCATTGTGCGCGCGCCAGGCGGGCGGCGAAGCGGTCGAGCGACCGGGCGGTCAGCGGGCTGCCGACGGCGTTGAGGTGGCCGTGCGGGACACCCGCGCAGGTGACGCACTCGACGTCGGCGCCGGCCGCCGCCAGCCGGCGGGCGAAGGCCTCTCCGGAGGCGCGCAGGTCGTCGTTCTCGCAGTTCTCGATGTAGGTCGGCGGGTAGCCGGCCAGGTCGGCGGCCTCGCCCGGGAAGGCATGGGCGGGCACGTCCCGGACCGGTCCGCCGAGCAGGTTGGTGTTCAGGGCGGCCATGACGTCGGCGGGGAAGCGCAGGACCTGCGGCATCTCCTCCAGACGGTCGGCCAACTCTTCCGAGGGGGCGGGCCAGTGCTCGGCGTGGACGACGGGGTAGGCGAGCAGCGCCTGCCAGGGGGCGGCGCCGTCGTCTCGGCCGCGCAGGGCGACGCCGGCCGCGAGGCATCCGCCCGCACTGGCCCCGCCGACAGCCAGACGCGCGGGGTCGACGCCGAGCCCCGCGGCGTGGGCGGACGTCCAGCGGAAGGCGGCGCAGGCGTCGTCGTGCGGCACGGGGTGGTGGGTGGCCCCGTCATTGCACAGCCGGTAGAAGACCGAGACGACCGTCGCACCGGTGCGGGTGACCAGGCCGCGGGCAACGGCGTCGGCCTCCGGCATGTCCAGGTCGCCGGCCACGAAGGCGCCGCCGTGGTACCACACCAGGCCGGCGCGCCGGCCGTCGTCGTCGGCGGGGGAGGGGACCGGTGCGATCCAGCCCGGCTCGGGGCGGTAGATCCGCAGGGGGATCGGCCCGTGAGGCCCCTCGATCAGGCGCTCCTCGACGGTCGAGTGGGTGTCCTCCGGGTCTCCGAAGGGAGCCGACCAGGCGTCCATGGCCCTCGTGGCCTCCAGGGCCGCCGCTGCCCCGCCGTCGGAGGGCGCGCCCGTCTCGGCCCGGCCGGGAGTCTCCCGCGCCGTTGCACCCGCGGCTGCCATCGCCATGGCCGCGGCCAGGGACTCCGGAGAGGGTGCCGGCAGGTCTGCCAGGAGGGGCAGCCGCTCGGTGTAGGGCGGCAGGAAGCCGCCGGCGAGCGGAGCCAGCGGAACGCCGTCGCGAGTGGCGGCTGGTTGCGGCGCCGTAGGCGCGTACTGCGCGTCGTCGATCATCAGGGTGTCCTCTCAAACGGTGGGATAGGGCGGCGGCGGACGGCTTCAGCCGAAGAGCCGGTGCTCGACGGCGTCCCAGCCGGCGGCGGCGTCGGCCTGCGGCGTGTACCGCGCGATCCGGCTGGAGTCGCGGATGAGGCGGCGCAGGTCGCTCAGGTCGCCCTCGATGAGCCCGGCGCCGCGGGCGGCCACGACCATGTTGCCCAGGGCGGTGCCCTCGGCGGGGCCGGCCAGGACCGGCAGCCCGGTGGCGTCGGCGGCCAGCTGGCACAGGAGCCGGTTGTTGACGCCGCCGCCGACCATGTGCACGACCCTCACCTCCCGCCCGGACAGCTCGGCCGCCCGACGTACGGCGCGCCGGTAGGCCAGGGCCAGGGAGTCGTTGATGCAGCGCACGTACTCCCCGGCGCTGCGGGGCCTGGGCTGGCCGGTGGCGCGGGCGGCGTCGTCGATGCGGGCCGCCATGTCCCCGGGGGCGTAGAAGGCGGCGTCGTTGATGTCGACGACGGTGCGCAGCGGCTCGGCGGCGGCCGCGGCGGCGTCGAGCTCGGGCAGGGAGGTCTCCAGGCCCTGGCTCCGCCAGGTGCGCACGGCCTCGTTGAGGACCCACAGGCCCATGACGTTCCTCAGGTAGCGGACCGTGTGGTCCACGCCGAGCTCGTTGGTGAAGTTGGCCCTCTGCGAGGCCAGGGTGAGCACCGGCTCGTCCAGCTCCAGGCCGACCAGGGACCAGGTCCCGCAGGAGATGTAGGCGAAGTCGGGCTCGGCGGCGGGCACGGCGACGACGGCGGAGGCCGTGTCGTGGCTGCCGACGGCGACCACGGGCGTGGGCTCGCCGTCGGGGCCGAAGACCTCCAGCGCCTCGCGCCGCACCGGCCCGATGACGGTGCCCGGCTCGATGATCTCGGGCAGGACGCCGTCCAGGTCGAGGCCGAGCTCGGTGCGCAGGCGCTCCAGCAGGGGCCGCGACCAGGTGCGCAGGCGCGCGTCCACCAGGCCGGTGGTCGAGGCGTTGGTGACCTCGGCGACCCGCTGGCCGGTGAGGAAGCAGGCCAGGAGGTCGGGCAGGAGCAGCAGGGTGCGGGCGTAGGCGCCGTTGGAGGCCCGGGGGATGCCGTTGTCGCGCGCCTGGGCCACGAGCTGGAACATGGTGTTGAAGTCCTGCACCTGCAGCCCGTTGACCGCGTAGATCTCGCGCGCCGGGATCCTGGCGAAGACCTGCTCGGGGATGCCGCGGGTGCGCGCCGAGCGGTAGGCGTGGACCTGCGCGGACAGGGTGCCCGAGCCGTTGACCAGGCCGTAGTCCACCCCCCAGGTGTCGATGCCGATGGCCGACAGGGGGCCGACGTCGCGCACGGCCGCGAGCAGCCCCTCGCGCACCTCGTCCCACAGGCGGAGCATGTCCCAGAACAGGCGCTCGCCCTCGCGGGTGGGCAGGGGGATGGCGCCGTTGGCGAAGCGGCGCGTCTCGGTCAGGGTGATGCGTCCGTCGGCGATGGTGCCGACCATGACGCGCCCGGAGGAGGCGCCGAGGTCGACGGCGCCGATGTGGACGGGGGTGGCGGTCATGAGGGTTCCTTTCGGACGACGACGTCGGGTGCGCGGCTCGGGGCCCGGGCGGGGCGCGGCTGAGGGCGGGGAGGGTCAGGCGCCCCAGCCCGCCGCGTTGCCGCCGACGCGCTCGGCGCGCACCCGCTCAAGGTAGCCGGAGTCCAGGAAGGCCCGCATGGGGTCGGGGGCCAGGCCCTGGGACTCGCGCAGCTCGGCCAGCAGGGGGCGCACGTCGGTACTGAAGGCGTCGACGAAGACGTCGTTGGCGGCGAGCACGTCACCGGCGGTCTGGGCCGCCTTCAGGGCCTCGCGGTCCACGAGGAGCGCCTTGGCGGTGGCCTCCTGGACGTTGGTGGCCGAGCGGATCTCGCCGGGGATCTTCTCCTCCAGGTTGTGGCACTGGTCGAGCATGAAGCTGACACCGGAGTCGGGGGCCAGGGCGCCCGCCGAGACGATCTCGTTCATGATGCGGAAGAGCTGGTAGGGGTCCGCCGCACCGACGATGAGGTCATCGTCGGCGTAGAAGCGCGAGTTGAAGTCGAAGGCCCCCAGTCGCCCCAGCCGCAGGAGCTGGGCGACGATGAACTCGATATTCGTGCCCGGCGCGTGGTGGCCGGTGTCCAGGACCACCTTGGCGCGCTCGCCCAGCGCCAGGCAGTGCACCAGGGAGGTGCCCCAGTCCGGCACGTCGGTGTGGTAGAAGGCCGGTTCGAAGAACTTGTACTCCAGGACGAGCCGCTGGTCGGAGTCGAGGGCCGCGTAGATCTGCGCCAGGGAGTCGGCCAGGCGGTCCTGGCGCTCGCGGATGGAGTCCTGGCCGGGGTAGTTCGTGCCGTCGGCCAGCCAGATCTTCAGGGCCGGCGAGCCGGTGGCCCGCATAATGTCGATGCACTCCAGGTGGTGGGCGACCGCCTTGGCGCGGATGCGCTCGTCGGGGTTGCACAGGGAGCCCAGCTTGTAGTCCTCGTCCTGGAAGACGTTGGAGTTGATGGTGCCGATGGAGATGCCCTGGTCCTCGGCGTGGCGGCGCAGGGCGTCGTAGTCCTCGACCCTGTCCCACGGGATGTGCAGGGAGACGCGCGGGGTGATGCCGGTCAGGCGGTTGACCTCGGCGACGTCGTCGATCTTCTCGAAGGGGTTGCGGGGCACGCCTGCGGTGGTGAAGACCCGGAAGCGGGTGCCGGAGTTGCCGAAGGCCCAGCTGGGCAGCTCGATGGTCTGGCTCTCCAGCAGGCTGCGCGCCTCGGGGCTCAGGTCGGACAGGGTCGGGGTGGTCATGTGGTTCTCCTGGTCGTCAGTGACTGGGGCGGACCTGGAGGCGGGCCGCGGCCCGCCCGGTAGGGATTGCGACGGGGACAGCATAACCGGGATTGAACCGTTTCACAAGGGTGTTTGCCCCGCTGCGCCCGAGCTCTCGATGCTGGGCGACGCCTGCGCCGAGGGGTGCGCGTTCACCCCGTTGGCGCCGTCCTCCTGCGTGCCGCGCGCCGTCGGCGGTCGCGATTCAGGGCGCTTCCGGTGCTTCGGGCCGGCCGGGCTCCTCAGCGTCAACGGAGCTTCGTCACACGAACGTACCTTTCTCCCACCTTACTGAGCTCTATCCCCAGAAGGATGGGAGAAAGGTACGTTGACGCGGGAAAGGTACGTTCACGTTCCCGGGCGCTCGGACCCCAGCGCCGTGACCCCGCTCGTGCGTGCGCGCACCGCCCCGGGGCCCGGCCGAGGCGGGGCTCAGGCGCGCCAGGCCGTGGAGCGGGGCGCCTACGCATGGCCCGGCCGGGACGGGGCTGCCGGGGCGGGGTGGCGGGCGGGTCTCAGTCGGAGTGCGCGGGCTCGGCCGGGACGGTGAAGTCGACGTCGGCCTCCTCGGCCGCGGCGACGTCCGCCTCCGCGTGGCCCTCGACCTGGAACTCGTTGCGCTGCTTGCCCCGGAATCCCCAGATCGCGAACGCGTAGCCGACGACGGCGATAGTGGCGAGCGCCAGGTAGGCCATCTGCGGGCTCAGGCGCAGCAGGATCGGGGTGAAGGCCGCCGTCAGCGCCGCGATGACGCGGGCGACGGAGATGATGGCGCCCTGCGCCGTCGTGCGCAGGAGGGTGGGGAAGGACTCCTGCGTCCAGACCTTCATGATGCCCTCGAAGGCGAAGCCGCTGCCGAGCCCGTTGACGACGGTGACCGCGACGTAGCTCCAGACGTGGAAGCCGCCCAGGATGTAGATGAAGTAGGAGCCGGCGTAGCAGGCCGCGCCGAGGTAGAAGTAGGGCATGCGCCGGGGGGTATCGACGATCCTCATGAACCAGATGCCCCAGACGAATCCCAGGGGCATGAGGAGCAGTCCGATCTGGCTTGAGAAGGCGACGTCCATGCCGATGATGTTGACGTTGATCCAGGTGGTGAACTGGCCGCCGGTGTTGGCCGGGATGTTGACGAGGGAGTAGAAGAGGATGAGTGCGAGGAAGGGCTTGAGGTAGGGGCGCCTCAGGAGCATCGACAGCTGCGCGCGCTCGGCCCGGACGGTCTCCTTGCCGGCCTTCTTCTCCGCCTGGGCCTCCAGCCAGACGTGCGACTCGGGAATGGGCAGGCGCGCGAGCAGGACGATGATCGCGATGACGCCGACCTGCCCGTAGAGGATCTGCCCGCCCAGCTTTCCCCAGTTGCCGACGACCGAGGCGCAGGCGATGGCGCCGACGATGCCCACGGTCCACAGGATGTTGGACAGGCCGATGATCTTGCCGCGGTTGGAGTCGGTTGAGGTCTCGGCGATATTCGCCAGCGAGACGGGCAGGTCGGCGCCGGTGCCCAGGCCGACGAGGATCGTGCCCGCCAGGAGCATGCCGAAGTTGGCTGCGAAGACCTGGCACAGCGCTCCGACGGCGATGATGAGCATGGTCGCGGAGAAGACCGGCTTGCGGCCGAAGCGGTCGCCGAGGCGGCCGCCGAACAGGGCGCCGCAGGCGATGGCGAGAGTGATCGCCATGGAGGCGATGCCGTACTGGCCGTCGCCGAATCCCATGGCCATCTGGTAGATGACCAGGGCGGTTCCGGACGACACGATGGCGCAGGAGTCGATGTAGGACGCCATGCCGGAGACGACGCCGACGACCCAGGGGTTGGGTGGCGTCGCGGAGCGGGTTTGCGAGGGCACGTGTTCTCCTTTGAACAGGTAGGGCGGCGGGAGGGTCGGCGCCTCCCCTGGGGGCTCGTGGCGGGGCCACGGTGTTGAAACGTATCAATCCGGAACGTTAGCACGTGCGCATGGGGGCGGCAACCTCGTTCCGAGATGTTTTGAATCGTTTTTTCGGGGTCGCGACCGCCGGGAGTCGTCTGCCTGCGGCGGGTCGGACGACGTGCCCGCGGATGGTGCTCTTGAAGACACTGCCCGCCGGGCGACGGTGCCGTACCCTGCGGGGAGGGCCGCTCGAGGAGGCGGGAGTGCGAGACTGGACTGTGAGTCGGGATTAAGGAGGGGTGCCGTGGCTCATCCGTCAGTGCGCGACGTCGCCGAGAGGGCCGGCGTCTCCGTGGGCACGGTCTCGCACGCGCTCAACCACCCCGAGCGCGTGGCCGACTCGACCCTGGAGCGGGTCCGCGCGGCCATCGCCGAGCTCGGCTTCGTGCGCTCCGAGACCGCTCGGCGCCTGCGCCACGGCGGCTCCTCGCTGGTCGGGGTGCTCGTCCACGACATCTCCAACCCCTTCTTCACCGAGGCCGCCCGCGGGATCGAGGACCGCCTGCGCGAGGACAACCGGGTCCCCATGCTGGGCTCGACCGACTCCGACCCCGACCGCGAGCGCGAGCTCATGAGCCTGCTGGCCGGCCTGGACGTGCGCGGCGTCATCGTGACGCCCTCGACCTCCACCCTCGACAACCTCGCGGTCCTGGCCGGACGCGGCATCCGGATCGTCCTCATGGACCACCCGCCGATCTCGGAGGAGCTGCCCACCGTCTCCGGCGACGACGTCGCGGGCGCGCGGGCCGCCGTCGCCCACCTGGTCGAGCTCGGCCACCGCCGCATCGGCTTCGTCAACGGGCCGCTGTCGGTGCGCCAGTCCATCGACCGCCGCGACGGCGTGCTGGCGGCGCTGTCGGAGGCCGGGCTCGACCCCGCCGAGGTCCTCCGGGAGGTCGAGGCGGCCAGCGGAGGGCAGGGCTACACGGCCGACGCCGGAGCCGTGGGGGCCGCCGAGCTCCTCCGGGCCGACCCCCCGCCGTCGGCGCTCTTCTGCGCCAACGACCAGCTTGCCATCGGCGCCATGCGCGAGATCCGCCGTCGTGGGCTGGCCATTCCCGACGACGTCGCCATCGTTGGCTACGACGACGTGGACATCGCCTCCGAGCTCATCACGCCGCTGACCAGCGTCCACGTGCCGATGCGCGACATCGGCCGCGCCGCCGCCGACCTCCTGCTCGCCGACGGCTCCCAGGTGCGGCACGTGTCCTTCGCCCCCGAGCTCGTCGTGCGGGCCTCGACGGCGGGCGCGCCGGGCTGAGGCGGGCCGGTGTCGACGCGAGGGCGAGCCGGTCCCGGTGAAAGCGGCCGAGGGCGTATGGTGCACGCGTCCGGGCGGGACTGGCGAGTATCCGACGAACATTATGCTGTCTGCGGTTCCCCCTCAAAATGAGTAGCCTGACGTCGTAGGCTTGACACGTCATACGCACTCGGGATCATCCCGGTGCCCTGTCGAAGGAGTCTCGTCGTGTCGGAACCCCAGAAACCGCAGACCAACGCCCCCTCGACCCATGCGTCGGGCGCGGGCCGGCCCTCATCGGCGCCCGCGGCCCAGGGCGGGCAACCGGGCTGGGCGGCGGAGGCCGAGATGTCGGACGCCGCGCACTCCATGGAGACCGTGACGGTCGACCCCCGTACGCTGGACATGCTGCGCGGCGGCGGGCAGCCTCAGGCGCCCGGGCAGGCCTCGTCCCCCTCTCCGCAGCCGGCCTCCGGACAGGCGCCCGCGTCAGGGCCGGGCGTCGGCGGCGCGGCTCCGGCCTACGGCGCTCCCGCCGCCGGGGGGCAGGTGCCCGGAGTCTCCGAGCGCGATCTGGCAGCCCAGGCGCTTGAGGGCTCCGC
>ERZ772917.1423-NODE-1423-length-13752-cov-29.242827_pt1 | contig 13752 bp, 10 predicted proteins | sample MGYA00511187_ERZ772917 | MGnify/ENA primary metagenome ERZ772917 (study PRJEB29015, sample SAMEA2737925) | human oral metagenome | biome: human oral; feature: human-associated habitat; material: dental | place: China | collected 2012 ... | reverse complement strand
TCCAGAAGCAGATTGACTTCTTCAAGCAACAATACGGTAAAGATAAGAAAATGTTGGAGCAATTTGATAATCCGAATGTGCATCGTGATATTGCCAATCGAATGATTACTGACAAGACCGTTGCTAAATTGATGGAATTGAACACAGCGAAATAGTATGAACTCGCCCAAATCCTATCTTATTCCTACAGTGATCGAGAAGTCGGCTGATGGCGAGCGGGCGTTTGATATCTATTCACGCCTGCTGAATGAGCGGATTATTTTCCTCGGCGAGGAGGTTAATGAACATACTGCCAACAGTGTGGTGGCACAGCTACTACACCTGGCGTACGTTGACCCGGAGGCGGACATTTCGCTATATATCAATAGCCCAGGCGGCAGCGTCTATGATGGCATGGCGATATATGACACTATGAATTTTATCAAGCCGGATGTAGCGACCTATGGTATCGGTCTGCAGGCCAGTATGGGCGCATTTTTGCTCAGCTCTGGCACCAAGGGCAAGCGGTTCTGTTTGCCGCACGCCAAGGTGATGATTCATCAGCCATCCTCTGGTACACGTGGCAAGGTGACTGACATGGAAATTGACCTGAAAGAAACGCTGGAAGTGAAGGAGATGCTGTCGAAAATCATGGCCAAAAATACCGGCCAGAAACTCGCTAAAGTCAAAGCCGACATGGAACGCGACTACTGGATGAGTCCTCAGGAAGCGGTAAAGTACGGGTTGGTTGATAAGGTTTTAAGTAAGCTGGCGTAGGGTCTAAGTAGTCTCACGTCGTAATTCCTAAAGAATAATTAATACAGCGACTGTTGTTAAAACTACCGCCATCTTCGCTTGTGGTTATGCTGAGATTTTGTCATAATTAAGAAAGACAAGGAGGAGGTATGAGACAATATTTAGACGCGTTACAGCAGGTTCGTGACACCGGCGTAAAAAAAGGCGACCGCACCGGCACAGGTACGACGGAAGTGTTTGGCATGCAGACGCGGTATGATCTAGCGGATGGCTTTCCGGCCATGACCACCAAGAAATTGTATTTTAATAGTGTGGCGCATGAGCTGCTGTGGTTTCTCAAAGGCACCGGCAACATTGAATATCTGGCGCAAAATGGCGTGCACATTTGGGACGAGTGGCCGTATAAGAATTATTTGGAAAAAACTGGTCAGGACATTCCGGAGATTAACGGCGAGGAGTGGCGCGCTGGCATGAAATTGTTTATTGGCAAAATTGCGACCGATCACGCGTTTGCTGAAGAGTGGGGTGATTTGGGACCGGTGTACGGCGTGCAGTGGCGCAAATGGCCGGACAGCAAGGGTGGGACGATTGACCAAATCCAAAACGCCATCGACATGATACGGAATAGTCCGACGTCGCGGCGTAATATTGTTAGTGCTTGGAATGTGGCGGAAATTGACGACATCGTGCGGTCGGGCGGACTGCCGCCATGTCATACTATGTTTCAGTTTAATGTTCGGCCGGGCGGAGATGGCGAGAAGGATAAGCTGGATCTGGCGTTAACCCAGCGTTCGGCAGATATGTTCCTCGGCGTACCGTTTAATATCGCCAGCTATGCATTGCTGTTGTCGATGATCGCTCAAGTGACGGATAAGCAACCCGGCGAATTCGTCCACACCTTGAATAGTGCGCATATTTATAACAATCACCGTGCGCAGGTCGATGAGCAATTGTCGCGCCGTCCGCTGCCGCTGCCAAAGCTGTGGCTGAATCCTGACATTAAGCATATTGATGACTTCACTATTGACGACATTCGCCTGGAAGGTTATGAGTATCATCCGCCGATTAAGGCGCCAATCGCGGTGTAAATTGCCGTTATTCTACAATTTTTCGTCGGTAAGTCACAAAATCAAAAGCGTAGGCATTGGCTTCGTCTGCTGGGCAGCAGACGCGGTCGGTCTCTTCCCAGGTGGTCGTGTCAATATTCGGGAAAAATGTGTCAGCGTCTGAAAATGCAGCGTCCACCTCAGTGGCGTAAATGGTGTCAATCTCTGGCGTTTTCAGCGCATCTCTATATACTCGTGCACCGCCAATAATGAAAGTCGGATATCGCGACAAAGCTAAGGCGCTCTGTAAATTCATGGCTGTTAACACTTTCTTAACGCCAGTCGGCCGTGAGGAAATAACGATGTTCTCGCGTTCTGGTAGTGGACGGCAGCCGATTGATTCAAAAGTTTTTCGACCCATAATGACATTGCCGCCTTTAGTCAACTTCTTGAAATGCGCCAAATCCGCTGGTAAGCTTCGACCCCATGGTAAATCGCCATTTCGTCCAATAGCACAATTTTTATCATAGGCAACAACAATGGCTTTCTCCATAATTGTAGTCTATCATGATGTAAAATTTACGAAAAGCTTGCTGGAAATACAGAAACTTGCCATAATGAGATTTGGTAGAAAAATCACGCAATGGGAGGTTTTTAGTGAGCGTGTATTCAAATAAAGATATATTGGCGGCAATTGACGATGGGACAATTGTCTGTACGCCGTTTAATCCAAAAAACGTATCAGAAGCCAGCTTAGATTTTACGCTAGGCTTTAATTTTTATAAACAGGAATATGACGAGATATCTCGGGTTTATAATCCATTTGATGAGGCGGACGTTGACCGCTACTTTAAAGGCCCTCTTAAAGCAATGCCGCACGCTGAGTGGTGTAAGCGGCATGGCTTTCGGGAGTTTCAGAATATTCCGCCAGATCATCCGATAATCGTCTTAAAGCCTGGTGAGCGAATTTTGGCGCACACACATGAGTTTGTGGGGATTCGGGCGCACGGTGGCGCGGCTGAGGTGAAAAGTCGTAGCTCGTGGGGCAGAAACGGCGTGGCCGTGTGTTTTGATGCGGGCTGGGTTGATCCTGGGTATATTAATCGGATTACGCTTGAGATTTACAATTTGAATAAGCACGAAAGTGTAGTGCTTCCTGTTGGCGAGAGGATTGGGCAGCTGATTTTTCATCACACTGGCCCAGTTGACGGCGGTTACGCTGGCGGCCGTGGTGGCATGAGCGGTAAATATCAGCACACTGATGATCTGAATGAATTGATCAAGACTTGGCGACCTGAAATGATGTTGCCGCGAGCCTTTAAGGATAATCGACATAAACCTATGGAAATTCCAGGTCTAAGTGAGGGGATTTTATAATGATGACTGGCTCAATGTTCCGTTGGCGGACGAAAGAAAAAGAATATAAGAATCATAAGAAGAGTAATAAATCTGAAAGTTGCGACTTCTGTCAATTGGTAAAACAGCACACAAGTCAAGTCGTAGAAGAAACGAAACATTGCCTAATCATTAAAAATCGATTTGGCTATGATTTTTGGGACGGCTGCGGTGTGAGTGACCATCTGATGGTGATACCTAAGCGGCACGTCGATTCGTTGGCGAATTTGAAGGACCAGGAAAAAATTGACTATATTAATCAGGTTGCTAGGTTTGAATCTGGTGGCTATTCAATTTACGCTCGAGCCCAAGGCGGCAAAACCAAGTCGATGATACATCAGCATACTCACTTGATAAAAATTGATGGCAAAACAAAAAAATGGCTGGTATTTTTACAGAAGCCGCATATTGTAATTACGAGGTGATGATGGCTAGTTTAGGAAAATATATTGTTATTGAAGGCAATGACGGAACGGGCAAGTCAACCCAGGTGGCTAAGTTGGCGAATTATTTTCGAGAGCGTGGGCGGACGGTTTGTGTAGTCGAGGAGCCTGGTAGTGATGACCCAGAGAAATCAACGCCGATAGCCGATGAGCTAAGAAAGGTGATTAAGAACGGTGATCTGACTCGCTCGGCGGCGGTTAACGTGGCATTATTTTCGGCGGCGCGGCGGGAACTGTGGCGAGAAAAAATTCAGCCGGCTTTAGAGCGCGGGGAGATTGTCCTGAGCGCGCGAAACTATATTTCAACACTGGTTTATCAGGGACGAGGTGAAGGTTATGACGAGTCTGAGATTTTACGATTAACTAAGCTGTTTACTGATGAGAGGTATTTGCACCCAGACGTTATGATTATCCTGAGTTTGAGCCATGACAAGCGCGAGGAGCGAATTGCCATGCGTGGTGAGTTGAAAAATCCCGACACTTTTGAGTCGCGCGGGCAGGATTTTCAAGAGAAAATTACCAATGGCTATCTGAAAATTGCCAAGGATTACGATATTCCAGTTGTCCTAGCAGATGGAAATGTCGAAGAGGTTCATGATATGCTGGTGAATAAAATTGGGGAAACGGGAAGGATGTAATAGAGATGGGATATTGCGTAGAAAAACTAGAGCCAGAAGCTATAGACGAGAATACGAGAAGAATTGTTTGCGACTTGTTGGTAAACGGCATAGAATTTCGCAGCCGAGAAGAACCGAATATTGCCGATGTAATGAACTGTGCTTACAAGGCTAATACCGTACAAGCACTGCAAGAAATAGCAAGGAGGGAAGATTCCGGACTGTATGTGGCGCGCTGGGGCCAGGCGGCGCTTGCTACTACAGCCATTAGTTTGCAAGAGGGGGACGGCGCGCCTCATTATGACGACCCCGATAAGCCGGCTGGTTTGATGTATATGGGGCATCTTGGCGTGGCGACTAATGATGACACTTGGAAACGTCACTTTATGGGCATAGTCAAGCAAGCGAGGTCAGACTTTGGAAACAAGAAAGTTGCTGGTTTGGGCGCATATGTCGACGTTGACGATGATGGCAACATTCCGAGAGCCGTCGAAATTCTTAGCCCTATAACATATAAAGTATTTGGCGGGGAAGCGGGAGTGTACGGCACCGTAGACGGCGCGCCTGGACACTACAGACTGCATACTGTGGAATTCACCAAAGGCATAGGCCGCGCCGGACTGGCTGGATCAATCAAGAGGCTTCTTACGAATAGACCTGGACCCCATGATAATATCAGACTTAGTTCTGATCAGTATATTCCCGCCGCGCCGAAACGCGAAGAAGTACCAGTAGCTGCCTGAGGGTAAAATATCGTAAAACCCCTTGATTTTATTGACATTTTTCGTCATAATGATTACTTAGAGAAGTAGTGTATTCATGGCGGGTAAAAATTGCGAGCGGGCAAATCGTGATTTTAGGCTATGGATTAGGGATCTTCACGGCCGTCTATTAACCACTAAATAAAGCGAGGAGTGTTTACGCCTGTGGCAAAAAAACCATCCACAAGCAGCGATCGCGTCTATTTCACCTCTGGTGATAACGCCCTGCCGCTGCCAAACCTAATCGCTCACCAAAAAGATTCTTGGCGCTGGTTCGTCGAAGAAGGTTTGAGCGAGATATTTTCAGAAGTTAATCCAATTGACGACTATACTGGTCAAAAGTTGTCATTGAAATTCGGCAAATATTATTTTGGCGAGCCGAAAAACACCGACCAGTTTGCTAAAGAAAATAACTTGACATTTGAAGCGCCTCTACACGCGACGGTTGAATTGACCAACAAGACAACTGGTCTGGTTGAGGAGCAAGAAATTTACCTTGGTGAATATCCATGGATGACCGATCGTGGTACGTTTGTTATTAACGGTACTGAGCGCGTAGTTGTTAGCCAGCTGATTCGTTCGGCAGGTGTATTCTTCACCGCTGAAACTGTGGCTGGTCGTAACTATTACGGCGCCAAGATTATTCCAGGCCGTGGTGCGTGGATGGAGTTTGAGACGGCTTCTAATGGTGCGATTTATGTGAAGATCGATCGCCGCCGCAAGATTCCAGCAACGACATTGCTACGTGCTTTGGGCTATCCAAAGACTAGTGAAATTAAGGAATTGTTTGCTGATATCGACACAGGCGACGTGAAATATATCGAGGAAACCCTAGACAAGGACACAGCGCGTGGTGCAAATGAGGCGCTAATTGAGGTTTATCGTCGTTTGCGTCCAGGTGATTTGGCGACGGTTGATAATGCTCGTCAGATGATTGAGCGGATGTTCTTTGATTTCAAGCGATTTGATTACTCCCGCGTTGGCCGTTATAAGATTAACCAGCGTTTGGGTCTTGATGTTGCCAATACGACTGAAAATCGGACGTTGCAGATGAGCGACTTGGTGGCGATTTTGCGTGAGGTGATTCGCCTTAACAACACTCAGGAGCCAGCTGATGACATTGACGCGTTGAATAATCGCCGCGTTCGTTTGGTTGGCGAGCTGATTGCCCGTCAGTTCCGCGTTGGTATGCTTAGGATGCAGCGCAACGCCATGGACCGCATGAGTGTGGCTGATCTGGAAAGTGTTAGCCCAAGCCAGCTAATCAATGCTCGTCCAATTGTGGCGGCAGTACGTGAATTCTTTACCTCAAGCCAGTTGTCGCAGCTACTTGACGAGGTTAACCCATTGTCAGAATTGAGCCATAAGAGACGCTTGAGTTCGACTGGCCCTGGTGGTTTGAGTCGTGAGCGTGCTGGATTTGAAGTTCGTGATGCTCACCCGACACATTATGGCCGTATCTGTTCAGTGGAAACACCAGAAGGTGCTAACGTTGGTTTGGTGCTGAACTTGGCGGCTTATGCTCGGGTTAACGAGTATGGTTTTATTGAGACTCCATATCTACGCGTCAAAGACGGTCGCGTGACTGACGAGCTTGTTTATCTGGACGCTTCACAGGAAATCGGTGAAGTTATCGCTGACGCTGGTGAAGTTTTGAATGAGGATGGTACTTTCCGCGATGAGCGCGTTAATGCTCGTAATAATATGCAGCCATCACAGGTTGACGCTGATCAGGTTACTTTCATGGACGCAGCTCACCGCCAGATTCTTGGCTCAACCGCAGCGTTGGTTCCGTTCATTGAGAAGACTCGCGTCGACCGCGCCTTGACTGGCTCAAACATGCAACGTCAGGCTGTGCCACTTCTTACTCCAGAATCAGCAACTGTTGGTACTGGAATTGAGAAGGCTGTGGCTGAAAATAGTGGTCACTTAATTCAGGCTGAGGCAAACGGTGAAGTTGTTCGTGCTGATGCGGACGAGATTCATGTTAAATATGCTGACGGTGTAAAGATTTACACCCTGAAGCACTTTGTGAAGAATAATGACGATCGTTGTTACAACCAAAAAGTTCGCGTTGAGCGTGGCGATAAGGTGAAGAAGGGCGATATTCTGATTGAAGGCGCCTCAATTGCTGGTGGTGAAATTGCCCTAGGTAAGAACCTATTAGTAGCCTTCATGCCATGGGGTGGCTACAACATGGAAGACGCGATTATCATGAGTCGTCGTTTGGTTGAAGATGATCGATTGACCAGTATCAATATTAAGGATTACACCGTTGAGGTTCGCGAGACGAAGCTTGGTCCAGAGATTGTGACGCGCGATATTCCAAACGTTTCTGAGGAAAGTCTGCGCCACTTGGATGAGAACGGAATTGTTCAAATTGGTTCTGAGGTTAAGGCGGGCGATGTTTTGGTCGGTAAGATTACACCAAAGGGTGAGCAGGAGTTGAGTTCTGAGGAACGCCTGCTCCGCGCTATCTTCGGCGAAAAAGCTAAGGATGTCCGTGATACCTCACAGCGCATGAATAATGCTGGTGGTGGTAAAGTTGTCGGCGTGAAGATTTTCAGTCGTGAAAATGGCCATGAATTGAAGGCTGGTGTCTTGATGCAGATCCAGATTTTTGTGGCACAACTGCGAAAGATTGGTGTTGGTGATAAGATGGCCGGACGCTTTGGCAACAAGGGTGTTGTGGCGAAAGTTCTGCCAGTTGAGGATATGCCGTTCCTAGAAGATGGTACGCCAGTTGACGTAATCTTGAACCCACTCGGTGTGCCAAGCCGCATGAACCTTGGGCAGCTGTTTGAAACACATCTTGGTATGGCGGCGCGAGCATTGGGCTACCGCGTGGCAACTCCGTCCTTTAACGGCGTGCCAAGCGAGAAGATCTCCGATGAGCTAGAAAAAGCAGGACTAGCACGTGACGGTAAGAGTCAACTATTTGACGGCCGCACAGGTGAAGCGTTTGAAGAGCGCACCACGGTCGGTGTGATGCACATGATCAAATTGCACCATATGGTTTCGGACAAGATTCACGCCCGCTCAACGGGTCCATACACCATGGTGACTCAGCAGCCGCTCGGTGGTAAGGCGCAAAACGGTGGTCAGCGCTTCGGTGAGATGGAGGTGTGGGCATTGGAGGCTTACGGTGCCGCTGCAACCTTGCAGGAAATGTTGACAATTAAGTCCGACGACGTTTACGGTCGTGCTAAAGCATACGAGTCAATCATCAAAGACGAACCGATTGTCGGTCCAAAACTGCCAGAATCCTTCAACGTTTTGGTTAAGGAGCTTCAAGGCTTGGGTCTTCGGGTTGACTTGGTTGATGATGAGGCAACGGTTGACGCTGAGCATGTTATCGCTTCAAGCGGCCCAGAGGATAAGACTGTGGCTACTAATGATGAAGAAGAGAAAGAAGTATACTTGGATGAGTCAGACGACATCGGCGAAATTGACGGCGGTATGAGTGTGCAAGATATTGATGAAGTAGAAGAAATAAAGGAGGACGCGTAAGATGGCAAATTCTGCATTTAACGCAACGGGCATCAGCGATTTTGACGCGGTTCGTTTGGCGGTAGCTAGCCCAGAAGACATTCTGAAATGGAGCTACGGCGAGGTTTTGAAGCCAGAGACAATTAACTACCGCACCCAAAAGCCAGAGCGCGACGGATTGTTCTGTGAGCGAATCTTCGGTCCGGTTAAGGATATCAATCCGCATGATTCCAAGCTCAAGGGCGTGCGTTCGCGCGAAGCTGCTGTCGATAAAAACGGTGAGCTAGTTACTAAATCAATCGTTCGTCGTGAGCGAATGGGTCACATCCAATTGGCAGTGCCAGTGGCGCATATTTGGTTTATGCGTGGCACACCAAGCGCTATGAGTCAGCTACTCGGCATGACGGTCCGTAATATCGAGAAGATTGTTTACTTTGCAACTTACGTTATCTTGAGTGTTGACGAAGAAACTCGTGATCAATATTTGGCAGATTTGGAAGCGGAAACTGATTTGGCTCGTAAAGCTATCAAACTCCGCTATGAAAAAATGGCCGAGGAAGATGGTGCTGACGTTAAGCAATTAGCTAAAGAGCAGAGTCGTGAAGTTGAAGAGCTGGAAGAAAATTACGTCGGCAAGAAGTCGCAATTGGAAGGCTTAAATAAGGGCGCGCTGATTTCAGAAACTGAATATCGCAATTTGCCGGAAGAGTATGACGAGCTGATTGAAGTTGGCATGGGTGCTAGCGCAGTGAAGTCACTTCTGGATAATATTGATTTGCCAAAGCTAATTGCGGAATTGACTGAAGAAGCTGAAGGAGCAAAGGGCCAGCGACAGAAGAAGCTACTGAAGCGGTTGAAGATGCTGGAGAGTATGGAAGCTGCCGGCATTAAGCCGTCCAGCCTATGTATGACCGTTCTACCAGTGATTCCTCCAGATCTTCGCCCGATGGTGGCGCTGTCTGGTGGCCGATTTGCGACATCTGACTTGAACGACTTGTACCGCCGAATTATTAACCGCAACAACCGCTTGAAGAAGTTGATTGAACTTAATGCACCAGAAGTTATTCAGCGCAATGAAAAGCGCATGCTGCAGGAGGCGGTTGATGCTTTGATTGACAATTCAGCATCACGTGGTCGCGCCGTTAGTTCAACTGGTGGTCGCCGCAGTTTGAAGAGCTTGAGTGACATGCTGAAGGGTAAGCAGGGTCGTTTCCGCCAGAACCTTCTTGGTAAGCGCGTTGACTATTCTGGTCGTTCAGTGATCGTAGTTGGTCCAAAATTGAAGATTCATCAGTGTGGTTTGCCAAAGCAAATGGCACTGGAACTATTCAAGCCATTCGTTATTAGCTGGCTGATTAAGAACGAATTTGCACATAATATTCGCTCAGCTTCACGCCTGATTGAGGCTGGCGAGGCAGTGGTTTGGGACGCGCTTGATTCAGCAATTGAAGGTAAGTACGTACTACTTAACCGTGCGCCAAGCTTGCACCGCTTGTCAATTCAAGCTTTCCAGCCAGTTTTAGTAGAAGGAAAAGCTATCCAACTACATCCACTAGTTTGTGCTGGGTTTAACGCTGACTTCGACGGTGACCAGATGGCCGTTCACTTGCCACTATCAAAGGAGGCTCAGGCCGAGGCTCGCGAATTGATGAGCGCAACCGCCAACTTGTTGAAGCCTGCTGACGGTGCGCCAGTGCTGCACATCTCACAGGACATTGTGCTGGGTAACTATTATCTAACTTACGACAAGCCGCAAGCCCAGACTGACGATGTCAAAACCTACAGCTCTGTCTATGAAGCTGAAATGGCGTATGATAAGGGCGCAATTCAATTGCAAACCCCAATCCGTATTTTTGCCAAGGGCGAAATGCGCCAGACGACTTTGGGCCGCGTCTTCTTTAATGAGATTCTGCCAGAGGACTTCCCATACGACAACAACGTTCAGACTAAGAAACAGCTGAAGAAGGTATTGGCGCAAATCTTTAACAAGTACGGCGCTGAAGAGACTGCCAAAATCGCTGACCGCATGAAGGGGCAAGCTTTCCGCTTTGCGACAACTGCGGCCGTGTCAACCGGTATGACTGACTACGTTCACTTTGATGAAATTTCTGAGTTCGTGGCAGAAGGTGACGCTAAAGCAGCTTTGATTTCTGAGCAATTTGACCAAGGTCTGATCACCGAAGAAGAGCGTTATAACTTGACGGTGAATGCCTGGCGAAACGTTGACAATAAGATTACTGCATTCTTGAAGGAACAGCTAGCACACATGGACACCAGTATTTCCATGATGGTTAACTCTGGTGCTCGTGGTGATATTTCCAACGTGAAGCTGGCGAGCGCCATGATCGGTATCCAGATGGACGCAACCAACCACGAAATTGAGCTGCCAATCCGTAGCTCCTACACTGGTGGTTTGTCCAGCCTTGAGGCCTTTGTGGCGACTCGTGGTGCGCGTAAGGGTCTGATCGACACCGCTTTGAAGACTGCTGACTCAGGTTACCTGACTCGTCGTTTGGTCGACGTGGCGCAGGACGTCTTCACGGTTGAGGATGTTGAAGGTGACGACGAAGGTTACGCAATCTACCGTTCAGAAACTGAGGAAACGATGATCGACTTCTCGAACCGCTTGGCTGGTCGTTACGCCGCCGAGACAATTCCAGGTCACGTCAACAAGGACGAATTGATCACCCGGGAAATCGCCGACTCAATCGATGACGATGAAAGTATCCAAAGTGTCAAGATCCAATCAGTCTTGTCAACCAACAACCTCAACGGCATTCCACAGCGTAGCTATGGCGTTGACATGTCAACTGGTAAATTGGTCGGCAATCATCAGCCAGTCGGTGTCATCGCTGCTCAGTCAGTCGGTGAGCCAGGTACTCAGTTGACCCTGCGTACCTTCCACAACTCTGGTGTGGCCGGCGGTGACATCACCCAAGGTCTGCCGCGTGTTGAAGAATTGTTTGAGGCGCGCACACCAAAGGGTCAGGCGTTTGTTACGGAAATTGCCGGGTTAGTTGACGTTTGGGAAGATGGCAAAAAGTACATCGTCCAAGTCACGCCAGAATCTGGCAAAGTTGAGCGCTTGCCGTTAGACGGCCGAACCATCGTGGTCAAGGCTGGCTCAAGCGTCAAGGCCGGCGACGTGCTGGCAACTGGCGAAGGTGACACTCGTCCATTGATTGCACCATTTGACGGTGTGGTTGAGGCAGCTGAAGACACCTTGGTCATCGCTGCTGAAGCTAGTGCACCAGCTCGTTACGAAATCCCAGGCACTATGCAATTGGTTGTTAAGGCTAACGACGTTGTTGAGGCTGGCGACCGTTTGACGGCCGGTTCATTGAACCTGCACGACTTGATGCGCCTGAAGGGTGTTGAGGCAACTCAGCGCTACATCATCAACGAAGTACTGCGTATTTACGCCGCTCAGGGTCAAGATGTGGCCGACAAGCACCTGGAGATCATCGTGCACCAGATGTTCAGTCGCGTCCAAATCGAAGATGCGGGCGATAGTGACTTTGTGACGGGTGACATCGTATCCAAGGCTGCGGTGGTGAATACCAATAAGCAACTGGCGGCCGAGGGCAAGAACCTCATCAGTTACACCCAGTTACTACTCGGTATCACCAAGGTGTCTATCTGGAGCGACTCATGGCTATCCGCTGCGTCCTTCCAGGACACTACTCGCGTCTTGATCAACGCTGCCGTATCTGGCCGCGCTGACCACTTGCATGGCCTCAAAGAAAACGTCATCATCGGCCGCAAGATCCCAGTGGGAACTGGTGTTGTCGAAGATGAAGTTGAATCTGAGATGCCTAGCGAGGACGAGTTCTCTGAAGAGGAAATCGTCGCCTAGTCTTGCATATTGCAGACAGATGAAAACCGCCTCAATTTACGAGGCGGTTTTTGTATATTAAAAATAGATTATTTAGTTATACGAATGTACGGCTTTCTGGTCATTAGCAAGAAATTAATTCTGTGCCTACTCAGCTTGATGAGATGGGTGTGCTGATGGATAACACTTTTGAATTTCGAGCCAGGCGACCGAGCGTAGATATTATAACCCTGGTTTTCATACTTGCCTAAAACTTCTGTATATTCAGCCATGGCGTTTTTTGTCAATTCCGACAAACGGTCGGTGTGCTTCTTGGGCACTAGCATCAGATGGTCGGCTACTTTGTGGCTATCCCAAAGTGAATACGGAGTTCGATTGCGAATGATTCGAAAATGGTCAGTTTCAGCGACGAACTGCTCGTGTCCATGCTGGATAGTGCAGAACGGGCAGTCCGCTCCAGAATCTTGTCTGCGTAATTTTTGATATTGGCGTTCTTCGGCGGTAGATCTTGTTGCTGTCATAAAATTATTGTAGCAGGTTTGTTGTATCGCTGAATATACTACAATTGAACTATCAAATAAGGTACTTTCGTGCCGCAAAGGGGAGGTGAGTGATGTCACAAGAGGAAGTAAACGTTAAGTCGAAACTTAATCGAAGGCAACGCTACCTGCAATTAGTGGCGGCTGGAATTATGGCAGTGCTGGTCGTGGCGGTGGCTTGGCTAGCTTACGCTTACACTGAGCTTAATCAGAGTAATGCCAGGTTGCAGGAGGAAGTTACTAATCTTAAGACCAAGGCCACGCCTTCGCCCGATAAACCGACCGTACCGACACCAAACCAACCCCAGCTCCTGAGCCAGCGGACAATCACTATAAGCCAGATGCTGCCACACTAGAAAACATCAAAGCGATTTTTGAGACTATGAATACACAGCCGATTGAAGGTTATTTGGCAAACTCGGTAACGCTATACCAGAACTCGGCCACTCCTTGGAAGACTACCGGTAATAAAACAGAAGTTGCTTTGTCGCTGGATATGCTTGGTGGCCATTCGCAGCGGTGGAACTTTAATTTGTCAGAGTCGGAAATTAACCGCTTGAAGTCGCAGGCTGGCTTTGAAAAGCTATTTGGCGGCGGCTGTTTGACTGGCCGCACGGCATCAGGCAATTCAATTGTGTCGCTATGCTTCTCTAAAGAAGGTAAGATCCGCTCGATTTTGATGTGTAATAAGCCGTCAATTTTTACGAATTAAGATTTATAAGATTTATCTGGGCGAAATACGTTTCATTACTGGACAAATTGCCATCAACTATGCTAAAATAGACCCAGAGTTTCCTCTTTTCGGAGCAAGCGGTGGTTTGAATGTGTACAGACCGAATGCTCGGCAGAAAAGGTATAGACACGGGGCGGAGTTGCTGAATCCAAGCCGTAG
>ERZ772917.1422-NODE-1422-length-13756-cov-149.657616_pt1 | contig 13756 bp, 16 predicted proteins | sample MGYA00511187_ERZ772917 | MGnify/ENA primary metagenome ERZ772917 (study PRJEB29015, sample SAMEA2737925) | human oral metagenome | biome: human oral; feature: human-associated habitat; material: dental | place: China | collected 2012 ... | reverse complement strand
ATGCTGACGCGGCCTCCACTATCGAGCAGGTGCGGTGGTCGAGGGCGGCGTGCGTGGTGACCCCGGCCGGCCGGCTCGTGCGAGCGGTGGACACCGGCCACGAGCCTCAGTACCTCGGGTTCCCCTTGCCCATGAACGTCACCGTCGCCGGGGCCACGTGCTCGGTGTGTGGGCAGGCGTGGCCGTGCGCGTCGCGGACGATGGAGCTGGAGGCCGCCGGCGCCGACGTCGACGTCGAGGGGGTAGAGCCCGCACACACCTGGGACATCATCGGGCGGACCCGGGCCGAGCGCATCGGCTGGGGCATGATGCCCGCGATCTGCCGCCAGTGCCACGACGACTGGCCGCGCCCGGACGAGCGACGCCAGGCGGCCGCGTCATGAGCGCGGGTAGGCGTGGGCGTCGTCGGGCGACGGCGGCGATGAAGACCACGACGTTGCTGGCCCTGCTGGACCTGCGTGGGTGGGCTGGTGTGGACCTGTCCAAGGGAGCGCGGGCCGCGCTTCGAGGGCTGGCGCACTGCCTGCCGTACGGGTCTGGGGCTGGGCGGGCCACGCGTGACCAGGTGTGCGAGCGCATGGGATACCGCACGCCCCAGCACGTCGGGCGCCTGCTTCACGAGCTAGAGGCCGCTGGGCTGATCGAGTGGAGCAGGGGCGGTGTGCTGTGGGGCAGGGGCGTGCCTGGCTGGTTCGTGATCCGTAAGGACCTGCTGGCTGCTCTGGCTAACGCCGCGGTCGCTCCGCACCTGGAGCGTGCTCACGCGGCGCGCGCGGCCACACGGCGGCGTACGGCTCGGTGGCGTCGTTGCCGGCTGATCGCGAAAACGCCTCATGTGATGGCGGTGTTTGCCCAGGTCTCCCAAGGCAAAGACGCCGGTTCCCATGGTGGAGAAACTGCCCACCTTCTCCCCCTTCGGGGTGAGTCCCGTAGGGGCTCTCACCCCACCGCTTTGACTTCCGTCCCCACCACAGTCACGTCGCCGACGAAGGCGGCTGTGAGCACGAGCAAGGAGAACACGACGATGCCGATGACGAGGCTGCCTGACATCCAGCCCTGGAACCTGCCTGCTGTCTGCCCGCACAAGGACCCCGACGGGCCCTCGCACTGCGCTCTGTGCCGGCACTCAGCGATGAGCCCGGAGCAGATGGCTGAGTGGGAGTCCGAGCACTCACCGCGCTCGGACGAGCAGGGGACGTCGGCTCCGCCGCCCGAGGCTCGCAGGATCATCGAGGAGACACTGTCCAGGCTCAGGCCCTCGCCGTCGGCTGGCCGTAGCTCGGTGAGCATGGGAGGGGCGTGGCTGCGATGAGCACTGCTACCAGCGCCGGCCGTGCTCCCGTGTCCTTGCTGACCACGGGCGAGGTCGCTGCCTACCTGAACCTCTCGGTGCGCACGCTTGAGCGGTGGCGCGCGTCGGGGACCGGCCCTCGGTGGATCCGCGTGTACCACTCCATCCGCTACCGCCGCAGCGACCTGGCTGCGTGGATGGCTGAGCAGCAGAGCAAGGAGGCGCAGCGATGAGCGATGACTACACGCGCATGAGCGGTCCCCAGCGTCGTCGCCTGCTGGACGCGGTGCTCGCTCGTGATGGGTGGGTGTGCTGCATCTGCGGGCTGACCATCGCCCCGGGTGACGAGAGCCTGCAGCACAAGACACCACGGTCCAGGGGCGGCGTGACCAGCCTGCTTGACCCGTCGTCGCTTGGCCCGGCGCACAAGCGCTGCAACTACGCCGCTGGTGCCCGTGCCGTCGAGGGCCCGGCCTCTATCGTGCACTCCGGTCTGACCTACTTCGTGCGCCCGGACACCGACGTCGAGCAGCGATGAGCGCTCGTCTTTTCTCAGCGATGACCCCCGATCCAACCCGCGCCAGCATGGAAAAATCCCCCCGAACAACCCAGGAAAAAACGGGAAACGGCGCGATAGCAACGAAAACAGGAAGGAAGGAACCATGAGCGGCCCTGATACCGGCACCCTGTTCGGTCTGCCTGGCCCTAAGCGCTCCGAGGGGACCCAGGTCCTCCAGCTGCGGCGTGCTATCGAGGCTCGCGTGGCTGCGGGCCTGCTCGACGCCGACCTGTACGCCGCTGAGATCGCTCTGGCGCTGGACGCGGCTCTGGCGCTGGACAACCCCCTGCCAGGGACGAAGCTGTACGCGCTCACCGAGGCCCGTAACGGCTACCTCAACATCCTTGACCGCCTGCCCCGGCCGGCTGAGTCCTCGGGCTCGGTGACCGAGCTGGAGCGGGCTCTGAGCGTGATCCAGGGCACCGGCAGCGCCGCATGAGCAAGACGTTCTCGTACGCGCCGCCGCCAGCGTTCTCGCCGGTGCGTGACACCTCATGGCTCAGCGAGGGTGAGGAGATCGCGCGCGTCGCACGTCTGCTGGGATTCAGCTTCATGCCGTGGCAGAAGCACGTGGCTGACATCGCTACCGAGTACCGGCTGGACGACGAGGGCTGCCGTTTCTACCACTACCGCACCGTCGTGGTGACCGTGCCCCGCCAGTCCGGCAAGACCACGCTGATGTCACCGGTGCGCGTGCACCGCATCCTCACCCGCCCCGGGATCGACGCGTTCTCGACCGCTCAGACAGGCAAGGCCGCGCGTGACCGCATCCTGAAGATGGTCGAGATGGTCGAGGCATCGCCGTTGTCGACCCTGTTCAAGCCGCTGCGGTCCAACGGCGCCGAGGGCTTGAAGGTCAAGGGCACCAACTCACGTCTCGTGCGGTTCTCCCCGGTCACCGGTGCCCTGCACGGCGAGACCCCGCACCTCGTCGACTTCGACGAGATTTGGCGCTTCCCCGAGGAGATCGGTGACATGCTCCTAGGCGGTGCCCGGCCGGCCATGATCACCCTGGGCGCGAGAGCACAGGTATGGATGGTCTCTACCAAGGGCACCGCTGCCTCGACCTTCATGAACCGCTACATCGAGGCCGGTGAGAACGGCACCGACCCCACCCTGGCGTACTTCTCCTGGGAGAAGGCCCCCGGCCTGGACCTGGACGACCCAGCAACGTGGTGGACCTACCACCCCGCGCTCGGTAACACCATCACCGAGGAAGACCTCGCCGCCGAGATGTACGCCGAGGGCGTGTCCTACTCCGAGCGCGTGCGCGCCTACGCCAACCAGATCACCACCGTCACCGACGCGATCATCGACAACGAGACGTGGCAGTCGCTAGCGACCGAGCCGGCCGGCCCCCGCCCGGACCTGTCCGAGGTCGCCGTCGGCGTCGAGGTCGCCGCGTCCAACACCTGCTGCGCCGTCGTCGCGGCCTGGCGAGACAGCGCCGGTGACCCGTGCGTGAGAGTCCTGCACCAAGCCCCCGGCACCAGCTGGGTAGTGCCCTACCTGACCAACCTCACCCGCCTAGGGGTGAACGAGGTCGCCGCCGACGACGCCGGGCCCGTACGCCTGATCACCGACGTCCTGGACCCCATCGAGGGCGACGAGCGCTCCTGCGTCCTGCCCGTGCGCCGCCTGAGCCTGCGCGACCGCCAGACCGCTGACGTCACCCTCATCTCCGCTGCCCGCGACGAGCGCTCGCTGCACCACGACGCTTCACCCGTCCTGGCCCAAGCGGTCGCCGCCGCCCAGGTCCGCACCAACAACGGCGTCGAGCGCATCGACCGCGACAGGTCCCTGGGACCTGTCGCGTCCCTCATCGCCGCATCGGTCGCTCTGTGGGCGTACGACCACCGCGTCGAGCGCGGCGCTGACATCCAGATCTGGTAGGGCCGGTAGGTGACGGCCACTGTCGGAGCGTGACGGCGCGATCCTGGACCACCACCCCCGCCCGCCCGCACCGTAGCGCGCATGACCTCCCTGACGCAGCGACTGGTACGGGCCCTGACCACCCGCGCTGACGCCTCTGCGAGCACCACCGGCTACAAGGCCCAGGTCACCCCGCCCGCCCGCACCAGCCTCACCGGCAGCCCCGTCGGGCTGAGCCAGGCCGTCGCCGTGCCCGCAGCCCTGCGCGCCCTGCAGATCCTCGCGACCGCCGCCTCGCAGCTACCGCTCGACGTCGAGCGCTCCGGACAGGTCCTCACCGGCGCCCAGGTCCCCGCCATCATCCGTCGCCCCAACATCGACACGAGCCGCAGCGACTTCATCGAGCAGCTCGTGCTCGCCCTGGCCGGCCACGGCAACGCCTACATCTACCGCGAGGGCGGACAGGACAACGCCGACACCTTCAACCTCGTCCCGCTGCCTCCCAACGAGGTCACCCCCTGGCGCGACACCAACAACCGCACCCACTACAGCTACGACGGCCACGACTACGGCCCAGACCGCATCCGCCACCTGCGGTTCCTGTCCCTGCCCGGCCACCTCCTGGGCGTCGGCCCCATCGGCGCCGCCCAGGCCACCATGACCAGCGCCAACGCGATGCGCACCTACTCCGGCCAGTGGTGGGACACCGGCCACCCCTCCGGCATCCTGTCCACCACCCAGCCGCTGACCGCTGACGACGCCCGCCGCTACCGCAACGCCTGGAACCTCCTGGACGACGACGGCAATCCCCTGCCCCCATCCGCCAACCCCTCACGCGTACGCGTCCTGGGCAAGGACCTGTCCTACAGCCCCGTGCTCATCAGCCCCAAAGACTCGCTGTGGCTGGAGGCCCAGGCCTACGACACCCTCGAAGTCGCCCGCGTCTTCGGTGTTCCCGCCTCCCTCATGCTCACCACGCCCGACGGCGGCTCCATGACCTACGCCAACGTCGAGCAGGAGTGGATCGGCTTCGTCCGGTTCACCCTCATGACCTACCTGCGCAAGATCGAGGACGCCCTGACCGACCTCACTGCCCGAGGCCAGACCGTGCGCTTCAACGTCGAGGCGCTCCTGAGGACCGACACCGCCAGCCGCTACGCCGCCCACGCCACCGCCATCACCAACGGCTTCATGACCGTCAACGAGGTCCGCTCCATCGAGCACCTGCCCCCGCTGCCCGACGACGCCACCACCCCGACCACCACCCCAGCCTCGCAGGAGACCCCCGCATGACCCCCACCACCCGCACGCTCGACGTCCAGGTGCGTGCCGTCGCCGACACCACCGGCGAGATCACCGGCCGCGACTTCGCCGGAATCGGTGTGCCCTACAACGAGACCATCAGCCTCGGCCCCGGCCTCTACGAGCGCTTCGAGCCCGGCGCCATCGACCTCGACCGAGACGACCTTCCCACCCTCGTCCTATGGCGCCACGACGAGCCCATCGGCCGCGTCACCAGCGGACGCGACACCGACGACGGCTTCGAGATCACCTGCCACCTCTCCGACACCGAGCGCGGCACCGAGGCAGCCACCCTCCTGCGTGACGGCGTGATCACCCGCATGTCCATCGGCTTCAAGCCCGACCAGTACCGCATCGAGACCGACCCCGACACCGGCGCCGAGACCATCATCCACACCCGCGTGCGCGCCCTGGAGTTCAGCCTCGTGCCCTTCCCCGCCTACTCCGCCGCCACCGTCACCGACGTCCGCCACCACACCACCAAGGAGAACCCCATGGGCCCCGACACCCTCACCCGCGCCGACCTCGACCCGATCGAGACCAGCCTCCAGGACCTGGAGCGCCAGATCGCCCTGCTTGAGAACACCCACCGCCACGACGAGCCCGCCGCCCCGCGCTTCCGGTCCATCGGCGCCTACCTCAAGGCCGTCGCCTCCGGCGACGAGGACGCCCTCACCTTCCACCGGGACTTCACCGGCCAGACCACCGCCGGCCAGATCAAGAACGAGACCTTCCTCGGAGCGTTCATCAAGTTCGTCCAGGACCGCCGCCGCCTGATCAACCTCTTCGACCGAGGCTCCCTGCCCGCCAAGGGCATGAGCGTCGAGTACGCCCAGATGACCGAGGAGACCCTCAAGGCCGGCAAGCAGGAGACCGAGGGCACCGACCTCGCCGGCCCCGGCAAGGTCACGCTCACCACCAAGAGCACCCCGGTGGACACCTACGGCGGCTGGACCGAGCTCACCCGCCAGGTCATCGAGCGCAGCGAGCTGCCCTACCTCGACACCGTGATGAAGACCCTGGGCCTGAAGTACGCCAAGGCCACCAACGACGCCATGCGCACCACCATCAAGAAGACCATCAAGGATCAGGAGTCCAAGGCGATCACCCTCACCGGCGCCGACGCCGCCACGATCTACGACTGGCGCGACGTCATCATCGACGCCGCCTCCCGCTACGACGACAACGGCTTCGTCCTCGAAGGCATGCTCGTGTCCCTCGACGTCTTCAAGCGCCTCCAGCGCCTGGAGTACACCCACATCCCCGCCCTGACCGTCCACCACGACGAGTTCTCCGGCACCCTCGACCTGCCCGGAGGCCAGGGCGACCTCGCCCGAGTGCCCGTGCACTGCCTGTTCGGCGAGGTCGCCGACAACACCGTCGCCTTCTACGACTCCAGCGCCATCAAGACCCTGGAGTCCCCCAACGCCCCCCTGCAGCTGCAGGACGACAACATCATCAACCTCTCCCGCTCGTTCAGCCTCTACGGCTACCTGTCCGTCATCACCCCGTTCCCCAACGCCATCGTGCCCGTCAAGGTCACCGCCTGACGACCACCATGACCGACACCGCCACGGCCTCCCTGGCCAACGAGCTCGCCGCCTTCGTCGGAACCACCCCCACCGGCCCCGCCGCCGGCTACCTGACCGCCTGCGCGACCCAGGCCACCGCCCTCGTCGACGCCTACCTGGCCACCAACCGCGACCGCGTGCCCTCCCCGGTCCTGGCCCGCGCCTACCTCGAGGTCGGCGCCGACCTCTACCACCGGCGCACCGCCCGCAACGGCATCACCGGCTTCGAGGACACCGAGGTCAGCACCGCACCGGTCCGCATCAACCGCGACCCGCTCGCACCCGCCTACCCGCTCCTGGCCCGCTACACCGGCCCCGCCATCGCCTAGAGAAGGAGAGACCACAGTGAGGCTGTTCCCGTGGGCCGCGACCCAGGACCTGACCGCCGACATCCGTGCGGTGACCGGTGAGCGGGTGTGCGTGACGACCCAGGCGCCCGAGGCGTCCGGCGCGGTGCTGGCAGGCACGCCGGCCGTGGTCCTGTCCGCCCCGCGCATGGACCCCGACCACGCCGCCGTCGCCTACACGTGGAAGGCCGCCGTCGTCGGAGCGCCCACGGGCGACGAGGACGCTGCCGGCCGGGCGCTGGACGAGCTGCTGACCACGATCACGACCACCGACAGCCTCGACGTCGGCGACGCCGAGCCGATCACCTGGACCGGCTCACAGACCACCACCGCCCCCGCCTGGCTGCTGACCCTCACCCGCCGCTACCCCACCACCTGAAAGGCCACCGTCATGTCTGCTGCTACCACGCCCACGCCGTCCTCACCGACCAAGCCGATCTCGCAGAACCTGGGCCCGGGCTCGCTCAAGCTCGGCTCCGCCGGCAGCGAGCGCGAGTTCGCCGCCTCGACCACCAAGACCGAGCTCAAGCCCGAGTACAAGACCGAGGACCCGGTGCCCCTGCTGTCCGGTGACTCCTACGTGCCCGAGGGCACGTGGGCCGGGTCCATCGAGGGCGAGTTCTACCAGGAGTTCTCCATGGAGTCCCTGGTGGCCTGGACCTACGAGAACGCCGGAGCGACCCTGCCCTTCGTCTTCCGCCCCAACAACAAGGGCGCCCTGGCGTTCAAGGGCAAGTGCGTCATCAGCCCGGTCAGCGTCGGCGGCGACGCCGGCAAGGCCAACACCGCGTCCTTCGCGTTCACGCTGGTGGGCCGTCCCGAGCACTACGACGCCACGAAGAACGTCTGAGATGGCTCAGGGCCCCCTGTACGGCGTCGTGGGGCTGTCAGCCCTGCGCCGCACCCTGCGCCAGGCCGGTGACGACCTGTCCGACCTCAAGGACCTCAACAAGACGGTCGCGGACACCGTGTCCGGTGCTACCGGGGCGCGCGTACCCACCCGCAGCGGGGCCCTGGCCGCCACCGTCAGGGGCGCGGGCACCAAGACCGCCGCCATCGTCCGGGCCGGGAAGAAGGCCGTGCCATACGCCAACGCCGTGCACTGGGGCCGCCACTACTGGCCCTGCGCGAGCGCCGACCCCCGCTACCGGTCCGAGATTCGCCCCAACACCTTCCTGGCCGACACCGCCCGCGCCACCGAGCCCGAGTGGTCCGACCTCTACGAGCAGCGCATCAACCAGATCCTCGCCAACGTCCAAGGAGCATGAGATGAAGAAGATCTACCTCGACATCGAGACCGCCGACGGCACCGTGCACGAGCACGTGCGCGTGCTGGCCGCCGACAAGGTGCGCGCCGCGCGCATCGCCCGCCTGTCCGACATCCCGCTGGGTGACAACCCCGAGGTCGCCGAGCTGCTGGCCTTCGCCGCCACCACCCGCGCCGGCATCGTGGCCGCCGACGACCTGGACGCCTGGCGCACCCAGGTCCTGGACTTCGCCGCCTCCGACGGCGAGCCGGCCGGCATCGGCGCGGACCCTACGACGCCCAGCCCGGAAGCGCTGAGTACGCCCTGACCGTGCTGGCCATGCGCACCGGCGTCCCGCCGGCCGCGTGGCTCGCCGACGACCCCATCTACCTGGAGACAGCGCTAGCGATCATGGAGGAGGAGACCCGTGGCTAAGAGCGCCATCCTGTCTATCCGCATCCTCGCTGACGCCACGCAGGCGGTCGCGGGTCTGGGCCAGGCACAGGACAAGGCCGGCGGCCTGGGCAGCATGCTGGGCGGTATCAGCCCCGGCGCCCTGGCCGTCGGCGGCGCCCTCGTCACAGGCGTCGTCGCGGTCACCAAGGGCCTCTACGACCTCGGATCGACGTTCGACGACGTTGAGGACACCATCCGTGTGGGCACCGGCGCCACCGGTGACGCCCTGCAGGGGCTGGTGGACGACGCCCACGCCGTCGCCACCACCATCCCCACGTCCTTCGAGGCGGCCGGGCAGACCGTCGCCGACCTCAACACGCGGCTGGGCCTGTCCGGTGACACGTTGCAGACCGTCGCCTCCCAGTACCTGGAGGCCGGCCGCATCCTCGGTGAGGACGTGGACATCGAGACCACGACCGCCGCCTTCAGCGCGTTCCACATCGAGGGCCAGGCCGTCGAGGGCGCGATGGACGACCTGTTCAGGGTCTCCCAGGCCACCGGCGTGGGCATGACCGACCTCGCCGGCTCCGTACAGGGCAACGCCCTCGCCCTGCAGGAGATGGGCTTCTCCTTCACTGACTCCATCGCCCTGGTGGGCATGCTCGACAAGGCAGGCGTGGACGCCGACGCCACCCTCGCGGCCATGCGCAAGGGCCTGCTGAACCTCGCCCAGCCCGGCGAGGACCTGTCCGCCGCGTTCACCAGGGTCACCGGCGAGCTGCAGGGCTACATCGACGCCGGCGACACCGCCGCCGCCCTCGACGTGGCCGGCCAGGTGTTCGGCACCCGGGGCGCCGCCCAGATGGTCCAGGCCCTACAGACCGGCACCCTGTCCATGGGTGACCTCATGGCCGCCTCCGGCGCCACCGGTGACACCATCCTCGGTGTCGGCCAGGACACCATGGACGCGGCCGAGAAGTGGCAGGTCCTGAAGAACAAGGGCATGGAGGCCCTGGAACCGCTCGCCAGCGCGGTGTTCTCCTTCGCGTCCGACGCCCTGGGCGGGCTGCTGGAGTGGGTGGACGGCACCGACTTCACGCCCCTGACCGACGGCCTGGCGCAGGTGGGGCAGTGGGTCTCCAGCATCGGCGACTGGCTGGGCACCCTCGACCTGTCCTTCGTCACCACCCTGTTCACCGACCTGGGTGGCGTCGCCGACGACGCCGGCACCCGGCTCGGTGGGATCGGCGAGAAGATCGGCCCCCTGATCGAGACCATCCAGGGCGCCCTGACCCCCGTCATCCAGACCCTGGCCCCCATCGTCAGCGAGGTCTTCTCCACCGCCAGCGAGGTCGCCGGCATCTTCGTGGACACGGTCATGGGCTTCATCAGCGGCTTCATCGACTACCTGTCCGGGTTCTTCACCCTCATCCGGGGCCTGTTCACCGGCGACTGGAGCGCCGTGTGGGACGGCGCCAAGCAGATGGTCTCCGGCGCCTGGAGCGCCATCACCAGCGTGGTCTCCGGCGCCTGGGGCATCATCAAAGCCCTCGTGTCCGGTGGCATCAGCGCCATCGGGTCGGCGCTGTCCGCCCTGGGCGGCCTGCTCATGAGCCTGTTCTCCTCCGCGTGGTCCAGCGCCAAGAGCGCCGTCAGCTCGGGCGTCAGCAGCGTCATCAGCCTCATCCGGTCCCTGCCGTCCAAGGCCGTCAGCGCCCTGGGCAACCTCGGCTCCACCCTCATGTCCGCCGGCCGGTCCCTGATCCAGGGCTTCATCGACGGCATCAAGAACATGATCGGCTCGGTCCGCAACACCCTGACATCCCTCACCGACTCCCTCACGTCCTGGAAGGGCCCCGAGTCCCTGGACCGGGTGCTGCTGACCCCGGCCGGCCAGATGATCATCGACGGCCTCATCCGAGGCCTGGAGTCCAGGTACGGCGCGGTGCGCGCCTCCCTGCGCGGCCTGACCACCGACATCGCGGCCACCCCCATGGGCTCGCTGAGCGTGCCCGAGCTCGACGCCGGCAGCCGCCTGGCCCGTGCCGCCGGCGTCTACGCGCCTACCTACCACATCCACCTGGAGGGCGCCGGCCACAGCGAGGACGACGCCCGCCGCATCCTCGACGCGATCCGCCGCCACGAGCAGCGCCACGGCAGCATCCGGGTGGCCGCATGAGCACCCGCCTGGCCACCTGCACCCTCGCCGTCGCCGGACAGCGCGTCGCTGACACCAGCGCCGCCGTCGGTACCGCGCCCGCCGCCCTGGCCGGCCTGCGCGTGACCTGGGGACGCTCAGACGCCCTCTCCCAGCCCCAGGCCGCCACCTGCACCGCCCGCCTGCTGCTGCCCCGCGCCCCCGGCCCCCTGCTGGACATGCTCACCATCGGCCGGCCCCTGCGCGTGAGCGCCAGCGTGACCGTGTGGGGCTCCGCCGCACCCACCAGCCTCGACCTGACCCACACCACCACCCACGCCGCCCGCGCCACCCGCACCGCCGGGGCCGTGACCATCACCCCCACCAGCCCCGCCGCCGCCATCGCGCTCCTCCCGCCGGCCGAGCCCACCAGCGCCGTCGGCGCCTGGGACACGCTGCCCACCATCGCCCCCGCACAGACCTGGGTGCTGACCGCCCAGATCACCACCCCCGTCGCCCCGGTCACCGTCACCCTCCACCCCGCTATCTGGCGCACCCCCACCGCCGCGCCCGTGCTCGGCCCGGCCCTGGCCACCACCACCGCAGGACAGAGCACCACCACCCTGACCGGTAGCTGGCACACCAGCACCGCGCACGCCGGCTGCTGGGTAGGCCTCGCCCTGCGCGTGTGGCCCGCCGGCCCCACCTGGGCGCAGACCACCGACCCCTGGACCGCCCGCACCCACACCTGGGCCGACGCCGGCGACCTGAGCATCCGCTCCGCGACCATCACCCCGCCCGCCGCGCTGCCGCCCCTGACCGCGACCGTCTTCGACGGCCAGATCACCGACACCTCCCTGCAGTGGGACCAGAACCTCACCGCCCCCGTCCTGACCCTGACCGCCACCGACCTGCTCGCTCGTCTCGCCCACGTGCGCGTCGGCGCCGACCCCTGGCCCGAGCACACCGTGACCCAGCGCGTGGCCGCGATCCTCGACGCCGCCGGCCAGGACACCCCCGTGATCATCGACCCCGCCCCCGGCGCCCGGCACCTCGCCCCCATCGACATCGACGCCCAGACCGTCACCGAGCTGCTCACCGCCGCCGCCACCAGCGCGGGCGCCGTGCTGTGGGCCACCACCCACGCCACCACCGGCCCCTACCTGCGACTGGAGGACACCGCCCGCCGGCACGCCCTGTCACGCCTGAGCCTGCCCGCTACCGGCCCCGCGACCGTCGCCCCCACCACCAGCGACGGCTACCGGCTCTCCGCCCACCACCTCACCCGCTCCGTGAGCGTCACCCGCAACGTCGCCCAGGCCATCACCAGCACACGACTGACCTGGACCGAGCCCGGCGTCAGCGAGGACGGCAAGCAGCCCACCCTCACCAACCGCACCATCACCGTCGCCGACCCCGACGCCCAGAAGACCGCCGGGCTGCGCGAGGTCTCCGTGTCCACCAACCTCTCGCGCGCCATCGATGCCTACGCCGTCGCCTCACGCACCGCCCGCCTGACCGCCGCCGGCGGATGGGCGCTGGACTCACTGACCTGGGACACCCACGTCAACCCCGACCGCTGCGACCCCCACACCCTCGCCGCCGTCCTGGACGCCACCCGCCGCATGGGCGCCCCGATCCGCCTCACCGACCTCCCACCCTGGATCCCCGGCGCCCCCACCCGCACCGCCTACCTCGACGGCGGCAGCCTCGAGCTCACCGCCACCAAACCCCGCTGGGTCATCTCCATGAACCTGACCACCGCGACCACCGAGGGTGCCGGCCTGACCTGGGCTGAGACCCCCACCGCCCTGACCTGGCAGCGCACCGGCGCCATCACCTGGGCCCACACCGCATCCATCGCCCCATAGGAAGGACAGACCCGTGCCCGCCACCACCACCGCCCTCAAGATCACCTACCCCCTGCCCGGTGACCGCCTCGCCGACTACCCCGCCGCCGCCAAGGCCGCCGCCGAGACCATCGACGCCGCCATCAAGACCCCCACCACCACACCCCTGACCGTCACCACCGGCTGGACCCTCGACAACTCCGCCGGCCGGCTGACCACCATCGGCGCCGTCCACACCGCCCCGATCACCATCAAGCGCAACAGCGGCCTCGGACTCACCACCACCACGGGCACCGAGTTCTCCCTGCTGACCATCCCCGTAGGCGTGGCCGTGCCCACCGTGGACTGGACCGTCCTCGGCAGCATCCACTTCGGCGCCTACTCCTGCCCCCTCGTCTACCGCAGCGACGCGCGCACCATCTGCGCCCTGCCCACCGCCGCGTTCCCCGTCAACGCCAACGAGTGGGCCTACGGCCTGGCCACCTGGATCGCCTAACCCACCACTCACCACCGAAAGGACACCACCATGGCACTCGCCGACCTGTCCGCCGCGACAATGCGGTGGCTGTGCGCCGCCGCCTACATCGGCTACTCCCAGCTCTTCCGCAACGACATCTACGACGGCGGCAGCATGGACTGCTCGTCCGGGGCCGCGTACTCCTACAACGCCGGCGGCGTGACCCCGCCCTTCCCGGCGGACACCAGCACCCACAACTTCCGGGAGCGTTCCATCGCCCGAGGCTTCGCAGTCCTGGACTACGCCGCCGTCGGCCCCTACCCCGACAACCTGGCCGTCGGCGACGCGCTCCTGTCTGAGCTGGCGTCGGGCGGCGTCGGCCACATCGCCGTCGTGACCGGCTACAACGAGGTCTCAGAAGCCTGGATCGCTGAGACCGGCGACATTCACGGCGAGCCGGGCGACCAGACCGGCGGCGAGACCCGCGTGGTGTCCTTCACCGACCACCCATACACCCTCAACGGCTCGTGGACCCACGTCCTGCGCCCGCCCGTCGACGGCGACGACACCGCGCCCACCCAGACCACCCCGACCACCACCAACACCACCAAGGAGAACCACAACATGTTCCTCATCTCTACCCCGCTCTCAGACGGGTCCTGGTCCTACGCCCTCATCACCGAGACGAGCGGTGCCTGCACCCTCGACGACCAGCAGAAGGCCGCCT
>ERZ772917.1420-NODE-1420-length-13783-cov-16.978948_pt1 | contig 13783 bp, 10 predicted proteins | sample MGYA00511187_ERZ772917 | MGnify/ENA primary metagenome ERZ772917 (study PRJEB29015, sample SAMEA2737925) | human oral metagenome | biome: human oral; feature: human-associated habitat; material: dental | place: China | collected 2012 ... | reverse complement strand
GGGGCCGGGGCACCTGTGCAGGTGCCCCGGCCCCGCCGTCTGCGGCTCAGGCGGTCGCGGCCGCCTTCTTGTCCTTGCCCAGGGACTTGAGCACCACCACCAGGGCGGCGGAGATGAGCGCCCCGATCAGGATGGCGATAATGAACCCGAGGAAATTCTCGATCGCGAAGAACACGAACACCCCTCCGTGCGGGGCCCGGGAGCCCACGTGCAGAGCCATGGTCAGGGCGCCGGTGACGGCGCCACCGGCCATGGTGGCCGGAATGACGCGCAGCGGGTCGGCGGCGGCGAAGGGAATGGCCCCCTCGGAGATGAAGGACAGGCCCAGCAGCCAGGCGCTGCGGCCGTTCTCAATCTCGGCCTTGTTGAACAGGCGTGGGCGCACGAAGGTCGCCAGGGACAGCGCCAGCGGCGGGACCATACCGGCGGCCATAACAGTGGCCATAATCTCGTAGGAGGCGTCCGTCTGGGCGGCCAGGCCGGCGGTGCCGAACAGGTAGGCGGCCTTATTGACCGGACCACCGAGGTCGAAGCACATCATGAGGCCCAGAATGATGCCCAGCACAATGGCGGAGCCGCCGCCGGACATGTTGGTCAGACCATTGGTCAGGCCCTCCATAAGAGCGGCCAGGGGCTTGCCCAGGAGCATGTACATGATCGAGCCGATCACCAGCGTGGTTCCCAGCGGGATAATGACCACGGGCATGAGCCCGCGCAGCCACTTGGGAACGTTGAGACCGGTGAGCCAGGCGGCGAAGAAGCCGGCGAGGATACCGCCAATCAGACCGCCGATGAAGCCCGAGCCGACAGCGGTGGCCACCACGCCCATGGCGAAGCCGGGGGCGATACCGGGACGCCCGGCCAGGCCGAAGGCGATGTAGCCGGCCAGTGCGGGCACCAGGAAGCCCATGGCCGCCTGCCCCAGCAGCAGGAAGACCGAGCCCAGGTAGAGCAGGAACCCGCTGTGGCCTCCAGCCCCTTCCACCGCGCCGGGCAGGTTCCACAGCGTGTAATCCTGGACGACCGTCTGGGCGACCGACTGCGTGCCGCCCTCCGGAGTCAAGGCGATCTCGTAGCCACCGAAGAGGAAGCCCAGGGCAATGAGCAGACCACCGGCGGCCACGAAGGGGATCATGTAGGAGACGCCGGTCATAACGGCGCGCTGGAGGCGGCGCGCCCAGTGGACCTCTTCCTCCTCGGCGGCCTCACCGCCGCCACCACCACCGTCGCCGCCGGCCGGCACGCGCGGGGCGTCCGGGTTCTCAATGGCGGCCAGGGCCTCGTCCACGAGCTTGCCGGCGTCATTGACGGCGGCCTTGACGCCGACGTCGATCATGGGCTTGCCGGCGAAGCGCTCCCGGCCCTTGACCGGCAGGTCGTGGGCGAAAATGACGGCGTCGGCACGAGCGACTAGGTCGGGGTCGAGGTAGTCGATCTTGCCCGAGCCCTGGCCCTCGATGGCCACGGTAATGCCGCGGTCCTTGCCGGCCTGCTCCAGGGCCTCGGCGGCCATGAACGTGTGGGCAATACCGGTGGGGCAGGAGGAGACGCCGACGATGACGCGCCCCTCTCCCCCGGCTGCCGGTGCCGGGGCGGGACTGGCGGCCGGTTCTGCCGGGGCGGCCTCCGCGGGTGCGGCGTCCTCCAGCAACTCGGGCTGGACCTGCTCGGTGACAATGCGGGCGACCTCCTCAGCGCTGGAGGCGCCGCGCAGGGCGTCGGTGAACTCCTTCTGCATGAGGCCGCGGGCCAGCTTGGCCAGGAGCTTGAGGTGGACGTCGTCGGCCCCGGAGGGGGCGGCGATCATGAAGATGAGATCGGCTTCCTGGCCGTCCGCGGCGCCGAAGTCCACCGGGCTGGCCAGGCGGGCGAAGCCGAGGCTGGCTGCCAGCACGTGGGGGCTGCGGCAGTGCGGGATGGCAATGCCGCCGGGGATGCCGGTGGGCGCCGTGGCCTCGCGGGCCAGGGCGTCTGCGGCCAGCCCCTCATTGGTGCTCGCGCGACCGGCCGCGGCGACCGTGTTCGCGAGGAACTCGATGACGTCGGTCTTGTTCGGGCCCGCGGCTGCGTCGAGGACGACGAGCTCGGGCACGATCAAGGGCGTCTCACTGGTGGGTGACATGTGGCTTCCTTGGTGGGTGGGTGGGTGGTGGCGCGAATGCGTCACCGGTGGTGTCGTAGGGCCAGTGGTTGGGTTGTGCGGATGGGGACAGTGGCTCAGGCGAGCCGGGTGACGACGGCGGTCTCCGCGGGGAGGTCGCCGGGGCCGGGAAGGGCGGTGCCGGGCAGGCTGGCGGCGGCCGAGCCATAGGCCATGGCGGTGCGCAGGCGCTCGGCCTCGTCGCCGCCGCGCACGGCGGCCAGGACGTATCCGGCCACCGAGGAGTCGCCGGCGCCGACGGTGGATTGGACCTGGATCTTCGGGGCGCTGGCGTGCCAGGCGCCGTCGGCGGTGACCAGAACGGCGCCGGCCGGGCCGAGGGTGGCCATGACTGCGCCAATACCGAGGTTGACCAGCACCTGGGCGGCCTCAACCACGGGGGTCAGCTCCCCGGCGATGGCACCGTCCTCCAGGTCGGTGGCGCCGCGGCCGGCGAGCTGGGCGAGCTCCTCCCCGTTGGGCTTAATGAGGTCGGGGGCGGAGCCGGGCAGGGCGGAGGCCAGGGCGGCCAGGGGGGCGTCGGAGGTGTCGACGGCAATGCGCACGCCCAGGGGCCGCAACAGGGAGACGAGGCGCACGTACCAGTCCGTGGGGGCGCCCGGGGGCAGGGAGCCGGAGAGCACCGCCCAGCTCTCGGAGTCCCCCGTGGCGGGGGCGAGGACCTCCAGGAGAGCGGCCTCGACATTGGCGATCTCCGCCTCGCTCAGGCCGGCGCCGGCCTCATTGAGCTTGGTGGTGGTGCCGTCGGGCTCGGTGACGGCGGTGTTGACGCGGGCGGCACCGCGCACTGGCACGGGACGGCAGGTCAAGATATCCAGCCCCAGGTCCGCAATGGCGGGCAGGATCGGGTCGTGGGAGGAGGCGGGCAGGAGGGTGGTGACCGCTTCGCCGGAGGCGGCGAGCACGCGGGCCACGTTGACGCCCTTGCCGCCGGCCTCCAGGCGCACGGAGGTCAGGCGGTTGACCGCGCCGCGCAGCAGGGGCCCCGGCAGGGTGACGGTGCGGTCGAGGGACGGGTTAGGGGTGAATGTGACAATCATGCGACGAGGACCTCGGTTCCTGTGTCTGCTAGGTGGTTGGTGAGTGGGGCGGGCGGTGGGGCTTCAGTGACGAGCTGGTGGACGGCGCTGAGCGGGGCGAAGGACACCAGGTGCTCCTGACCGATCTTGGAGGAGTCGGCCAGGACGACGACGCGGCGGGCGGCGCGGATCATGGCGCGCTTGACAGCGGCCTCGTCGGGGTCGGGGGTGGACAGGCCGTGCTGGATGGAGATGCCATTGGTGCCCATGACCGCAATGTCCGCGCGCAGGAGCGCGAGCGCCTCCAGGGCCTCGGGGCCGACGGCGGCCTGGGTGAGGCCGCGGACCTGGCCGCCCAGGACGCGCACGGCCAGGCGGTCCTGGCCGGCCAGAGCGGAGGCGGTGAGTACCGAGGAGGTGATAATGGTCAGCGGCGTCCCCGTGGGCAGGAGACGCGCCAGCGCCCCGGTGGTGGTGCCGGCGTCAATGAGCAGGGTGGTGCCCGGTGTCAGGGACAGGGCCCCCAGGGCGCGGGCGGCAATGGCTCGCTTGGCGGGCGCGTTGGTGCGCTCGCGCTCCAGAACCCCGGTTTCGGGCAGCGCAAGAGTGGACACGGGCACGGCGCCGCCGTGGACCTTGCGCAGGACTCCGGCGCGATCGAGGTGGGCCAGGTCGCGGCGAATGGTCTCGACGGTGACGTCGTAGCGCTGGGCGAGTTCGCTGACCTCGACACGACTGAGGCGGTGCAGGCGCTCGACTATGTCGCGTTGACGTTCATCAGCGTGCACGGCCTACCTCCTCGACGTCGTTGTCCGGTGTCCCAAGGGACGGAATGTCCGTTCGGATATTCACCTGCCATTTAAGCGTCTGTTCGGGCACGATTGTACGCCCGATTATGTGGTTTTGGGTGTGATCTGGCACATAGAGAATACCCTGCCCGTCTGCTGCCCGCAGGCGCCCGAGCCCCCGTCTTCGCCGGTCGGCCTTGCGCCCCGCTTCGCCCCACCATCGTCCGGCGCCTGGCCGGCGATGCCTCGCCGCGGCTGTCCGCCCCCGCGCCGCCCGCCCCTGCGTCCCCTCATGCCCTTTCCTCCCGCCCCCGCCCGCTTTCACCCTCACCTCATACCTGGGCATGACGAAAGCGCCTTCCCGCCGCCCTACGGTGGCCCTGTGGATCGGTCTCTCGCCCCAGGCGCGTCATCCGCAGTGGCGCGCATAGTCGGAATGCGGCGGAGGGGTGCCGTGTCCGCCCCCGCGCCCGGGCGCGACGGCAGCCCCCCTCACCGCCAAGGGCGGGGGTCTTCTGCAGCGCCGGCGAATCTGAGCCTGCTGGACCTGGGGCTGGCGCTGCTCCTGGGATGGTGCAGTGTCACCAACCCGCCTGAGGTCATGAGCGCCCTCTCCGCGGACCAGGGCGTCCTCCTCTACACTCTGCTCGCCGTTTCCTGCTGCGGGTTCATGCTGCTGCGGCGCCGTCACCCCACGTTCTTCGTGGCCGCGACGGGTGCCGCCATGGCTGTGCACCTGCTGGCCTTTGTCAATATTTCACTCCTGGCTCTGGGAGTGACGCTCCTGGCCGCCGAGACCGCGCAAAGCCGGCTCATGGCGCCATGGCGCTGGGTGGCTCTGGGGGCGGTCCTGGTCGGCACCGGGGCCGCCGGCGGAAGGGCCCAGGAGGCGATCACCTCGCAGAGCGCGTTAATGAGCTGGGTCATTGCGCTGACCACGGCATGGTCGCTGGTGACGGCCGCGTCCCTGATCGGCGTGGGACGACGGCGGGCCCGGGACCGGGTGACGCGGGCCCTTGAGCGGGCGGCGGTGCTCGAAGCACAACAGGACACGGAGCGCCGCCTGGCGGTCGCCGAGGAGCGCCAGCGCATTGCCCGCGATGTTCACGACCTGCTGGGTCACTCCCTGGCGGTCATCGCCATGCAGGCCGAGGGCGCACGTGCGGTATTGGCCACCGATGCCCGGGCCGCCGACAAGGCCCTGGCCGTGATCGGGGAGACGAGCCGGCGCTCGGTCGATGAGGTGCGCGCCCTCGTCGAGGTTCTGCGCACCGACGGCGCCCCGTCCGCAGACCTCGGTGCAGCCGCCCTGATCCACCCGGTAGAACCGCACGGCGCGCCCTCACCGGACTGTCAGGCGGCCGGTCTTGAAGGCATTGCCTCCCTGGTGGCCGGCGCCCGTCAAGCCGGCCTGCCCCTGGCCCTGCACCTGGAGATCACCCAGGAGCCGCCCGGCGCCGTCGGCCGGGTCCTGTACCGGGCCGTCCAAGAGTGCCTGACCAATGTGCTGCGCCACGGCGGGGCCGCGCCCACGCGCGTGGACCTGACGGTGACGGCACGGCGGGCTGAACTCTTCGTGAGCAACGCGGCGCCAAGCGCCGCCCGCCCCTGTGAGGGCCGCCCCGCAGGGCTGCCGGCTCCCACCGCCGGCCTGAATGGGAGGAGATCTGAAGACGTCGCGCCCGCCAAGGACGGGTTCGGCCTCGCCTCCATGCACGAACGAGTCCAGGCCCTGGGCGGGAGCCTATCGGCCGGGGCGCTGCCCGACGGCGGCTGGCGGGTTGGAATCGTCCTCCCCCTGCCCGCGCGCACGCGGGTACCGGCATGATCCGTATTGGGCTGGCCGACGACGAGCCCCTGTTCTCGGCGGGCATGGCCATGCTGCTCGGGGCCCAGGAGGATATGGAGGTTCTCTGGCAGGCGGTTGATGGCGCGGATGCTCTGCGCCGCCAGCGCCGCGACCCCGCCGACGTGCTCCTGCTCGATGTGCAAATGCCGGTGATGGGCGGACTGACCGCCACCCAGCGGCTGGTGGAGGACAAGACGCCGGGCCGGATTGTCATTCTGACGACCTTCGACACGGATGGCTACGTCCTGGGGGCGATCGAGGCGGGGGCGGCCGGGTTCCTGCTCAAGAACACCGCCCCGCAGGACCTCATTGCCGCGGTGCGCACGGTTCACAGCGGTGACTCGGTGATCTCGCCGGGGCCCACACGGCGCCTGGTGCTGGCCATGCGCCAGGGCCTGGAAGCCCACGCCGCTTCGCGGACGGGGGCGGGCACCACCCTCAGCCCCGGTGCGCCCGGGCCCCAGGCGGCGGAGCCCAGTGGGGTGGCGCCCGCAGTGCTGCCGGACCATGTCACTGACCGAGAACGGGAGATCCTGGCCCTTATCGCCATGGGGTTGACCAACCAGGAGCTGTGCGACCGTTTGTGGCTGTCCATGGCCACGATCAAGACTCATGTCAGCCATCTGCTGGCCAAGACCGGCTGCCGCGACCGGGTGCAGCTGGTGCTGCTGGCCCTGCGCACGGGCGTGGTCGACATCGAGCAGATCCTCTCGGCGCCCTGACCGCCGCGGATACGCGGATGGCCGGGGCGCAAGCCCGAAGGCGACCGCGTCGGTGCGAGGCCTACCGGGCCCGGCGCCTACTCGACCGGGGATTTGGCCGCCTGCTGCTCCTTGGCGGCGCGCCGACGCAGCGCAATGAGCCCGCCGGCGGACAGCAGCGCCACCCCGAGTGCGCCAATGGCAATAGAGGTGCCGGTGCGGGCCAGTCCTCCCCCCGGTTTGGCCGCCTGAGGCTTGATCGCCGGGGTCACGGTGCTCTCCTGGTTCGCCCCGGGCTGCACCACGGAGCCCACGTCGCTGACCTCCAGGAGGAGGCTATTGAGTACATTGCCCTGGGCGTCAACGACCTCGACCGTCACGGAGCGGCAGCGCGCCCCGTCAATGGTGCGGCAGGCCCCGCTCGGGGCATCCGGGGGGACGGTGACGGTCAGGGTGGCGGTGCCGGTGGTGGGCCCGTTGGCATCGACGGCCACGTCAATATTGGTGGAGGTCAGTTCGGTGGCGCCGTTCATGACGCGCACGCGCTGGGCCCCCAGGGTCTGCTCGGAGGCCGGGGTGTAGGCCAGGCCGTTGAGGTTCAGGGTGATGGTGCCCTCGGGGTTGCGCACCATCCCCATGCCGATCTGGTGGCGGCTGTAGGAGGCCACCATGGGGGTGGCGGCGGAGGCCAGGTAGTTGGTGGTGACGTCCCGGTCGAGTACGTCAGTGCTGACGCTGTCTCGGCCGTCCAGTACCTCGTAGCCGTCGCCGCCGGACATGAGGGAGGAGTTGGAGGCGACCACGACCGCATCCGTGCTCGTCAGGATCTGGTCATCCACAATGACCTGGGTGATTAGGCGGGCGCGGGCGGCGTCAATCTCAGCCTGGCGGGAGGAGGCCGGCTCGCCGCTGGCGGCCAAGTCCGCCTGGATGGCGCTCAACTCGGCCTCGGCGTCCGGGTTGACAATGACCTGGACGTTGCTGGACAGCCCCAAGGCGAGCATGGGGTGTGCGGTGCCCGGTTGCCACTGCTGGGATAGGAGTGTGGTCAACTCGGCGCCGGTGAGGGTGGTGTAGACCATCTCATAACCGAAGGGTTGGACGGTATTGGCCTCTGCGGCGGTGAGGACCCCGTCGCCCTCGGAGCCGCCGGCGGCGTAGAGGTAGTCGCCCCCTACTGCCGCAGCGTTCATGAGGCCCACGTAGTGGGTGGAATCGGCGGGCTGGATGTCGGTGGCGAGCCAGTGGCGGAAGGAGTCGGCAATGAGGTTGGCGGCGGTGGACTCGGTGCCGCTGCTCACCCCGCGCAGGAAGTCGGAGCCAATGCGCGCCACCGGGGTCGTGCCGGCGGCGACTGCATCTGATTCCGCCCGCTGAACGATCCCGGCCACACCGTAAGCGTCGGTGGTGCAGGTGGAGGCGCGCAGGTCCTGGTTCTCCGCCGCCACGACGCTGACGGCCTTCGTGGCGGGGTCGTAGCGCAGGGAGATGCGGCCCAGGCCCCAGCCGTAGTGGTCGGCCTGGACGACGGCGATCGGCTCGCCGTCGGAGGTTGTGAGGGTCTGGGCGTAGACCTGGTGGGAGTGCCCGGCGAAAACGGCGTCGACATTCCCGGTGAAGGCGCCCGCCTGGAGGCTGGCGTCCTCATGGCTGAGCACGATGACAACCTCGGCCTCGCCGTTGGCGGCGTCCCCGTCCTTGAGCTCGGCGGCGCGGGCGTTGGCGGCGGCAACAGCAGGGCTGACGGTGAGGCCGGACAGGGATGGGAGGCTCGACAGGCCGTCGGTGCTCACCCCTACCAGGGCCACGCGCACACCATCGACCTCCACTATGCGGGTGCCATTACCGTCGCCCTCAGCGGACAGGGCGGGTGAGCCGGAGACATTGGCCGCCAGGAAGGGGAAGTTGGCGGCGGGGAGAATCCGCCCGGTGAAGTCCTCCAGGCCCTTGTCGAGCTCGTGGCCGCCCAGGGCGGAGGCGTCCAGCCCTATGGCGTTGAGGACGTCAATGGTGGGCTGGTCCGCCAGCACTGAGGAGACGTAGGCGGAGGCCCCCACGGAGTCCCCGGCGGAGACGAACAAGGTGTTCGCGGTCGAGGCGCGGGCGGCGGAGACCTCGCAGGCCAGGGTCACGGCGCCGGGGTCGAGGACCGCTCCGGTGGCCGGATCCGTGGTGCGTGAGATGTGCCCGTGGAAGTCAGTGATGCCCAGGAGGTTAATGTCGACCGCGGCGGGCGTGGCCCCCGGCGTCGTCGGGGTGGCGGGCTCCGAGGTGGGCTCGGCGGTCGTAGAGTCGGCGGTGGGAGAGTCAACAGTCGTGGAGTCAGCGGTCGGCTGGGTGGCCACCGGCGCCATACCGCCCTCGCCAATGACATCCATGCCCTGGGAAACCGGCTGCACGGCAGCAGGCAGCACCGTAGGCCCAACAGCTGCTGTTGAAGCTACGGTGCCGGATGCGGGCTCGGCGCCAAAAGCCGCTGCGGGCGACAGCGCCGCGACAGCGACGGCCGCCAGCGACGCGAGCGCCTTAGTCGGGACATGGAATCGCATGATGGGGCCTCATGTGACCGGAAAGCGAGAGACAGGGTAAGCCTAAGCCGTCAATCGCTCGTAGTCGATGCGAGCGGCAGTCTACCCGGGAATCAGCCGCTGGGGCAGGCGCGGCGCGCCTGATTGCTTCAGCGGCCGGGCCGGGCCGCCGCCCCGCGACTGGGGGTGGCGGCCCGGCCCGGGCCCAAGGAGCTGGACGGTCGGGAAGGCTCCCGTCTCAGACGATGCCGTGGGCGATCATGACGTCGGCCACGCGGGTGAAGCCGGCGGCGTTAGCGCCCAGCACATAGTCGCCGGGGTGGCCGTACTCCTCGGCGGCGGCCACGCAGGAGTCGTGGATGTCCGCCATAATGCCGGTGAGCTTGGCGTCGGCCTTCTCGAAGGTCCAGCGGGTGCGCCCGGCGTTCTGTTCCATCTCCAGGGCGGAGGTGGCCACGCCGCCGGCGTTGGAGGCCTTGCCGGGGGCGTAGAGAATTCCCGCGGACTGGAAGGCCTCGATCGCCTCGGGGGTGGAGGGCATGTTGGCGCCCTCGGAGATAACGGTGCAGCCATTGCGCAGGAGGGTGGCGGCCTGCTCGCCGTTGAGCTCGTTCTGAGTGGCGCAGGGCAGGGCCACATCCACGGGCACGTCCCACACGCTGCCGGAGGTGGCCAGCTTGGCGGAGGGGCGGCGAGCCACGTAGTCCTTGACCCGGCCGCGCTCGACCTCCTTGACCTGCTTGAGCAGGTCGAGGTCGACGCCCGCCTCGTCGACGACGTAGCCGGAGGAGTCCGAGAAGGTGATGGGCGTGGCGCCCAGCTGCTGGGCCTTCTCAATGGCGTAGATGGCGACGTTCCCGGCGCCCGAGACGGCGACCTTCTTGCCCTCCAGGGTCTCGCCCTTGGTGGCGAGCATGGACTGAGCGAATAGGACCGTGCCGTAGCCGGTGGCCTCGGTGCGCACCAGGGAGCCGCCCCAGCCCAGGCCCTTACCGGTGAGAACACCGGCGTCGTAGGCGTTGCGCAGACGCTTGTACTGCCCGAAGAGGTAGCCGATCTCGCGGCCGCCCACGCCGATGTCGCCGGCGGGCACGTCCGTGCTCGGGCCGATGTGGCGGCTCAGCTCGGTCATGAAGGACTGGCAGAAGCGCATGACCTCGGCGTCGGAGCGGCCGTGGGGGTCGAAGTCGGAGCCGCCCTTGCCGCCGCCGATGGCCTGGTTGGTCAGGGCGTTCTTGAAGATCTGCTCGAAGCCGAGGAACTTGATAATGCCGGCGTTGACGGTCGGGTGGAAGCGCAGGCCGCCCTTGTAGGGGCCCAGTGCGGAGTTGAACTCGATGCGGAAGCCGCGGTTGACCTGGACCTTGCCGGCATCGTCGACCCACGGGACGCGGAACATGATCTGACGCTCGGGCTCGACAATGCGCTCCAGGAGGCCGCCGTCGGCGTAGTGGGGGTGCTTGGCGATGACGGGGCTCAGGGAATCCAGCACCTCGCGAACGGCCTGGTGGAACTCGGCCTCTCCGCGGTTACGTGCAACAACCTGCTCGTAGACCTTCTCGACGACGTCCTGCATGACGTACTCCTCATCTGTCGGGATGTGGGGCGCAGGAGCACGTCGTTGAGCAGAGCGGGCATCCCGCGCTGGACTCAAGCATCGCATCGGGCCGGAAACTGAGAGGAAACATCTCGCCCACCGACCGGGCGGCCGGCGGCCGGGGCGGGCGGGGGCCTCGCCGGCGAGTCCAGCGGCCATAACTCGTTGTCAGATAGTCTGCTATCTATGTAGTCTATCTACATGGATCGCACGACGGCACGTCTCCTGCGCGGCTTCCTCGAGCCCTGCCTGCTCGCTCTGCTCGAGCCGGGCCCCGACTACGGCCTGTCTCTGACCCGGCGCCTGGTCGAGGCGGGCATGGACGAGGTTCCCGGCGGCAGCCTTTACCCGGCGCTCACCCGTCTTGAGCGCCGCGGCCTCGTCACGACCTCGACGCGCCCCTCCAGTTCGGGCCCCGCCCGCAAGTACTACGAGCTCACTCCCGCCGGCCTCACCAAGCTCGCCGCCCGCCGCGAGGAGTGGCGGGCATTCCGCGCCGCGGTCTCCGCGGTCCTCGACGGCAGTGCGCATGCGGCCCGGACGACGCCGTCGACCGCACCGGCATCATCGGGCCCCGCCCCCTCCGCATCGAGCGCTGGGGCCCTGCCATGACCGGGGCCTCACCGGACCGGCACGCGCCGCAGTCCGCCGCTTCCGCAGACGAGGCGTGGTACCGGGGCCTGGCTTGCGAACTCACCTGCGTCGGGCTGCACCCGCACGAGGCCGAGCGCGCACTCGCGTCCACCCGCGCCGACGCCGACTCCGCGCGCCTCGCCCCGGGCGATCTGTTCGGGCCCGCCGTCCTGTACGCCCGCCAGCTCGCCTCGGCGCTGCGCGAGAGCGGCGCCGGCCCTCTGGACCCCGAGCACCCGATGCTCGGGCAGGTGGTCCTGCGCCTGTGCGGCGTCGGCGCCCGACGCGGGCGGCGCACCGTCCTGCGCGACGTCGACCTGACGGTGCGCCGCGGGGAGATCGTCGCGGTCGTCGGCGCGAACGGCGCCGGCAAGTCCACTCTCGTTGAGGTGAGCGCCGGGGTGCTGCGTGCGAGCGCCGGCACGGTCGAGCGCACGGCCCGCTTCGGCTACGCCCCACAGCTCGACGGCCTCGGACCACTGCTGACCGTCGACGAGCATCTGCGCCTTTTCGGCGCGTCCCAGGGCTCGGGCGCTCGCCGTTCGGTGTCAACGGGGCACCGCCTTCTGCGCCGTTTGGGCTGGGCGCCGCACGGCAACCAGGTCACCGGCACCCTCTCGGGCGGCACGCAGCAGAAGCTCAATCTCGCCCTGGCCCAGATGGGCTCACCGGACCTGCTGCTCCTCGATGAGCCCTACCAGGGCCTGGACGCGGCGGCCTATGAGGACCTGTGGGCCCTCATCTCCTCATGGAGGGAATCGGGGGCGGGTGTCCTGCTCGTCACGCACCTGCTGCGCGGCATCGAGTTCGTCGACCGCGTCATCGAACTGCCCGCCCCGGAGATCTTGCAGGAGCACGCCGCATGACCGCGCCCGCATTACTGGGGCCCCTCGATGCCGATCCCCGGGCCCGCGGGCGCGCCGCATCCATGACCCTTCTCGTGATGCGGGTGACCCTGCAGGAGAACGTCCGACGACGGGGAGCCCTGGCCCTGGCCCTGCTCCTGCCGCTGGTGTTCTTCCTGGCCCGGATCGACGCTCACTGGACGGCGCTCCGCCTGCTGGCGATCGGCCTGGGGTGGGCCGCGGCGACGCTCAGCCTGTTCACGACCGTCTCCTCGCGGCGAGTGGACCGGCGTCTCGCAGTCAGTGGCGCGCGCCCGACGGCGCTCGTTGTCGGCCGATACGCCGCCGTCCTCCTGCTCGGCTGGTTGATCGCCGCCGTGTACGCGGCGATCGTGGCCCTCAGCATCGGCGACCGGCTCGTGCGCCCGGCGTTCGTGCTGCCAATGCTGCTGCTGACAGTCGCCGTGTCGGTGCCGCTGGGATCGCTCGCTGCGGCGCTGGTGCCGCGCGACCTCGAAGGAGCACTGCTGCTCCTGGCGGTCATGGCCCTGCAACTGCTCGTGGACCCGGTCGCCGAGTGGACCCGAGCACTGCCCCTGTGGTCGACCCGCGAACTCGCGAGTTACGTCGTCGAGAACCTCGGCGGCGAGGCGGGCGACTACATGCGGCGCGGACTCGTGCACGGGGCCGGCTTCACCTTAGGGCTCACGGGGGCCGGATGGTTGGGCGGACTGCGACGGCTGCGGCCGATCCGGCTGCCCGAACCGTGCCTCGGCGGGTGACCTGACTCGGCTCATTTAGTGCCGTGGCGGACCAGCGCCCAGATCTTCCGGTGTTCCCACCGGCACCCGGGTTGATCCTACCGACGTGTCATTCGTATGGGCTTAGGAAACGTTGACCATTGTAATGGATCATGTGGGTTGGATGATCGGCGCACCAAACGTTCGACTCCCAGGCGATCCTGTCCACATACTTCCGGAATTCAGCACGGCTCGGAAAGCAGGAAACGTAGACGAGGGCCGCCGTCGAAGATGAAAATAGATCAGCGAGCTCGGCTTGGCGCTTCGAGTCGACAGGCCCGTGAGAGCTTGCCGCCTCAAGAAGCACGAGCCAATTGCGGTGGGGTAGATAAATGACAAGGTCAGGCATCTTGCCGTGCTCGTTGACCTCGACATTAAGTGCCGCCAGGGCGTCGCGCTCGAAGAACGCCCATTTGCTGCCCGCGTCACCAATGTAGAGCACTTGTCCACCAGGGGTGAAACGAGGACAGAATTCCTCAACCATCGCCTTGAGCAGCACATTCTGGCCGCCAGGAGTCAACGTGAACGCCGAACCATCGGGAAGAGTGAGGAAGACGCGTCTCATTTCGCGCGCTGCTGCGTATCTGGCCTTAAGCCCCGGCAACTCGGAGAGGTACCGATCGACAGCTTGCTGCCAGGCGCCAGTGCCGTAGGTGCGCAGGACGTCTAATGCTTCGGCCGTGATTTGATATGGCCGGCTTTAAACAAAACCGTATTCCAGTGCGTTCTTAGGTGGAGATTAGTGTGGGCGGGGTATAGAATGGGCGCATGCAGGTTGATGTAACACTGGAAGAACGCGATGTTCTATTGAGGTGGAAGAAGCGCAACGACACGCTGATTCTGGTCAGATTGAAAGCCGAAG
>ERZ772917.1417-NODE-1417-length-13796-cov-4.160541_pt1 | contig 13796 bp, 14 predicted proteins | sample MGYA00511187_ERZ772917 | MGnify/ENA primary metagenome ERZ772917 (study PRJEB29015, sample SAMEA2737925) | human oral metagenome | biome: human oral; feature: human-associated habitat; material: dental | place: China | collected 2012 ... | reverse complement strand
TATTGGCGAAGTTTTCCAGCAACCTCAAATGTGCGTGCAGTAGTCGCTGGATAGAGGAAACGACCTGTATCTCCGACAATACCAGCATAGAGGAGTTTGGCGATAGAGTCATTTACTTCTAAGCGATTTTCGAAGGCAAAAAGAGCGATAAGCTCGCTGGTACTGCTAGCATCTGTATCAACCAGCAGCAGGTCTCCGTAGATATCGTCATTGGGATGATGGTCGATTTTAATCAAAAAGTCGCCCATGCTGTAGCGCTTATCATCAATACGAGGAGTGTTGGCTGTATCGCACACGATTATCAGAGCTTGCTCATAGTCAGAATCGGCCACCTCATCCATCTTGGCTAGCCAAGTAAGGGTTGGTTCGTCGTAACCTGTCACTTTGATGGATTTTTCAGGAAAGTTGAGTTGGAGAAGCTTTTGTAAACCGACTTGACTGCCAATCGCATCTGGATCAGGGCGCATGTGGCGGTGGATGATAATTTTATCGTATTCTTTAATTTTTTTCAGAATTTTGCTATAGATACTCATTGTAGACCTCTTAAACTTTCTCTAGTTATTGTAGCACAAGAATTTTTATTTTTAAAATAAAAAAGATGTGTTATAATGAATGAAGATTATAATTTGGAGGAAACTATGACCTTAGCGAAAATTGTATTTGCCAGCATGACTGGTAATACGGAAGAAATCGCAGATATTGTTGCTGATAAATTGAGAGATTTAGGTGTTGATGTCGATGTGGATGAATGTACGACAGTTGACGCAGAGGACTTTCTGGAGGCCGATATTGCCATTGTAGCGACCTATACCTATGGGGATGGCGAATTGCCAGATGAAATGATGGATTTCTACGAGGATTTGGCTGGTTTGGATCTGGCTGGAAAAATCTACGGTGTGGTTGGTTCTGGAGATACTTTCTATGACGAATTCTGTAAAGCTGTGGATGATTTTGATGCAGTGTTTGCAGGAACAGGTGCTGAAAAAGGTGCGGAAAGTGTCAAAGTGGACCTGTCAGCTGAGGATGAAGATATTGAGCGCCTAGAGGCTTTTTCGGAAGAGTTGGTTAATAAAGTTTAAAATGATAAATACATGAAACGGCTAAGGCCGTTTTTGTTTTGCACAACTCTTATTTTCTGACAATTCTCATGATTAGGAGTATAATATAGGTAAGCGCTATCCATAGTACAAAGGAGGACCCTCTATGAAAGAACGCGACTATGCCTTTGGCTTTCATGATGATGTTAAGCCGCTCTTTTCAACTGGTAAAGGTCTGACCGAAGAAGTAGTTCGAGAAATCTCAAAAATCAAGAATGAACCTCAGTGGATGCTGGACTATCGACTCCGCTCCTTGGAACTCTTTCATAAGCTGCCCATGCCCGACTTTGGCTCGGATTTGTCAGGTATTCGTTTTGATGACATTATCTATTATCAAAAGCTGACCGGAGAGAGAGCTCGCAGCTGGGATGAAGTGCCAGATGAGATTAAGAAAACCTTTGACCGCTTGGGAATTCCAGAAGCTGAGAAGCGTTTTCTATCTGGAGCTGTGGCTCAGTATGAATCTGAAGTGGTTTACCACAATATGAAGGAAGAGTTTGCCAAGTTGGGGATTATTTTCACTGATACGGATACGGCTGTCCAGGAATATCCGGACTTGGTCAAGCAGTATTTTGGTACTGTGATTTCAAATGCTGAGCATAAATTTTCTGCGCTTAATAGTTCGGTTTGGTCTGGCGGAACCTTTATCTATGTGCCCAAGAACGTCCAGTGCCAAGTTCCTGTTCAGACCTATTTTCGAATCAACGGAGAAAATGCCGGTCAGTTTGAGCGCTCCTTGATGATTATCGAGGAGGGTGGTTCTATCCAGTATATTGAGGGCTGCACAGCACCGACCTATACAAGCAATAGTCTTCATGCGGCAAATGTCGAAATCATTGTCAAAAAAGATGCCTTTTTCCGCTACACAACCATTCAAAACTGGTCGGACAATGTCTATAACCTCGTAACGGAGCGGGGGATTGTTGAAGAAGGCGGCACCTTAGAATGGATTGATGGGAACTTAGGCAGTAAGGTCAATATGAAATATCCTTGCAGTATTCTCAATGGTCGAAATGCAAGGACTTCTGTCCTTTCCATGTCTTTTGCAAACTACGGTCAGCATTTGGATGCGGGCTGCAAGGTCTTTCACAATGCTCCTAAGACATCCAGTACCTTGATTTCCAAATCGGTGGCCAAGGATGGCGGCAAGACGGACTATCGTGGTCAAGTTCGATTTGGCAAGAATAGTGCCGGCTCCAAATCTCATATCGAGTGTGATACCATTCTCATGGACGGCGAGTCCAGCTCTGACACCATTCCTTTTAATGAAATCCATAATTCCAATGTCGCGCTAGAACACGAAGCCAAAGTCTCCAAAGTGTCGGAAGATCAGCTCTATTACCTGATGAGTCGAGGTATCAGTGAAGAAGAAGCCACGGCTATGATTATCAACGGATTTATGGAACCCATTACCAAAGAACTTCCAATGGAATACGCCGTCGAACTCAACCAACTCATCAACATGAGTATGGAAGGCTCAGTTGGCTAAAACAGTCCGGGGGACTGTTTTAGGTTGTGGATAAGCACTCGGTTAAGCGAGTGCTCTTTAATAAGGTTCGGGGAACCTTTTTAATCTGTAGATAGGGACTCGCCTTTGCGAGTTCCCCTTAATCTAAGGTCTGGGAGACTATTTTAGGCTGTAGATAAAAACTCGTTTTTGTGAGTTTTCTTTAATTAAGGTCCAGAGAACCTTTTTAATCTGTAGATAAGAAAACCGATAGTAGTCGGTTTACCTTGAGATAAGCCTAACGGGTATTTTTAGGTTGTGGATAAAAACTCGCTTCTGCGAAGTTCCCTTTAATCTAAGTTCTGTGAGCCTGTTTTAGGTTGCGTATGGGAGGCAAAATCAAGTGAGATAATAGGAATTTTCAATTATTTGACCTTGCTGTTAATTTGGAGTAATGCTAGAACATTTTCCTAATTTTTGATATGATAGATAGAACACAAGGAGGAAGCTGATGAATTTAGAAAAAATTAGACAGGAAATTGACCGAGTGGACGATGCCCTAGTTGCCTTGCTGGAAAAGCGCATGAATCTAGTTGGACAAGTAGTGGATTTTAAAAAATCGACTGGAAAGGCTGTTTTGGATAATAAGCGCGAAGAAGTGATTGTTTCTAGGGTTGCGGATAAAGTGGAAAACAAGGACTACCAAGCAGCCATCGTTGCGACCTTTTCAGATATTCTGAAACATTCTCGTACCTTTCAGAAGCAGCAAATCAGATGAAGGAGATAAAAAACTCACTGGCTATTTTCTTGGCAGCCATGCTAGGCGGCTGGCTTCGATATCAGGCTTCTTTATTGATTACATTTACAGGGCATTTTCCACTGGCCACGCTTTTAGTCAACTATTTAGGAACCTTCCTACTAATCTATTTGATTAAAGGTTATTTAACAAGCAAGCAAGTTTCCAAACGTTTGCTTCTAGCTTTGTCGACGGGATTTTGTGGCGGCTTGACGACTTTTTCGGGTCTTCTTTTAGACTCACTCAAATTGCTGGATTTAGGCCGTTATCCGGAATTATTCGTGTATTTATCCTTGAGTATCGGCGGCAGCCTTTGCATTGCTTTATGGGCTGGAAGGAAGGTGGCCGCATGATTTGGTTTTTGCTCGTTGCTTGCGGTCTAGGAGCTCTTGTCCGTTACTTTTTTTCTAAGGTCAATAGCAGAGCTGCTCTGCCAGCAGGCACCTTGATGGCTAATGTACTGGGAGCTTTTTTGATTGGATATTTTTATAATCATATCCAAGATAAGCAACTGTATAGCATTTTGGCAACAGGTTTCTGTGGCGGTTTAACAACTCTTTCCACCTTTAATGCTGAATTAGCAGAGCTGTTTTCAGATAAGAAGAAATTTAGCCTCTATCTGATGCTGACCTACCTTTTAGGATTTTTGGCGATTCTTTTAGGAATTTTCATCTAAAAATCTTTACATTTTTTAAAATTTTGATATAATATACTTTGTGCCTAATGGAAGCACAAAAAAACGGCTAATCCGCTGTGGTCCAGAACCTTAAGATTAGTAAGATAGGAGTAGAAAAATGAATCCATTAATCCAAAGCTTGACTGAAGGTCAACTTCGTACTGATATCCCTGCATTCCGTCCTGGTGACACTGTCCGCGTTCACGCGAAAGTTGTCGAAGGAACTCGCGAACGTATCCAGATCTTTGAAGGTGTGGTTATCTCTCGTAAGGGTGCTGGCATCTCAGAAAACTACACAGTTCGTAAGATTTCTAACGGTGTAGGTGTTGAACGTACTTTCCCAATCCACACACCACGTGTTGATAAGATTGAAGTCGTTCGTTACGGTAAAGTTCGTCGTGCTAAATTGTACTACCTTCGTGCATTGCAAGGTAAGGCAGCGCGTATCAAAGAAATCCGTCGCTAATTTTAGAAATGACTCTGTCACTTGGCAGAGTTTTTCTCTAGTCCCCTTAGTTCAATGGATATAACAACTCCCTCCTAAGGAGTAGTTGCTGGTTCGATTCCGGCAGGGGACATATGTTATATTTAAATAACCCTTGAAAACACTGGATTTTCAAGGGTTTTTAGTATCTAGGCCCCAAATCTGCTCCAAAAGTTTCAAAAATTTTTCTTACTCGATTATGATTTTTTCTTTTTGTTGTTCTAACTGATGGATGTAGACTTCTAAAAGCTCAAAACAGACTGACATATCGAAAACTAGATAGATGATGAAACCAAGCTGTATACAGTTGGTCGCGGAATCCTTAATGCCTCACTTTTTGCGAAAAAATTGAAGAGGAGCGTAGACAAGTGGGTGTTCATCAAATCAGTCTAGAACAGCTACAACAAGCTCATTTTCTTCTGGTATTAGTGGAAGTCTTCAGTCGAAAGGAGTCAGATGGCCTGCCGCCATTACTGAGTCATGAGCCTAGTATCACTCTTCCTAGCGGCAGATATGGAGATATAGAAGAATGGAAAATGAGCGCTATAGCAAATGCTGTAGCATTTTTTAGAAGAAAGTCACAAAAATCCTCATTATCTATTGAATTTTTGAATGTTTAAGTTTACAATGATATTAATATAGTGTTCTAAATATGTTCCTATGAAGATTATCAGTGGATTTTTATTAAAGCTAAATACTTATAGTATAGCTGATTAGTAATGTCTTTATTTATATGGTCACTTTGATAAAGGATTCGTTTCCTAGGACTACTATATTATACTTTTAAATATTCTGTCTATAATCTTTCAGAAATTATTTTCTTTAAAAATGAAAGCGTTTTAATTTCTGGGCGATTTAATCTAAATTAGAAATTTAAGGTTGGATTATTTTCCCAACATTAACACTAAATGAAATGAGGATAAAAATGATAAAAGCTCATTATAATCGTGATACGAACGAAATGCAATCGCTAAAAATACATTTAACGAATGTTGCTGAAAGTGGAAGAAAAGAAGCGGAATCTTTAGGACAGGGTGATGTACTTTTTTTACTAGGCTTATATCATGACTTAGGTAAGGCAAATAAAGCTTTTCAAGATAAATTGGAAATGCATCCTAACAAGCATGTTGATCATTCATCTGCTGGAGCTATCTATCTCTTTCAGAATATACAAGCTTGTTTAAAAAAATCAAGTGTTCCGTTAGCAGATAGGGTACTTTTTCAAGAGATCAGTGCCTATGTCATTTCAGCTCACCACGGTATGTATGACATTCCTCTGCAAGATGAAGGTGTTCAAGCAGAGCAATTTGCATTCAATAAATTAAGGCATAGAATGATAGAATGCATGAAGAATGATTCTTACCAAGAAGATATTCTACCTTTTGCTCAAGAATTGGAAGATAAATTAAATGATTATGGTTACAAAGATTTAAACGATTTAATCGAAAAAGCATTTGCAAATTACCAGCAAGCCTGGTCTAAACTTAGTTGGTCTGATGAAAGTGAGAAAGAATATTATAGTGGTTGTTTTATTCGGATGTACTTATCCTTTTTGAAGAATGCAGATATATTAGATACTATCAATGCTTATGGCTTACTCATTGAACCTTTAAAAGACGAAGAAAAACAAAAACTAAATGAGTCTTATCTTGAAGCTATTGAGCGAAAATATCGTAGCTTTAGTCATCCAACTACAAGACTTAATGAGATTCGTTCACAAATTGGTGAACGAGTTAAGAGTAGGGGTGAAAAAGATTCAACGGGAATCTATCGTTTGGATCTGCCAACTGGCGCTGGAAAAACGAATCTTAGTATGAGATATGCCTTTCATCAGTTGGTTGATCAAAATAAATCAAGATTTTTCTATATTACACCATTTTTATCTGTCCTGGAGCAAAATGCTTCTGAAATTAGGAAAGTAATTGGCGAGCTAGGTGTTTTAGAGCACCATTCCAATGTTGTTAAACAGACTGACGATAATGATGAGAAAGAAGCTGCTATGTCTAACTATCTTATTGAAAGTTGGGATAGTCAGACTATTCTTACGTCAATGGTACAATTTTTTCAAACATTATTTAAGACAAAGTCAGCAAACATTCGTCGCTTTTCAAGTTTAGCTAATAGTGTTTTGATTTTAGATGAAGTACAATCTTTGCCTATTGAGGTGACAACTTTATTTAATTTAACCATGAATTTCTTAAATAAAGTTATGAACACGACTATTATCTTGTGTACGGCTACACAGCCGGCTTATGATTCTACTGCAATTAAACATAAACTTTCTTATGGAGGAAAATATGGTGAAGCTGCTGATATTGTTGAGTTAACTCATGACGAAAAAGAAGTCTTTTCAAGAACAGAACTTAGAAAATTCGATGAAAACAATCAACATTCGAATCTGTCAGATTTAGTAGATTTTGTACTGGGAAATGATGAGTCTATTCTTGCGATTTTTAACACCAAAAAGACAGTTGATAAATTCTATATGATGCTTGAAGGATTGACTGATAGACCTATTTATCAACTTTCGACTAATATGTGTGCTCAGCATAGATTAGACATTATATCGGAAATTAAACAGCATCTAAAAAAAGGAATACCTATTATTTGTATTAGTACACAACTAATTGAAGCTGGAGTTGATATTGATTTTAATCGCGTCATTCGATCTTATGCAGGTGTTGATTCAATTGTGCAAGCTAGTGGACGATGTAATCGTGAAGGTAAACGTGATAAAGGTCAAGTTACCTTAGTTAATCTCACAAATGAAGAAGAAAATATCTTATCACTTAAAGAAATAAAAGCTAAGAAAGACGCTACAGAATATATTCTACATAAGATTTCATCACCTATTGAAATGTCGCTTTTAAATCGGGATTTTTTTGAATATTATTATGCTAATAATCAAGGTTCGATGGATTATCCTTTGTCGCACGGTGAATCCGTTTATGACTATTTAAGTGTAAATTCATATCAAGATAAAAATAATTTTAAAGGAAAGTTAAAACAAGCCTTTAAAACTGCTGGTTTGAAAATGAATCTAATAAACAATGACACAGTAGGGGTGTTGGTTCCGTATGGAGACGCTATTGAGAAGTTGTTGGTTTTAGAAGAATTGTGTGAATATGATTACCCATCTGTTGAAGACTATCAAATAATAAAAGCCCTTTTAAAGGAATTGCAGCCCTATACGGTAAACGTTCGTAAGCACGATCAAGTGCTTGAAGCGACAAAATCATATCTGAACGGCCAAATTCAGATACTGTCAGATGGTTATTATGATGAGAAAAAGGGGATCACCCTAGAGTCAGGAAGTTTCCTGATGTAACAGTTAAAAGAAAACAGGCCAACGAGAGTCAGTAGAGGACTTCGTTGGCCTGTAATTCAGCATAAATAAGCACTAAATATAATTTCAATCCACATAGATAGCACTATGATGGCTAGATTATATCAAAATTGATTCATATAATCAACAGCTATTTTATAAACACTAAATATAGAAAGAAAATAATTGACTTTTGAAGTTTCAAGTGCTAAGATAGGTTTATAGAATCACAGAAGGAGGTTTTAACCTTGTACAGATCAAGAAATTTCTATGCGAGGGTGCGTGGAGATCGGGCGCTTTTTACGAATCCTGCAACTAAAGGAGGATCAGAGAGATCATCGTACTCAGTTCCTACTAGACAAGCTTTGCAAGGCATAGTTGATAGTATTTATCATAAGCCGACATTCATAAATATTGTCACTGAAGTTAAAGTTGTTAATCAAATTCAGACAGAGCTACACGGCGTTCGTGCTTTGCTACATGATTATAGTGCAGATTTAAGCTATGTTTCATATTTGAGTGATGTGGAGTACTTAGTGAAATTCCATTTCATTTGGAATGCAAATCGTGAAGATTTAATGCAAGATAGGCTACCCAACAAGCATGAAGCTATTATGGAGCGTTCTATTCGAAAAGGTGGTCGGCGACATATTTTCCTTGGTACGACGGAATGCTTTGGCTTAGTCGATGAAATTAGTCAGGAAGAGTATGAGAACACCCCTTCTTACTACGATGGCGTTACTATTGATTTGGGTATTATGTTTCATTCTTTCGCCTATCCTAAAGACGAAACGACACCATTAAAATCTTATTTTACAAAAACAGTGATGGATAATGGGGTAATTAAGTTTAAGCCTCAGTCTGAGTGTGAGATTGTAAATACTTTGTCTAGTTACGTATTTAAGGTGCCTGGTCAGATTAAATCAGTTGACGACGAGTACAAAGAATACGAAGTCATGGAGAAAGGGGAAAGCTAATGGATTTTTTTACTTCGCTACTTAAGGCATATGAAAAAGCAGAAGAAATTAACTTAGTTGACCAACAAAAAGGTATTGGTGAACCTGTTTTGCTTCCGCTTTATCATACTAGCTTGAAGTCAAATGGTAAAAATATTATTGCAGTTAAATTAGATCAGGATGGGAGTCTTTATAAAGCAGAAATCATGGATGCTGAGAATCAAACAATCATATTTCCTGTGACCTCAAATTCTGTAGCAAGATCTGGAAGCAATCCAGCTCCACATCCGCTTGTAGATAAGTTTTCTTATTATGTACCAGAGTTAAGTCAATCACAATATGATGATTTTCATAAACAATTAGCTAGTTGGATTACTTATTGTGAGGAAGGTGAAGTCAAGGATTTTTTGATGAAAATTCAGCAATTTATTCTCCAAACAGATTTTCTAAGTAGTATTCTTCAGTCTTTATATGGTGATCATTACCAAAGGAAGGGATTGAAAATCACCTATTCTGACTCTGATGGAAAAAACAAGACTGTTGATTTATCAGCTTATTTCTTAGAGTTTTCAATTGTACAATTTCATGGTTTTAAAGATGAATCAGTGACTAGCTACAAGGCATTACACCAATCCTTTATTTCGTTTATGACTGCTAATCAGGATAATTTGAGAACATGTAATATTAGTGGACGAACGGAGCAAATTACCAATAAGCATCGAGGACTGATGGGGAATGCTAAAATTATTTCAGTTAGTAATAAAGGAGAGGCCTATAAAGGGCGCTTTAAGGAGCGGGAAGATGTTTTTAGCGTTGGCTATGAAACTTCAGAAAAAATTCATTTAATGATTAAGTATCTGCTGGAAAATAACAACAGCAGTACTTGGCTGGGATCGTCACAATATCTCATCAACTGGTTTAGCGATGATTTAGCGAATGAGAGTCAATTGGATATTGTTAAGCCGGTTTTTAATGATTTATTTGAAGATGATGAAGATGAAAAAGATAGTCATGTTTTTATCAAACCGAACGAAGAAAACAAGAATATAGGATCTTCGTTTATTAAAGGGCGAAAATTGTTTGGCAATGATGCAACCTACTATGTTGCAATACTAAATAAAACAAGCAATGGTCGTATTGCTTTAAAATATTTCCGTCAGGTTCAAGTTTCACAGTTATTAAAAAATCTGGAATCATGGCAGGAAAACTACTCTTGGGAAGCAAAAACTAAAGCAGAAGATTATAGACTTAAAACGCCTACTTTTAATGAGATTATTAATGTTGCCTACGGTGTTGATAGGGAGCGTTATTTAGAGTTAGATAATGATTCTTTCCGTAGCGATCAATATCAGCAATTAGTAACTGCTTTAATTGATGGGAATCCAGTGCCTAGTACTATCGTTAAGAAGTTAGAAACGAATATTAAACAGCGACAAAAGTATCCTAATCACTGGTCTCAGGTGCAGCAAATAAGTTTAGCGATTTTACACAAACAATATGGAAGGGAGTTTAAACCAATGTTAGACCACGAAAATACCAATCGTTCCTACCTTTTTGGAAGATTATTAGCTATATTTGAGCTAATTGAAACTCAGCGATATCGAATAGATGGTAATAATCAGGAAAGAGTTACAAATGCCGAGAGGTACTGGAACGCCTATACCAGCCAGCCTGCCAAGTTAATGATGAATTTGACAAATAAAATTAAACCTTATGAAGAAACTGTAAAGTTAAATGCTCATGGAATTTTTAATAAATTGGATAAAGAGCGAGCAGAAATTGTCCGATTACTCAGCCCCCTAATGGCAAAGAAGGATATCAATGATCCCTTGGATTATCAATTTATTTTTGGTTACTATGCTGAAAAGCAGTTCTTTTATACAAAACAAGAGAAAAATGAAAGCGAGGAATAGCAGATGTTGGAACACAAGATTGATTTTATGGTCACGGTTGAAGTGAGGGAAGCTAATGCAAATGGAGATCCCTTATCAGGAAATATGCCAAGAACAAATGCAGCCAATCAAGGTTTAATCAGTGATGTGGCCATCAAGCGCAAAATCCGCAATCGGATGCAGGATTTTGGCTACACCATCTTTGTACAAGCAAATGATCGCATTGAGGATGGGCTTAATTCACTTGAGAAACGGTTCAAGACTCAATTTACAGGAAAAGAATCAGATGAAGAAATTAATGAAAAAGCGAATCAATTATGGATGGATGTCCGTTCGTTTGGTCAAGTGTTCACTTATCTAAAAGATCGCTCGTTTGCTATTCGTGGACCAGTTTCTGTCAGCATGGCTAAATCTTTGGATCCAATCATCATCTCTAGTTTACAGATTACTAGAAGTACAAATGGTGTCGAACCTAAAAAAGCAGGTGGACGTTCATCTGATACGATGGGAACTAAGCATTTTGTGGACTATGGCGTCTATGTCATCAAAGGTTCGATTAATCCAAATTTTGCTGAAAAAACAGGATTCTCTAACGAAGATGCTGAAGTTATTAAGGAAGTGCTCGTTAGTCTTTTTGAAAACGATGCGTCATCCGCTCGTCCTGAAGGTTCTATGCGCGTGAGGGAAGTCTTCTGGTTTACTCATTCTAATAAGTTAGGAAATGTTTCCAGTGCGCGTGTTTTTGATTTGATTGAATATGACAAAGAAAAACAGGATAAAGATAATTACGATGACTACAGCATTCATCTTAATCAAGAAAAATTAGCAGAATATGAGGCTAAAGGATTGAAAGTTGATATCATAGAAGGGTTGTAATATGGCGTATGCTGAAAGCGACTATTTGATGTTATCTGGTATTCAGCATTTCCAATTCTGCAAGCGCCAATGGAGTTTGATTCATATTGAGCAGCAGTGGGCTGAAAACGAAGCGACAGCTCATGGGCAGATTTTGCATCAAAAGGCGGACAATCCTTATATTAAAGAGAAGCGAAAGGATGTCATTACCTCACGAGCCATGCATGTCTCATCAAAAGAGCTTGGTCTCTATGGAATATTGGATGTGGTTGAATTCCATAAGGATGAAAAAGGAGTTTCGTTAAAAGGGAAACGTGGCAAATGGCTTCCTGTCATTATTGAATATAAGCGTGGAAAACCAAAAAGGGATACTCGTGATATTGTTCAGTTGGTTGCTCAAACGATTTGTCTGGAAGAAACTCTTGAGTGTGCAATCGATTATGGTTATCTTTATTATCATAGTGTAAATCAAAAGAAGCGAATAGAAATCACTTCTGATTTACGAAAAGAAGTAGCTGAGCTGGCTTGCCGAATGCATCAATATTATGATAAAAAGCTTATTCCAAAAGCTGAGTATTTTAAAAACTGTCAGTTATGCTCCTTAGTTGATATTTGCATGCCGCGTTTGAGCAAAAAGGCGCGCAATGTTGACAATTATATTTTCCAAGCACTAAAAAGTGAGGATAGCTTATGAAAAAGCTGCTTAATACTCTATATTTGACTCAAGATAATTTTTATTTAACGCGTGAAAGAGACAACATCGTTATCAAGCAAGAAGGTAAAGTTATCAGTCGTTTCCCGTATCGAATTATTGATGGCATTGTTTGTTTTTCTTATTTAGGAGCGTCTCCTTCTTTGATTGAACTATGTGCTGAAAATCAGATTAATTTGTCCTTTCATACACCACAGGGGCGCTTTTGCGGTCGATTTGTTGGGCAAACAAATGGGAATGTTTTGCTAAGGAGACAGCATTATCGTTTGGCGGATGAAGAAAAATCTCTAGAATATGCAAAACACTTTATTCTTGCTAAGATTTCAAATTCTAGAAAATATTTATTACGTTTCAAGCGTGACCATCGGGATCGGATCGATAGCCGTCTCTTTGAAGAAGTGAATACAGAATTGACGTGGGCATTGGAACAGGTTCAAGCAGCTGAAGACAAGGATTCTCTTTTAGGAATTGAAGGTCAGGCAGCAAACCAATATTTTCGTATTTTTAATGATTTAGTATTAACTGATAAGGAGACTTTTCAGTTTAATGGGCGGAGCAGACGGCCTCCGTTAGATTGTGTCAATGCTTTATTATCATTTGGCTACAGTTTGTTAACATATGAATGCCAGTCTGCTTTGGAAGCAGTGGGGCTGGATAGTTATGTTGGCTTCTTCCATACGGATAGACCAGGTCGTGCTAGTTTGGCATTGGATTTAGTCGAAGAATTTCGTGCTTATATAGTTGATAGATTTGTATTTTCTTTGATAAATAAAGCTCAGTTAAACAAAAAACATTTTGACTTTAAAGAAAATGGAAGTGTCATATTAACTGAAAAAGGGCGTAAAATCTTTATTGAAGCCTGGCAAAAGCGGAAACATCAGGAAGTAGAACATCCTTTTACTAAAGAAAAGGTGAAATTGATGTTACTGCCCTATGTCCAAGCACAGTTATTGGCCAAGACAATCCGTGGGGAATTGGAATCCTATCCACCATTTTTGATATAGGAGTTGGTTTATGATGGTATTAGTGACATATGATGTCAATACAGAAACGGCACGAGGCCGAAAGCGATTGCGACACGTGGCGAAACTGTGTGTGGATTATGGACAGCGTGTTCAGAACTCGGTCTTTGAATGCTCGCTGACTCCAGCAGAATTTGTAGAAATAAAGGCTCAACTTTTGAGTATTATTGACACTGAGTCTGACAGTATTCGTTTTTATTTGCTAGGAAAAAACTGGCAAAATCGTCTAGAAACGATTGGACGTGATACAAGTTATGATCCTGATATAGGTGTATTACTCCTTTAAATAGTCTAGTGCGAATAGGTGTTGCTCATAAAAAAGCAGGACTTTCGCGCAAAAAATAAACAAAAATAAGGCAAAAATCCGAAATTCTAGAAGAGTTTTCTTTCTTCGAAAGATGATTTTTGCCTAAAACAGTGCAACTACGCGCTGTCGCTCCCTTCACGGGAGCGTGGATTGAAATTAAGGCTGCCACTGTGACAACCGTCTGCCAAGGTGTCGCTCCCTTCACGGGAGCGTGGATTGAAATAGTA
>ERZ772917.1416-NODE-1416-length-13799-cov-23.226281_pt1 | contig 13799 bp, 14 predicted proteins | sample MGYA00511187_ERZ772917 | MGnify/ENA primary metagenome ERZ772917 (study PRJEB29015, sample SAMEA2737925) | human oral metagenome | biome: human oral; feature: human-associated habitat; material: dental | place: China | collected 2012 ... | reverse complement strand
CTCGTCGCGCTTCTCATGCTGCGCTGCTCCGATGGGCAGCCGGCACTTCCCTGGGGGGATCGCGGGGAGGAGAGGAGGAAGGTGGCACGGGGCAACCAGGCTGACCTCTAGGCCACGAGAACTACCGAAGGCTCGCTTTTTCTCTGGTGCCTGGCAACGGTTTTATTCTGGTGAGAAAACCACTGGCTATGCCAGTGGTGCTAACGGTGGTTCCACCCCTATCGTCTTTCCGTAATCGCAGCTCCCGCCCTACCATGGAGGCGCGGCGGACCGGCTGCGCCGTCCGAGAAGGGCGGGAACTATGGACAAGGATAGCCTATCGCACACGAGCTGGGATTGCGCGTGCCATGTGGTGTGGATACCGAAGCATCGCAGGAAGGTGCCGTGCGGCGAGACCAGGAGGGAGGTCGGCGAGATACCCGGGATGCTGGCCGGCAGGATGGACGGTGTCGAGATAGTGGAGGGGAGCGCCTGCCCCGACCACATACACATCTGCCTCCGGATTGCGCCCAAGCGCGGCGCGGGCAACGTGGTGGGTAGGTCGAGGGGTGAGAGCGCGATCATACCGCGCGAGCGGCACCATGAGCGGGGGGCCCTTACGGGCAGGGACCGGGCGATGTGGGCGAGGGGCCACCACGCGGGCACCGTCGGCCCTGACGAGTCGGTCACCGGGAGGCACGTCCGGCGGCGGTCTGACGGGAGCCGCACAGGGTAGCGGGAATGCCCCCGACGGGGGCCTGACGGTAACGGCCACCGGCCCGTCGCGGCAATGCCGCTGTCGTGATGAGCCCCTATGGGGCGTTACTAAAGCCCCCGGCTACGCCGGGGGATCTTTACTCGAGCAACAGTTATGGCTAAGCTCCTACAGGGAAAGCCTTTTCGCATTGGCGGGTTTTAGATAATTCTTCTTCAGGTCTCTTATGCTCATGAAGAACTCCTTCTCCGAGTTGCTTAGCCCTTCGTTTTTGCGCTTCTCCTCGAGAAGCGCAAGGGTGCAGAACATGTCCGCCGCCTGGAACAGACTGTAGTCGGAGGGGGACACCTTCCTGACTTCCGCCTCCAGGAAAGCGTTGAAGAGCGTGTTCACGAGGTTGGTTATCTCCTTTTGCCCGTTGTCGTAGTAGACGATTATGCGGTCGAAGGACTGCAGGAATGCGAGGTGATCCTTCAGGAACGTGCTTACCTCGCGAGATATCCTGGATACCATCTGGTCGTGGTCTGAGAACTCTCGTTTCTTAAAGGCGAAGGATTTGTAGGAGATATCGCACAAGCGCATGAAGGTGAAGAGGGACCGGAAGAGCTTGCGGCGCGCCGTGAGATCCATGCCGGAGTAGTCCCTCTCTCGCCTGATGAGCGGGGCGGAGTGTATGGCGTGGTTCTCCGCGAAATTCTGCTCGACGAGATGGCGCTTCAGGTGGTCGATTTGCTCTGAGATGTCGGAGCCCTGATCGTGAAAGACCAGGGTGATGATGTAGTACGGGGCGTGGTGCTCGTAAGACCCGAAATCACCCGATTCGTCTATGAATACGCTGAGCCTAGACATTTATCCCCTAAAACAAAAGTGGCGGGGAAAACGTCCCCGCCCTTGGGTGGACCAGGGCCTTTCGGCCAGCCCAGAATATATTTCATTTATAGCAGATTTCTCGATTTATGTCTATGGAGGGAAGATGGTCAGGATGGCATTGCGGAAGAAGATGCCGTCCTGCGTAGGGCTTCTTCGCTTTGGGCTTAGTCGTGAACTTGCAGGCGAACTGCCTGCCGCCTACCCAGTAGACCATCCAGCTCCATTTATCATGGAACGCCTTGCTTGCCCCGGGGTATGAAAGCGGGCGGGCGTCTATCTTCGCGAAGTCCATTCTCGGCCTCCTATGCAATGGGATGCCTGATGACTGTCTTGAGGTTTTCAGGCTTCATCCGGCGAGGATCGCCCAGGTATATCTCGTGGTGGAGACAGATCCGCGGGATGACTCCATCGCAGCCCAGAAAGCCGAGGATGTCCTGCGGGTCCGAACCGCTCGCGTTTCCGATGTCGAGGCGAAGGTTCTGATCAGCAACAAAACTCGAAAGCTTCGCGATCGTTGCGGGCTCATCGTCGTAGGGGCCTTTGTGCATGATCTGCGCACATGTTCCTTCCGAGAAACGGACGAGGCGCAGATTTCCGTATTCGACTGCGGACGCGAGTTCGGGCTTCTTGTCGATGACGAGCGAGCAGATGTGCTCGAATGCCTCGGGGCCACGAAGTCTGGTTGGCGGATGAGGGACACCCAGGATAATGAACTTTTGTCGGATATCCCCGTTCCATCGAACGCATCGGACCGTGTGCCGCGACCCGGCCCCTGCGACCGGCTGGGGCGCGCCGCCCGGGCCCGACCCGATGCGCCGCGACCTCCCAAGCTCGGTCCCCACCGTCAGGCCGGTCGGCGGCGTCTTCCACCTGAGAGCCAGACGGGGACGGCCCCGCGTGGCCGCGGTGGGCGACCTGCACGCGCACATGGCGCCGGCCCCGGCCCTCCCGGGGCGCACGGCGGTCGACCTGCCGATCGCCGCGCCCGGGCCGTCCCGGGGGCGCGGCTGCGTCGCGCCCGGCGCGACCTCTCGTTCGGGCCGCGGCGGCCGGCACGCACCCGAGGCGATGGCCTCGCGTTCGCCTCGGGGGTCTACCTCTACACCGCCTGCTGCGTGGTGGCAAACGAGTTCTACGCCTCCGGGATAGCGAGGATGGCCGGGCAGGCGGGGCACCCCGTGGACCGGGCGTGGGTGGCCCTGCGCCTGGCCCACCCATTTCGTCGCGGCATCGGCCCTCTCGCTGCTCGTCGGCCTCGAGCGCCCGGGGTCAGGAGGGGAAGCGGGGCGCGGGCGCATGGCGCTTCGCGCGGCGGGGTGCGCGGCCCTGGTCACCCTCATGCTCCGCGGCATGGCCGAGCACTACAGCTACTACAGCTTCCTCCCCCGCCTCCAGACGGCCACCATCTACCTCTGCGCCCTCTGCCTGGTCGGCGCCGCCCTCGAGCGCGCGGGCTCGGGGCTGGAGGCCTCCCGCGCGGCCCAGGAGGGGGACGTCGGGTAGGCGGGGCCTGGGGCAAGCCCGGCCCCGGTCCCCGCGCCCCTACGGCGACGCCGTGGCCGCCTGCGGCGACACCAGCGACCTCCAGGCCTCGGGGGCCGTGTAGGTGTCCGCCACCCCCCGGCGAGAGGACGAGAGCTCGCCTGTCGTGAGCCACCTCTTGTCCCTCTCGGAGTGCCACCCCCAGCCGCCCACGCCCGCGGGGAGCGAGGTGTGCATGTCGGTGGAGAGGACGTTCCCGCAGCGCTCCCCGACCGCCAGGGAGGAGAGCGACGAGCAGCCGGCGAACATCCCCCACATGCCCTCGACCCCGGAGGTGTCCCATCCGGAGAGGTCGAGGGATCGGAGCGAGGAGCAGCCGGAGAACATGCCGCTCATGCCGGTGACCCGCGAGGTGTCCCAGCCCGAGGGGTCGAGGGACGCGAGCGAGGCGCAGCCGGAGAACATGCTGCTCATGTCCGTAACCTGCGAGGTGTCGAGCGGCGAGAGGTCGAGGGAGGTGAGCGACGAGCATCCGCAGAACATGCGACCCATGTCCGTGACCATCGAGGTGTCGAAGTGGGAGAGGTCGAGCGACGTGAGCGAGCAGCAGCCGTCGAACATGTATCCCATGTCGGTGACCATCGATGTGTCCCAGCCCGAGAGGTCGACGGAGGAGAGCGACGGGCATCCGTAGAACACGCACCCCATGCGCTCGACCCGCGAGGTGTCGAAGTGGGAGAGGTCGAGGGAGGAGAGCGACGGGCATTCGTAGAACATGCCCCACATGTCCGTGACCCGTGAGGTGTCCCAGCCGGAGAGGTCGAGGGAGGAGAGCGACGGGCAGCTCCAGAACATCCCCCACATGCGCTCGACCCGTGAGGTGTCCCAGCCCGAGAGGTCGAGGGAGGAGAGCGACGAGCAGCCGGAGAACATGGCCCCCATGCTCCCGACCCGCGAGGTGTCCCATCCCGAGAGGTCGAGCGAGGCGAGCGAGGGGCAGTCGACGAACATGTACCCCATGTCCTCGACCCGCGAGGTGTCCCATCCCGAGAGGTCGAGGGACGCGAGCGAGAGGCAGCTGCGGAACATGAGCTGAGCGCTCGTGACCCGCGAGGTGTCGAGGCCCGAGAGGTCGAGGGCCTCCATCGCGTACAGGCCCCCGAAGAGGTAGCCTGAGTCCGCGGGCGCCAAGACGCCTTTCTCGACGCTCACCGACTTGACGGCGTGCCGGAGGTCTTCGTCGGGCAGCGCGTCGCGGACGCGGGCCATCTCCCCAGACACCCCGTCCGTGGGGCGGATGGCGAGCGTGCCGGTCCACATGTCGAGCTCGTAGGTGCAGCCGGCGCCGATGGCGCCGACCCTCGGCGCCTCGCGGGGCGGCGCCGTGGCCAGCATGAGCGCGAACGTAAGGCATGCGGCGAGGGTCACCAGGCGAAGCGCCGTGATGCCCGTGTGGCCGTGGGTGGTCCTCCGGTCTTTCCGTGCGCCGGGGTCTTGGGGCGCCTGTTCCTCCATGGTTCCCCTCCGTCTCCCTCGTGGGGTCCGCCACGTGCCCAGTATATGCTATGCGGGCACCTCGGGCCACCGGATGGCCCCGAGCCGCGCCGTGCGTGCCACTCGGCGCCACCGGTTGGCACGCGCGTCGCGCACTCGGCGTTACCGAGTGGCGTGGCCGAGCCCGTGGTCCCGGTGCCCGATCGACGCCGCGACGGTGTCGCGACGATGGAAAGCATGCGGGTGCGTGGGGCGCTCCCGAAGGGTCGTCCGCCACCCTCGACGGGGTTGCGGGCGGGGTCCGGAGCGACAACCGGGGGCATTGCTGGCCCATCCGTGGGAAGTGACGTATGATGGTACGGTAGGGCGACACGGCCGTGCGGTAAGGCGCGCGGGCCGGAGGGAGGAGGACACATGGGCGGGAGCGGCGGCGTGGCCCGCAGGGTCGGGAGGGCGCTCGTGCTGCTGGGGGCGGTCCTCCTCCTGGTGGGGGACGTGCTTCGATTCGTGGGGTATGTCATCCCCACCTTTCCTGAGGTCCTCGCCGACGTGCGGCTCTGGGGGCTCGAGGGGGCGCTCTCGGGGGAGAGGGACTCCATAAAGGCGTACATTCTGCTAGGGGAGGTGCTCACAGACGCCTACCCGCTCTGCGCGGCCGCCTTGGCGCTCCTGTGGCTGAGGAGGGGCAGGGTGAGCGCCCTGGGTCCCCTCGCGGTGCACATCCTCGGTTTCTCACTCGCCTGCATCCGTGATTGCTCCCCCACGCGGGTCTGGTGGTTCCCCATGACCCTCGGGGTGGTCGCGCTCCTCGCGGGGGCCGCACTCCTGGCGGAGCGGCACCCAGGTGGCGGCAGCGTGCCGTCGCGCTACGGCAGGGCCGCTGGCGACGTCGCGACGCTGGGCCTCGCGTTCGTCTCGGGGATCTACCTCTACACTGTCTGCACTGCGGTGTGCTACGAGTTCTACGCCTCCGGGATGACGAAGCTTGCCGTGCAGGTGGGGCATGTCGTGGACCGGACGTGGGTGGTCCTGCGCCTGGCCCACTTCCTCGCGGCGTCGGCCCTGGCGCTGCTCGTCGGCCTCGAGCGCCCGGGACCAGGCGGGGAGGCGGGGTGGCGCGGGCGCATGGCCCTTCGAGCGGCGGAGTGTGCGGCTCTGGTCGCCCTCATGCTCCGAGGCATCGCCGAGCACTACCGCTACTACGGCTTCCTCCCCCGTGTCCAGCAGGTCACCATCTGCCTCTGCGTCTTTTGCCTGGTCGGCGCCACCCTCGAGCGCGTGGGCGTGAGACTTGACGGGGACGTAGGACGGAGGATGGTTGGGAATGACAGCGACGGGGCTGGTGGTCGGGCTGAGAGTGGTAGCCCGGGAAACGCTGGTGCGGACGAGTCCGGGGCCTGATGTAGGCATTGGGGGCCAATCGACTGCGTGCGCGCCTCGGCCCAGTGTCCCCATGGCGACGGTGGGTCTGCCTGCGGACTGTGCGGCACCACTCAATCCGCATTCGGCCAATCGGCTAATTGCTCGCCTGTCGGTCCGTGCGTTGCACGTGCGCACTCGCGCCTCTCTTGCGTGTCGCACCCAAATGTTTCGAGTAGGCTACCGAATATGACTTGACAGCGAGGGAACGTCAACATAGGTTATTATCTTCCTAGAGAGAACGAGAGGGCGTCAGCGGCACAGGTTGTAGACGCCCTCAGGACATGTCATACGGGCCAATCCATTGGATGGGAGGGAAGCATGAAACTGAACAACGCACAGCTTGCAGGCTCCTCCCGACGCCAGGATCGACGAATCTCGCTGCGACGCCAGCGCGTGTAGCTTCGGTCCTCTGAGGAAGACTTACACCCTCACCACGACAGACGGACTGATTCGGCACCCGGCATCGCCGGGGCCTTTCTTTTACCTCAGGTGTCGCAGCACTATCCAGTCTCTTGTTAACTCACACCTGCGCAATCGATATCAAGAAGGTAGGACATCATGGCAAACGTATATGAAAACGTACATGGCAACGCCAAGGAGAAGGTCGTACTTGCATACTCCGGTGGCCTCGACACCTCGGTCATGGTCAAGTGGCTGCAGCTCGAGAAGGGGCTCGACGTGGTGGCCATCTGCGGAAACGTCGGCCAGGACGCAGAGGACCTCGCCTGGGTCGAGAAGAAGGCCTATGACATGGGCGCCGTCTATTCCGAGGCGCTCGACATGCGTGAGGAGTATGCCGAGGAGTTTCTGACCAAGGCCATCGCGGCCAATGGTCTCTACGAGGACAGCTACCCGCTGCTCTCGGCACTCTCGCGTCCGCTGATCGTGAGCAAGCTCGTTGACATCGCGCATAAGACCGGCGCCTCCTACATCGCCCACGGCTGCACCGGCAAGGGCAACGACCAGGTACGCTTCGAGACCTGCATCCACGCTCTTGACCCCAAGCTCAAGATCCTCGCCCCCGTGCGCGAGTGGGACCTCCTTACCCGCGAGCAGGAGATGGAGTGGGCCAAGGCCCACGGCGTGCCCGTCCCCACCACTGCGGCGAAGCCCTACTCCATCGACGACAACCTCTGGGGCCGTGCCATCGAGTGCGGCGTCCTTGAGGATCCCTGGATGGAGCCGCCTGCGGACATCTGGACAATGACCGCCTCCGCAGAGGACGCCCCCGACACGCCCGAGGAGATCGTGCTCGGCTTCGAGCAGGGCAAGCCCGTCTCGCTGAATGGCGAGCAGATGGACCTGCTGCCGCTCATCATCAAGATGAACGAGATCTGCGGTAAGCACGGCTACGGTCGCCTCGACATGATCGAGGATCGCGTCGTGGGTCTCAAGAGCCACGAGTGCTACGAGTGCCCGGCGTCGCTGGCTCTCATCACCATGCACCACGCCCTCGAGACCCTCTGTCTCGATGCCGACACGCTCAAGTACAAGCACCTGATCGACCAACAGTGGGCGACCGTCGTCTATGACGGCCTCTGGTTCTCGCAGCTCAAGGAGGCCCTGGACGCCTTCTGCGCCAGCACCCAGGCCTTTATGAGCGGCGAGGTCAAGGCCAAGCTCTACAAGGGTTCGCTCACCGTCATCGGCCGCAGGAGCGCCTACTCGCTCTATGACTTCAACTTGGCGACCTACGGCGTCGGGGACAGCTTCGACCGCAGCGCGTCCAAGGGCTTCATCGACCTCCACAGTCTGCCCAGCAAGACTTGGTCGGGCGTGCAGGGACCAGCGGCCCAGCTGAATAGCAAGACATGCGAGGAGGATGGATCCGCCTTCATGGTCGCCGACAGCCTCTCTGCGTGACGACGCGAAACGCCGGCCGTCTTGTGCGGCGCAGGGGATAGTATGTATGTGGCGCCTTGCCGGGCATGTGGGGCAGGGCGCCCTGCCTTAAGGCGGGTTTGGGAGGCCGATCACGGAGGAGGGACGTCACATGGCACTCTGGTCAGGTAGGTTCGAGCAGAGCGTGAGCGAGTTCACGCAGCGCTTTGGAGCGTCTCTGCCCGTCGACAAGCGAATGTACAAGCAGGACATCGCGGGCTCCATCGCGCACGCGAGGATGCTGGGCAGGCAGGGGATCCTCTCTGACACCGACGTCGAGCACATAGAGGTGGGCCTCCTTGAGATTGAGCACCAGATAGACCAGGGCAAGTTCAAGTGGAATATCAACGACGAGGACATCCACATGGCCGTGGAGTCCGAGCTCATCGAGGACATAGGCGCTGCCGGGGCACGCCTGCACACGGGGCGCTCGCGCAATGACCAGGTGGCGACCGACATCCGCCTCTATGCCAAGCACCTGCTCATGAACCTTATCTCCGAGAACTACTCCCTGCGCAAGGTCATCGTCCGTGCCGCTCGCAAGAACTTTGGTACCATCATGCCGGGCTACACCCACATGCAGCACGCCCAGCCGGTGCTCTTCTCCCATCACCTGCTCGCCTATTTCTGGATGTTCTCTCGTGACTATACGCGCCTCATGGCTGCCTACCAGGCGGCGGACGCCAGCCCGCTTGGCGCGGCGGCCCTCGCCGGCACCACCTACCCGCTCGATCGCTTCTACACGGCCGAGCTTCTGGGCTTTGACCATCCCGTTCCCAACTCGATGGACGCCGTGAGCGACCGCGACTACCTGATTGACCTGCTCTATGCCTGCAGCATGGGCATGATGCACCTCTCGCGTCTCTGCGAGGAGATCATCACCTGGTCCACGACGGAGTTCGGCTTTATCACGCTCTCGGACGCCTACTCCACGGGCTCGTCCATCATGCCGCAGAAGAAGAACCCCGACTTCGCCGAGCTCACGCGCGGCAAGACGGGACGCGTCTACGGTGACCTCATGGGGCTTCTGGTCACCATGAAGTCGTTGCCGTTGGCCTACAACAAGGATCTCCAGGAGTGCAAGGAGGGTGCCGTCGACGCCGCGCACACCCTGCGTGACGCCATGATCTGCATGGAGGGCATGATAGACAGCTGGGAAGTCCACTCGCATCAGATGCTTGCCGAGGCAGGCCTGGGCTTTACGGCGGCGACGGACGTGGCGGACTACCTTGCCAAGCGCGGGTTGCCCTTCCGCAAGGCGCACGAGATCGTGGGCAGGCTCGTGCTCTACTGCGAGAGGCACCGTGTGGGGCTCGAGGACCTGACGGCAGAGGAGTTCCAGAAGTTCTCCCCGCTCTTTGGCAAGGACGTCGTCGAGGACCTGAACCCAGAGGGCATCGTGAGGGCGAGGGATACCTACGGAGGCACCGGCCACGAGGCGGTGAGGCTCCAGATGCACGAGGCGTCCAAGCTGCTCAAGCATGACCGGCGCCAGGTCAAGGCCCTGCGGGACAAGAGCGAGGGCAGGCCTGGCGCATAAGGCGTGGCCATGCGACTCTGTGCCGGTGCGGCGTTCCCCGCGACGCACGCGATACTCGCGAGCGCGCCTGACGCCATCCCGGCATCTGGCGGTCCGGGACCTATGTGCGCTGCGCCGTGCCTCGCGCAGGCCGTCCCGAGCACGGTGTAAGGACATGGGTCCCTCGAGGTGCCTGCCGCGACCTCCTAGGAATTCAGGATCAATGCAGATCGCGTGAAGTCGATGTCGTTTGTCGATCGCTCAATCCATCAAACAGTTGCACACCAATGTTATTTCGTCTAAACTAATAGATAGGTGAGGTGCCCCTTGAAAAGCAAAGGGACATACCGTTCGGGTCTCCATAAAAGGGGACGAGAAAAGGAGGTTGGTATGGAAATTAAAGGGCAGCGTATTAATTCGTATGACGAGCTGGATTCTTCTAGGGCTCTTGAGTACGCCTCCTGGGGTGGTTCTTGCTCATGCACCTGCTCGAGTTGCACATGCTGCAGCTGTGCGTCTGTTGAGGAAAAGGACAAGTAAACTTCTCAGGTTGTTCGGGTGACTAGGAAGAATCATGGTGCGGGCAGACACAAATATGCCCGCACCAGTTAGTTTGGTGCTTGATGGATGATTCGCTGACTATAACTGACCTATCTGTTGTCTTGGGGGGCAAGAACATCCTTGCCATTAATCAGACTATCGATATCTTGCATGGGGATGTTATCGCTATTGTTGGCCCCAATGGGGCGGGGAAAACGACTCTGGTGAACTGCATCATCGAGCAAAGGACATATTCGGGCACCATCCGTAAGGGTTCGAGCTTTGAAAAGGTGGGCATTCTCTTTCAAAACAATGACTATGGTCACTTAATGAAGGTCAAGGAGCTCATTAGTATAGTTACGCAAAAGTATCTAAAAGACACCTCAGTTATTCAGATGATTCATGATTTCGATTTGAAGGATATTCTTGATTCGCGGGTTGGGGAACTTTCGAAAGGGGAGCTTCAACGACTCTCCCTTGCACTTGTCCTGTATCGTGATTCAGATTTTCTTATATTTGATGAATTGACTACTGGCCTAGACTTTGAGAAGCGCATGCATCTGCTTCACCTTGTGCGAGAGCGGACAGCCTCAAAGACGGTTCTCGTGGTGACTCACTATTTTGAGGAAATTGCGGGATGGGCGAGCAAGATACTCATGCTCGACAAGGGTAATGTTGTGTTCTGGGGAGCCATCGATTCGTTCAAGGAACAATATAGACATCAAGGAGTTATCCTTGTCTCTCAAGAGGACTCCCTGCTGTTGTCACAAGACACTGATTTCTCTGATGTACCCTCTATCAGGCAGTACGAGGGCGCTCTGTGTGCTGTCATTCTTGAGGATGAGGATCGGCTAAGAAGGGCGGAGCATTTCCTGCGCGAGCGAGAAATTAGCTATACGCTTCGCCCCCCAGACTTCTACTCGATGTATCGCTACGCGCAAGAGAGAGGAGGCAAGCGTGCTTAGGTATCTTCTGGTAGACCTTAAGGTCATGATGCGTATCCCTGTTGCAGTCTTTTTCTCTCTTGCGTTCCCCCTGCTTATGATGGTTGTGATAATGGTGTCATATGGCAATATTGACATCGGGGGAGGGTATCACCTCATCGACAAGTATTTTTTGGTTGCGATGGGTATAGGCGTTCTGCCGCTGACGCTGATATCGTTTCCCATTTGGATTGCTAACCGCATTGAGGACGGAAGTCTAAAACGTCTTACCTTCCTTGGAATACGTGCATCATATATGATTGCAAGTGATATAATTGTACATATTATGATGGGGATTCTCACTTTTTTAGTATGCTTTGTGTTTGCGTTTCTGTTTTTCGGCCTCCATGTACCGAGCATGCCTGCTTTTCTCCTGTTTCTCTTGCACTACCTGATGGTACTCTTCGTTTATTTGCTAATTGGGGCAGTGCTAGCGCTTTGCTTTCCTAGTCAGCAGGTTTTGCTGCCCCTTGGTCTGACTATTATGTTCTCTCTATTTTTATTTTGTGGAGTATTTGGTCCTTTTACCGATCTGCCCGAGACTGTCCAGTTCGTTGGAAGCTTCATCCCAATGAAGTATGGGATGAACGATTTTTTTAGTGTCTGGCAGGGATCAGTCTGTTTTGATAGAGATGCATTTCACATATGTACGGCGCATATCGGCATTTCATTAATATTACTTCTGGGGCTGTGGAACTATAGGAAACATAAATTGTAGGGATGGTGGGGTAAGTGTCAACACTTCTTCAAAAACTAAAGATTAGTATGTCAGCGCGGCTAGTTGCCTATATTATTGGTGGTATAGCTATAAGTGGCATTATCTTCTTTGTATTGATTTATTTTGGCTATGCCAGTGTGTTGAATACACAAGCATCATCCTATTTGGTCACCTGTCTTGGTCTTCCGATATACGAGATCACAAGCTCTGCCGATGGCCCGGTCGGTCGGTCGGTCGGTGTGAACATGCCTATTATTGGGATGGTATGTTCTTTAGGAATTGCATTGGTGGTCGAGCTAGTACTCGCCCTGAGGGCCAAGAACAAAAAATGAGGTAAGTACACTGCATGGCGGATGAAGGCAGGGGGGCATTAGTGCGAATATTGGATGAGGAGAACTGGGAGGACATCAGTTTTATACGTGGCTATATTGGAGCAGGGCGCGTGAAAACTGATGCTAGTAATACGTCAAATCACGATAATCTGAACTCCATTCCGCAGATTGTGGATGGTGTGCACATATCAAATGCATACCGATATTTATTAAATATGGGGTTTACAGGATTAAGCGACGCAAAAAGTATAGGCTTTTATAATAGTGGCAATTTGGCGGCAAAAATTTCTTATTATCGATCGCTTGAAGAAATCCATGATGAGAGCACTATCAAGCTGATTGGTGGCAGTAAACGAACTAGTCGTCTGACGCGAGCCGGTCTCGGCGAGGTCTTAGAACACCGTCATAGTGCTCGTCAGTTTGTGCAACATACAATGAGCTTTGAAGAATTCTCATATATAATGCACTTCAGCTTCGGTCTATCGAAGCGAGAAATGCTTTACGATGGCATTGTTGTATCAACGCGTCATTATGGATCAGGTGGTGGACTATACCCTATTGAAGTAATTATAATAGTTGATGACGTTAGTAATGTAGTGCCTGGTATCTATAAATATCAGCCATACTCTCATACCTTATATCCACTTAATCATACTTTAGACGTAGAGCATATATTTCAGCAGGGTTCCTTGGACTTGAAGCATTTTTCATTTGTTGTGTTATATAAATATGATCTTAATAGAAATATCGAGAAGTATGGTGACCTATCTCTGGCAATTACTTTTATTGAGATTGGTCTCATGTCTCAAAACCTTTGTCTTGTGTATACATCTATTGGTTATTCGGGTTGCCAGATTGCCGGTTTTGACAAGCATTATTGTGAACAACAGCTTGGACTTGACGGATTAAACAGCCACATACTGTTCTCGGATCTATGTGGACATGAATGATGCATAGGAGTGATGGGGTGTGACGAAAGAAATAACTTTCATCGCCGGAGATGATCTTGCCATTATCATTGGAGAGGAGTCTATCGTTTTACGAAAGGGGTTCCTTCATGTAAATGAAGTTAGCATTGACAGAGAGAAAAGTTCGAAGGGATTTCTCGACCTATTCTATTTGCTTGCAAAAGAGCGCATTTTGAGCGTTTCTACCGACAATGAATACTATGATGACTTTATGAAGTTAGTATATTTTAGATTACTTGACATAAAAGTAGAGGGAAGTGATTTCATTATCATCGACGATCCAATTTATGAGTCGTTAGCGCCCCACTTTACTGCACCATGCGACAAAATATCTAAATATATCACCGAAGATGATTCCAATGTTAGTAATATCGAAAGGGATGCTTTTGTAAAGTATTTCAGTGGCTATTCACATATCTATTACCTTGGTTTGTTTGTAAATTTATTTCGTCTACGTATAATTAATAAGCTCTTATTTGAACTTAATAGGGAATATACAATTGGCTTCATAGATGAGGGAAATGTATATCTGGCAGGCATAAGGCCTCATTACTCGGGATGCTATAGTTGTCTAGAGAAGAAGATCATGAGTCATTTCCCCGGCAAGATTGAAGACTATATGTACGATTCCAGCATAGGAGATATATCCAATCCTAATAGAATGTTTGATGCACAGTTGCTTTTGCTGGCATCTCTTGTCCAAGCTGATCAACACAATATATCGACATATGGTTCAAGCTCGTTGACCGGTAGCGTTGCTCACTTTTATCTGCCGAATTTTGAGTACTCTTTTGAATATAACAGAAAGGATGCGGCATGTAAAGTGTGTTCGGGTATCAACAATGCCCGATTTGAGGAGCAAAACGCCCTAAGGATAAACTTATTGACAGGAGCAG
>ERZ772917.1415-NODE-1415-length-13807-cov-151.292248_pt1 | contig 13807 bp, 9 predicted proteins | sample MGYA00511187_ERZ772917 | MGnify/ENA primary metagenome ERZ772917 (study PRJEB29015, sample SAMEA2737925) | human oral metagenome | biome: human oral; feature: human-associated habitat; material: dental | place: China | collected 2012 ... | reverse complement strand
AGCGTCCGGCTGCTGCGGGTGACAACACCCCCCGGATCATCTACGGACAGGGGCACGACATCATGCCCACAGCAACTGGCCCAGCCCCGGACCACCCAGGACCACCAACAAGGTAACGGGTGTGAGGGGGCTGGGTTTGTGTGTGCCGCAGGAGGGGTTGGTGGGTTCGTCTGCTGACACCAAGGTGGCCTCGGTTCCCTGCCCGCCGGTGGAGGTGGCCCCGCCTGTGTCGGTGGGGGGTGTGCCTGTGGTGGTGAGTGTCTCGGACGTGTCGACGTTGTTGGTGGAGGGCTCGGGCCTGGTGCGTCAGCCTCCGGGTGACATGGTGATCGTGACCAAGGACCTCATCGTCTACACCGACCCCTCGTCTCGTACCCTGTCGACGACGGTGGGTGGCACGCCGGTGTCGGTGGCGGTGAGCCTGACGACGTCGTGGAGCGCGACCTTCAGTGTGGAGGGTGGCCCGCCCCAGCCGGTGAGCGGGACGGTCACGACCACCGAGACCTCCGCCCCCTTCGACCTCGTACGCCTGGTGGGAGTGCTCACCGACGACGCCGAGGAAGCCCAAGGCCACTAGCCCCGTGGCATCACCGCACGCACTCGTGTCGTGACACCGGGCAGCCGGGGACCAACCGGACACGGAACCGCCCTCCTTCGTGCCCCCGCACTCGTCCTACGCCGTCCTCGGTCCCCGGTGCCTCACCGACCATGCGCGCCGGGCGCTCTCCAAGGCAGCGGGTAGGACAACCAGCATCCGCTCAACGTCCTGCGCCGTCGTCGTGCGCCCCATCGACAGGCGCAGCGTCGCCCGAGCCGCCCGCTCACCCCGCCCCATCGCCAGCAGCACGTCACTGGGCTGGAACACACCCGCGTGACAGGCCGACCCCGCGGAGGCGTCGATCCCCGCCAGGTCCAGCGCCATGAGCAGGGACTCCGCCTCCGCCTCCTCCACCCACAGGTGGGCCGTACCCGGAAGGTGGGCGACACCGTCGGGCAGCGTCGCGTGCACACCCTCGATCGCCGTCGCCCCCGCAAGCAGACGAGAACGCAGGCGCTCCAGCCGCCTCGCCTCCGCCTGACGCTCGGCGACCGCCAGCTCAACGGCCAGGGCCAGGGCACGGGCACCAACCACGTCCTGGGTGCCCGAGCGCAGACCGCGCTCCTGCCTGCCCCCGCCCGTCACCGGGGTGAGCACGAGGTCACGCCGGGCCACCAGCGCACCCACACCGACCGGCGCCCCCAGCTTGTGCCCGCTCAGACTCATCGCGTCCAGACCCCAGCCGTGGAAGTCCACGGCAACCCTCCCCAGCGCCGCGACGACGTCGGAGTGGACGGGCACGTACCCGGCCCGGTCCGGGCGGGTCACCCCGGTGGCCTTGCGCACACAGTCCACCAGCCCGGCGACGTCCTGGACGACCCCGGTCTCGTTGTTCGCCGTCATCACCGACACGAGGCTCGCCGGTGAGCCCGTGCCCGCCAGCTCACGGCGCACCGACCCGAGCTCCACCCGGCCGGCCCCGTCAACCTCCAGCAGCCCCAGATCGGCCCCGAGCTCGGAGGCGGCCGTACGCGCCGTGTCTAGGACTGACGGGTGCTCGATCGGAGAGACGACCAGCCGGCCGCCCGCCACCGCACGCGCCCTGCCACAGACCACAAGCGCGTTGGCCTCCGTCCCGCCGGAGGTGAACACGACCTCGTGGGCGTCCACGCCCAGGGCCTGCGCCAGGCGCGAGCGCGCCTCGGCGAGCAGGGCAGCCGCACGACGTCCGGCCGAGTGCTGCGCCGAGGGATTCGCCTCCGGCCGGGCAAGATCCTGCGCCATCTGCTCGGCGACTGCCGGGTGCACAGGAGTGGTGGCCGCGTGATCGAGGTAGGTCATGCGCCGAGCCTGTCACGATCCCGGCCATTGCCGGATCCTCACAGCAGGGACGTGTCACGCGCTGGCGCCGTGCCGCCGCAGTCTTCGGAGCCAGGCAGGTGGGGGCAGGGCAATGGCCTGGATCGTGACACGACGGCGGCCGACGCGCTTGCCTAGGCTGACCGCCATGACCCCCGGCCCCACGACTCGCTCCCTGTCACGCGCCACCACCGACCGAGACGCCCTGAGACGCAGCCGCCCCGGCCTGCTGGAGGAGCTGGCCGCTGACCCCGCCACCCGCCTGGTCCTCGTCGACTGCCGCGGCCGCGTGAGCCTCGACGCCCCCGCCCAGTTCGCCGACCTGCCCCAGCACGGACTCACCCCCTTCCACGAGCCGGACCCGCAGACCGTGCTTGAGCTCGCGCCCGTGAGCGCCGCGGACGTGAACCTCACCGGCCTGGACACCTACTACCTCGGGTGCGAGCGCGACCCGTCGGCAGAGCAGGCACCCACCTGCTGGCTGGCGGTGGTCCTGCCCGAGGACGCGCCCGTGACCGACGCCGAGGGCGCCGCCCGCCCCCACGCCGACCTGGAGGCCCTGGTGGCCCGCTACCCGCTGTCCGCGCTGCGTGCCGTGGGCGCCCAGCTCAGCGCCCGCGCCGCCGGTCTCGCCACGCCGGCGGTCGCCCTGGCGGCCTGGCACGCCTCGCACCGCTTCTGCCCCGCGTGCGGCGCGCGCACCACCTCCGCCGAGGCCGGCTGGGCGCAGCGCTGCACGGGATGTGGCCGGGCGTCCTTCCCCCGTACGGACCCGGCGGTCATCACGGCCGTCACCGACGACGATGACCGCATCGTCCTCGTACACGGTGCGACCTGGGAGGCGGGGCGCTTCTCCACCATCGCAGGCTTCGTCGAGGCGGGGGAGTGCGCTGAGGCGGCGGTCATGCGTGAGGTCGCCGAGGAGACCGGACTGAGGGTCGCCTCCGTCGAACACATCGCCACCCAGCCGTGGCCCTTCCCCCGCTCCCTCATGCTGGGCTACCGGGCCCGGCTCGTGCCCGGGGAGCGTCTGGCGCACCCCGACGGCGAGGAGGTCACCGACGTGCGCGTCCTGTCGCGCGAGGCGCTGGTCGCGCAGGTCGCTGACGGGCGGCTCGTCCTTCCTGGGCCGACCTCGATCGCGCGCATGCTCATCGAGGACTGGTACGGCGGTCCGATCGGACGGTGAGGCAGGCCCCGCCCGGCCCGTCGGTGCTGCGCGCCTGCCCGGTGCCGGCCCAGCCGACTCGGCTGTGAGAACACGTCACTGGCGCGTGGCAGGCTGGTCCCGATGAGCCCGCACGATGCCCCCACGCCCCCGCGCAGCCCGCAGGAGCTGCTGGACGCCCTCGACCCCGACCAGCGGGAGGTCGCCGAGCACCTGGAGGGCCCGATGTGTGTGCTCGCCGGCGCGGGCACGGGCAAGACCCGCGCCATCACCTACCGCATCGCCCACGGGGTGGTCGCCGGCGTCTACGAGCCCACCCAGGTCCTGGCCGTGACCTTCACGGCGCGCGCCGCCGGGGAGATGCGCTCGCGCCTGCGCGACCTGGGGGTGGGTGGTGCCCAGGCCCGCACCTTCCACTCCGCGGCGCTGCGCCAGCTCGACTACTTCTACCCCTCGGCCATCGGAGGACGGCGCCCCGAGCTCGTCGAGCACAAGGCCGGCCTCGTCGCCGTCGCGGCCCGCCGGGTCGGACTGCCCTCGGACCGCGCCCTCGTACGTGACCTGGCCGCGGAGATCGAGTGGGCCAAGGTCCAGATGCTGCGACCCGAGGACTATCCCGAGCGGGTGCGCCAGCTGCGCCGCGAGGCGCCGGCCGCCCTCGCCCCGGAGGAGGTCTCACGCCTGTACGAGGCCTATGAGACCGCCAAGTCCGAGCGCGGCGTCATGGACTTCGAGGACGTCCTGCTGTCCATGGTCGGGATCCTGCGCTCGCGCTCGGACATCGCCGCCCAGGTGCGCGGGCAGTACAAGCACTTCGTCGTCGACGAGTACCAGGACGTCTCGCCGCTCCAGCACCGTCTGCTGCAGCTGTGGCTGGGCCCGCGGCGCCGGCAGCTGTGCGTCGTCGGCGATGTCTCCCAGACGATCTACTCCTTCACGGGTGCGAGTCCTGCCTACCTCACGGGCTTCGCCCAGGAGTTCCCCGGTGCCCGCACCGTGCGCCTGACTCGCGACTACCGCTCCACGCCGCAGGTCGTGTCCCTGGCCAACACGGTCCTCACCGGTGGCCGGGGCAGGCGCGTGGGCGGGCTGCCCACGGGCGCGGTCGAGCTGGTCGCGCAGCGTCCCAGCGGCCCCGCCGTGCGCTTCGACGCCTATGACGACGACGAGGCCGAGGCCGCCGGAGTCGTCGCCCACGTCCAGCGCCTGGCTGCGGCCGGGGTGACGTTGAGCGAGATCGCTGTCCTCTACCGCACGACCGCGCAGTCGGAGGTGCTGGAGCAGGCGCTCGCGCAGGCGGGCATCGGCGTGCTCGTGCGCGGCGGCACGCGCTTCTTCCAGCGCCCGGAGGTCAGACGCGCGATGGTCCTGCTGCGCGGGGCGGCCCGCACCGAGGCCGCGACCCTCAGCGGGGACCTGAGCGAGGACGTGCGGACGGTGCTCTCACGTGAGGGCTGGTCCGCCACCCCGCCCGCTCAGCGTGGCGCGGTGCGTGAGCGCTGGGACTCTCTCAACGCCATCGTCGAGCTGGGGGACCAGCTCGCCCAGGTGCGGGGGACGGGACTGGCGGGACTCGCCCGTGAGCTGGAGGACCGGGCCGAGGCTCAGAACGCCCCCACCTACGACGGCGTCACCCTGTCGACCATCCACGCCGCCAAGGGCCTGGAGTGGGACGCCGTCCTCGTGGTCGGCGCCAGCGACGGGCTGCTGCCTATCAGCCTTGCCGAGGGACCCGAGGAGATCGAGGAGGAGAAGCGGCTGCTCTACGTGGCCGTCACCCGTGCCCGCGAGCACCTCGTGCTGTCCTACGCGCGCGCCCGCCACGTCGGCGGCAGGGCGGCACGCAAACCCACCCGCTTCCTGTCCTCGTCGTGGCCGACGGCCGACGACGCCCAGGACGTGCGCCGCCGATCCTCTGCCTCGGCGAGGACCTCGCGCAGGCAGGCTCTTGAGGAGTTCCTTGAGGAGAACGACGCCTCCACGGTCGCCCTGTTCGAGACCCTGCGCGAGTGGCGTGCCGGTGTCGCCAAGGAGCGCAGCCACCCGGCCTACACGGTGTTCCCGGACGTCACCCTGCAGTCGATCGCGATCATCAAACCGCGGTCCCTGCCGCAGCTGTCCGCCGTCCACGGCGTCGGTGCCGTCAAGCTCAAGGAGTACGGGGGAGAGGTCCTCAGGCTCGTGGCCGCCCACGAGACCTCCCAGCAGGACGACGGGGCCTGAGCCTGCGCCGGGAGCGTGGGGCGGGCGCGGATCCGGAGGGCTCGGCGAGGACCTGGCTACAGGTGCAGTCCGGGTGCGGCTCCCACCGGCGCACCAGCCCCAACGGGTCGTCGGCGCCGACCTCGACGCTCGTCCTGCGCCAGCGCCGCGGTGCGTCACCCAGGCAGTCGAGCACGGCCCGCGCCGCCAGGGCGGCGGCCTGCTCAACGAGCAGGCCCTCCACGGGCGCAGGAGGCAGCAGCATCTCCTGCAGCGCGAGCTGCGGCCAGGCCGGGTCGGCGTCCGTCTCGTGAAGCCCGAGGCAGGTGGGGCACAGGGCCCGGTCGGGCTCAAGCGCGGGCCCCACGCGCACGGACAGCGGGCGCACGAGGACCGGCAGGTGAGCGAGCCCGGACTGGGTGACGGCGCGCGCCGAGACCGGGTGGATGACGTAGTCGTCCACGGTCACCGCCAGGGCCGGCTCGACGCCGCGGCGCAGCCCGCCCACCACTCCCGTCGTCCCGAAGGGCGCCACCGTGCCCAGGCCGGCGGCAGACAGCAGGGCCGTCAGACGCGCGGTGACGGGCCCCCGGCCGTGCACGAGCACGGCACAGCGCGACAGGTACTGGGCCCGCTCCTGGGCGTCGACGCCGAGCGCCTCCCAGTGCAGCAGGTCGGGGTCTGTGGGCAGGACGTCGTCGTCGACGAGGACACCCAGGCGTGCCAGCTCGGTGAGCAGCTCCTGCACCCGTTCGGGAGCCACCGTGCTGCGGCGGGTGCGGCGCAGGATGCCGCCGTCGCGTGAGCGCTCACTCAGGCGCAGCAGCAGGGAGCTCTCCTCCTCGCTGAGGCCCGTGAGGACCGGCGACCGGCCGGGTTCCGCCCCGACCTGGACCTCGCCGTCGCCGCGTCGTAGCACGCTCGCCTGGCCGCGCAGTCTCATCGTGCCTCCTCGGTCAGGGCCCGCCGTCGGGCCGTGTACGAGGAGCGTCCCACTGGCGGTCGTCGCCCGGCCAGGGGTGCGGCCGTGCCTGTGGATAACCTGCGGGGGACGACCAACGACGAGGCTTGACGCGTTGCTGCTCGCCGCCCGGAGGCGGCCCGGCATCGGGGCGGCTCGACGCGGTGCGGCACCGCCGTCGGACCGACCTCAGCCGGTGGCCTGGCAGCTCGGCAGGGAGCCGGTCTGCCCCGAGGCGATCGCCTCGACGGCCTCCACCGCCTCGTGCAGGGTGGACACGGACACCACCGTCATGCCCTCGGGCTCGTGGCCGACGACCTCGTCGCAGTTGTCGGCGGGGGCGAGGAACCACGTCGATCCGGCGTGGGCGGCGCCGAGCATCTTCTGGCGGATCCCGCCGATCGCCCCGATGTGGCCGTCGACGTCGATCGTGCCCGTGCCCGCGACGTCCTGGCCCCCGGTGAGACTGCCGGGGGTGAGCGCGTCGACGATCCCCAGGGCGAACATCGATCCGGCGCTCGGTCCGCCCACGGAGTCCAGGCCGAACTGTGCACTGACGTCGGAGTTCGCCCGCATGCTCAGCCTGACGCCAAGCAGCGAGCCCTCGATGTCCTCGCTCGCCCCCGCCTGCTGCGGGGAGAGCGTCGTGACCTCGACGTCAATCAGCGTGCCGCCGCGATCGACCGTGAGGGTGACGTCGGTGCCGGGGGCCGTCCGGGCCAGGAACTCACGCAGCTGGGTGTAGCTGCTGATCTCGGTCCGCTCGCCGTCGACCGTGATCGCGGTGAGCACGTCTCCGGCGGCAAGGTCGGCCTGAGCCTGTGCCTCAGAGACGCTGTAGACCTCCAGGGTGATGCTGTCGGCCAGACCGGTCTCCACGAGTGCGGCGGTGACGGCGGCCGACTGGGAGGAGTCCATCTCGGCCTGGTTGAGCGTCTCGACCTGCTGGGCAGTCAGCTTCTTCGGGCACACGAGGTCGCGGTCGAGCACCGTCGCCTCGTCGTCGAGCCAGGCGCCGAGCACGTCCAGGAAGGTCACGGGGTAGCCGGGACAGCCGCGCACTGAGACCGTGGTCATGCGCAGGGCACCGTCGGCGGGGTAGGTGTCGGCTCCCGTGACGGAGATGACCGGCGTGCCCGTCGGTGTGTTGCCCGAGTCCGGCTGCCCCTCGTCGACGTCGCCGAGCACGTTCCAGGTCGGTCCTGGCGTCTCGATGACGTAGTCGACCGGCACGGTGGCCGCCGCGACGACGACCGCGAGGGCGAGGACGACGGGAACGGCGATGAGCGCCACGCGCTTCCACCGACGACGGCGGGCTGAGCCCGAGGCCGGTGGGGCGGTGTCCTCCGAGGCGGCAGGAGCGTCGGTGTCGGATCCGGTGAGGTCGTCAGGCGGAAGGAGGTCAGTCACGCCCCCCATCATGGTGCACCTGCCTGAGAACGGGGCGCAGGGGACCCGGCGGGGTGGGGACCGGTCCCCGGTGAGGTGGCGTGCTCCGACCGCGGCGACGGCGGAGGCACCCGCCACAGGCCCCGCCAGGCCGCTGCGGCCGCCGGCCGCCGGGATCGCCCTCAGCGTGCTCACGGCCTGCGTTCAGAAACGTCCAGGGTGGCGTGGCAGGCTGTCGTCGCGACCTCAGCGGGGCTCGACGCGCCCCGCCGCACGAGTGTGTCGGCCACGCCGCACCGGGAAGGACCCTGATGAGCAGCGCCAGCGACCCCGCTCCCGACCCCTTCGACCAGATCGAGCAGGTCCTCGCCTCCCTGTTCGGCGCGGACGTCGCCGCTGACGCGGTGAGCGCGCTGCGCGCCTCCGGCGTGAGCCCCGACGACCTCGTGCAGGCGGGAGCGCTGCCGGACCTGTCCCAGGTGAGCCCTGGACAGCTCATGGCCCTGCAGGCCCAGATGCAGCAGATGATGGCCTCCTCCACCGGTGAGGCCGTCAACTGGACCATGGGCAAGGACCTCGCCGTCCAGACCGCTCGCGAGGCGGGCGACCCCGTCGTGACGGCCGCCGTCGCCGAGACCACGCGGGGCGCGCTCTCGGTGGCGGACCTGTGGCTTGACACCGCCACCGAGCTCATGCCCGCGCCCGGGGCCCGCGAGGCGTGGACGCGACAGCAGTGGGTCGAGCGCACGCTCAGCACCTGGCAGGCCGTCTGCGCCCCGGTCGCCGAGGCGGTTACCAGCGCTCTCGCCGAGGCCCTTGAGCGTCAGACCGAGCAGCTCGCCGCGGTCGGCGAGCATGACGACGCCGCCCGCAAGCTCGGGGCACTGGGGGGTGTCATGCGCTCCATGGCAGGCACCGCCTTCGGGATGCAGCTCGGTCACGGTGTCGGTCGGCTGGCCGCCGAGGCGGTCTCCGCCACCGACGTCGGCCTGCCCCTGACTGACAAGCCGGGCACGGCACTCGTGCCTGCGGGCGTGGCGGACTTCGCCGAGGGGCTTGAGGCCGACGAGGAGCAGGTCCGCCTCTTCCTGGCGGTGCGTGAGGCCGCCACCGCGCGCCTGTACGCGCACGTGCCGTGGCTGCGCGGCCAGGTGCTCGGGGCGCTGGAGGCCTACGCCAGGGAGATCCGTATCGACACCCAGGCCGTCGAGGAGGCCATCTCGCAGGTGGACCCCTCCGATCCTGAGGCGCTGCGCCGAGCCCTCGAGGCGGGCGTGTTCGCCCCCCAGGAGACGCCGGCGCAGAAGGCCGCCCTGGAGAGCCTGGAGACGCTGCTTGCCCTCGTCGAGGGGTGGGTGGAGGTCGTCACCGCGCGAGCCACCGCGCCTCACCTGCCGCGGGCCGTGGCCCTGCAGGAGATGCTGCGCCGTCGGCGCCTGGCGGGCGGGGCGGCGGAGCAGGTCTTCGCGCGTCTCATCGGCCTGAGGTTCCGGCCACGGCTCGTGCGTGAGGCCGCACGCCTGTGGCAGAGGCTGGGTGCGGAGGTGGGCGACGCTGAGCGCGACGCCTTCTGGCTGCACCCGGACGTCATGCCGACGGCGGCCGAGCTCGCCAGCCCCGACGACTTCCTCACGATGCGGCGGGCCGCCGCCGACATGGAGTCCGAGATCGATGCGGACCTGGCCTCCCTGCTGGACGGCACGCTCGGCTACGCCGAGGGGGTGCGTGACGCCGACGCGTCGGCGGGCGGGCCGACTGACGCTCTAGCGGACGGGCCGACGGCGGGGGACGCGTCCTCCGACGAGGAGGGGGAGCAGGACCCCGGCGAGCGCGGCTGAGCTCAACCGTGGCACGCCGCACGGTGTGCCACGGAGCCTCAGTCCAGGGTGCTGCGCAGGGCCTCGACGAGAGCCGGGACGAGAGCCTCGCCCTGGGTGACGTTGGCGTCGTCGTCCTGCCGGCGCCCGCGCGCCGCGCACCAGGACTCGCCTGAGCGCAGGACCCCCACGACCAGACGCACGTCGTTCGTCCCGGGGTCCTGGCGCATGAAGGCCAGCCGCTGCGCCGCGTCCTGGATCGAGGCCGCCCGCTGCTGGACCTCGGGCGGCACCGTCATCTGCTCGACACTGAGGACGACGCCGTCGACCGTCTGCGGCCAGGCGAGCTGGCCGAGGAGCTCCTCGAGGTTGGCGGAGGCCGGCAGCGCCTCCTGCTCGACGACGGTCAGCGCCGTCGGGTCCTGCCTGGCCTGCGCGAGGGCGGCGGCGTCGAGCACGGTCGCCAGGGCCGGGTCCTGGGCCAGTGCCGCGGCGGTACGTACGAGAGCGAAGACACCGACGGGCGCGTCCCAGCCCCGGCGGGCGACGTGGGACTCGACCTCGACGACGACACGGGCCAGGGAGGCGTGCTGGGGGCTGAGCCGGGTGCTGGGGTCGGACATGACCCGCAGCCTAGGCCAGGGCCGCCGCGTGCCGAGCGCGGCCCGGTCCGGCCGCGGCCCGGCCCGAGCGCGGCCGGGCCCGAGCGCGGCTTGGCGCCAGGGGACGGACGCCTTTGGCTGTGCTGGGGGGTCGTGCGACGATACTTGGACCACGCCCCCGGTGAGCCCGGGGGCAACGTGCCGCTGCGCGGCGCAGATGCTGCCAAGACGACGGAGTGTTCCTGTGAGCATGAGGCCCGACGACGAGTTCCCCGACAAGCCCGACGACGAGTCCGGACCGACCGGATCCGAGTCCATGAGCCGTGAGGACCGGGTCCGCAACGGCTTCTTCCAGTCCGACGGCACCCGGCGCCCCGCTCGCGGCGACGACGGCCGCGAGGACGAGGAGGCCGACGAGGAGGCCGACGAGGACGGGACCGTCCCCCCGGCGTCGCCCTTCGGCTTCGATCCCGCCGCCGTCTTCGGCTTCGGTGCCGCAGGCGCTCAGCGTGCACGCAGGGCCCGCGCCGCCCGGTCATCGGGCTCGGGCTCCTCCGGTGGGAACGGGCGCACCGCCCGCCCGGGCAGGCCCGGGCCCGCGCGTCCGGGACCCCTGGCCTGGACCGTCTTCATCCTGGCTGTGGCGGGCCTGCTCATCGGCTTCTTCGCACGCACGTGGACCGAGGTCCTGTGGTTCAACCAGCTCGGTTTCGCCCGGGTCCTGTGGACCCAGTGGATCGCGGCGGGGGCGCTCTTCGCCGTCGGCTTCCTGCTCATGTTCGGTGCCATGAGCTGGGCGATGCGCTCGGCCTACCGCGCCCGCGAGATCGGGATGCCCTACGACGAGGCCGCCCGCAACCTTGAGGCCTACCGCACGGCCGTGGAGCCGCTGCGTCGGCCGCTGCTGTGGGCGGTGCCCGCGGTGCTCGCCCTGTTCACCTCCGGCTGGTACCTCGCCCCTCACTGGCAGGAGGTGCTCCTCGCGTTCAACTCGCAGTCCTTCGGTGTCAGCGACCCGGAGTTCGGCTATGACGTGTCCTTCTACGTCTTCATCCTTCCGGCGCTGACGACCGTTGTCGGCTTCCTCAGCAAGGTGGTGGTGCTCTCCGGGCTCTCGAGTGCGGCCGTCCACTACCTGTACGGCGGGATCTCGGTCGCGCGCAGCCCGCACTTCACCCGCACCGCGCGTACGCACCTGGCTCTCTTCCTGGCCGTGTACGCCCTGCTGCGCGGTGCCCGCTACTGGCTCAGCCGCTACGAGGCGCTGTACGCCTCGGGCATCAAGTTCGACGGCGCCGGCTACACGGCCGTGCACGCCTCGATCCCGGCCGACGCGATCCTGGCGGCCATCAGCGTTGTCATCGCCGTGCTGTTCCTGCTGTCCGTGCGCTCGAACTCCTGGCTCCTGCCGGTGACCGGCGTCGTCGTCATGGTCGTCTCCGCGCTGATCGTTGGTACGGGCTACCCGCTGGTCATCCAGCGCTTCGTCGTCGAGCCCAACGCCCAGCGTCAGGAGGCCCAGTACATCGACCGCAACATCCAGGCGACGCTCGCCGCCTACGGGCTGGGTGACATCGAGACCACGGCCTATGACGCGGTCACCACCGCCCAGGCGGGCCAGCTCAAGGAGGACGCCGAGTCGACGACATCGATCCGCCTGCTGGACCCCAGCCTCGTGTCCCCGACCTTCCGCCAGCTGCAGCAGAACAAGCAGTACTACTCCTTCGCCAGCTCGCTCAACGTCGACCGGTACAGCGTCGACGGCGTCAGTCGTGACACCGTCATCGCGGTGCGCGAGCTCAACCTGGACGGCCTCGACGCCGGGCAGCGCACGTGGATCAACGAGCACACCGTGTACACCCACGGCTACGGCGTCGTGACGGCGCACGGCAACACGGTGGCCTCCGGCGGGTACCCGTCCTTCTGGGAGGGGGGCATCCCCTCGTCCGGAGACCTTGGTGAATACGAGCCGCGTATCTACTTCGGCCGGTCCTCGCCGTCGTACTCCATCGTCGGGGGTGACGACGGCGGTCACCCGCGCGAGCTCGACTACCCCGACGACGCCTCCGACTCCGGCCAGGTCAACACGACCTTCGCCGGCGACGGCGGGCCCGACGTCTCCAACCCGTGGAACCGCCTGCTGTACGCGGTCAGGTTCCAGGAGATGAACATCCTGTTCTCCGCCGAGGTGCGTGACGGCTCGCAGATCCTCTACGACCGTGACCCCGCCGGGCGCGTGAGGAAGGTGGCGCCCTGGCTGACCCTGGACGGCAATCCCTACCCGGCCGTCGTCGACCACGACGACGACCCCTCCACCCCCAAGCGGGTCGTGTGGATCATCGACGGGTACACGACGACGAACAGCTACCCGTACTCGCAGCACGAGTCACTCGCCTCCGCCATGGCCTCGGCCGAGGGGGACGCCTACCTGCTGGGGGCGCCCGAGGAGTCCAACTACGTGCGCAACTCGGTCAAGGCGGTCGTCGACGCCTATGACGGCTCGGTGACCCTGTACGAGTGGGACGAGCAGGACCCGGTGCTCTCGGCCTGGGAGTCGGTCTTCCCCGGCTCGGTGACGCCCCTGAGCGAGATGAGCGCGGACCTCATGGCGCACATGCGCTACCCGGAGGACCTGTTCAAGGTCCAGCGCACGATCATGGCGAGCTACCACGTGACCGATGCGGACGAGTTCTACTCCGGCGGTGACTTCTGGAAGGTCCCCGACGACCCGACGACCGAGAAGGAGGGCCCGCAGGAGCCCTACTACCTCACCTTGCAGATGCCGGACCAGGAGTCGGCCTCCTTCTCCCTGTCCAGCGTCTACATCATCGGCGGTAACACGGACCGCAACGTGCTCACCGGTTTCATCGCCGTCGACTCCGAGACCTCCTCGGGGAAGCCGGGGGTGCGCAACCCTGACTTCGGGCGGATCCGTCTGCTGGAGCTGCCGCGCTCGTCGAATGTGGCCGGTCCCGGCCAGGTGCAGAACAACTTCGACTCCGACGCGGCCGTCTCACAGGTGCTCAACCTCCTAAGCCAGCAGGGGTCGGAGGTCATCAAGGGCAACTTGCTCACCTTGCCCGTGGGAGGGGGACTGCTGTACGTGCAGCCGGTGTACGTCCAGTCCTCGTCGGACACGAAGTACCCGCTGCTACGCAAGGTCCTCGTCTACTTCGGCGACCAGGTGGGTTTCGCGGATACCTTGTCCGAGGCCCTCGACCAGGTCTTCGGCGGGGACTCGGGGGCGACCACCGGTGAGGAGGTGGTTGACGGCGATGCCGCCGCCGCTAACGACACCTCGGAGAACGTCGACGACGGGTCCGGCGGGACCGCGGCTCCGACGCCGACACAGGGCAGTGCGGAGCCGGAGCCTGCGGCGCCTACCGCGACGGCGGCTCCCACAGGCACCGGCTCAGGGGACCCGCGGGCGGACCTCGATGCGGCGCTGGCAGACGCTCAGACGGCGATGTCGGACGCGGACGCGGCGCGCGCCTCTGGTGACTGGGCGGCCTACGGCCAGGCGCAGGAGCGGCTGAGTGACGCCATCAACCGGGCGGTTGCTGCCCAGCGTCAGATCAACGGCGAGGGCTGAGGGCGCGGGCCCGGGCGGTGCGCCCGGGCCCGCGGCCCTTCGAGCAGCCTGGCTCACACGTGGGTGAGCAAGGGCACGGCTCGCCGGTTTGAGTTCGTGGGGTGCTCCGGCCTAGAGTTGGTCTCACCGACGCGGGGTGGAGCAGTTCGGTAGCTCGCCGGGCTCATAACCCGGAGGTC
>ERZ772917.1414-NODE-1414-length-13808-cov-5.874064_pt1 | contig 13808 bp, 20 predicted proteins | sample MGYA00511187_ERZ772917 | MGnify/ENA primary metagenome ERZ772917 (study PRJEB29015, sample SAMEA2737925) | human oral metagenome | biome: human oral; feature: human-associated habitat; material: dental | place: China | collected 2012 ... | reverse complement strand
CGGCTCGGGCGTTGATGTGATGATGGACTCACCATCAACAGTTGATCCAGCGCAGTTAAGAGAGCTGGGGCTATAAGCATAGTATACGGCCAGCGTAAAGTCGGTGTAAAATGACACCTTGTAAATGATAATTGATAAGGCGGTTCTATTCTAAAAAATAAAACATAGTAAACGTTTTCGCTTTACATTATTTCGTCAGACTATATTTGCGGCATTGAGTAATTGTCAGTTATTTGTTATGGTGAGGTCGGAATTAGTTTAGTAGAAAAAGGAGGAATCTATGTGTCCAGAATGTTATTCAAGCGAGAATCGTATAACGCCACTTCTGGAGCCAGAGTTATGCCTAAACAAGCATCTTCAATATATTTGCGGAACCTGTGGTCGCTGTATATGTATTAATCATGACATGAATAAGCTCAGGCGGTGGAACTTTCCTTTTAAAACGCTTGAAATCGCAAAACTTTATCTGCGTACTGCCGACGTAACGATGAAGAGATCTTGTGGTATATATAAGATGAAAAATAGCAAGGGTCGAGAGTTTTATCGGATATTTGCAGATGACGATGCTATGAAAGCTTACGTGCGACGTAGTGAGGGTGTGATGTGTGAAAGCAAGAAGCCAGAATTTAAGGTCGGACAATATAAAGAGTATCCGAGCTCTCAGATACGCAGATTAAGTCTTAGTGATATAGAAAAATATATATCAGAAATGCAATTAAGATAATAAAGTACATCTCCCGATCTATAATCGAATGCCTAGTTATATCACTCGCAAACAGTTGTTGAGTTGGTTATTTTCGTGTAGGCTAGGGGTTTATCAAATCAGATTTAGCAGACTATTTGCTAGAAGAATCCTGGTCTTTGTTGGCTTTAGTCTTGAACATAGATTGTCTCTTTTTTAAGCTTCTCTGCTCACCAAATTGTAAAATGAGGCCAATTATGAAAACAAATAAGGCGATATAAAGCATGCCACTGACCAGCCAGGCAGCGAAACGAAAAATGATACCTAACAGCCATACTCCGACAATGAGGGCTGCGATTGTGTAGATTAATTTAGAAAAAGACATACACTCATTATATCAGTCGTGATCTTTCTTGTCTATTAAGTTGGCTGCAGTGTGTGGTCGAGTTTCATTAAACCAACCCTTGCCGTAGCAATCCCGAAAGTTCCAAGCCCCAGGATTTTCAGTCTTGTAGCTCCAGTAAAACCAGGCGTCAACGTTTGATGGTACGGCGAGTTGTAATTGGCAATGAGCGAATTCAGTGTTGCTGCTGGCGATGCGTGGCGGCAAGGCGGCACTCCATTCGCCAATAATCAGTGGTTGCTGGCGAGAATAGTCGCGGTATTTATTTGCCTGTTGAGCGAGTAACTTTTGATGATAGGCGAGAGTTGCTGCTTGATTGTCTTTGTCAGAAAAGCACTGATAATGGTGTATGTCGAGTGTGTTATTGCCAATTCGTCCCGACCACCAAGCTGGCTGATAACAATCAGATGCCACGATGCGTACGTGGGGCGGTAATTTGCCTCGTAATTTTTGGCTGGTTTTCTGCGTCCATCGCCATAATTGCCATCGTCTGTGCCACGTCGCTACCAAAGGCTCGTTAAGAAGCTCAATGCCCCACAAAGCTGGATGATCGCCGTATTCGTCAGCGATATTAAGCAGTGTCTGTGTGGTTTTCTGTCGATTGGCTCGTTTGTACCATTGAACTTTGTTGGTATTGCCGCTGCCGCTGTGGTCGCTGGCGTTTTGAGCACCGGGTGCGGCATGGAGGTCGAGCAGAACCTTTAGACCGTGCTGCTCAGCTGTGTCCATTAACCAGTCAATTTGCGGTTTTGCTGATACATATGGCGGTTGGTCTTCAATTGCCCAATAACCAATCGGCAGTCGTAGCAGCTTAACTCCAGCTCGCGATAACCACTTGATGTCGTCTTCCTGAATAAATGTTTGTCGATGTCGATGAATCTGTTTTATTCCAATCTCGGTTTGAGATAATTCATATTCATTGGTCGCATCTGTCTCGGCAAATACGCTTGGCGTCATCCATTTTTCGAGTACCAGCCAGCCGCCCAGGTTAACTCCAGGTGTAGCAAATGAGTTGGGGCTATATTTTCTCATCTTGGCCGCTTTTTTGCTATGATTCTTGCCTGTTCGGCGTAAGTGTCGTCGAGAGGTTTTTGTCTATTAGTGATGCCGCGTCGCTTCAGGGCGATATCAATCAATAAGTCGGCAATCTGCGGATTTTTCGGCAGAAGTGGTCCGTGTAGATAAGTGGCAATTACGTTATTATAATGCACGCCTTCATATTTTCCGTCGCTATCATTGCCCGCACCGCGTATCACTCGGCCCAGTGGAGTAGCGTTCTTGTGGAGTAGAGTAAGGCCGCTGTGATTTTCATAGCCAACGATCTCGCCGAACGTTTCACTCTGCAGAGTAATGTTGCCGATTAGCCGATTCTCGCCAGCCTTCGTTTCGATCGGTAGAATATTTGCTCCAGTGATTTTTTGGCCGCTTTTTGTCGTAAAGAAAGCACCAAACAGTTGGTACATGCCACAGATCATTAGCATCGGCACGCCGTCGTCGGCGAGTTTTTTGAGTTCTGCTGCTCGCGACAACAGATCGTCTTGAATGGTTATTTGTCCAGCGTCTTGCCCACCGCCGCCGACAAAAATATCGCCTAAAGAAAAGTCGGTCGCCTCGCCAGGATTGTGATCAATAATGTCGACTGCATGTCCTCGCCACTCTAAACGTTTTTTTAAGACCAGTGTATTTCCCCAGTCGCCGTATAAGTTCATGTCGCGTGGATACAGCTGGATAATTGTGATTGGTCTCATCTAATTTTCTCCACTTTTGTCTTTTTACTTAACAATGTACGCAGGGTCAGCATGGCAGTGTAGCTACAAAAAATCTGCTTCGGCATATCCTTATTTTCTGCGAGAAAAATATCCAGTGCCTTATCAAGCCGCTGCTCGACGTGTTTCATTTTGACATCGTCATATTGCAGCCGAAGAGCCATGTCGTAGGCGCGAACGCCGCTAACCATCGCCACCGATTTCAGCGTCGAGAAGTCAACATCCCAGAGCCAGCTCATGTCGCGTCCGTCGGCGTAATTGTCATTAATTGCGATCATTCTTGCGGCAGATTTTTTAGCAAATGACAGCAGGGCTAGTCGAAAACCGCTTGGATTTTTCACTAAAATCAATTCTATCGGTTTACCGTCAAGCATGATCGTTTCGCCGCGTCCGAATGCTGGCTGAATTGTCTGCAGTGCCGTTAAGAATTGTTCGGTGTGCGAATCAGAAATGCAACGCACCAGCGTTAGTGCCGCCGCCGCGTTTAATAAATTGTAGACACCAGTCAACTGGGTTTTGACTGTTGATTGAGTGTCGTTAATTTTAAAAGTTGCTTGTTGCGAGTCAATTTTTGTAAGCAGCACGTCGGCGTGGACTTTGCTGTTTGCTTTCCCGCCGCCAGATTTGAGATGGTCGTCTGTCGGCATAAGTTCAAGCAGCTCAGTCGTCGCACCGAAAAATACTGGCTTTGCTGCTATTTGTTTATGGATAGCAAAAATTCGCTGGTCGTCGCGATTCATAACGACAGTATCGGTCGTCGCCGTCGCTATTTTTTCTAGCATTTTCGCCGTCGTGTCGATTTCACCAAAACGATCAAGTTGATCACGCATTACGTTTAGTAGCAGCGAAAATCGCGGAGGTACTTTTTCGACAAACTTTACTGCCCATGCTTCGTCAAGCTCCAGGACTGCGATATCGGCCTGCAGTTTGCCGTGAACATCAACTGCGTCGAGCAGTGCTGCGATAACTCCGCGGGAAAAGTTGCTGCCAGTGCGGTTGGTGAAGACTTTTAATCCAATCGACTCCAGCAGCTCCACGACAATTTTTGTCGTTGTCGTTTTGCCGTTGGTGCCACTAACGACAACTACGCCGTGCGGTAATTGCGACAGTGTTCGCTGCATGAAATTGGGGTCAATATTTTCTATAACTAGACCAGGCAGTGCCGATCCGCCGCCACGAAGTTGTGTCATTTTTTTGACACCTTTACCGATCATTGTGCTGAGTCGTTGTCTTGACATGTCATCTATTATACCGCGACTAGCAAATATGCTACAATATTTATATGTTTTTGGTGGGAATCTTTCAGTGGTGGTATGGCGATGGCTTACGCGACCATGTCAAGCGTTGCTTTCTGGGGATTTTGCGGACGGCTGATTTTTTTTCAGTCGGTCTGTTGACGCGGACTTTATTCAATCCTTTTCGCCAAATCTCTGCCGCCAGTAGTCATGATTTGTCATTGCCAGCTCAGTTGAATGCCTTTTTTGATCGGCTGTTTTCTCGAGCGGTTGGTACGGTGGTGCGAACGATTATGATAATTGTTGGTCTGCTGATGCTGCTACTGAGACTTCTATGGGTGGGCGGACTGATTATTGCTTGGCTGGTTTTGCCGGCCCTGCCAATTGTTGGCTTGATTCTTTGGCAATCGGGAGTTGCTCCATGATGATTCAGCCGCGTTTTAATTATCATAGCTTGCGGGCTCAGAAAGCTCGGTTTTCGGTCCGATTTGGGGCTGTTTGGCACACTTTAGTTGGCGTAATTAGTGCTGCACTCTGCATTATTGGCAGCTGGATGCTAATTGAACATGGCGCAATTGGCTGGCTGCTGATCGGTCTGAGCGGTCCATGTGTCATGATAACGATTTGGTGGCAGCGAGACTTGAAAACCGCCAATATTAGTGCCAAACCGCAAACCATTGATGATGTGATGGCGGCTGATATTTTGGGTAAATTGCCACCACGGCCGACACCTCAAGATATTGCCCAGGCAACGATCGGTACGCGGGCTGCTGGATTTTTGTCGGTGCGTATGGGTATGACTCCTAATTTTCTACAGAATATCGCCTCTGTAAATGTCGATGATACCGAAGCAATTTGGCAGTCGGCGATTGCGATTTGGCAGGAGACTGGTAGCCCAAAGATTACCAGTGCGGTGCTGGCGGCGGCGATTATTCAGCAGCTGCCGCAGCATGATGCATTGCTGGCTAACATGAAGATTGACTTCGAGGATGTTAAAGAGGGGATTCGTTGGTATGAGCGAATTAAGGCTCTCATTGATCAGTATAAAATTAAACCATTGAGAACTGGTGGTGTCGCACGGGATTGGTCCTTTGGCTATACGCCGCTACTCAATCGATTTGCTCAAAACATGAGCGTTCAAGTTAGCGGGGGGATTTTGACCACAAAGCTTGAGGCACATAATGATGTACTTGATCAGATGATAACGACTTTTAGTTCTGGTGGTCGGCAAAATGTTACGCTTGTCGGTGCGGACGGTGCTGGCAAGAGTACTGTCGTGTCGGCGTTTGCTGAGATGCTGATTGACGGTGCGGCGGGAGTTCCTAGGTCTCTACTATATCAACAGATTTTTATGCTTGATGCGTCGTCACTGATTAGCTCTGCTTCTGGTCGCGGTGAGCTTGAGGGCTTGGTAACGATGATCTGTAACGAGGCTTTCTTGTCTAAAAATGTGATTTTATGTCTTGATAATGCACAGTTGTTTTTTGAGGAGGGTGTCGGCTCGGTTGATCTCAGTAATGTGCTATTGCCAATTATTGAGGCTGGTCGTCTGCGGATGATTTTGACGATGGATGAACAGCGATTCTTGCAGATTTCTCAAGCAAAACCGCAGCTGGCTCACGCCTTAAAAACCATTGCTATTACTCCGTCGACAGAGGCGGAGACGATGAAAATTATGCGTGATCAATTGATCGCTTTCGAATCCCAACATAAAGTTACCTACATGTACCAGGCTCTTGCTGAGGCGTACCGAGTCGGCAATCGCTATGTTCAGGATTTGGCGATGCCAGGCAAGGCTCTGAAGATTCTGGAGGCGGCGGCTGGATTTGCCAAGGATGGGTTGGTAACGGCACAGTCGGTTGATGATGCCATAGAAAAAACTCTCGGCATCCGTATCGCCACAGTTAATAGTGGCGATGAGCGTGAAAAATTGTTAAATCTGGAGCAGCTGATTCATCAGCGAATGATTAATCAATCTCGGGCAGTGACGGTGGTCGCTGATGCAATTCGGCGGGCTCGAACTGGCGTGCGTAATCAAGATCGGCCAATTGGCACCTTCCTTTTTCTTGGTCCGACTGGTGTTGGAAAAACTGAGCTGTCGAAAGCTTTGGCGGATGTTTATTTTGGTGGCGAGGGCAGCATGATTAGGCTGGATCTTAACGAGTTTGTTCGCCCCGATGATGTCGCTAGGTTGATCGCTGACGGTGCACGCGACCCAGGAAGCTTGACAGCACAAGCCCAGAAAAAGCCATTTTCAGTGGTTCTGCTGGACGAGATTGAAAAAGCTCATCCTCAGGTTTTGACAACTTTGCTGCAGCTGCTTGATGAGGGGATTTTGCGTGACGAGAATAATCGAGAAATTAGTTTTCGCGACTGCATTATCATCGCTACGTCGAATGCCGGTGCTGACCGTATTCGTGAATATATTGAGCGGGGCTATCAGCTGGAGCAGTTTGAGCAAACGTTTATCAATGAACTAATTAGTGCCAATCTGTTCCGACCAGAGTTCCTCAACCGATTTGATGAAATTGTGCTATTCCGCCCACTGAGCAAGGACGAGCTATTGCAGGTCATTGACCTTATCTTGGCGAACATAAACAAAACCTTAGCTCCGCAAAAAATCCAAGTTGCCGTCGAGGCGGCGGGCAAGAGAATGCTGGTTGAGGCGGGTTATGATCCACGGCTGGGAGCTCGTCCGATGCGTCGAGTCGTCCAGCGGGCTGTTGAAAATACCGTTGCTAAGCAGATGCTGGCTGGCACCGTCGCTCCTGGCTCGACGACGATTATCACTGCCGAGCAGATTCGGGCAATCCTCGGCGACGTTTCATAGTTATTAAGGAATTGTCTAGTCTAAAGGTACTCGTAAGATTCGTAAGATTCTTTTTTCTCTGATGCCTCTTTTTCTGTCCTATTTTTTCTAATTTCCATCATGCGAGCTAGGAGCCTCTCTGATTCTTTTGGCGTGAAAGGTGTAGTTACGTCGCCAAACACCCGAAGTGGTATATTTCCAGTAACATTAGGTATTGCCCCATTGGTTTCCGACAAATCAAACCAGGCCCCCTCCTCGGCAATGGTGAATCTAGTTATTGGATCTCCAGGTCTATAATAGCGAAAAGGTGCTGTGATTCTCTGTGCTATTTTTGATGCCAGAGTTGCCCGTCTTCCTAGTTCTCTCCTCTCTCTCTCTCTCTCTCTCTCTCGATCAAGCGGCACCGATGAAGTCTCGCCATATCGTATTACTCGCCTTTGACTATATGCTTTCTCTCTCATGATATGATAATTACTCTACATTATTTTCTATCCTATGTCTATAGTTGTTTTTGGTAATGGCTTAATAATAAAAACCCCACTTTGATTAGTAGGGTTGAGGTTGCTTGTTGTAGATTTGTGTAATCACACTTTGGTACCCCGCACAGGAATCGAACCTGCAACCTTCGGTACCGGAAACCGACGCTCTATCTTTTCGATAGATTAATTCTACTACCATTATAACATAGCTTTTGCATGAAGTTGTTGTAATTTTGTATTAGTACAATGTGTATATCTTTTAGTGGTGTTTATATTTTGATGCCCGAGCATCTCGCCGACGTAGCGGATATCAATACCACGGTCTAAAGCCTTAGTAGCAAAGCTATGGCGTATCGTATGCGGTGTAATATCTTCAAAGCGCGAATTTAAGCAGGCAAAAAAGAAAATACGCCGAACCGAGTCGGTTGTTATCCGGTCGCGCGGGCCTTGGTTAGAAAGAAAAAGAGCCGGCAGGTCATCTGTGCGCAGGGCTAAATATTCGTCAATCGCTTTAAGCGTATTACTATTCACAAAACAAAGCCGGGGATCCTTTGACTTGCCAACCACCTCAAATGATCCGTCGCGAATGTCGTCGCGATTAAGTGCACACAGTTCACCGACGCGGACGCCAGAGGTTGCGAGCAAGCGAACGATAGCCACATTGCGTAAGCGATTGACGTGCGAATAACCGCGACAACGACGACCGACGACGTCGATGAATTCCTCAATCTCGGCAGCTGTAAGATATTTTGTTTTCGCCTTGGCGCGCTTTGGTAATTCGATCTCCGAATAGTCCAAAACACGATACCGATGCTTTTTGAGATACTGAAGCACACGGCGAAGATGTGAGGCACGCATGCCAACGGTATCGCTACAGCAAGAAGAGCCGATGTAGGCACGCCACTCTGCGATATCCGCAATCTTGATCCGACGAAGCGGGATATCTCCAAAAAAGCGGATCAAAGAGTGTGCCGTGTATTCATAATTATCAATTGTGCTTTGTGCAAAACCGCGTGCTTGAAGGACATTTACGCGGTACATGTTGAAGGCTTTTGAAATTTTCATAAAAATACTTTCCACCCTCCAAAATTAGTTGTATAATTCACACCAGATACCTAAAAAACAAAAAGGAGCAAAAATGTATAGTAATAGCACAAACGAGATCAGCGGACTTTTCGGCAGTCTTGGCCTAGTCGGTTTGATTATACTAGGCTTGCTTGGTTTATTGGTGCCGCTTTTCATCGCTGGCATCTACGGCAGCACTCGGCGAATTGAAAAGATGTTGAAGCAATATATAGATGATAAGCCAAAGCGAATCAATAAAGAAGTTCACGATGCGACACACCCGTTTGAGCGGCGTGAGGGTTCGGTATACCCTGAAGTTAAGAATTAGCGGCGTTTTTCACTTATCAATGCCTCCCCAGTATATAGGGCAAAATAATTTTTCAATGTTGTACAGACAGGAATAACTAAATTATTATGTAAAATTGAGTTATTCGCTGTGTCTCCACATTGATAAATGATTTTTAGCCCTATGCCTAGACTCCGTCATTGATAAGATGAAAGGAGTCGTAGGATGACAAAGGTGTTAATTCTTAAAACCGCTCATAGAGGTATACCTATATATCGTTGGTATGGTTCAGACGGTAGCGAGGGGCTAGCTGTAGTCGATTTTGACGATGAAGAAAAATACAATTACTTTGAGTCTGTCAAAAAAGCAAAAAAATATATCGACGAGGAGTTGTCTGCGTAGGCAGCTCCTTTTTTTATTTTTCAAGGCGGTAGCGGTCTGGTTTGTTGGAATATACCCGGCAGCGACTGCAGTGGTCGCGGCGGCGTGCCCCCCGGGCGCGGCGTTGAGACTGGTGGTCGCATTTTTGGTGGCACAAAAATGTTGTAAATGGCGTCCAGTGTTGGATCCGGGGTAAACTGGTAAATGGCAAGGTGGTGTTCGTCGGATTGGTAAGTGAGGTTGTCGTCGTGGATGTAATGCACGATGCCCAGCTCCTCAAGCGACTCATAGTGTTTTTGTGGCTTAAGAAGGTTTTTTGAAGCCCAGTAACGACGTTTGTTAAAAGTAGTGATCATGTCTTTTGTAATATACTTTGTGAGATAAGCGGCAGCTTTTGATTGATCATCATCTAACTCTTGAGCGTTAGTAAAACCTGAAGTAAAGCCAGTAACATTGTAGACACGCTTACCATTTTGAATAACGTTCGTCTTTTTGAGATCGGCGGCATAACCTTTAATGAGAGCATGAAAGTGGATAGCCTTATCTTTGTGAAACTCAGGAACAATAACATAACCAAAATCTGGAGAATGTTTCTTTTGACGATTTAACCAGTATTTCATAATATTAGAAGTTTCTTCAACGGAATAACGATCAACTTTCTGAGGATTGAAAGTGAACGTAACAAAATGAGTAAACTTATTAGATAAAGCATAATCAAAGATAGTAGTACGCGTACGACGCAACGATTCTTCAATTGCTTTTTCTGATGGATCAGTAGAACTACGTTTCGGCTTATAACCTGGGCGTGGCTTTGGAATAATAAGAGGGCGATCAAAAATAGTAACTTTATACATAGTAGGATACTCCTTAACAATATGTTCAATAACAGTTAATGGTTGATTATTCACGGTTAATCTTATCCCTCTTCTAACTTATGTGTTGTATCTGTTAAACGCTTGTTAAGTGTTGGGGTATCAAGTACGACCAGGCTACGCCTGGCCGGGGCGGCCGGCGTGCAGCGCACGCGCCGGCCTTACCCCTTGGTTTTTAGCGGAATTTCATCTTTTTCTCCATTTTTTGCTGAAGTTTGGCATGTCGTTTGGACATGTACGGAGCCTCTTCAAGTGGAAGAGCTGATGACCATATCTTCTGGAAGGTATCGTACACCTCACGATCTTTAATAGTGTGCCAGAATATACCAGTTTTCTTTATGCGACCGATCAAACTGCCATCACGGGCTTGCTCAATTTCCATGCCATCATAAGCACGCAACGTTGTAAGACAACCAGCGATAGTATTGCAAATGATGATATTATCACATTGCTCACGCAAAGCCTTTGAAACACGCATAAACAGCTGAGAAGTGCCAAGAATTAATTTACGCTGTTTACGCTGTTGTGATATCTCAGCAAAGATAGTAATAGGTGTGTCCTTAGATTCAAGTGAATTAAAATATGCATGAATCTCATCAATTAAATAAATGACACCGTAAAAGCCATTGTTGACTTGAGTAAGAGCAGCGTGTAGATCTTGAACCTCAGAAAAATGAATATAATCACGCTCAGGATCAAATTGACTATTCCTATCGTCAATATCAGAAATATGCTCAACCGAACCCGTCAGCGGATCAGTAATGGTCGCGTTGGCGTACTCAGGCGAAACCTGAACATCTTGCCTTGAGCGGTTTTGGGTATTGTAGCACATCTGGAGGTATCCAGATGTGCTGATAGCCCGGTAACCGCTCAGCGACAAGTTCGTAACCAAGATGGCTTTCGGGTACTTCGCCTTTAAGCGAAGAGCGGCCCGTACGGCGGAAATAGTTTTACCAGAGCCCTGGCGGCCGCAATAAATCTGTGTACCGAAATACGGGAAAAAATCCGGATCTCTGGCAGCACGACGATCAGCCAAAAAAGCAGAAAAACGCGGCCTGATCTCTTTTTTAATAAACGAAGAATACGACATAAACTATCACCTAAAAAAAGTCTTAATTTTATGCATAAAGTGAACAATAAAGATAGAAAGCTTAAAAGTAGGTATAGCAAAAATAGTAACAATAACGGTAAGAACAAAGAAAGAATACGCATTATAACCAAAAAGCCAGACAAATAAAGTAGTAGCCTTACCTATAGCAGAAGCAACGGGGGTTATAACAAAAGAAGGAAAGACAAAATCGAGCAACTTCAGGGGCAGCAATAATAAAAGCAAGGTATGGGCAATCCCTTTAATTAAAGTGATAATAACGAACGTCAACATAATTAAAAACGACTCCCAAAGATCTTATCCCAAAAAAGATACCATAAAAAGAAAGAAGAAATAAACAACAAAGTACCGGTAAAGACTCTAATTTTAGACATAGGAAGAGAACCTCCAATAGCCCTTTCAAAGGAACATAAATCAGGCCTAAAAGGACTACCAAAAACAGTAACGTCCATAAGAAGAATAGAGCCTTGAGAGTTAGCTCCACCAGGTGAATAATAGCTATGACCATTATGACAATAATTACCACGATCATCGAAAATAACAACAGGTTGAAGAGCCTTATAAGATTGATTCAATAAATCAATAGCAGAAGAAACCGGCTTAAGAGAATTATCAAGAGAGTTAGAAACACTAGTAAAATCAAAAAGATCGACAACATTTTGAGGAATGAAGAGCCATTTCAAAAGCTTGAGTAGAGAGTTGTTTTCAGAAAAATCAAACACCCCGAGCAAAAAGGAAAAAAATGATTTAACAGCATTACCAATATTACCAAGATGACAACCAACGTCTAAACCGCAATTATTATTCCAATCAGAGACATCATGATCAAACGGAGTAACGCTACCTTTCGGAAAAGGAGGAATAGGTATATTTATGGAAGGGTCAATAGCATAATCACCATTAAAAGAAAAAAGCTTAGAGGAAGAAAAGAGACGAAAAGAATCTTCGAAACCAGAAGAATAAGTAACGTAATCAGAAAACAAAGAAACCCTACTCCACTTGTGGGAGGAACCATTACAAAGAAACCAATAAGAAGACGAAGAGGCGTAGGCAAAAACAACTGAACAAGGAGACTCAAGCCAATAAAGCTCAACAGAAGAACGAGAAACACCACCAGAAGAGCCTGGATACTCGCGAAGAACTACACCCCAGACGCCACTAGAACGGGCCTTCTCGAAAGAAGACGAGTGAACATTTAATAAATCCTTATTATTCCAAAACTTACCATTAAAGATAAGCGAAAGATAAGATTTTGTTACATCAGAAGAAACGCCATCAGGACCAGTCAAGATTAATTTATCTGTTAGCGAGGGAGAAAAAGAGGGGACACCCTGAGCAGAAGCAGGCAAAAAATTAAAAAGCAAAGAAAAGCCAACCAGCACCGTGAAAAAGGGGGAATACCTTTTTACTAGTTGGCTCATTTTTGCCTCCTATCATCCAAAAGACAAAAAAGATGCAATGAAGAAAGAAGCAATAACAACACTAACACAAAAAATAATACTTTCATCTATGCCCCCTTCGACGAAAACGGAACAAAAGAGCAATCTGCAAAGAAAGCCACAAGGCTATAATTACAGATACCTTTTGCTCAAACGTAATCATAATTAAAGCTACCTTATATTGCGCACAGCACCAATCGTAAATTCATAAAAAACACTAAAAATAAAGATCAAACCAGCCAACAATGCTGTAACGGGCAACAGATATAAAACCATATCTGCCACCGTCCTAATAATTAAATCGATAACCTCAGTGTTAGCCATTATTTTTTAACACCCGCAATCTCAGGAAAACGTTGACGCATTTCTTTTAAACGTGCTTCTGACAAAGTTGACTTACCTACAATAATAGAGCCTAAAATTTTAGCTATTTTGTAGCTGATAAAAATGTTAATTGATAAAAGGATAAAAATTATCACGGGCTAGCTCCTATTCGTTAAAAATAATTTCATGAGGAGGCGAAATAAACGTCAATGTCTATTCTGTCGCCTCCTGTGGTGGACAATCGTGTTAAACTTTGCCCTTCAATCCACGATTCAACATTCGACGAGCGAAGTTGATACCGAAGATAACCGCAACAACACCAATGATCATACCCATGTTGTCAGAGATGGTTGTAGTAATTGTATCGGTAAATGTGGTTACCGTAGTTGCTGGAAAAATACTAGCCATAAAAATGCACCTTATAATTTAATATTCGCTAGAGGTATCGACCAAAACCTCTAAATTATCAGAGAGAATGACCCGCTGAAAAATCCTCAGCGATTGCTAATAATGCTTTATCATTCTTTCTGATACGTGATTCAAAACTTACATCCTCATTACCAACCGAGAAAACAACAACAAGTCTAGAATATTTAACAACTTTGCCTGAATCATCTTTGAATTCACGATCATCGACATAGCATCGAGCAATCTTATGTCTTAGATCAGAAGGTAGCTGCTGCGACCGAGGTTGATATTGTGGTTGTGATGGAAAATCTGCCATTTTCTATTCTCCTTTACATGGCGTTATTTTACTTGAGGCATAAAAAATACCTCTGTAGAATTAATCTACAGAGGTATGAGTATCGCTTTTTGGTACCCCGCACAGGAATCGAACCTGCAACCTTCGGTACCGGAAACCGACACTCTATCCAGTTGAGCTAACGGGGCGAAATTATGGTACACCCGGCAAGATTCGAACTTGCGACCCCTTGGTTCGAAGCCAAGTACTCTAATCC
>ERZ772917.1411-NODE-1411-length-13835-cov-2.373948_pt1 | contig 13835 bp, 14 predicted proteins | sample MGYA00511187_ERZ772917 | MGnify/ENA primary metagenome ERZ772917 (study PRJEB29015, sample SAMEA2737925) | human oral metagenome | biome: human oral; feature: human-associated habitat; material: dental | place: China | collected 2012 ... | reverse complement strand
TTTGTTAAAATCGTAAGTAAAAGTGATATACTGTCAGCATAGTCTAACCGAAAGGGAGAATCTTTATGTATATCCACGAATACGGCAGCGAAGAGAAACCGACGATTATTCTTCTTGCCCCTATGTTGATATCGGGAGAAGAATTATACAAGCTGGCGAGTCCGCATTTCGCAGGTCAGTATCATATAATAGCTCCGGATCAGGGCGGTCACGGAAGAGCCGGAGCATACATCGGCGCGGACGAAGAATACGGTGAACTGAAACGTTTTTTGCTGGAACGTGGATTCCGGCAAATCTCTCTGCTGTACGGAGCATCACTCGGCGGAGCCGTTGCATACAGGCTTTTTCTTGATTCCGATTTTGAAGTGGCTCGTTTATGGTTTGACAGTGTGATGCTGAGCAGCAATGCCCCGTTTTTAGAATGGTTCACGAGAAATCTGTTCAGGAAATATAAGAAGAGACTTGCCCGAAAGAACTATAAGGTATCGGATATTCTTATTAAGATGTACGGATACGATTTTGCAAGAATGATGACGAAAAATTTTGAGCGAATCACCCCAAATGATATCGATGCGATTTGTTATGCCTGCAGTCATTATGACCTGCGGGAATTGACGGACGCAGAACAAAAAAAGATGCATTTTGATTTTGGCGACAGAGATTTTGATTTGAAGTATTCAAGGAAAACCATATCTGCATATATGCCTGAAGCGGAGTTGACAATCCGTAAGGGTTATATACATTGCGGATATATGGCGGCTCATCCTCAGGAGTATGTGGAACAGATCGAAGCGTTTATAGGAAATAATGAGGAGCGGAGAATTTATAACAGTTCATATTCGCGTATCCCGGATTGAGCTTTACGCATCGCCTCGCCGTAGGCTGTAAAATCAATTGACCGCTGTGTATGTTCCATCTTCCGGAGAAAAGATGCAAATAACAATAAGTGACGGATTATATTATATTCATTTATTATTATGTGGTATGATATAAAGGACAAACACGAAAGGAATTGGTAACGATGATCGGTAAAAGGATGCTGTTACTCATCAACGAAAGCTCCGGTCGCGGACAGATGAGCAGCTCGATATATGATATCGTCGAAAGGATGACCGTTGCCGGGTATGAGGTTACGCTTTTTCCGATAAATCCCGAATTGGGGCTCGGTGCCGAAAACGTGCTGCCCGTGCCGACATCCGAATTTGACCGCATCGTCTGCTGCGGCGGAGACGGAACCCTGAATCACGTGATCAACCGCATGATGAGATCTGAAGACAGACAGATTCTCGGATATATACCGACGGGGAGCACTAACGACTTTGCCTACGGAATGAGGCTTTCCGGCAATGTCGAGGAAGCGTGCGGTGTCATAACCGGAGGCGAAGAATATGCGTACGATATCGGCAGCTTTAACGAACGCTATTACAACTACATAGCCGCGTTCGGCGCTTTTGTTCCCGTGAGCTATGCTACAAAGCAGAAGCTCAAGAACACGCTTGGACATGCGGCATACGTTCTGACCGGGATCACACAGCTCGCAGAAAATATGAAATTCAGTTGTCACATGAGGATCGAGTCCGATGCGGGAACGGAGGAGGGCGACTATATTTTCGGCGCCGTCGGCAATACCATGTCCGTCGGCGGCATAACGATCAAAGGCACGTCGCGCCACCAGCTGAGCGACGGTAAATTTGAGCTTTTTCTAATAAAGAAGCCGGAAAACATAATGCAGGTCAGCGAGATATTGAACTGCCTCCTGGTACAAAGCGTGGACAGCCCGTATATAACGTCAAAACGCGTAGATTGGGTGCATTTTGAGGCGGAAAAGGATACAGAGTGGACGCTTGACGGCGAGGACGGCGGTGCGCACGGTGACGTCACAATCAAAGTATGCCGCAAAGCGATGAAAATAATGATACCGAGGGATTGACATTTTGTCACCGCGTCCGGCCGCGAGGGCGGTTGTGAGGTTCCGTCCGGCTCGCCGCCGCAGGTTTTATCCGTACATTTTTATACGCAAAGGAATATACCGACCGATGATCGCGGAACCGTATTTCGGATTATGTATTACGGCGGCCGCCGATGTGGCAGCTGCCGATATTTTTGACTGCAATAATTTTTTTCCGTTTGACATAGAGGGGATATAATTATGACTGATATTTACAGGAGTGCAGCAGAGATTATCGGAGGTACACCGCTGCTTGAGGTGACAAATATCGAAAGGGAGCTCGACCTTAAGGCGAGGGTTCTGGTTAAGCTTGAGTATCTCAATCCGGCAGGATCCGTAAAGGACAGGATAGCCAGGTATATGATAGATGATGCCGAAAGAGTTGGAACGCTTAAACGGGGCGGTACAATAATCGAGCCTACGTCGGGCAATACCGGGATCGGGATTGCATCGATCGCGGCGGCCAAGGGGTACAGGATCATTTTGACTATGCCGGAGACGATGAGCGTTGAAAGGAGAAATATCCTTAAGGCTTACGGAGCCGAGATAGTGCTTACTGACGGAGCAAAGGGAATGAACGGCGCTATAGCCAAGGCTCAGGAGCTTGCAGCCGCAATACCCGATGCATATATTCCGGGACAGTTTGTCAACCCGGTGAATCCGATTGCTCACTACGAAACGACGGGTCCGGAGATCTGGAACGATACACATGGAGAGGTCGATGTGTTTGTTGCGGGCGTCGGAACGGGAGGCACGCTTTCGGGTACCGGAAGGTTCCTCAAGGAGAGAAATCCGTCTGTGAAAATCGTAGCTGTAGAACCGGCTGCATCAGCCGTACTTTCTGGCGGGGAGCCCGGGGCACATAAAATTCAAGGTATAGGAGCCGGCTTTGTTCCCGATACGCTGGATACGGGAATCTATGATGAAATAATCACCGTGGATAACGAGAAGCCGTTCATTGCAGCCGGGCTTCTCGCAAAAAAAGAGGGCGTTCTTGTCGGTATTTCGTCGGGCGCCGCCCTTCATGCGGCGGGAGAACTCGCCCGACGTCCCGAAAACGAGGGCAGGACGATTGTAGCATTGCTTCCGGACAGCGGAGACAGATATTATTCGACACCGCTGTTTCTCGACTGATCGGATATCTGAAGGCGGATCCCGAAAAGATATCGGGCTGATGAAGATATGAGATCGGCATGATGTTGACTTTCGGGCTGAAACGTGATCTCTGCGGAGTGCCGATCCTATTACGATATGGTATAATTTGTACAGTAAATTCAATTGAGGCCGTTGCGGTGCCGCCGCGGGCGGCTTAAGGTTATCACGGTCAGGAGGAAACTATAATGAAAGAATGTCCCACATGTCACAGAACTTTTGATGACGGTATAAACTTTTGCCCGAATTGCGGTATACCGCTGACGGTGCCGGGCACACCGACCGGCGGCTTCGAGGCCGGCTCCTCATACAGGCAAGCCGACGGAGGACAGTATAGCGGACAATATCAGCAGAATAATCAATACCGGCAGACAGGGCAATATCAGCAGAACGGGCCATATCAACAGGCAGGGCAGTACCAACAAAACGGACAGTACGGGGAACCTGTGAACAGTGGCGGACAGACCGATCCAAAGACCGTAGGTATAATATCTTATATAACCCTTATCGGATTCATAGTGGCTCTTTGTATCGGTGACAAGAAAAATCCGTATGTCAGGTTTCACCTGAACCAGTCGCTGATGATATGCATATGCAGCCTGCTTGTCCTTTTTATCCCGCGCATCGGCTGGCTCATCAATATGGGATGTCTGGCTGCGGCTATATACGGACTGGTCGGGGCATGTCAGGGGAAGATGAACAAAATTCCGGTGATCGGAGATGTTGAGATCATAAAATGATATGAAGGACGGGGAGAGGACTTACATAGCTATCGACCTCAAGTCGTTTTACGCTTCGGTCGAGTGTAACGAGAGAGGCCTTGATCCGCTGAATACGAATCTTGTCGTCGCTGATTCGTCGCGTACCGACAAGACGATCTGCCTCGCAGTTTCTCCGTCTCTCAAATCCATAGGCGTGTCTGGAAGGCCGCGTCTTTTTGAAGTGGTTCAGACGGTACGGGAGACTAATGCTGCTCGCCGGAGCAAAGCGGGCAGATTGCACGGCAGATCATGTGACGCCGTCGAGCTTTCGGCCGACCCCGGGCTTGCTGTTGATTATATCGTAGCATGCCCGAGAATGGCATATTACATAGAATACAGCACGCGGATATACAGGATATACCTCAGATATGTCGCTCCCGAGGACATTCATGTCTATTCGGTGGACGAGGTGTTCATGGACGTTACCGGCTACCTTAAGCGGTACGGTATGACACCAAGGCAGCTGACGGAAACGATAATGCGCGACGTGCTCGATAATACCGGGATTACGGCGACGGCGGGAATCGGGACGAACATGTATCTTGCAAAGATAGCGATGGATGTTTACGCCAAGCGGATGCGTGCTGACAAAAACGGGGCGCGGATAGGCGAACTGAACGAGATAAGCTACCGCAGAGAGCTGTGGGATCACAGGCCGATAACGGACTTTTGGCGTATCGGGAGAGGGTATGCAAGAAAACTGGCCAAAGCAGGCATCTATACGATGGGTGATGTGGCGAAATGTTCACTTGGCGGCCCGCATGATTTTCACAACGAAGACCTCCTTTACAGGATGTTCGGAGTAAATGCGGAGCTTCTCATCGACCACGCGTGGGGGTGGGAGCCGTGTACTATAGCCGAAATCAAATCGTACAAGCCTCACAGCAACAGCGTGAGCACAGGTCAGGTACTTCAATCGCCGTATACGTTTGACAAAGCGAGGCTGATATGCCGCGAGATGGCGGACAGTCTCGTTCTCGACCTGACGGACAAGGGACTGACGACCGATAAGGTTACGGTCGATGTCGGATACGACACGGAAAGTCTTACCACCCCCTCGATAGCCGCTCTTTACCGCGGCGAGATAAAGACGGATGTATACGGACGACCGGTCCCTAAGCCGGCTCACGGGACGGAAAGCCTCGCAAAAAGAACCATGAACGGAGCTTTGATCGTCGAGGCACTGATGAAAGCGTTCGACAAGGCGGTAAATCGCGATCTGCTCGTAAGGCGCATGTCACTTGCGGCGCTTAACATACAGGTCGGTAAGGAGGCGGAGAGGGAGGAACAGATGAGCATGTTCCCGGATACCGGGACTGAAGTGAACGAAGCCGAGGCCGATAAGTGCGAACAAAGCATACAGCGGGCGATACTCGAAATAAAAAAGAAATTCGGAGGCACGGCGGTGATAAAGGGGATGGATCTTGAAGAGGGGGCGACGGGAATAGAGCGCAGCCGTCAGATCGGAGGTCACAGAAAATGACGGGCAGATACGATGATATAATAAACCTGCCTCATCCGACGAGTGTGAAGCATGCGAGGATGCCTCTGTCGGCGAGAGCGGCACAGTTTGCTCCGTTTGCGGCGCTGACGGGCTACGGTGCGGCAATAGATGAAACGGGACGGTTGACAGGAGAACGCATAGAGCTCGGCGAACACGAAAAGGCCGAGCTCGACCGCAGACTTGCCGCCTTGATAAAAAGAGGCACCGGTGCGAATATCAGGATTACGTATTTTGTTCCCGACAGGAAAAAGAACGGCGGACACTACGATGTAGCGGACGGTGTGTTCAGGAGGTGCGATGAGGCCGCGAAAGCCCTCGTCATGAGAGATGGCCGTTCGTTTGCATTAAGCGATGTGATAATTATAGACGGAGATTTTTCCTCATATGATTTTTAGACGGAGATGTGAAAATGAATATCAAACAGGATTGTTCCGAAAAATAATACTCCGACAAAAAAAGTTGACATATGTCCAAAACTGATTTATTATAATAAATGACATATGTCAGTTAAGGAGAAACCATGGCAAGACCGACCAAAAGCAGGAGAGTTTGCAGATACCCCGATTACTGGACATTTTCGTCAGAGGAGGACAGTGCGGATGAAAGTGTCGCTTTGACTCTGGAGGAGTATGAGTCGATAAGGCTTATAGATCTCGAGGGCAAGACTCAGGCGCAGTGTGCGTCCGACATGAATGTCGCGAGGACTACGGTCACGGCAATATACGACAGCGCACGCCGCAAACTGGCCGACTGTCTCGTGAACGGCAGGCGCCTTGTGATCTCCGGAGGCACTTATATTCTGAGCACACCGACGGTAATGCCGGCGGGGATCGGCAGGAAAGGAAAAAATGTTATGAGAATAGCGGTAACATATGAAAACGGCCGGGTATATCAACACTTCGGACATACAAAGGAGTTCAAGATATACGATGTAGAGGGCGGCAAAGTGATGTCGTCAAAGGTCACGGATACAAACGGGCAGGGACACGGTGCGCTCGCGGGTTTTCTTGCCGCAGCAGGGGCGGATACGCTAATATGCGGCGGAATCGGCGGCGGAGCGCAGGCTGCTCTTGCCGAAGCCGGAATAAAGCTTTACGGTGGGGTCACCGGTGCCGCCGACGAAGCCGTACAGGCTTTGATTGACGGAAAGCTCGACTTTGATCCCGATGTGATGTGCTCGCATCACGGTGAAGATCACACGTGCGGTCACGGAGAGCATGCTCACGGTGAGCACGAGTGCGGCCGCGGCGGCAGTCATAAATGCGGCCATATCGAAAAAAAGAATAAATCTGTGAAAGTGTGATATAATCCATGCTGTAGACTTGTATAAACAGGAGGGACAGTATGACTGATTATATGGTAATCGTAAACGAGAGCAACCACATGCCGCCGGACTTTATATCGACGGTAGAGCTCACAGATGTTGTCAACGACCGCGGTGAGGCGTTCAGGCTCGAGAGGAAGACATGGGAGCATTACGTCATGCTCAAGGAATGTCTCGCGTCTGACGAAAATATAAAGGTGGATCTCGATTCCGCTTACAGAGACGAGGCGGATCAACAGAGAATATGGGATGAGTTTACAGCGGAATTCGGCATAGAATATACGAGAAAATTCGTGGCAGTGCCGGGTACGAGCGAACATCATACGGGGCTCGCTCTCGATGTTTGTCTTATCAAGGACGGCCGCGTGATCGACGACAACGACGCGATGAACGCCGAAACCGAAATCTTCGGCCGAGTATATAAGGTATTGCCGAAATTCGGGTTCATACACAGATATGCGCATGAGTGCTGGCATTACAGGTACGTCGGCAGTCCCGAGACGGCACGCGCCATAACGGACAGCGGCCTTACGCTCGAGCAGTATGTAGAAAAAAACGGTAAAAACGCTTCGAACTGAAAACGCATCAAAAAAATAACCGAAACGGCTGTGACTCACAGCCGTTTGTGTTTTTGGTGACAAATGTACTCTTTGGTGGTATATTGTAATATGATTGCGAAAATAAACGATTGGGGAAAATACGGAAAAATAAATAATGAAATACCCGTATAAAACAAGAGAAGGCGGAGCAACCGTTACGGTGTTCGCGCCATACGACTGCGGCAATCACTGCCCGTTTTGCATCAACAAGGGCGAGTATGCGGACACAAGCTGCTTCAGTCTTGACAGAATCATAAAATCTATCAGAACGATGGACCTGATAACTCCGAACTGCGACTTTGTGTTTACGGGTGGAGAGCCGTTCGCGGACAGGGAGGCGCTGCAGAAGATGCTTGATGCACTGCCTGATACGCATCGCATCTTTATCAATACTACGCTTCCGGTATTTCCGGGACAGTCCGAAGAGGATATCATCGAATTCACCGAAAGGAACAGGGATAAGATAACCTGTATCAACGTATCGAGGCATCTCAGAAGATACGTTGAGGAATCTCCCGATTCGATGCTCTGGAGGCTTGCAACGCCGACGAGAGTCAATTGCGTACTGTACGATAATTATCCGTCCGAGTACATACCGGTATATCTCGAACGCTGGGTCGAGCACAAGATTCCGGTACAGTTCAGGTATGATTATACGGCTACGACGCCGGAAAACCTTTATGACCGCGACGGGGACAGGATACTCTCCGACCTTTCGGCAATTTCGACGTACAGGGGTCTCACCGGATGCCGGATGAGAAACGGGTTCGTATTCGATTACAGGGGACTTGAGATAACCTACCACAAAACTCTTCCGTACAGTACCATCCTGGAGAAGGACCCGAAAGACGGAATAACATACGCGATCATATACGACATCGTGATCAAACAAAACGGTGAGATACGCTCGGATTGGGATGACAGAGTGATGGATTATCATCTCGATGTCGATGCGTACAGGCATGCGAAATATGAGCCGTACGACCTCAGAGTAATAGAGGGAGACGTGAAAGTATAGAGTATAATAATATCGCGGAGGGCAAATGAAAAACAAAGACAGGGGCGCCAAAATCAAGATTATCATCGTCGCAGTCTTCGTACTGTTCATAGCGGTGTTCGCAATCGGGAAGACCGTTTATGACAGGACATACGGGACGTGGGAGCTTGCAATCGTGCTTAACGGTGACAGGGAAATGACCCTCGAATACGGTACCGAATGGACGGATCCGGGAGCCTCGGCTACACTTACGGGCAAGCATGCGGAACGCGTCGGGGAAAAGGATATGCCGTCGGTAAAAACCGAAGGCACTGTCGATACGTATAAGACGGGTACATACGAAGTAAAATATCTGAGCAGCTATGACGGCTATGCACTTCATCTGAGGGCGCAGGAAACGAGGATCGTAAAGGTTCAGGATACCGTACCGCCCGAAATCGTTCTGAACGGGGACGAACAGGTATCCTTTGTTCAGGGAGAAGCATGGGATGATCCGGGGGCCTCGGCTTCCGACAATGCCGATGGTGACCTTACGGGGGAGATACGCGTTGAAGGTACGGTTGACGGTGAAACGCCCGGAACCTACACGCTGACATATGTCGTCTCGGACAAATCCGGGAATCAGGCATCGGTAACAAGAACTGTAAACGTCAAGACGACACCTGAAACCGATCCGGCGGAGGGTAAAAGCAAGGTTATATATCTCACCTTTGACGACGGGCCGAGCCCTTATACCGAAAGGCTGCTCGGAATTTTAGACAAGTACGGTGTAAAGGTGACGTTCTTCGTCACAGGGCAGTCGGCGCGGTACAGAAATCTTATCGGAACAGCGGCATCAAAAGGACACAGCATAGGTGTACACACGATGACGCACAATTACGCGACGATATACGCGAGTCCGGATGCGTTCTGGTCGGATTTTGAGCAGATACAGGCTATAGTGCAGGAGCAGACAGGCTCAAGGACGGATATGATGCGTTTTCCGGGAGGAAGTTCCAATACGGTAAGCGCAAGCTGCTGTCCGGGCATAATGACAGTGCTGACGAAAGAGGCCGAGGCGCGCGGCTACACATACTTCGACTGGAATGTTTCAAGCGGTGACGGAGGCGGGCCGCAGACTCCCGAAAATGTCATGAACAATATCATAAACAATGTGCAAAAACATGACGTGTCGGTGGTGCTATGTCACGATACAAAGGATACGACTGTGGATGCCATGGAACAGACGATAGACTGGTGCCTCAAAAATGGCTACACATTCCTGCCTATGAATTCCGCCAGCTTTGCGGCACATCACGGGGTAAACAATTAAGAGCCGACAATGCCTGCCTATCCTTATTTTATGGCATAGCTATATTCCTCGTGCAGCATTCATGAATAAGTTCGCTGTCATGTGTCACGACAAGAATTGTTGTGCCCATTGAGCAAATCTTTTTCATCAATTTTGCCGTTTTTTTCATATGTGCATAATCAAGTCCGCTTGTCGGTTCGTCAAAGAGAAGGATTTCCCTTCCTGACGCGAGTGCACATGCAATGGCGAGCCGCTGTTTCTGGCCTCCTGAAAGGCTCTGCGGATGACGGTTGACAAAGGCATCCAAATCAAGGCTTTTTAAAATTTCTATTGCCTTTTCATTCTCATTGCCTACTCCCTTTTTCAGACTGATTAGTACCTCATCCAGCACGCTTTCGGTAAAAAGCTGATTTCCGGTATCCTGCATAACCATGAAACAAAGCTTTTGTCGTGATCTGCCGTCATAGATCTTTCCTTTATACTCCAAGGTACCTTTACAATGCTTTTCCAATCCGCACAGACAATTAAGAAAACTGGTTTTGCCGGCACCGTTAGCTCCTGCGATTGCTGAAATCTGCCCGGCAGCGATTTGCAACATCGGAATATCCACAATATTTTTCTTTTCGCCACGATAGGTGAAATGGAAATTTCTCAGAGTGATTGGACTGTCTCCATCTTGAAAAGCCTCCATCTGAATATCTACAGGTGATTCCATAACAGTTGTACGAAGTCCCATTTTCTGCAGATCATTTTGTGTAAGCATATCTTTCTCATCTTCCGTAAACTCTCTGATAATCTCTCCGTTTTGCATGATTACAGCACGATCGATAATGTCCCACAGGTATGCGATCCTATGCTCTGCAGCAATAATCGTTTTCCCTTCAGACTTCCAGCGAAGAATAAGTTTTCTGAGCATAAGTGTTGAATCATAGTCCAGATTTGCTGACGGTTCATCAAGCAATATGATTTTAGGTTCAGACACATTTACGGAAGCGCATGCTATTTTTTGTTTTTCACCGTCTGATAGTCGAAAAATACTGCGGTCCATCAGAACCCCCATATGAAAATCTGCAACTGTGCTGTCGATTCTGGCGTATATTTCCTGTTTTGACAAACCGCGGTTTTCGCACCCGAATGCAAGCTCTCCGGTAGTGTCGACATTATAGAATTGTGTTCTCGGATTCTGAAAGACAGTTCCTATTATAAGAGCGGTATCATATAATTCATGTTCTTTAACGCTTTCGCCGTCGATGAATATCTCGCCTGTGACCTCTCCCGGATAAAATTGCGAAATTAAACCGTTTATGATCCGCAATATCGTTGTTTTGCCGCACCCGGATGGTCCTGTAAGGAGAATGAATTCTCCCGTTTTTACAGTTAAATTGATATTCCTCAGGCAGTCCGCATATTTACTGACGGTATTTTCGGAGCCATAACGAAAACTGATATTTTTTAGTTCTACCATAGCGCCACACCGCAAAGTTCCAGAATCCAAGTTAAAACAACGGCAAAGCACACAATCAGTAATATGCCATCCTGTACCCGAAAGCCGATATGGCAGATGTTGGTACGCTTTACCGGAGCACCCAATCCACGCGTCAATGCAGCGGCCGACAGTTCTTCTCCAATGCGGATACTTGAAGTTATCATAGGAACCATCTGATATTCCAAGACCTGTCCGGATCTTACACCACCTAATTGTATTCCTCGCATGCTCATTGCGCGTCTGATGGATTTCCATTCTGCCTTAATAGTCGGAAACATTCTGAACATCACTGACATGGGAATCGTGATTGCCTTAGGCATATGAAGTTTCTCCATAGCAGAGATAAATTCACTGACGGAAGTCGTTCCGATCAAATATTCGCCCATAGTTACGGTAACCACAAAGCGAGTTAGGATTCCTCCGCACATTAAGGCAATGAAATTCAGCCCTCCCGGCAAATGCGGCATAATAATAAGTAATCCGTATCCGACTACCAGCATGACAACTCCTCGCCCAAACCGCTTCCACTGCCGTTCTGCAAGCAGCAGCAGAAACGGAATAACTGATAAGAATGTTTTAACCGGCTTCATTTGATATCCGCCAAGACCTCCCATAACAAAAACAGCTAAAACAAAAATGAGAGCAAGCTTTGTTCGAGGGTCAAGAAAGCCGCGTCTTTTTTCTTGAGATATTTCAGATGAATAACTCATCAGGCAATACCGGCTTTCTCAAAATGCTTTTTCAACAGTGCCCGACCAAGTAAACCTCCGAGGATTCCGCAAACGAAGCAAGCGGCCAACAGTACCGGTGCCATCCGGACAGGCATAAGTTTCGAGACGGCATCAATATATGCCTGACCATAATCTGCTCTCTGTGCAAAATACCCCTCGTAGTCGGTAAACAACGGCAGATAATTTCCGAAAATCCACATGCTGAACAGTCCGTACGATAAAATAGCTTTCCTGGTGCTTTTGTATTTTCCGCTCTTTAAGCTCAGTTCCGCAAATCCTCCTGCAACAGCACAGGTAAGCAGAGGCCATGGACCCATACCGGTAAGCAGCATCAGTATACCCATAATCATAGCCATGATAAAGATCATTCCGGGCTTTTTCACTTTTGTTAAGAAAAGCATAAAAGGGATACCGCCCAAAATCGGTACAAACACTGAAAGAAGAGGCAGAAAGATAGGTATCATTCCCAGCATGGCAATTGCAAATATAATAGCAAAGTAAATTGCGCCAAAAATACCGATATTAATCAGATCACGGCCTTTCAGTTTGTTTTCGTTTTTCATCAAATATTCCTCCTGAAATTATTTTTTTACTTTCCAGTTCACAGCTTCGCGCCGTTCACCGATAAATTTACTGTAAATACCGGCCTGTTCCATCAGTTCGGCATGTTTGCCCTGCTGAACGATTCTGCCGTGATCTACCACGATGATTTGATCTGCGTTCGCCACAGTTTTCAGTCTATGAGCAATCATGATGACCGTTTTCTCATCAGTAAGCGCCCGAATAGCGCGTATCAGCTCATTCTCATTTTCGGGGTCTACGTTGGCTGTCGCTTCATCTAAAAAGATTACCGGAGCGTCCTTCATCATGGCACGTGCAATAGAAATACGCTGTTTTTCACCACCTGACAGACTTGCGCCGCCTTCGCCGACTACGGTGTCGTATCCATCAGGAAGTGCCGAAATAAATTCATGGCAGCATGCTTTTTTTGCTGCTATGATCACATCCTCCATGGGAGCATTCGGTTGTCCGAAGCGGATATTGTTGGCGATAGTATCATGGAATAAATAGACGGATTGAAACACAAAACTGAAATTGGCCATCAATGAATCCATATCGTAATCCTTTACGTTTCGGCCGCCAAGCATAACGCTTCCTCTATCTACATCCCAAAACCGTGCAAGCAGATTTACCAATGTGGTCTTTCCCCCGCCTGAAGGTCCGACAATCGCCGTTGTGGTCTTTTCGGAAATATTCAATGAAATCCCGTCAATGATCTTACGCTTCTCATATGAGAATGTTATATCCTGAGCAGTAATATCATGTATTGCCGGTTCGATATTTTCTCCGGAGATGTCCATCTGTGGTGTATCTAAAATTTCCTGTGCCCGATCAACGCTAATATCTACTACGCGCAGAAGTGCCGAATACTGTCCTGCCGTTTCCAGACCGGCATAGATGATAAATGCGGAAATCACCATGACAACGGCAATCAACCCGTCCATGCTTCCGGCACAATAGAATGCGCACGAAAAAGCCACCATTGCCACACCTGTGAGCTTTGCAATAAAGCTCTGCAATGACATTCGGGGAATCAGCGTCTTTTCCATGTCGGTATTGATCTTGCTGTTTTCAGATATGGCGTCATTTAATTCCCTGCTCTTTACACCTGTCAGGTGGTAGGCTTTGACCTCGGTCATTCCATGCAGATATTCCAGAATTTTTTCTACAAGCTTTTCATCTGCGCTGATCTTTTTCATCGCCAACTTCCCTGCGGCAATCTGCAGACGGCTGTTTGCAAGAAGAAACAATACAAAACCGCATAGCAGAACAATTGCAATTCTCCAGTCAAATAAAAACAGCATTATGATGATAATTGATGTTGTAAGCAAACCCTCACAGACGAGCATGACCACACGTGTTGCTACATTTTCAAGATTCTCCATTACATTAGTAGTAACAGATGTGATCTGTCCGAGACTGTTAGCGTTAAAATATCCCATAGGGAGATAACGCATATGCTCCGCAATCTCTACCCGTTT
>ERZ772917.1410-NODE-1410-length-13836-cov-5.382919_pt1 | contig 13836 bp, 12 predicted proteins | sample MGYA00511187_ERZ772917 | MGnify/ENA primary metagenome ERZ772917 (study PRJEB29015, sample SAMEA2737925) | human oral metagenome | biome: human oral; feature: human-associated habitat; material: dental | place: China | collected 2012 ... | reverse complement strand
GAAGCAAAAGAAAGTCAAGGCGCCAAGGGGCGCCGGCCAAGCTGGCCGGGTACACGATGGGCATTGGAGGAGGCGGGAAAATGCTTCCTCCCGAAAGTTGGACTCGCCGCCCTCCTAATCGCCCCTCTGTGCGGGAAAAAAATGGCCGGATACCCACCGATTTCTCTTTGCGGGTATCCGGCCGTTAATCAAGTAGAGTGGGTCGCAGTGCTACTCTTGAAACTGCTCCCCACTGATACTTCAAACTCTATTTCAAACTGCCCCTATAGTCACTTGCTGCTCATCGACACCTCGACGCGGTTGCCCTGAGAGAGAAGTTGGTCGGCAAAGGCGCGGAGGGAGTCGACGGTGAGGGCCTTGACCTTGGCTTCGTAGTCGGCGTTGAGGTCGATGCCGAAGACTACGCGGCGCCAGGTGGTGAGCAAGGTGTGACTGTTCTCCTTGAGGTTGTCAGCGTGCTGCTTGAGCATGAACTCCTGCACCTTGCGGAGCATGACGGGGTCGGGACCTTCGCTTCGCATGCGGTTCGTGATGGCATTCATGGCCTCTGTCAGCTCTGCGCGGCGACCTGGATCGCAATCGTAGTGGAAGCGCAGGGTGAAGCCTTCGGTGGGTAAGCGCTGCGCCTCGGAACGGACGCCTACGCCATAGGTGCCGCCGAGCTTCTCGCGGATCTTGTCCACGAACTCCATGTTGAAGAGTTGCTCTAAGGCTGAGAGCAGAATGACGTTGTCGGTGGTGAAGGCCATGTCGCCTGAGTAGACAATGGTGGTCGTGGCCTTGGGCGTCTCTAACTCACGGGTGAAGTTGTTCGTGAAGGAGCCACGTCGGCGGGGCAGGAAGTCCTTCTTGAACGTGGCGGCCGGAGCACCGGCGGGAGCGGGCAGGGAGGCGATGTATTGCTCTACGAGCGGGCGGAGGGTGGACTCATCTACGTTGCCGACGAAGGTGAAGGTGTAGTCTGCAGCATTGGCGGTGCGGGCGCGGTAGAAGGCCAGGATGGCGTCGTAGTCCACTTCGTCGAAATCGGTCGGGGTGGGAGAGAGCGCTATGGGTTTGCCGGGGTACATGGCCGAGGAAAGAGAGTCGCTGAAGGCATAGTTGGGGTTGTTGATCAAGGTGGTGACGATGCCCTTCATGCGGTTGGTGTAAGAACGGAAGGCGGTCTCGTCGCGGCGCACGTCGGTGAAGGTAAGGTAGAGCAGTTGGAGCATCGTCTCAAGGTCGCGCACGCTACTGCTGCCGCCCACGGACTGGTTGTACTCGCCCACGGAGAGGCTCAGGTCAGCATTCTTACCGGCCAGCACCTTCTTCATGTCTGCCTCGTTGAAGCGACCTAATCCGCCGACGGTGGCTACGTGATTAAGCAACTTAAAGTCGGCCGTGCGCTTCGTATCCATGAGCGAGCGCCCGCCGTACGCAAAGCCGGCCAGGAGAATTTCGTCTTGTTTGAAGTCCGTCTTTTTGATGGCCACGCGTGCGCCGTTCGAGAGGGTCCAAAGACTGATGTCGCCGGGCAATTTTTCCTCTTTAGCCACCTTGCCTTTGGCGGGAAGCGTGCTGATGAGGGGCTCGTTGATGGCCTTGTCGGCGTAGGGCTCGAGTCGTTCGCGATCTACGCTGGCAATGATCTCGCGGATGCGTGCGGGGGTGGGATAGGAGGGGCGTTGCTCCTCGTTGCCGACGAGAACTACGGCCCGATTCTTCTCAAAGATGAGTTCCTCAGCCAATTGGTTGATGGCGGCTAAGGGCACGGAGGGGATGATGTCCTTCATCAGCCGGTAATAGTCCTCGGTCGATGGGATGGGTTCATTCTCGAGGAAATGATCCACGTATTGCTGCACGTAGTAGCTATTTTTTTGCTTGTCGCGCTCGTTGTAGAGCTTTTCCAAATCGCTCATCCAGTCCGCTTTGGCCCGCTGGAACTCCGTCTCGGTAAATCCGTAGTCGCGTGCACGTTTCGCTTCGCGGAGCATCGTCAGGAGGGCCGTGTCGACGTTCTCCGGTTTGGGGATACTGATCATCTGGTAGGCATCCTTGGTGGCGATGCCGAAGATTGATCCGTTCATGGCGTAAGCGTAAGCGAAGGGGGGATTCTCACTCTGCAGCATCTCCTCGAAGCGGTCGCCGAGCATGCGGTTGATCATGTCGATGGCGAAGTTGTAGACTAAGTAATCGATGACTGATTTTTGTTTAGCCAGCAGGGCATCGCGCTTGTAGAGGATCATGAAGTAGGGGCGGGGCTGCTCCTTGTCGGCTACTACGGTCACGGCTGGTTCGTCGTTGTTAGGCACCTTTTCGTAGACCCTTTCGGCGGGGTTTTTGGGCTTGGGGATGGCTCCGAAGAGTTGCTTGACTTGCTTCTCTACGGCGTCGGGATCGATGTCGCCGACGATGACGATGCCTTGCAGGTCGGGGCGATACCATTTATGGTAATAGTCGCGCAGGGCCTTGGGCTCGAAGTGGTCTACGACGCTCATCAATCCGATGGGCATGCGGTTGGCGTATTTGCTGCCGGCTAAGACGACCGGAGCGATGGAGTCGATCATGCGTGAGGAGGCGCTGCGGCGGGTGCGCCACTCTTCGTGGATCACTTTGCGCTCCTTGTCGATGTCCTTATCGCGGAGGAAGAGGGAGTTGGACCAGTCGTGGAGGATGAGCAGGCAGGAGTCTATTGCGCCGCGTCGGTTGGTGGGCACGTCGCTGATGTTGTAGACGGTTTGATCCATTCCGGTGTAGGCATTAAGGTTCTGCCCGAACTTGACACCGATGGTCTCGAGGTAGGAGATGATGCTGGGGCCGTTGGAGTCCTCGGGAAAGTGTTTAGAGCCGTGGAAGGCCATGTGCTCGAGGAAGTGGGCGAGTCCCCGTTGGTTTTCCTCCTCAAGAATGGAGCCGACGCGTTGCACAATGTAGAAGTCGGCTCTGTTTTCGGGCAGCTTATTGGCTCTGATGTAGTAGGTCAGGCCGTTGTCGAGCCGCCCGATGCGCACCTGTTTGTCGGTGGGGATGGGCGGGAATTGTCCCAGTGCCTGCTGTTGCTGCTGTTGTTGTGGTGACTGTTGTTTTTGTTGCGTTTGCTTAGCCTGCTGCGTCTGTCGCTGCGGCCGTTTCTGTTGCGCCTGTGCCCCGGTGAGGCAGAGCATCGCCGCGGCAAGGAGAATGTGTTTGAATTGCATTTTCATCCTGTTTAAATGTTGATAAAACGCAGGCAAAGATATGCGTGCAGAGCAGGAAGTGGGTGATTGCGAAACTTTATTTCATGCGGAGCTATTTCTCGACCCTATCTTGGGAAACATGCTCCGAAAGAAGGTTCAAACAGCTTCTAACCTGATTGGCGAAGAGTTTTTGGGGTCTATTCGGAGCCTCCGAGTCGGTTAAAAATTCTTTTTTCTTTCAATTATGAGCCTCCGAATCGACAAAACAAGTTTGAGAGGTTCATTCGGAGCCTCCGAATCGACCTAAACAGTTTGCGAAAGGCATTCAGAGCCTCTGAATTGACATAGACAGTTTGGAAACGGCATTCGGAGCCTCCGAATCGACCTAAACAGTTTGCGAAAGGCTTTCGGAGCCTCCGAATCGACCTAAACAGTTTGGAAATGGCATTCGGAGCCTCCGAATTGGCGAAAAATTTTTTTTCGGGTCGATTCGGAGCCTCTGAATCGATAAAACAAGTTTGAGAAGTCCATTCGGAGCCTCTGAATCGATAAAACAAGTTTGAGAGGTCTATTCGGAGCCTCCGAATCGATAAAACAAGTTGGGAAGTCCATTCGGAGCCTCCGAATTGAAAAAACAAGTTTGAGAAGTCAATTCGGAGCCTCCGAATCGATATGCACAGTTTGAGAAGTTCATTCGGAGCCTCCGAATCGACATACACAGTTTGAGAAGTCCATTCGGAGTCTCCGAATGGGCGCATTTTTTTTTAGAGGATTATGAAGTTCCGAATTGAGCCTGCAATTCTCCCCTGAGCAAGGATTATTTTGTGGATAAGCGCTTCACCCTTTCGGATGGCAGCCATGAATTGGCGAATATCCCATCCGCCATGAGTCTCTCTGTTAATTTGAAGGTTAAGGAAGCATCATCTATTGATCACCGACTCGCCCCAGGTGCCGCGGTCGAGGGTGCGATAGCCGATGGCTTCGGAGATGTGGTGCGGATGGATGTCGGTCGAGAGGTCGAGGTCTGCAATGGTGCGCGCCACTTTCAGGATGCGATCGTAAGCTCGGGCGGAGAGGTTGAGGCGCTCCATGGCGAGCTTGAGGCGTGAGAGGCTCTCTGCATCAGGCACGGCGTAGCGATGCAGGAGGCGTGAATTCATTTGTGCGTTACAGTAGACGCCTGCCTCGTCGGAAAAGCGCTGCTGCTGGATGGCGCGCGCCTGCTCGACTCGCTTGCGGACGTCGGCAGAGGGCTCGGAGGGGCGTTGCTCGGAGATTTTCTCGAAAGGTACGGGCACAATCTCGACTTGAATGTCTATTCGGTCGAGCAGGGGGCCGGAGATGCGGTTCATGTACCTGCGGACGGAGCCGGGCGCACAGACGCAGGGGCGCGTGGGGTGGTTGTAGTAGCCGCAGGGACAGGGATTCATGGAGGCCACGAGCATGAAGCCGGCGGGGTAGTCCACCGAGAAACGGGCGCGGGAGATGTGGATGCTTCGATCCTCGAGCGGCTGGCGGAGCACCTCGAGGACGTTGCGGTTGAACTCGGGCAACTCGTCGAGGAAGAGGACGCCGTTATGCGCCAGGCTGATTTCGCCGGGCTGTGGATAGGAGCCTCCGCCGACCATGGCCACGTCGGAAATGGTGTGGTGTGGGGCGCGGAAGGGGCGTTGCGCCAAGAGCCCCATCTCGGCGCCCATCTTTCCGGCCACGGAGTGAATCTTCGTCGTCTCGAGCGCCTCTTGCAGCGTGGGCGGAGGCAGGATGGAGGGCAGTCGTTTGGCCAGCATCGACTTGCCACTGCCCGGCGGCCCGACCATGATCAGATTATGTCCGCCGGCAGCCGCCACCTCTAACGCCCGCTTGACGCTCTCCTGTCCGCGCACGTCGGCGAAATCAAGATCGAAGTCTTGCTGGTTGAAAAACTCCTGATAGGTGTTGACCACGGTCGGCTCTAACTCTCGCTCGCCGGCGAAGAACTCCACGACCTCGCGAATGCTGTGTACGCCGTAGACGGTTAGTCCCTCGGTCACGGCAGCCTCTCGGGCGTTTTGGTGCGGCAGGATGATGCCCTTGAAACCATCCTCTCGCGCCTTGAGGGCGATGGGCAGAGCACCGCGAATAGGCATGAGGCTGCCGTCGAGCGAGAGTTCGCCCATGAGCAGATAGCGCTCCAACGGTCGCTCGGGCTTGAGCTGCTCCGAGGCGGCGAGTATGCCGATGGCTAAGGGAAGGTCGTAAGCGGAGCCTTCCTTTTTGATGTCGGCAGGGGCCATGTTGATCACGATGCGGGTGCGCGGGAAGGGGTAGCCGTTAACTTGCAAGGCAGAGACGATGCGTTCGTGGCTCTCGCGTACGGCGACGTCGGGCAGACCTACGAGGTGGAACTGAATGCCTTTTGTGCAACTGACTTCAATGGTGATGCGTGTGGCCGATATGCCATACACGGCGGCAGCATAGGTTTTGATGAGCATGGTGGCTTTTTGTTCTTATCGTGTATAGTTCACCTTGTCGAGCTGAATCGGCAGCGGATTGGCCAGCACCCATTTGACCGCCAGCTGGCATAAGCGGTCGAGCGTCGCCTCGTCGCTATCGGCACCGATGCTTCGGGCCAAGGCGACCGCTTCCTGATCCTCATCCTTGTCGTTCTTCTTGAACACCCGATGGAGGAGAGAGGTGTCGCCAAACTGTTTGCCGATGGGATTCCCCATCGCAAAGTATTCGGGCAGCGCCTGGGGCAGCTTCTTGTATTCGCGCGACCAGTTGGCGGCGCCATTGTCAAGAATCTCACGCGACACCTTGCCGCAGATACGTATCACTTCACCTTGCACCGTCTGGGCATGTCCGCGCCCAGGGACGAGCAGCTCCCATAGCTCCTCAAACTGCCGCTGCCATGTGTCTGCACTCACATGTATGGGCGACGTGCCGTCGTGCATTATCCGCCGCGCCACCGGTTTCACCTCGAACAGTGCGTACAGCCTTTGCAGCCCTCGATCAGTTTCCCCCAACAGGTCGGAGGCAAAGTCTTTTCGGTAAAACTCGAAGCTCTCACCGATGCGAGCCACCTGCTTCCGAGCAGCTTCAGTCACCCGATCGCCCGCTTGCAATAAAAGCTCTGCCGTCCGTGCCGCCGAAGCGATGTCTGCGTTGCTGCATCGGGAAAGCAGACTCAGCAGCGGCGTCTCTCCCCGATCGTTCTCCGCCCGGGGGTCAGCTCCATGTTCGAGGAGCAACTTTACCGTCTCGAAGCGATGGCCGGCACTGTGCAGGGCGGTGTTCCCGTAGCAGTCCTTCGCATGAATGTTGGCACCAAGTTCCAGCAGCTTTTTCACCTTCCCCCTCTGATTTACGCCCGCGTGGGTGTGTAATGCAGTACGTCCGTAGCTGTTTGCGGCCTCCGTGTCGGCTCCGTGTTGCACGAGCCATTCGATGAACTCCTCCGAAATGCCGTACATGCATAGCGCCGGCGTCTTACGGTTGTCGCGCTCGTAAGCATTGATGTCGCATCCGTCGAAGACGGCTTTCAGTTCGTCCAAATCGTTGCGTTCCAAGATCTCCTTGAAATCTTTGGGTAGGGTGGTTCTTTTTTTCGCCATGAGATTCTGACTAATTATTCTATTGTATAATGACCGACTGTAAAGCTGTCAGTGAAGAATTTGAATGTAGCCCCTAAGTCTGCCAGCCCCTCGTCCTGTCGCTTCATCCAAGGCGTCTCCATCTTGGCGTCGCTCGTTCGTGTGGTTTGTGAGCCGCAGAAAGCATTCTCCATCTTTTTGTGTTGATTTTCCATACCCATTCGTTTATCACGTTTCTTTTTCAGAACCATTTCTTTCGCTTGAAGTACCAGAGGATGCCTACCACGCCGCAGATCATCAGGACGATAGCGTAGGGATAGCCATACTTCCAATCGAGCTCAGGCATGACTTTGAAGTTCATGCCGTAGATGCTGGCCACGAGGGTGGGCGGCATGAAGACGACGGAGACGATGGTAAAAATCTTAATGATCTTGTTCTGCTGGATGTTGACGAGGCCGAGGAAGGTGTCCTGCATGTACTCTAAACGGTCGAAGCTGAAACGGAGGTGCTCGAAGAGGGAATTGATGTCCTTGATGAGGATATTCATCTTGGCTTTGGCGTCGGCGGGCAGGAGGACGCTCTTGATCATGTTGGAGCAGACGCGTTGCTTGTCGACGATGTTCTCGCGGATGATCATGGTGCGCTCTTGCAGCTCTTTGATGGCGATAAGGATGGCGTTGTCGACATCCTCTTCAGACTTCAGGTGGCTACTCAGTTCAGTAATCTCGCGGGTGAGGTCTTCTATGAGGTCGGCGTCGTAGTCCACTCGGGTTTCGAGCAATGTGGTGAGGACGTGGAAGCCGGTGGGATAGCTGCGGGGGTTGGCGAAGAGTTTGCGCATAGTGTCGTTGAAGGAGGGCAACTCCTGGCTGCGGACGGAGACGAGGGTGCCGTCCTTGATGATGAACGAGACGGTCTCCTCCTCGAAGTTCTGCAGCAGGAAGCGCGAGTTAGCTACGAGCGAGTTCTCCGTCTCCATGTAGCGCGAACTGATCTCGATCTCTTCCATCTCCTCTTCCTCTTGGATGTAAATTCTAAGGAATTGCTCGAGGCGGCTCTCAGCCTCTTCAGGCACATCGTTGAGGTCGATCCAAAGGAGATTTTCGCGAGGAGCCCGTTTCAGCACCTCAATGTCTTTGGAGAGCTTCAGGCGATTGTCTTCACGATAAAAAATGCGAATCTCAGACATAAGAATAGTAGTTTGTGGAGTGAGAAGTAGTGGGGGAATAGAGAGCGTGCAGCTTAGATGTTCTTCATATCGGTTGCTGCGGCCGCGTCGGTACGCTTGAGATGCGCCTCAGTGAGGTGCGTCAGGTGGACAAAGTCGTCTAAGGTGAGCTGCTCGGCGCGGAGGCTAAAGAGGCGATCGTCGCGACCCTCGAAAGTGCGCCCGAGCAAGGGTTCGAGTGCATTACGGAGCGTTTTGCGTCGGCGGTTGAAGGCCGTCTTGACTACCGTCTTATACAGCCGCTCGTCGCAGCCCAGCTCCCGCCGATCATTGCGCACAAGTCGCACCACGGCGCTCTGCACTTTGGGCGGCGGGTTGAAGGCCGTAGGGGCGACGGTGAAGAGGTATTCCACGTCGTACCACGGCCGAATGAGCGCCGAGAGAATGCCGAAGATGCGGCTCCCCGGGCGGGCGACTAATCGCTCGGCCACTTCTTTTTGGATCATGCCCGAGCAACACACCACGCGGTCGCGCTCCTCAAGCACTTTGAAGAAGATCTGACTGGAGATGTAATAAGGATAGTTGCCAATGACGCAGAAGGACGAAGTGTAGCGCGTGCGCAGGTTCATTTGCAGGAAGTCTTCGTCAAAGACGCGCCCCTCGAGCGCAGGAAAATGCGTGCGGAGGTAATGGATCGATGCGGGATCGATCTCCACCACCGAGAGGTCGTGTCCGGCGGCGAGCAGGTGGCGGGTCAGCACGCCGGTGCCGGGCCCGACCTCTAAAACGGGTCGTCCGCGATAGTCCGCCAGCGTGTCGGCTATGCGTGCCGCGATGGAATCATCTATGAGGAAATGTTGGCCCAGCGCCTTTTTCGGTCGGATCGTCGTCATCGTGTTTGTACTTATAATGAATGCCGCAAAGGTAAAGAGGTAGTGAGAAGCTGTTTTGAATTTATAGGATGATTGTTTTACCGGGGAGGCAGTCCATGTGCATAAACGCCCCAAACTTCGGCTTCCTCCTTCTGAAAAAGACCTTGCTGCAGCCCCTCGTCTGCCCCATCGTTCGGTGCGCAGCCCCATGCAAACGCAGCTATCTTTGCCGGCAAATAAAAGATAGACATTTAAATCAAGGCGAGAGCAGATCGTAGAGGACTACCTCTTGCTGGCCCTCCCGCCCTAAACAACCTCTTACTACCTATTTACATGGACGTAAAAAAGATAGTCAATCAGACCGTTAAGATTGTGCTCCCGCTGCTGTTAGGCTTGCTGCTCTTTTGGTACCTCTACCGCGAGCAGGACTTTGGCGCCATGCTGCAAGTTGTCCGCGGAGGAGTGCGCTACGACATCCTTCTCTTCTCGCTCCTCTTCGGTCTGGCCGCCAACGTGACGCGTGGCTTCCGTTGGGGGCTGCTCATCGACTCATTAGGCCGACGCGTACGGCGGCGCAACGTCGTCTTCGCCGTGCTCGGCAACTACGCCGTCAACATGGCACTGCCGCGCGTGGGCGAGATTTGGCGCTGCGGCGTGACGGCTAAATACGAACGCGTGCCCTTCACCAAACTCTTAGGCACGCTCTTCGTCGACCGTATTATGGACACCTTCATGGTAGGGATGCTCACGCTCTGCCTCTGCGTCTTCAACATCAGCTTCTTCCGCCACTTCTTCGCCGAAAATCCCCCCACACTCATCGCCACACTCTACACGCTTGTCAGCTCACCTTGGACGTACATCGCGTTGGTCTGCGTCATGGTTCTCGCCTGGTTCGTCTTCGTGCGCATGAAGCATCTGCCGCTTGTCCGCAAGCTGACGGAGCTGTTGATGAACGTCTGGGAGGGCATCCGCAGCCTATGGACCATCGAGCACAAGGGGCGCTTTCTGCTCCAAACGTTAGGCATTTGGGTGGGCTACTTCCTGTATTTCTACACCACATTTTACGCCTTCGAGTTCACCTCCCCCTTGGGCATACGCATCGGCCTAATCGCTTTTGTGATGAGCAGTCTTGGCGTGGCCGTACCCGTGCAAGGCGGAATCGGCGTGTGGCACTTCATGGTCATCTCCACGCTCGTAGCATTCGGCGTGGACCGTACCGACGCAGCCGCCTTTGCGTTAGTCGTCTTCACCGTGCAGACGGTGTGGGTCGTGCTCTGCGGCGTCTTCGGCATCTTCGCCCTGCCGCTGTTTAACCGTGATAAGGCGGAGGAGAACAACCTTCCTTCAGCTAAGAAATAGTCTTATTCTATAGAAGCTGTTTTGAATTTATTTCGGAGGATATACAGGGGATATTTCCGATGATTTTGTTTCATCTTTTAAGGAGCATAGCGAGCTATGTGACGAAAAAGATGAGACAAAAGGGCGGAAATAGGCCTGGATAGCCCCGAAATAGAAAGGAGAAAGCTCCGACCTAACAGCTCCTTAAAATAATCACTCAATAAATTCAAAACAGCTTCTAATCATTTATTATCCCCTCACAGAAATGAAGACCGCACTTCTTTTAATTGACATCCAAAACGACTTCATCACCGGCAGCTTGGCCGTACCCGACGCCGAGGCAATCATCGAACCGGTGAACCGCAGCCTGGCCGACTATGAACTCGTCCTCGCTACCCAAGACTGGCACCCCGCCACGCATTTCAGCTTTTACACTTCCCATCCCGGCCGAAACGCCTTCGAGACCATCGAACGCGACGGCGAAGTGCAGACCCTTTGGCCCCCGCACTGCGTCGAGGAGACCGACGGCGCTGCCCTCCATTCCCGGCTGCAGACGGCACCCATTGCCGCCATCTTCCGCAAAGGCATGCATCCCGACATCGACAGTTACAGTGCCTTCTTCGACAACCTCCGCCGGCGCCAAACGGGTCTCGACGGCTACCTCCGTGGCCTCGGCATCGGCCGGCTTTGCGTGGCCGGGTTGGCTGCTGACTACTGCGTCTATTACACCATCAAAGACGCCCTCTCCTTAGGTTACGAAGTCTGCCTTCCCGAGCACCTCACGCGCCCCATTTCTCCCGAGGCATTCGAGCTCCAAAAGCGGGAACTCTCCGCCCATCCGGCCTTCTCGCTGGCAGACTGATCGCCTTCATCTTTTTTACTGTCCTCCACTCTCCATCCTCACCCACTTATGACTCCCTTCGACATCACCATCCTCGGCTGCGGATCGGCCACCCCCACGGTGCGGCACGAAGCTACGGCACAGGTAGTCGATATACACGACAAACTCTACCTGATGGACTGCGGCGAGGGCGCGCAACTGCAAATGCGTCGGTTGCACGTCCGCTTCAACCGCATCACCCACATCTTCATCTCCCACCTTCACGGCGACCACTGCTTCGGCCTTCCCGGCCTGCTCTCCACGCTCGGTATGTTGGGTCGGAAGGGCGATCTCGTCATCCACGGGCCACACGCGTTGGAGGAGTTCCTTCGGCCCATCCTCGCGGTCTTTTGCAAGGACATGCCGTACACCGTGCGCCTCAACCTGATCGACCCCACGCAGCACATGCTCGTCATGGAGGATCGTTCCGTCAGCGTTTGGTCCATTCCCCTCAGCCACCGCATCCCCGCGTGCGGCTACCTCTTCGCCGAGCGTCCGGCCGAGGCACATCTCAGGCGTGACATGATCGACTTTTACCGCGTGCCCGTCCATGCGCTGCGATCCATCAAGCAGGGCGCTGACTACGTGACGCCCGAGGGTGAAATCGTGGCTCACGAGCGACTGACGCGTCCGGCAGCCCCGCCCCGCCGCTACGCCTTCTGTTCGGACACGGAGTTTTTGCCCTCTATTGTGCCGCTTGTCGAGGGTGTGGACTGCCTCTATCACGAGGCGACGTTCATGGAGAAAGATGTGGCGCGTGCCCGCCAAACGTTCCACTCCACCGCTCGCGAGGCAGCCGAGATAGCCCGTCGTGCCGGCGTGAAGCGGCTTGTACTCGGCCATTACTCCGCCCGCTACGACGACCTCACGCCGTTGTTGGCCGAGGCAGTGGAGGTGTTTCCGAACACGTCGCTCGGGCAGGAGGGAATGCGTATAGCGCTGTGAGGAGGTATTGAGGATTTTGTTGGTTGAATTGTTGAATTATTGAGGGGGGGGGAATAGGATGTGCCTGGTGGGACGAGGTAAACACCTCAAGAGTTCAACAAGCCAACAACTCAACAAATAAACCCCAAGGACGCGTCTCTAACCTTGTGCCGCTTATCTTTGCGGCGTGTAGAACCTGCCAAGCCTCTCAACGATGCTCAAATCGGCAGGTCGTTTTATTTCATACCATTTCATGACCATGAAAAAAGCCCCTTACGCCAAATATCCTTTATCAATCTCTGAACAACTCGTTCTATTGGAGGAGCGGGGGCTCCTGATCGATGAAGGGAAGAAAGCCGAAAAATATTTGCGCACTATCGGCTACTTCCGGTTGAGTGCTTATTTCTATCCATTGTTGTCGGAGCCCAAGACGAATCACTTATACAAGGCCGGCGCCTGCTTTACCGATGCACTTAATATGTATCGTTTCGATCGGAAACTGAGATTGTTGGTGTTCTCTCAAATTGAGAAAATTGAAATAGCCTTCCGTGCTGCTATTGTTCGTGTAGGAGTGGATGCAACAAAATGTGTATCATGGTTTTTAGAAGAACGGTTTTTTCATGACAAGGGGCGTTTTGAGAAGGGGAGAGGCCTTATTTTGAAAGAATGGAACACCTCTAAAGAGGATTTCGTAGAGCATTTCAAAACATCTTATACCGACGAAAATAAACCGGCCTGGATGCTTTCCGAAATACTTCCATTAGGGGTTCTCTCGAACTTATACATGAATATCGGGAAGGCTGCTTTGAAGAAGGCGATTGCCAAGGAGTTCGGATTACCGGCCGATGTTTTTGCCTCTTGGTTGCAGAGCCTTTCCGGTATCCGTAATATTTGCTGTCATCACAATCGGTTATGGAACAGAATGCTTCCTAATAAACCGAAAACACTCGAACGCCCCGTTCACCCGTGGATTGATCAGCGAGGTATTCATGCCGGGCGCACTTATTATAAACTGGCTATGATCCGATACATCTTGATTTCTGTAAACCCATGCAATCGTTTCACCCCCAACCTGAAAACGCTCATCGATGAATATCCTACGGTTGACATAGCTGCGATGGGTTTTCCTCCTGATTGGGAGTCACAGCCTTTATGGTTGTTATAGCACAAAGGCCTGAGACGCAAATGATTCTTGCGCGTCTCGGGCCTTTTTTTGATACGTCTTTGTGGGGGCTTTACGTCGGCTCGATGAGGTGTGCGTTGACGATCTCGCCGTAGATGGCGGTGTGGAAGTCGCGGTTGCTGCCGGTGGCTTCACTGGGGACGTCCTGAGGGTAAAACGACTTGAGTATCGCCTCGTTGCCGGGCAGGAAGCAGTCGGCCTGCTGGAGCTGGCGGTAGAGGATGCGGCACTCGAGCGTGAGGGGTAGCTCTGCTAAGCCGGGCACGCTGATCTCAATGCTGGGGACAAGGTGCAGACCGAGCGCGGCGACCTTGTCCTCGTTGCGCCCGGAGTGGGTGCCGAGGTGCTTGAGGAGCTGGGCGGGGTAATCGCCGACGGGGATGTTGACGGTGAACTCGGGGTTGCGGTCGAGTAGGCCGTGGGTGAAGCGCCCGGTGCGGACGTAGGTGATGAAGAGGGGGCGGTTCCACTCGATGCCGAGCATGCCCCATGAGATGGTCATCGCATTCACGCGGCCGTCGGAAGCTGCGGTGATGGCTACGCCGCGGCGGAGGGCTTTCAGGATTTGGCCGTAATGCTCATCTAATGTGATGGGCGTCTTCTTGAATGATTCTGTCATTGTGTCGTCTAATTATGAGGTGAAAAACAGGGGGCGAAGGAAGGCGTTTTTCGTCGGCAGGTGACTTCCTTTTCTTGTCTTGACACAAGAAAAGGAAGCAAAAGAAAGTCAAGGCGCCA
>ERZ772917.1409-NODE-1409-length-13840-cov-18.731447_pt1 | contig 13840 bp, 10 predicted proteins | sample MGYA00511187_ERZ772917 | MGnify/ENA primary metagenome ERZ772917 (study PRJEB29015, sample SAMEA2737925) | human oral metagenome | biome: human oral; feature: human-associated habitat; material: dental | place: China | collected 2012 ... | reverse complement strand
GGTAAAATGTCATCCAGAGCGACAGCGAAGGATCTATTACCGTGGTGAGGAAGACAGTAAGACGTCATCAGTGTAATAGATTCTTCACTCCATGCCACTATTCCGTTTTTCGTCTTTCTCATAAGGCATTCTTACCCCCGTTCAGAATGACAATTGGATGAAAGAGCGTCATAATGAGGGAAACGTTAAACGTCATCCTGAACGAACGTGAAGGATCTGCCGCCGTGATGGAGAATATGGTAAAATGTCATCCAGAGCGACAGCGAAGGATCTATTACCGTGGTGAGGAAGACGGTAAGACGTCATAGAGGTAATAGATTCTTCACTTCGTGTCATGTTGCCGCTTCCCTGCTTTCTCACAAGGCATTCTTGCCCCCGTTCAGAATGACAATTTTGGGAAAGCACGTCACTCTAACAATGGGGAACGGAAAATGTCATAATGAGGGAAACGTTAATCGTCATCCGAAAGCGAACGTGAAGGATCTATTACCGTGGTGAGGATACTGTAAAGCATGACTTAATCAAAATCATTTTATTAAAAGCACAAAAAAGCTTCTCACATTTAGGATATACTCCATGTTCTGCGAGAAGCTTTTTACATTTCATTCATTCCCCTGTCAGGCACTTCCGACCGGATGCGCCGGACAGCAGAGAGAAATCAAAAACATGAGCCGCCATCCGCTGTCAGTTTATCCGATATTGGAAATTATTTCTTTTTCCCGCCGAGATAGGCCGCCATGACGTCGGGGTTCCCCGCCACTTCCGCAGCCGGTCCTTCCATAACGATTTTTCCCGTTTCCATGACATAAGCATAGTCAGCAATCTGCAGCGCTTTTCGTGCATTCTGTTCTACAAGAAGAACCGTTGTCCCCATTTTATTGATATCCTTGATGACATCAAAAATCTGCTGAACGACAAGAGGCGCCAGCCCCATGGACGGTTCATCAAGAAGCATGAGCTGCGGTCTTGCCATCATGGCACGGGCAATGGCGAGCATCTGCTGTTCTCCGCCGGAAAGGGTGCCACCAAATTGGTTTTCCCTTTCCAGCAGCCGGGGAAAACGCTGGAACACTTTCACCATATCTTCCCTGATTTCCGCCTTGTCCTTTCTCTGGTATGCACCGAGTTCCAGATTTTCACGGACGGTCATGTTCTGAAGGATCTGCCGCCCTTCCGGCACAAGGACTACACCGGCATTTACGATATGGAACGACTTTTGTCCCGTGATGGATTTATCTTTGAAACGGATCTCCCCTTCCGAGGGTTTCATGAGCCCCATGATGGTTTTCATCGTGGTGGACTTTCCCGCGCCGTTCGCTCCGATAAGGGTCACGATTTTCCCTTCAGGAACAGAGAGGCTGATGCCTTTCAGCGCCGTGATATTTCCATAGCCGGCGACAATATTCTTAAGCGTAAGCAGCATCATTCGTCCTCCTTTCCGAGATAAGCCTCAATAACGGCAGGATTATTCTGTACTTCTTCGGGAACGCCTTCTGCCAGTTTTTCGCCGAAGTTGACGACAATCAGGCGGTCGCAGAGAGTCATCACAAGGTGCATATCATGCTCAATCAAAATAATGGTCATTTTATAGGTTTCACGAATTCCACGGATGAGTTCCGTAAGAGCTGCTGTTTCGCTGTCATTCATGCCTGCTGCCGGTTCATCCAGGAGGATAAGTTTCGGATGGGCGGCAAGAGCACGCGCGATTTCCAGCTTTCTCTGCTTGCCGTAGGGCAGTTCCGTGGCAGGGCGGTCCGCATCCTGTTCCAGCCCCACAAAGCGGAGCAGTTCCATCGCTTCCTTCCGCGCTTCTTTTTCTTCTTTCTTCTGTGCACCTGTATGGAGGATACTGGCAAGAAAGCCTGCTTTTAAATGGTCATGCTGTCCGACAAGAATATTCTCCAGTACTGTCATCCCCGTGAAAAGGCGGATATTCTGGAACGTACGGGCGATACCCCCATTGATAATCTGATAGGGTTTCTTCCCGCTGATTGACTGTCCGTCAAAAAGGATATTCCCTTCAGAAACCGGATACACGCCTGTGATCAGGTTGAAAATCGTTGTTTTACCAGCGCCGTTCGGCCCGATGACACCGAATATTTCCCCTTTCTCCACTTGGAAGGACATATTCGATACCGCCGTAAGACCGCCGAAACGCTTCACTACATTCTGCATTTCAAGAAGCATCACTTTTCCCCTCCTTCCACGGGAATGGCCTTCTTTTTGCTGAAAAGCGAACCAATCCACTTCACCGCGTCATAAGAAAGAATACCGTCCGGACGGAAAGCCATGAGTGCCACAAGCATCACGCCGTAGATGATATCCCTGTATTCCGCCAGGGAACGGAGCGATTCGGGAACGATAGTAAGCACTGCCGCGCCGAGGACAGGCCCCCACATGACATTGCTGCCGCCGAAAACTGTGTAGAGAAGCATATCCACTACACGATGCCACGAGAAATCCGTCGGACTGATAAAGAATGTGACATGAGCGTACAAAGCGCCCGCTACTCCCGCAAAAAATGCGCTGAAGAGAAATCCCATCATTTTGTAATACACTACATTGATTCCCGACAGAGAAGCAGCGTACTCATCGGCCTTCACAGCTGCCATGGCGCGGCCGATGCGGGAATGTTCCAGCCGGTACCAGAAGGAAATAATCAGAACCGTCAAAACCAGCAGCACCAGACACACAAGAAGCTGTCCGCCCGTCTGTGAATCTATTTCCAAAGCATCCAGGAGCCCCCAGTCGCTTGCATAATCGGAAAGTACACTTCCCATGGATGGAATCCCCGAATAGCCAAGTGCGCCGTGAGTAATTTCCAGATTCAAGGCGATGACTCGGACCACTTCACCGAACCCCAGCGTGGCAATCGCCAGATACAGCCCCCGGAGACGGATCGTCGGCAGTCCGATAACCAGAGCCACAAGAACCGCCATGACACCGCCAAGGAAAATCCCTACGGGCATAGGTACGTGGTACTGCGCTGTCAGAATGGCGGACGTATACGCACCGAAACTCATCAGCCCGGCATTTCCCAAAGAAAGGATGCCCGTGCAGAGCGTCATGTAAATCGTCATAGCAAGGATAATATTGATGCAGACAAAGGTGAGAACCTGCAGAAAATATCCATTCAGCAAATCTTCCATTACGGCCTTCCTCCCTTCCCCGCTTTCGCAAAAAGTCCTTCCGGACGAATAAACAGAATCAAAATGATAAGGCCGAAGGCCACCGCGTCACGATAAGAAGAAGTCCCGTAAGCCACGCTGAATACTTCGGCAATGCCGAGAATGAAACCGCCTGCCATGGCTCCTTCCACATTGCCGAGACCGCCCATGATGAGCACCGCCAGCCCTTTCAGCCCCATTGACGTCCCCATCGTCGGTTCAATCGCGTTGAAAGAAAGTCCGATCAGTACGCCTGCCGCTGCACCGAGGGCAGAAGCCAGCATCACCGTCAACGTAATGATACGGCCCGTATTGATTCCAAGAAGACCGGCCGTCTCCGCATTTTCCGAAGTCGCCCGGATCGCCTTGCCCACCTTCGTCCGGTTCAGCATGACTGTGAGAAGAACCATGAGTACCACTGCCGTCCCCAAGCTGATAATCTGGATACCGGAAATTTTAAAGACTCCCATATCCATCAGTTCATTGCCGAACGCAGACGGAAACGAACGGGTCTGCGGCCCCCAGACCATAAGCGCCACACTTTCAAGAAATGTGGATACGCCGATCGTACTGATAAGCGGCGCCAGATGCGTCGCCTTATGCTTGCGAAGCGGACGGAGCGCCAGCAGCTCCAGCGCGTACCCCAGAACCGCGCCCCCGATCATGGCACCGGCCAATGCAGGGAAAATATTCATTCCCGCTTCCGTTACCAGAAGCAGGCCGATATAAGCGCCTATCATGAAAATTCCGCCATGCGCCATATTCACGATATTCAATACCCCGAAAACCAGCGTATATCCGATAGCAATAACCGCATAAGCGCTTCCCAGCGTTAAACCGTTGACAAGCTGTTGAAAAAACACGATAACTTTCCCCCTTCTTGAGAAATATTTCTTTGCCCAAACCTCAGACAAAACTTTGCAAAAACCATAAAAGGACTAAAAACCGCCCCTGCCGCACGGCAGGACACCGATGCAGCAGGGGCGGAAATCTCCGCGGTACCACCCTGTATTTATCACTCTAAGGAAAAAGAGGCAGAACTTCCCGATAACAGAAAAGCCCCCACCTTCATTGCTGAAGATAGGGGCGAACAGTCGCGGTACCACCCTACATTATACTCTTAATCCTTCCTCCGTAACGTGGATAAACGCCATTTTTTACTTATTTCAAAAATGGAGCTCTCAGGCGATAAAAAATAACGGAATGTACCGGCTTGCACCCTCCGCCGGCTCTCTATGCCATGGACCGCCATCTTTCCTGTCCTGATCATTGCCTGTATCCCCTTAACGCGGGTAACGCCGATGATTACTTCATTCATCCTCGGAACTCCCGGGCGAGCAGGCATCTGCTTTCGTATCGGTTCCCACCACTCCCGACTCTCTATGACGAACCCGTCAGATACGTTTCCCGTTCACAGTCCTTGGTTTTTGTTTGTGATGTCAATTATATGCTGAAATATTTCCACTGTCAAGGGAAATATTAAAACACTTTTATTGATTGATATTATCCATGAAAATCAAGCTGATGGAAACAAGCAATCAGATATGGATTTTCAATTAACAGATTAGGCTGATTACAAAATTATAAGAATAAGCACAATTTTATGCGTTGCAAACTCCTTTTCGATTGGCCCCATAAACAGTGCACAGCAACTCCCCCAGCCGCAAGAGAAAGAAATTTCACATATTTTTACACATTACTGTATCTCTTTAAACTTACCAAGAAAATTAAATGTTTTAATAACTTTGTGATTATATTCCCCCTACGACAAAAGAAACTATGGGAAAATGACTTTTCACAACTTTTATATAAAAATGAATCAAATCCTTATTAGTCTTCCTCTATAATATGCATAATAATTTCCTCGTGAGTCAATATATATAGGAATTCCATTTTGCATACCAATATATGAAAACTGAGGCTGTATTGAAGTATAAGAATTAACCATGCCATAGTAAGATTCTGGCGTATAGACAAGTTCTCCTGAACTTGTTATTATTTCATTTCCGTTTTGTTGAATAGGGACATCGTTTCTTACATTCCCATAGTCATCAACATAGCCATTATAAGTCTCATGCCAATATCGACCTTGAGAATCAACAAAATCAGATGCAATGGTAAATGAAGTAAATATTATATTAAATAACACAACCTCTGCTAATAGTCTTTTTATTACCATGATTTAACCGTTATTGCTTTCCTTTTCCTTGCGGATGACATCATGAGCGCCGCCCTCCACGATGGAAGTCGCGGAAACCAGCGTAAGCTTCGCTTTCTTCTGGAGTTCGGCAATCGTGAGCGCGCCGCAGTTGCACATCGTAGCCCTCACCTTGCTGCAGGTTTTAGCTACATTTTCCTTAAGCGGTCCTGCATAAGGAACATAAGAATCCACGCCTTCCTCAAACTGGAGCTTCTTATCTCCGCCCAAATCATATCTGGCCCAGTTACGCGCACGGTTTGAACCTTCTCCCCAGTATTCCTTCACCACAGTACCACCCACTGTACGCTTCTGCGTGGGAGACTCGTCGAAACGGGCAAAATAACGTCCCAGCATGACAAAATCGGCACCCATCGCCAGCGCCAGCGTGATGTGATGATCATAGACAATGCCGCCATCAGAGCAGACCGGCACATACACACCCGTCCGTTCATAGTATTCATCCCTTGCCTGGCAGACTTCAATTAAAGATGTCGCCTGCCCGCGGCCAATCCCCTTTGTTTCACGGGTAATACAGATGGAACCGCCGCCAATGCCGACCTTTACGAAATCGGCGCCCGCCTCCGCAAGGAACAGGAATCCTTCGCGATCCACCACATTGCCCGCGCCGACCTTCACACTGTCGCCGTACTTTTCGCGAATCCATTGAATGGTCATCTTCTGCCATTCGGAAAACCCTTCTGAAGAATCAATACAGAGCACATCCGCCCCCGCATTGACAAGGAGCGGCACACGCTGCTCATAATCACGAGAATTGATACCGGCGCCCACGACAAAACGCTTTTCCGCATCCAGCATTTCATCAGGATTTTCACGATGAGAGTCATAATCTTTGCGGAAAACAAAACCGTAAAGGCGGCCGTCTTCATAAAGAACGGGAAGGGAATTAATCTTATTATCCCAGATAATATCATTGGCTTCGGAAAGTGTGATGCCGAACCTGGCAGTGACCAGCTTTTCAAGAGGCGTCATAAAATCGGCAATCTTCTCGCTGCGGTCCATACGGCTCACACGGTAATCACGGCTTGATACGATCCCCACTAATTTCCCGTTCGGTGTACCGTCCTCCGTAATCGCCACCGTGGAATGTCCCGTCTTTGCCTTCAGCGCAAGGATATCCGCCAGCGTATTCACAGGAGCCAGATTGGAATCGCTGAATACGAACCCCGCTTTCTTCGCCTTCACACGAGCCACCATCGCCGCTTCGTCCTCCGGCGTCTGCGAACCGTAAATAAAAGAAACGCCGCCGTTACGCGCCAATTCTACCGCCAGCCTCTCACCGGAAACCGCCTGCATGATGGCGGACACCATGGGAATCGCCAGCTCAATAGCAGGCTCCTCTCCTTTTTTGAACTTCACCAGCGGCGTCTTAAGAGAAACATTCGCCGGAATACATTCACATGAAGAATATCCGGGAATCAGAAGATATTCATTAAAAGTATGTGACGGTTCATTGATATAAGTTGCCATCATGTCCTCCTTCGGCAAAGAAATATAAAAGCGGTTATAGATTTTTACTATTATAGCCAAAAAAGCGGGGTAAATAAAGAGGGAAACATAATTTTAATCTCCTTCTGCTTATTTTATTACGCACCGCTGATTCGTTATCTGAAAACTGTCCCCGCACAGACATCCATAGCCGCCGGAGCAAGTTGTTTCACTCATTTTTACGCGTCACTCCGTTCCTTTAAAAATGGTTCACTTGCCTTCTTATGAACAAGTACATACATCCATTCCAACCTTTCGCGTCACTCCCCCAAGCCAGTATCCTCCGTCCGGCTTCGCCGGCCACCTCCTTATAAACAAGGAGGCTTACCCAATCCCTATTCTTACCGTTAGAACTCTTTCCTAAATACCGGTCCGCATTAAATACTTTAAAAAGGAAAATGGAATGCAGCGGGGCTCCTTATCCATAAGGAGCTGGCGCACGCAGTGCGGCTGAGGATACTCGCTTGCCGTGATGACTCAAACCGCAAAAGAATATTTAAGCTTGTAGCTGACAGCTCACAGCTGATGGCTTTTATCCTCATACCGGCTTTCCTCACCACGTGTACAGTTCCTTCGTGCGGTTCAGGATAACGATTAGCGTTTTCTGTCATTGTGGCGCTTTTCCCCTAATCGTCATTCAGAGCTTTGGCAAGAATACCTTGCGAGAAAGATGGAAACCAGCAATGTGTCATAAAGCGAAGAATCTATTACTCTGGTAACGTCTTACCGATTTCCTCACCACGATAGCAGATCCTTCACATTCGTTCAGGATGACGCCTTACCGTCTTATACAAGAATCATGGAGTCGGCCGGCGGAAGGAACTCGCTGGCGCACGTAGTACGATTGAAGATACTCGCTTGTCATAATGATTTAAATCGTAAAAGAATATTTAGCTTGTAGCTGACAGCTATCAGCTAACGGCTAACGGCTATCAGCTATCGCCCAACAGCTATCAGCCAGCAGCTAATCAAACACATACAAAAAAGACCTCTTTCGAGGTCTTTTTCATTGGTTCTGTTTCCGGTAACCCAAGATATTAGAACTTGTAGTTCAGGGAAACAGTCCATGCATCATCTACATCAAGATCCTGATTATTCTTTTCTCCTTTTACGTCAAATGCATATTCACCGTGGAGGTAAACATTCTTCTGGAGAGTGACATCAGCCATAGCATTCCAGAATGTTACATTATCTGCATAAAGTCCCTTGTTTTTCTTGCTGGAAGTCAAGGTAGACAGGACATCAGTAGACAGCCCGGTACCGCCGAAGTATACTTCAGCATCTACATCATTGTAAGCCACACTCAAAGCAAAAGAACCCGGCTTTTTCAAATCCAGCTTGCCATAGCCGATTCCTGCATTCCAAGCCTGATCATAGTCAGAGTCAGTGCTTGTATTCTTCCAATATTCACCGAATACGCGGAAATCGCCTACATTAAAGCCGAGATTAGCACCAATCAGATTGAGATGATCTTCTCCAACGAATCTGACATAATCTACACCCAGATCTACAACGTTCAGTTTACCGTTTGCTTTTGCAAAGAACATATTTCTGTCAAGAATATTCTCGTCCGGATCTGCTACTCCATCATAATCAGAAGTATTGAACTGTCCATAACCTACAGTTACACCAACCTTGCTGCCATTGTAGGAAAGCTGTGCGCCGTCATAGCCTTTTCCGTCACCATAGAGCCAGCCGCCCTGGTTACCGAATACGATCGGCTGACGGCCGAGTCTTACGGAGAAGTCGCCGAAGCCATGGTTTACGAACAGCTGGTCAGCATAGGTATTTGCATCTTTATCATTCTTGAAATTCATGTTGCTGGTGAAACGAGCCTGCGCATAGGTGCTGTCATTAACAGCCGCCTTTGCAACGATACGGATACGGCCATCGTAGTTATCATCATTAAGAGCTTTGTCCTGATAACGCATACGGGCATCGCCGGACCAGGAAATGTTGCCGACTTTCTTTTCCAAGTTGCTTACGCGAACGCCGAGGTTCGCCAGTTCATCAGCGTATTCCCCTGCCAGTTTGTCCAGGGTTGCTTTCTGTTCCGCGTTCAGCTGGTCTTCGCGGGCCATCAGACGGGCGATTACCTGAGCCAGTTCATAACGGGTCATGTTTCTTTCGCCTTTGAATGTACCGTCCGGATAGCCTTCTACAACGCCCTGATCGGAGAGATCGGACACTGCCTGATAAGCCCAGTCATCAGGGGATACATCAGAGAACGGATTTGCAGCGTATGCGGATACGCCTGCGGTGAGTGCAGCAGCTGCTGCGATTGCGAGAATCTTTTTCATTATTCTTGCTCCTTCCGAAAAATAAATTGTCCCTTTGGAATGGAGTTCCGGAAGAATCTTGCACGAGTGACCGTGTTTCCTCTGCGTTTCTTCATTACCCCATAAGCAGCATAGCGGGACATGCCCCTGCTGCTTACCTGCAATTTAACACATCAGAATTTTTTTTGCAAGAACCCTGAAACCCTTAGAAAAAATCTACCTTAATTTATTTTCTCTATTTCCATTAGAATAAATTAAGTATCCTCTTTTATTATTTTAATTACAAAGGACACTAACTTTTGTATAAGCAGATTTTATCGTACATTCATGGATTCCTCTCTTCATGGTATATTTCTCACTGTTTTTTCATCTTCCTTCCTTTTTTCGAACGCAGGTCGGTTATAGTTTTTTTCTTTTACTCGAGGCCCTTTTCCTTTATAGCACCTTAATCGTCACCCTGAACCGGCATAGAGTGATGAATCCGCTGCCCCCATAAGATCTTATATTTCCCTCATCACGGGTACAGATCCTTCACGGACGCGCTGAATGGCCTCTTACCGGCTTTCCTCACCACGGTGATAGATCCTTCACTGTCGTTCAGGATGACATCTCACCGTCCCCAGTTATTCTGAACGGAGGTAAGAATGCTTTGTGAAAAAGACAGAAAACGGAATAGTGGCACAGAGTGAAGAATCTATTACACTGATGACGTCTTACCGATTTCCTCACCACGATAACAGATCCTTCACATTCGTTCAGGATGACGATTAACGTTTCCCTCATTATGACGCCTTTCCCCAAATCGTCATTCTGAACGGGGGTAAGAATGCTTTGTGGGAAAGATGCTAGACGGAACGATGAAACGGAGTGAAGAATCTATTACTCTAGTGACGTCTTACCGCCTTCCTCACCACGATAGCAGATCCTTCACATTCGTTCAGGATGACGGTTAACGTTTCCCTCATTGTGGCGCTTTTCCCCTAATCGTCATTCAGAGCTCTGGCAAGAATACCTTGCGAGAAAGAGGGGAATCAGCAATGTGTCATAAAGCGAAGAATCTATTACCTTGAATGACAGCTTACCGTTTTCCTCACCACAACGGCAGACTCTTCACATTCGTTCAGGATGACATTTTACCGTCTTATACAGGGATCATGGAGTCGGCCGCCGGAAGGAGCTCGCTGGCGCACGTAGTGCGATTGAGGATACTCGCTTGTCGTAATGATTTAAATCGTAAAAGAATATTTAGCTTGCAGCTTGCAGCTGACAGCTCACAGCTAACAGCTATCAACCAGCAGCTAATCAAACACATACAAAAAAGACCCCTTTCGAGGTCTTTTTCATTACCTTTATCCCTTGAACACCAAGTATTAGAAGTTGTAGTTCAAAGACACGGTAGCAAGATCATCATAATCTACGCTGTCATCTGTCTTCACATTGAATGCATATTCACCGTGGAGGCGGATATTCTTTGCCAGAACGACATCAGCATTGGCCAGCCAGAACTTGCTGTCCACATTAAGAAGGGAGCTGGCTGGGAATGCGGTGTAAGTGCTGCCGCCGAAATAAGCGCCGGCTTCATTCCTTACATACTGGGCGGCTACTCTGAAGGTGCCCGGTTTTTTCAGGTTATAGTGTCCGAAACCGAGACCTGCTGTCCACATTTGCGGATCACCTTTAGGTTCCGTATTCTTGTAGAAATCACCAAATATGTCAACAGCATCGGTTACTCCTACGGTGAGGCCAGCGCCCCAGATAGATTTTTTATCAGCATCAGCCGCGCCGACAGTCTTAATGTATTCCGCGTCATAGCCGATACGGCCGGTCTGTCCGTAGAGACGGGCATAAACGGTATCATCTTTTTTCTGCCCGTAGTCATTAATCCATGTATTCATACGGCCATAACCTGCTTCCAGAGTCAGTTTGCTGTCACCAATGAAAAGCTGTGCGCCGTCAAAGAAATCATCATAATACATACCGGTCTGACCAAGGGTAAGGAAGTTACGCCCTAAGTTCATGCCGACTTTATCGCCGAACTGATGATGAACAAAAAGCACATCCATCTTTGTATTCGCATCCGCATCGTCTTTGAAGTTCATATTGCTGGTGAAACGGCCACGTACATAGGTGCTGTCATTCACTTGTGCCTTGGCATTGATACGCATACGGCCATCCCATCCATCAGCTTTTCTGGAGCCGTCTGTATTGTATCCTTTTTCTTTCCAGCGCATGCGGGCATCACCGAACCAGGAAATGTTGCCGACTTTCTTTTCCAGGTTGCTTACGCGGACGCCGAGGTTAGCCAGTTCATCAGCGTATTCCCCTGCCAGTTTATCCAGGGTTGCTTTCTGTTCTGCATTCAGCTGGTCTTCACGAGCCATCAGACGGGCGATAACCTGCGCCAGTTCATAACGGGTCATGTTTCTTTCGCCTTTGAATGTACCATCCGGATAGCCTTCTACAACGCCCTGATCGGAGAGATCGGACACTGCCTGATAAGCCCAGTCATCAGGGGATACATCAGAGAACGGATTGGCAGCGTATGCGGATACGCCTGCGGTGAGTGCAGCAACTGCTGCGATTGCGAGAATCTTTTTCATGATTCTTCCTCCTTTGAGAAAAAACTTTGCGTCCTTAGCTCAGCAGGAATCAGAAAATCTCGCTCGAGTGACCGTGTTTCCTCTGCCTGTCTTCTAAATTCCCGCACCAAAAAAGAAGGACTGCCTTTTTAGCAACTTCAGTATACCACAACGATTAGATTTTGACAATTTTTACTTTTTCTTTCTTAATTTCATCAAACTTGAAATCTACGGTTTCCATATAAATATCCAAGAAATATCTTAGTATATATTTATAATACATATAATATGCAGTATATGCTAAACAGTATGGTTTCTTTTTCCTTCATTTGCGTAACAGATTCTTCGCTGCCGCCCCGGATGACATCTTACCGCTTTCCCCACCACGGTCATAGATCCTTCACATTCGTTCAGGATGACGTTTAACGTTTCCCTCACTACAACAGCAAATCCTTTGCTGTTGTTTCGTATGACACCTAATGGAAATCATATGCTTCGGCTTTTAACTCACAGCTAATAGCTAACAGCTAATGGCTGACAGCTGACAGCTCACAGCTGATAGCTTTTATCTTCTTACGGCTCCCCTCATCACGGTAACAGATCCTTCACCTCCGTTCAGGATGACGATTAACGTTTCTCTTATTATGATGCCCTTTCCTCCAATCGTCATTCAGAACGGCTGCAAGAATGCTGTATGGGAAAGACGGGAAACGGGATAGTGACTCAGAGTGAAGAATCTATGACTCTGATGACATCTTACCGCTTTCCTCACCACGGGTATAGATCCTTCACATTCGTTCAGGATGACGCCTCACCATCCTCGTCATTCGGCACTTTTAGCTGCCAGCTGACAGCTGATAGCTTTTATCTTCTTACGGCTTCCCTCATCACGGCAACAGATCCTTCACTCCTCTTCGTATTTAGACTCCATTATAGCACTTCCCCGCCGGCCTTTCAGAAAATGAAAAACGCGCCCGTCACAAGCGCGCTTTCTTTTACAATTCAATTTCCTCCGTCTTTCCGGTAAAATCCGTGATGACCGCGTTTCCCGATGCCAGCCTGAACACGGTATACCTGCCGTCTTTCCGGATCCCGTCCAGGGATTCCTCACAGCTCCTCAGCATGGCGCGCCGCGGTTCCTCCCCTTTATCCTCCCGCAGTTTGCAGGATATGCAGATATTCGACTGATCTGGATGGGTGGCGCAGATTTCCGCGCGGTCGTTCAGAAGAAGCTGTCCGTAAATCTCATCATCTTTATTGAAAAGGAAATGGATTACGCCGCCGCAGACACAGACATTATTCATCGGCCGGAGGCGCGGCCAGATACCGTCCAAAGTGGCCAGATAAAACACACCGCATTGTTTCAGATATTCAGCAATTCTTTCCGCCGCTGCCATACAGATTCCTCCCGTCCTTTATTTCTACATTTATTTTATCATATTCCAAAAGAAATATTTACCTCAATCCCGCTTCCGCTTCTTCTCTGTCCGCCAGGATTTTCACTTCCGTATCCAGATGGGTGAGAATCTCGACGACTTCTTTTCGTGTGTCCGCCGTAGCGTTGATACAGCAGGTCGCCCGCCGGGAATCAATAGTGGTCAGAATGCCGAGATATTCATATCCTTCCATGATACGATTGACGTAGTTCACATCGCCCGGCGCGATTTCTATATAGACTCTGTTATCCACAAGTACGCCTCCGGAGAATGGTATACGGCGGCAGATCCTGCTCTGTCACCATCGTCAGCTCTTCCAGCGGATGGGGCGCTGCTGCCGACTCTTCACCGTCTTTATTCGTCAGATGTCCGATCGTGACAGGAAATACATCCCCTGCCGGAGTAAGACATTCGACGACCTCTCCCGCTTTGAAATAGTTGCGCTGCTGCACTTTCACCGTACCGTTTCCTTTATCCTGCTCCAGAACAAGGCCGATAAAATCATAAGGCTGCTCCGGCTGGGACTTCATATATTCCTGGGCGGAATGGTCGGGGTTCTGGAACGCGAAAGCCGTCGTGTAAGGACGATGGGATACCTTTTCCAGTTCTTCCCGCCACTCCGGACGAACGGAAAATGCCGCTCCCAATTCGTAGTACGAGTCAATCGCTTTCC
>ERZ772917.1407-NODE-1407-length-13861-cov-142.243010_pt1 | contig 13861 bp, 10 predicted proteins | sample MGYA00511187_ERZ772917 | MGnify/ENA primary metagenome ERZ772917 (study PRJEB29015, sample SAMEA2737925) | human oral metagenome | biome: human oral; feature: human-associated habitat; material: dental | place: China | collected 2012 ... | reverse complement strand
CCGGCTCCCCCCACACACCACCGGGGGTCGAGCCAGCGGGCGGCCCCACACCCACGTGGCCACCACCACCGACCAGCACCCACCCGAGCCGGACGCCTCGACGTCCCGGAAGGCGGCGACCTCCGGTGGTCGGTGGTCCGGTCGAGGGTGTGTACGCGCCGTCGTCAGGACGGCTCGTCCCTTCCTAACCCGTCCTTGGTCGAGCATCCGAGTGTGTGCTCCCGGGACGAATCCTCCGCACGTTCTCAGCGCCAGTGCGGCCGCGATACGCGATCCGCGCGTGCCGCCGGCGAGCCCGATGGGGGCACGACACACGCGCCTCGGGAAGCGGGGTGAAACCGACGAGGGGGCTTGAGACGCTGGACCAGCATGAGCCGACCTTCCGGTACGGGGCGAGGAGGACCCAAGAACCTCTGTAGCGGTGAGTACTGTGCATCCCGCTGCGTCGCTCACGGCACGGCGGGTGACGGCGACCCACGACGGACGCCAGGAGCACGCAAGGGCGCCCGTCCCTCCAGGAGGGCAGTAGGCGGACACCGGCGCGTCGACGCTCACGGCGTGCGAGAGGGCGCCTGCGCACGCCACGAGACGCGACGGCTAGATCCAGCTCTCCAGGAGCATGTGCCAGCGCCAGAAGTCGTAGGTCACCGTCTGCCCGGTCCAGATCGGCCACCACAGCACCGCGAAGGTGACCGCGGCGAGGACCGTGGCGATGATGAGCGCGTAGCCCTCGGTGCGGGTGCGCCACGCAGGCACACCTGTCCACGCCGCAGGCAGACCGTGACGAGTCGGCCTCTCGCCGAAGCCGAGGTACGCCCACACCGCACCGCGCGGTGCCGGCACCCCCGGACCGAAGAGGCCGAAGCGGGCGAGCGCCCGCTCGTTGCGCGCCTCGGTCGATCCGGGAACCGGCGGCAGCAGCCCCGCCACCGAGCCGAGCGCTAGGACGAGTACGAGCACGACGTACGGTACGAAAGCCACCGTGTAGAAGGTGAAGATCGTACGGTCCCAGTAGTTGAACCACGGTACGTACAGGCCGACGTAACCAATGAGGGCGACCCACACCCGCCAGTCGCGCTTGATGCAGGCGAGCACGACCACACCAAAGACCAGCGCCGCCACGGCCGCCCACCACACGGGGATGTTACCGATCGAGGTAATGGCCTGGACACAGCGTCCGCCCCCGCAGCTGACCCCCGCGAGCTTCTCCTCTGAGGGCCAGAAGAACGACGTCGGCCGCCACTGGACCAGCCAGCCGGTGGGCTTGGACATGTACGGGTGCTCCGAGTCCAGCCCGACATGGAAGTTGTACATCGAGATGTGGTACTCGAGCAGGTCATTGAGCGGGTCGGGCAGCCACGTACGTGCGGGGGCTCCGGCCGCCCGCTGCTGCGCCGCCCAGCCGTGCTTGTACGCGCCGTCGTTCATGAACCAGGAGAACCAGCCGGCGACGTAGACGGCGAAGGCGGTGGGGACCAGGTGGAGGAAGTCGAGGCCGCCGCGGTGCAGGATGCCGTCGGCGAGCCAGGAGCGGGCATGGACCCGACGCAGCGCCGTCAGGTCCCACACGACGACCATGATGCCCATGGCGGCGAGCAGGTAGGCACCCGACCACTTGATCGAGCAGGTGAGTCCGGCGCACACCCCGGCCGCCAGCAGCCACGGACGCAGCAAGGGCACGGGTGCCCAGCCCCCGGGCGCCGTCCCGGCCAGCTCCCGCGCCAGGCGCGAACGGAACCACTCGCGGTCGCGCACGAGCAGGTAGACGGAGGCCAGCCCGAAGAACCCGATGAAGACGTCGAGCAGACCGATACGCGACTCGGTGATCCCCACGCCGTCGATGGCCAGCAGGAGCCCGGCGAGTCCGGCCAGCAGCGGCGAGCGCGTCAGACGCATCGTCAGGCGCGTGAGCAGGACGACCGTGAGGATGCCGGCGATAGCGGGCATGAACCTCCACCCGACGGGGGAGTCGTCGCCGAAGACCTGCATGCCGAGCGCGATGAGCCACTTACCGAGCTGGGGGTGGACGATGTACGCCGCCTGTGTCGACATGCCTGAGAAGTCGCCCTGCGCGAAGAGCGCGTCCGAGCCTTCGGCCCACTCGGACTCGTAGCCGTTGTGCCACAGCGCGTAGGCGTCCTTGACGTAGTAGATCTCGTCGAACATGAGTGTCGAAGGATGCCCGAGCCCGACGAGCCGGGTGAGTGCGGCGACGACGGTCACGACAGCGGTGACGAGCCAGCCGCGCAGGCGCACCGCGCGATCGAGCCTCCAGCCGAGCGGGTCGAGCCCGAGACGCTCGCGCAGCCGGTCCTGGGACCGGGCGGAGCCTGAGGCCAGGCTCGCTCCCGTGCCGCGCGGCCGGTCGAAGGCCGTCGTCGCCTGGACGGCCCCGAAGACCTCGGCCAGCGGGGCGGGGACGTGCCCCTCCCGGGTGTGGTCGGCCCCGCCGTCAACACCGTCAGCGGCCCCGACGGCGTCCAGAGGCGTCTGCGGACCTGCGGCGTCATCCGGGGTTGCATGTGGTTGTGGGCTCACGGCGGCGAGTCTAGGGGAACGGCCATACTGGGCCCATGACCGACCTCCCACACGAGCCCCCGGAGTCCGACACCGCCGCCTCCTTCTCGTCCGGCGCCGTAGCGTCGCAGACTGGCGCGCCCTCCGAGGCGGACGAGCCGGTCCCCGGGGTCGATGAGCGCGAGAGCGTGTCTGAGCACCGTCCCCGACCGGGTGCGATCACCCTCGCGGCCACACCGATCGGGAACGTCGGGGATGCCTCAGCCCGCCTGCGAGAGGCCTTGGCTCATGCCGATCTTGTCGCGGCAGAGGACACGCGGCGTCTGCTCAACCTCGCCCAGCGCATGGGCGTGCACATCGGAGGCAGGATCATCGCCTTCCACGAGCACAATGAGCGTGAGCGCGCCGGCGAGCTCGTTGAGGCCGCTCGCGAGGGCCGCAGCGTCCTCATGGTCTCCGACGCCGGGATGCCCTCCGTGTCCGACCCCGGCTACCGGCTCGTCGTCGCGGCGGTCGACGCCGGCGTGCCCGTCACGGTCGCACCCGGGCCCTCCGCCGTCCTCACCGCCGTGGCGCTGTCCGGTCTGGCCAGCGACCGCTTCTGCTTCGAGGGGTTCCTGCCCCGCCGACCCGGTGAGCAGCGTCGGGCACTTGAGGCACTGGCCGGTGAGCAGCGCACCATGGTGTTCTTCGAGTCGCCGCGTCGCGTCCACCAGACTCTGACCACCATGGCCCAGGTGCTTGGCACCGAGCGCAGAGCCGCTCTGTGCCGTGAGCTGACGAAGACCTACGAGGAGGTGCGTCGGGCGACCCTGGGTGAGCTCGTGGCCTCCACCGAGGGCGAGGTCCTCGGGGAGATCGTCCTCGTTGTTGCAGGGGCACAGCCGACGGCGCCCGACCCGCAGGAGGTCGCGCGTGAGGCGATGGTTCTGGCCGACGCCGGCATGAGGCTCAAGGCGGCGGCGGCACAGGCAGCGAAGGCCGCGGGGCTGCGCCCCAACGAGGTCTACCGTGCAGCCCTCGCCCTGCGTGAGGACACGGCGCCGGACCCGCAGCCGGGACACTGAACACGCCCGAGCACGCCTGAGCACGCGTGCGGCAACGGTTTCGGCCGGGCACCTCATGGTGCCCGGCCGAAACCGTCGTCTACGCCGCCCGGGCGGCGCCGGATGGGAAGCGGGTCAGAGCCGTGTCAGAACTGTGCCCCCGGGTAGCCGCCGGCGGCGGCCTGCGCCTGCTTGTTCTGGGAGCGGCGCACACCGAGCCAGATGAAGCCGGCGATCGAGAGGACCAGTGCCGGCAGACCCAGCAGGATGGAGCCGATGACCCCCATGCCGGTGCCGAAGAGGGCGTCCGCGTTCACGGCCTTCCCCAGGTAGACCGGCTTGGTGGAGCCGCTCGTGCAGGTGATGGTGTAGTCGCCGCTGGTCGAGGGCGCGATGAGGCCGACCAGCGGAACGCCGTTGACCTCGGGCGCGCTGGTGGGCGACAAGGAGTCGACGACCTCGTGGTCGCCCTGCGGGTTGGTCGCGTCGCAGGTGACGAGCCCGTCGGAGTAGATGCCGTAGACCTGGTCCGCCTCCAGGGTCGCGGTGACCGAGCCGTTGCCGGAGATCTCGGACAGGGAGCCGTTGATGTTGAGCACCGAGGTCAGTGCCACCGCGAAGGCGATGAGGGCTCCCACCAGCATGACCAGGCCGACCCCCAGCAGCACCTTGGGACCCGTCGTCGAGCGGACCTGCGGTGCCGGGCCCGTCCCGTAGCCGCCGGGCGTGCCGTAGGGGGGCACCGACGAGTAGCCGGAGGAGTAGGCGGGAGCGCCGTAGGCCGAGGGCTGCTGCGCGTAGGACGAGGCGTAACCGCCCTGGTCGGCACCGGGATACGCCCCGGGGGCCGAGGATGCGCTCGGTCCCCCGTACGGGCTGGCGCCCTGAGAGGGCTGGCCGTAGGGCGTTGAGCTGTAGGGAGATCCCGATGGCATATAGGGGGATCCTGAGGAAGGAGGAACCTGGGACATGACGATCCTCTGCGGGTCGGGGCGGGAGCGTCCCCCGCGTAGGTGCTGTGGCGGCGCGCCGCACCGCCGGGGCGGGCGTCGTGCCCATGACGGGCCCAGGATACGGGAAGTGCGTCAGGGTGCTCTGCGGGCAGGCGCCCCAAAGGGCGCGTCACCTCACGCTGTGCGGGAGGCTGCCCGGCGCCGTGCGCGCCGTCGGCCCGCCGCGCGCACGACCCCGCACGGTCCTGCACGGTCCTGCACGGTCGCGCCCGTCCCGGCCGTCGGAACGTGACGGACGGAGCGGATAGGCTGCCCCCATGAGCCACATCCTCTCGGCGGTCGCCTGGCCCTACGCCAACGGCCCTCGCCACATCGGTCACGTCGCCGGCTTCGGCGTCCCCTCCGACGTCTTCTCGCGCTACATGCGCATGGCGGGCCATGACGTCCTCATGGTCTCCGGCACCGACGAGCACGGCACCCCCATCCTCGTGGCGGCCGACGCCGAGGGCGTGAGCGCCCGCGAGCTCGCGGACCGCAACAACCGGCTCATCGTCGAGGACCTCGTGGCCCTGGGCCTGTCCTACGACCTCTTCACCCGCACCACCGCCGGCAACCACTACGCGGTCGTGCGCGACATGTTCCGCACCGTGCGTGACAACGGCTACATGGTCGAGCAGGTGACCCGCTCCGCGATCAGCCCCTCGACGGGGCGCACCCTGCCGGACCGCTACATCGAGGGCACCTGCCCCATCTGCGGCACGCCGGGCGCCCGCGGGGACCAGTGCGACGCCTGCGGCAACCAGCTCGACCCGACGGACCTCATCGACCCGCGCTCGCGCATCAACGGCGAGACCCCGGAGTTCGTCGAGTCCAACCACTGGTTCCTCGACCTTCCGGCGCTCGCGCAGGCCCTGGGCGCCTGGCTCGACGAGCGCGAGGCCTCGGGTACCTGGCGTCCCAACGTCATCCGCTTCTCCAAGAACATCCTGGAGGAGATCCGGCCGCGTGCGATGACTCGCGACATCGACTGGGGCATCCCGGTCCCCGGCTGGGAGGACCAGCCCTCCAAGCGCCTGTACGTGTGGTTCGACGCCGTCATCGGCTACCTGTCGGCCTCTGTCGAGTGGGCCCGGCGCACCGGCGACCCTGAGGCCTGGCGCCAGTGGTGGAACGACTCCGAGGCCCTGTCCTACTACTTCATGGGCAAGGACAACATCGTCTTCCACTCCCAGATCTGGCCGGCCGAGCTGCTGGGCTACAACGGCCAGGGCGAGCGCGGGGGCGCCGCGGGACACCTGGGCACCCTCAACCTGCCGACCGAGGTCGTCTCCAGCGAGTTCCTCACGATGGAGGGACGCAAGTTCTCCTCCAGCCACGGCATCGTCATCTACGTGCGCGACTTCCTCGAGCGCTACCAGGCCGACGCCCTGCGCTACTTCATCAGCGCCGCCGGACCGGAGACGGCGGACGCCGACTTCACGTGGGCCGAGTTCGTGCGCCGCACCAACGGCGAGCTCGTCGCCGGCTGGGGCAACCTCGTCAACCGCACCGCGGCGATGATCCACAAGCGCTTTGGTGAGATCCCGGCCCCGGGCGAGCTCGAGGACGTCGACCGGGCCCTGCTGGACGCCGTCGAGGCCGGTTTCGCCACGGTCGGCGACCTCATCCGTCACCACCGCCAGAAGGCCGCCCTCACCGAGACCATGCGCCTGGTGGGTGAGGCCAACAAGTACGTGGCCGACACCGAACCCTTCAAGCTCAAGGGTGAGGACCAGCTGCCGCGCTTGGCCACGGTCCTGCACACGCTGGCGCAGGTGGTCGCGGACCTCAACCTCATGCTCTCGCCCTTCCTGCCGCACGCTGCCAACGACGTCGACCGCATCTTCGGTGGCGCCGGCGAGATCGCGCCGATGCCGCACATCGAGGAGGTCGACGAGCTCGACCCCGAGGTCCTGCCCGAGGCCTTCGACGGACGTACCGGCTACCCGATCATCACTGGCGACTACACCGGCGTGCCCACCTGGGAGCGTCACGAGGTCACCGTCGGCACGCCGGTGGGCAAGCCCTCCCCGGTCTTCGTCAAGCTCGACGAGTCGATCGTCGAGGAGGAGCTGGCGCGCTACACCAGCTCCCGTCCGGACGACATCACCGGGGCCTGATACCGCCCGCGTTCCCGCTCGGGAGACGGGCTCCCCGGGCCGGCTCCGGTCGGCCCCGGGGAGCCGGTGACGTGACAGCAAAGGAGGCCCCGTGAGCCGCAAGCACCGCAGCCGCTCCTGGCCGAGCGCCGACGCCGTCGCCCCCCTCGCGCCGGCGGTCACCGACAACCACACCCACCTGCCGGTGCCCGGCGTCGAGGACACCGGCCCGGGCTCCGACGCCCCGCTGTCAGCCGCCGAGCTTGTGAGGCGGGCCGCCGCCGTCGGCGTCACCCGCATGATCACCTCCGCCTGCGAGAGCCCGACCTGGCAGGGCAGCATCGCCATGGCCCGCACCCTGCCGGGCGTGCGGGTGGCGCTCGCCGTCCACCCCAACGAGGCGGTCCTGCACGCGGGGGTGCGCGAGATCGGCCCCGACGGGCTGGAGCCGCCGGTGCGCCCCCACCACGACCAGCCCCTTGACGAGGTCATGTCACACCTTGAGCGCCTCGTGCGCGACAGCGCGGACGTCGTCGTCGCCGTCGGGGAGAGCGGCCTCGACTTCTTCCGCACGGGGCCGCGCGGACGCGCCGTCCAGCGGGAGGCCTTCCGCGCCCACATCGCCCTGGCGAAGGACCTGGGTCTGCCCCTGCAGATCCACGACCGTGACGCGCACGCCGAGTGCGTCGAGGTCCTGCGCGCCGACGGCGCCCCCGAACGTACCGTCCTGCACTGCTTCTCCGGAGGCCCCGAGCTGGCCCGGGTGTGCGCGGAGCACGGCTGGTACGCCTCTGTCGCAGGACCTGTGACCTACCCCTCCAACAGCGCGCTGCGCGAAGCCGTCGCCGAGCTGCCCGCCGAGCTGCTGCTGGTGGAGACCGACGCCCCCTACCTGCCGCCCAAGGCCTGGCGCGGTGGACCCAACGCGAGCTACCTCATGGGCGACACGGTGCGCTTCCTGGCTGACCTGCGTGGCCTGGACGAGGCCGTCCTGTGCGAGCGCCTGTCGCGCACCACCGGGGAGGTCTACGGGACCTGGCCCGCCTGGCAGCAGCCCCAGAGCCCCGTTCCTCCCACCGGGTAATCACATCGGTGGTGTGACCAGACGCATTGCACAGCCTCGTGTGCCTCGGCTAGCGTCGCAAGCAGCTTGCCGACAGTGAGGATTATCTAACGTGGGTCGACACTCCGACAGCAGCTCCACCAGCACGACGCTCGCAGAGCTCGGGACGCTTGCTCGCCGTGGCCTGAAGCGCCGCAACGACGCCGGATCGCCCGTGCACCGGGCCGAGAGCACTCGCCTGCGCACCTCGCCCGCTATGCTGCGCGCCTCCGGAGCCGCTGCCACGCTCGCCCTGGCCATCTCCGGTGGTGCCTACGCCGCCGTCGAGGCAGGCAGCCAGGACGTGCGCCCCCTGACCGAGACCCAGGTGCGTCTGCAGGCCATCGGCTCCGCCGGTGTGAACGGCCAGACCACGGGACTGGCGGTCGAGGGCGGGGACGCGACCATCACCACCGTCACCGAGGACCAGGTGCAGGCGCACACGAGGGTCGAGCAGCCGACCGACACCCTGCCGGCAGGCGAGACCCAGGTGCAGACGGCAGGAGCTGACGGCCTCGTGCGCGTCACCTACCACGTCGTCACCGAGAACGGCGTCGAGGTCTCGCGAGAGATCGTCTCCAGCGTTGTCGTCACCGCTGCCGTGGAGGAGGTCGTCCTCGTCGGCACGGGGGCGCAGTCCTCGGCCCCGTCACCCACGCCGGCCCCTGTCGCCCCCGGTGGCACCTCAGCGGCCGCGGCGCAGGCCATCGCCCAGTCGATGATGTCCTCCTACGGGTGGAACGACAGCGAGTTCAGCTGCCTGGTGAGCCTGTGGCAGCGCGAGTCCGGCTGGAACTACCAGGCTCAGAACCCCTCCTCCGGCGCGTACGGCATCCCCCAGGCCCTTCCGGGTTCCAAGATGGGGTCGGTCGCCGCGGACTGGGCCACCAACCCGGCGACCCAGATCACGTGGGGGCTGGGCTACATCCAGGGCCGTTACGGCTCCCCGTGCGCCGCATGGGCTCACTCCAACTCCGTCGGCTGGTACTGACGTCCACCAGGACGTGACCTGTCCCATTGCTGGCCCCGCTGAGGCTCCGTTACGTTGGTTCCAGCCGACAGAAGGATGACTCAGTGACACGGCACCAGCCCCAGGACAACGCTCTCAGGACCTTGCGTCACCTGCCTGGCGGAGCAGGATCCAGCGTGTTCCGCGCCCGCCAGGGTGCGAGGCCGCGCCTGAGTCCCCTCATGAGGTCCGGTGCCGCCGCCGCGGGCGTCGCCCTCCTCGTCTCCGGCGGTGCCTACGCGGCCGTCCTGGGGACGGGGCCCGGCATGAACCCGCTCACAGAGGCGCAGGCGCGGATCGGTGCCCTCGTCGGCGAGGCGGACGCCGGTGCCACCGCCCCGGCCGTCGATGTCAGCACCACGCAGGTCGTCATCGAGACGGTCACCGAGGACGTCGCCGACCCCCACAGCACGGTCGAGCAGCAGTCCGCCACCCTCCCCGAAGGCACCACCGAGGTCCAGACTGCCGGTGTCGACGGCGTCGTGCGCACCACCTACCAGGTCGTCACCGAGGGCGGCGTCGAGATCTCGCGTGAGCCCGTCTCCAGCGTCGTCGTCACCCCGCGCGTCGACGAGGTGGTCCTCGTCGGCACCGCCAGCACCTCCTCCGCCCCCGGCGGCTCGGCCTCCGGCGGCTCAAGCATCGTCGCCGACGGCTCGGTGTGGGCGAGCCTGGCCCAGTGCGAGTCCGGCGGCAACCCCCACATCAACACCGGCAACGGCTTCTACGGCGCCTTCCAGTTCACGCTGCCCACCTGGCAGGCCATGGGAGGCACCGGCTACCCCCACGAGCACAGCTACGAGACCCAGCTGGCCATGGCCCAGCAGCTGCAGGCGCGCTCAGGCTGGGGCCAGTGGCCCGGCTGCGCAGCCAAGCTCGGCCTGCTCTGACACGCCGCGTCCACGGGTGCCCGCCCTCCTCCTGAGGGGGCGGGCACCCGTGTCGTCGGCCCCGGCTCGCGGTGATGATGACGCCGGAGGCTCCCGTTACGCTGAGCCCATGCCGCACCCCTCCGTCATCGCCCCAGACAGCTCCGGCGCGCTCGTGCAGCCCACCGGTCTGCTTGGGATCCAGGACGTGCGTGGACTCGCCGAGGCCTTGGGCATCCGCCCCACGAAGACCCTGGGCCAGAACTTCGTCCACGACGCCGGAACCGTGCGTCGGATCGTGCGTGCGGCCGGGGTGCGCGAGGGGGAGAGCGTCCTTGAGGTCGGCCCCGGCCTGGGCTCCCTCACCCTGGCGATCCTGGAGGCCGGGGCGAGTGTCGTCGCCGTCGAGATCGACCCTGCGCTGGCGCGGGCGCTGCCCGTCACCGTCGCCGCCCGGATGCCCGAGGCGGCCGGGCGCCTGCGCGTCGTGGCGGCGGACGCCCTGAGCATCGACGGTCCGGCCGCGCTGGGGCTTGGCGAGGGCGAGGTCCCGCCCACCAGGCTCGTCGCCAACCTGCCCTACAACGTCGCCGTCCCCGTCCTGCTCACGCTCCTGGGCGCTCTTCCGTCCCTGGAGAGCGTCACCGTCATGGTCCAGGCCGAGGTCGCCGACCGCCTCGCCGCACCGCCCGGATCGAGGACCTACGGCGTACCCAGCGTCAAGGCCGCCTGGTACGCCCAGGCGCGTCGGACCCTGACCATCGGACGCACCGTCTTCTGGCCCGTGCCGCACGTGGACTCGGCTCTTGTCGAGCTCACCCGCCGCGAGCCCCCGGCCACCAGCGCCGGGCGCGAGGCCGTCTTCGCCGTCGTGGACGCCGCCTTCGCCCAGCGGCGCAAGACGCTGCGCAAGGCCCTGTCCACGCTCGCCGGCGGCCCGCAGGCCGCGGAGGAGGCCCTGCGGGCTGCGGGCATCGACCCCGCGCGCCGCGGAGAGACCCTCGACGTCACTGACTTCGCCGCGCTCGCCGAGCAGCTGGTCCGCAGCGGGGCCCTGACAGCAGGAGCTGAGACCGCCCGGCCGCAGGCCACCGGGACCGGCCGCACGGGCAGTGGAGCCCCGTCCGGCCAGGAGACGCTGTGAGCCACCTGCGGGCAGTGCCCAGCGCGGACGAGCAGCCGCGCCCGCGCTCAGGCTCCGCCACCAGCGTGCGGGTCGAGGCGCCCGGGCGCGTGCCCCTGTTCGTCTCCCGCGTCCCCTCGGGAGACGGCGGCGAGCCGACCTCCTCCACGGTCTACCAGGCGGTGCGGATCATCAACGCCGTCACCGCACGCCGTCAGGCGGCCGACGCCCACGGCGCCGTCACCCTCACTCCCGAGGACGCGGACCAGGAGCCGCTGGGCGACAACGCCCCCGCCGTCCGGGCCGCACGCGCCCTCGCCGACGCCGTGGGCGTCACCGAGGGCGTCGACCTCCTCCTGCGTCGACGTGTGCCCCGAGGCTGCGGTCTCGGCGGCGGCTCCGCGCAGGCGGCCGCGACCCTCGTCGCCTGCAACCAGCTGTGGGGGACCGGGCTCAGCCAGGCAGAGCTGCTCGGCATCGCGGCGGGCCTGGGTACCGATGTCGGCTTCCCCCTCATCGGGGCCTGCGCCGTCGGGCACGGCCAGAGGCGCTGCCTGAACCCCCTCATGACCTGCGGCTCCTACCAGTGGGTGCTCGCGCTGCCCCGCGAGCCGCTGGAGCCCGCCGAGGTCTACGCCCGCCACGACGCCCTCACCAGGGCCGACGGGGCAGCCCGGCCGCCTGCGGCGGAGCCGGTGCGGGAGGCGCCGGACGCGCTCACCGCCGCCCTGCGCGCCGGGGACGCCACCGCCCTCGCCCCCCTGCTGCACAACGACCTCCAGGAGACCGTCCTGTCACTCAGACCCGCGCTCGCCGACGTCATCGCCCTCGCCCAGCAGGCTGGGGCGCTGTGCGCCCTCGTCGCCGGAACCGGCCCCGCCGTCGCCGCGCTCGTGACCGAGCCCGGGACCGCGGCCCGCGTGACCCGGACCCTGAGAGCCAGTGGGCTCATCGCCTCGGCGGTCCGTGTGGACGCCCCCGTCGCCGGGGCGAGGGTGGTGGGCTGATGGCGCACCTCATCGGCCTGGAGTCCCTGAGCATCGTCGTCGGCTCGCGCCGCCTGCTCGACGACGTCACCCTCGGCATCGAGGACGGCACCCGCGTCGGCGTCCTGGGTCCCAACGGCGCAGGCAAGTCCACGCTGCTGGCAGCCCTCGCCGGCACCCGCGAGGTCGACGGCGGTCGCGTCACCCGGGCCGGTGGCACCCGCGTCGCCATGCTCACCCAGGCCGACGACCTCACCGCCGGAACCACCGTCGCCCAGGCGGTCCACGGTGACGCGCCCGAGCACGAGTGGGCCTCCGACCCCGCGGTGCGCGACGTCCACGCCGGGCTGCTGTCAGACCTCGACCTCGCCGCCGACGTCGCCACCCTCTCCGGCGGGCAGCGCAGGCGGGTGGCCCTGGCTGCCGTCCTCACCGCCGACGCCGAGGTCGTCGTCCTCGACGAGCCCACCAACCACCTTGACGTCGAGGGCGTCGACTGGCTCGCCCGCCACCTCAACGCACGGTTCTCCGCCCGGCGCGCCGCCGCAGGCGCCCTCGTCACCGTCACCCACGACCGCTGGTTCCTCGACGCCATCTGCACGCACGTGTGGGAGGTCGTGCCCGGTGCCGACCCGGGCGGCGGCCGCCCGCAGGTGCCCGGCAGGGTCGAGACGTACGACGGCGGGTACGCCGCCTACGTCCTGGCTCGGGCCGAGCGGGCCCGCCAGGCCACCCTGGCCGCGGAGAAGCGGCAGAACCTGCTGCGCAAGGAGCTCGCCTGGCTGCGTCGGGGCGCCCCGGCCCGCACCTCCAAACCCCGTTTCCGCATCGACGCCGCCGAGGCGCTCATCGCCGACGTCCCCCCGCCACGTGACACGGTCGAGCTCATGTCGATGGCCACCGCCCGCCTGGGCAAGAAGGTCCTCGACCTGGAGGAGGTCACCGTCCGCTACCCCCTGCCCGCCGGGCGTGAGGGCGGTGGCGGAGGGCAGCGCGAGGTCCTGCGCAAGGTCACGTGGCGCCTGGCGCCCGGCGAGCGGGTGGGCGTCGTCGGGGTCAACGGCGCGGGCAAGACGACCCTGCTGCGCCTGCTCGAAGGCGTCCAGGAGCCCACCGAGGGACGGGTGGTGCGCGGCACGACCGTCCAGGTCGCGACCCTCTCACAGTCCACCCACGAGCTGGACGCCCTGGCGCAGATGCGTGTCGTCGAGGCCGTGTCCATGGTGGGTGAGCGCGTGAGCGTCGGTGGCAAGGAGCTCACCGCCGCCCAGCTCGTCGAGCGCCTGGGCTTCACCCGCCAGCGGGCCTGGACCCGCGTCGGCGAGGTCTCCGGCGGCGAGCGACGCCGCCTTCAGCTCCTGCGCCTGCTCATGACCGAGCCGAACGTCCTGCTGCTGGACGAGCCGACGAACGACCTCGACACCGACACGCTGGCGGCGGTCGAGGACATCCTCGACTCTTTCCCCGGCACCCTCGTCGTCGTCTCCCACGACCGCTACCTGCTGGAGCGTGTCACCGACCACCAGGTCGCCCTGCTCGGCGACGGCGGCCTGCATGACCTGCCCGGCGGCGTGGAGCAGTACCTGGAGATGCGCCGCGAGGCTCTGGCCCAGCGTGTGGACGCACCCGCGGTGCCGCGGACCGCCGCACCCGCCCGCGACGGCGGTGAGACGGCGCTCGGGGGCGCCGAGCGCCGCGAGGCCAAGAAGAACCTGGCGCGTATCGAGCGACGTCTGGACAAGGCGGCCCAGGCCGTCGAGCGTCTTCACGCCCGCATGGAGGTGGTCTCCGCGGATCGTGCGCGTGTGGGTGAGCTCGCCGAGCTCGGTCGTGAGCTCGCCACCGCCGAGGCCGAGCACGAGGCTCTTGAGCTTGAGTGGCTGGAGGCCGCCGAGGTCCTCGAGCAGTAGCCCCGCCAGCGTGCCCGCGGCGGGCGAGCGTGCGGCAGGCACGCCCCGCCGTCGGGCACGCAACGTCCCCACTGCCCGACGGGCGGCCGTCAGCGGCGGACCGCTCAGCCCCTGTCCCGGTCCCCGCGCAGTGCCGGCCGGGGCTGCATGGCCCGCAGGCCGTTCCAGGCGAGGTTGACCATGTGGGCGGCCACCTCCTCCTTGCTCA
>ERZ772917.1406-NODE-1406-length-13868-cov-18.767248_pt1 | contig 13868 bp, 10 predicted proteins | sample MGYA00511187_ERZ772917 | MGnify/ENA primary metagenome ERZ772917 (study PRJEB29015, sample SAMEA2737925) | human oral metagenome | biome: human oral; feature: human-associated habitat; material: dental | place: China | collected 2012 ... | reverse complement strand
TAGGCGTTCGCCAGGTACGCGTAGGCGTCGTTGGTGGTGACGAGTTTGCGCCGCTCTTCGGGGATGGACGCGATGGTCGAGGCGACGGTGGCGTCGAGCTCGTCGAGGCGCGTCAGGTAGGCGGCTGCGTTGGCCCGGTAGGTGGCCTCGCCGTCGGGGTCGACGGAGATCAGCGAGTCGCGGATGACGCGCACGTACGCCTGGGCGTTGTGGACGTCGTGCCACAGGTGAGGATCGATGTCGCCGTGGACGTGCTTGCCGAGGACGGCCTGCGGCAGCATGTACACGTTCGCGCCGGGCTCGCCGATGAATCGGAACGAGGCCTCCCCGGGGATCGTCGTGAGCGCGCGGGTGGGCACTTCGATGACGACCTGGTCGAGGTCGGTGCACTCCATGGTCGAGGCGACGGCCGCTCCCGTGGTTCCTGCGCCCACGCAGGGGGCCGATGCCTCGTCCCCGCCAAGCGCGCCGGCGTCGGAGGCGAGTTCGACGCGCTTGGTGGTGAGGTTGACGGTGATGTCGGCATGGCCGGCGGACAGGACGCGGCGGCCCTCACTGGAGGCGACCTCCTCGGGCGGGGTGCCGATGGCGAAGACGGCGGTGCCTTCCCCGACGCCCACCGGAGTGGCACCGGGCGTGGTGCGCAGGTTGGCGCGGAAGTGGACGCGGTACACGCCGGGGGCGGTGAACGCCCAGCTCATGTGCTGGTGGGCGTCGGCGGGCAGCTGCGCGGTGTCGGTGTCGTATCCGGTGGCGGCGTTGAAGCCGTCCGAGGTCGCGAAGGCGATCTCCGGCTGCCCGAACGACGTGGTGAGGTAGGCGGCGGCCTGCCCGGGCCCGTCGACGCCGGTGGTCGTCAGGTCGATCTGCGAGGCGCGGGTGGCCCCCATGTCGGCGCCGTCTCCCCACACGCGCATGCCGAGCCACGGGGTGTCGAGCGCGCGGTCTTCGACGAGGGGGAGGATGGTCGCGCCGTTCTTGGCGGCCTCCTCGGCGACGGAGACGGAGCGCGAGCCGGAGGGCAGGTTGGAGTCGAGGGCGCGGATGAGGGCGTGCTCCTCGAGCATGAGGTAGTTGGAGAAGGCGACGTCCGCGTAGGCAACATCGCGGATGGTGCGCAGGGAGGGTTCCCACGAGTGCGGGTCTGCCCCGTCGGGCACCATCTGCGTGACGTGGACGCGGTCTCCGGCGACATTGCGCACGAGGTCGGCGAGGATGCCGGTCGTGGCCACGACGCGCAGTTCGCCATCGCTCGCGGGGTCGGGCGCAGGCGCGCAGCCGGCCAGGGTAGCCGTGAGCGCTAACGTCGAGGCTGCGAGCGCACACCCACTCCCCCGCCACCCACGGAAGGGGAGGCGGGGGATGAGAGAGAGTCGGCCTCGTAAATGAGGGGTCACAGCGTTCCACGCAGGTTGCGGCGGCGTCCGATCGCGCCCACCCACACGCAGGCCGCCCCCGTGAGCGCCCACGTGAGGGAAACGACGGTCAGCGGGATGGTGTCGGCACCGGTGGTGGCCAGGGAGAGGTCACACTCCTTGCCGGACGCGGTGCGGCCGACGACCTGGGAGACCATGGGTCGCCCATTGGGGCCGGTCGCGCCCGTGGCCGTGAGGTCGCCGCCGGATCCAAAGCCGCTGCCCGCGAGCGCCTCGCCCTTGGGGGTGACGCGCATGGTAATGGTCAGCGTGTAGGTGCCGGGCGCGGTGAACACCCAGTTCTGGTGGGCGTGCGTGTTGGCGCCCAGCGTGTAGCCGGTGCCGGGGCCGTCGAAGACGTGTTCGCCGACGCCGGAGCCGAGCGCGCCCGCGTTGAAGACGGCGACGCGTCCGGGGCCTTCGACGGCGTCGAGGGTGAACTGGACGGGGCCGGTGGTGCCGGTGACGATCTCTTCGCGCTGGGAGTTCAGGCCCAGCCACGGCACGCCCGCGATCTGGGTGGAGGGGATCAGCCAGACGCTGGAGCCGGGGGTGGCGACGAATCCGAGGTCGGCGGGCGCGGTGATGCGCGCGGCGTCACCGAGGGCGAAGGTCAGGGACGAGGGGTCGACCCACTGGGCGGGTTGCGTGCGGTCGTCTTTGATGCGGGCGACGAGGGTGCCGTTTTCGATGGCGGGTCCCAGGTCGAAGTGGCCGTCGGTCGCGTTGCCGGTGGCACCGTCGCCGACGCTCACGGTCAGCGTGGTCCGCGCGGTGTTCGCGGGGGCGTTGTTCGAGGCCAGGGTGGCGGCCTCGGCCTCGGTGGCCTCGCGGGTGATGCGGGTGGCGACGCAGCGCTCACCGCCGGTCGTGCCGGAGGTGGTGCGCGCGCCCGAAGAGGGGGCGGGGTTCGCGCCGGTCGTCGTGCCGGTGGTGCCGGTCGTTCCCGAGGTCGTGTCGGGGGCCGGGGCGCTGGGCGTTCCCGTGGCACCGCCCTCGCCCTGGTCCTGGGCGGCCTGGTTGTTCGTGGAGTTCAGGGAGCCGGGGCCCACGCCGGGGGCGGGGGCGGGCTGGGCCTGGTCGGTCGAGGGGGCCGATCCGGACTCGGCGAGGCACGAGGCCTCGTCGGCGACGTCGATCGTGTACGTGCGGGTGGGAGCGACGGCGTTGGCGGCGCCGGTGTTCCCGGGGGTCCACGCGCTGGCCTGGACGGTCAGCGTGTAGCGGCCGGCGCGCGTGAACAGCCAGTTGACGTGCTTGTGGGCGGCGTAGGGCTGGTCGATGTCGTCCCCCTCGGGCGCCAGGTCGAAGCTGCCATCATTGGTGACCGCCTTGGTGCCCTCGGTGAAGCTGGAGGTGAAGGCGTAGATGCGGCCATCCGCGGGGCCCGTGTAGGAGATGTGGAAGCGCGCGGCGTCGTATCCGCCGGCGGTGACGCCCAGGGTGTCCCAGCCGGGCCACAGCACGGTGGCCTGGTTGTCGCCGGACTGGCCGAGCAGGTAGGCGGCAGCGGGAGCGCCGGTCGCCTGGCTGACGGAGGCGGGGATCTGGGTGAGCGTGGACTTGTTGACGGCGAGGAGCGTCTGCTCGGGCTCACGCATAACGCCGGAACCCGTGGCGTCCTCCTTGATGCGCAGGGTGAGCGCGCCGGATGCGTTCGAGGTGAGGTCGAAGATGTCGGCGTGGCCACGGTCCAGGGTGGCCGTGGTGCCGGCGGGGGCGGTGCGCATGACGGCGCAGGCGGAAGCGTCGGCCTCGACAGTGGTGGCCTCCTCTGTTGCTACTGCGTCTGTGGTGTCGACGGTGGCCTCGTCGGAGGCGTGTGCCGCTCCGGGCACGAGGAAGGAGGTGGCCGCGAGGGCCATGGCGGCGAAAGCCCGGGCAGCTGCGAGGCCCGGGTTCCGGTACTTCGTGGGGTTCATGAGGGGGTCCTCTAGGTGCTTTGCACGTGACTATGAATGAGAATCGTTATCATTCTAGCCTGTGTCCCACGCCGCGCAAAGTTCTAGGACCCGAAACCCCTGGCAGTGCGTCGCCTGAGTGCCGTCAGCTTGTAGCTTCGATTGCGACACGAACCGCTGGCACCCCGAAACCTGATGGGGTACCCCTCCCCCAAATTTCGCATGCAATTCCCCCACCCCTCTTTCAAACTTTGAATCCACATCGTTGAAATGCCGCGGTTTTCTCGACATCGTCAATTGGTCTGACGACCGAATTGCATGCGAAATTGGTGGTGAGCTTCGATGCGCCGAACCCAACGCTTCGACGCATAGCCCGGACCGTACTCTCACACCTACGAATCGCGAACTCGAACGAAACGACATCAAAATTTCTGAAACTTTGCGATCTGTTGACAAGCACATCCAAAACGATAGATGAATTGTGATGGCCTGCGCACGTTTGCGCAGATGGTATGCACGCAGCCACTTTGCTTTGCAATTACTTGGTTTTTGGTGCGATCTAAATTACTGGCCGAACGGTTGATTGCATGTTTTGGCAGGGATAAACTGTAACCATCAAGCGCCTGACGAAGCTGCCAAGCTGGTCCGGCGCTTTTCTTGTTTGAAACGCAGGGTCGCGCCGACGCCACCCGCGTTGGCACACTCCACGTACGAGATCCGCCGGGTGATCCCCGGCCTCGTCAAACAGGGAATCGACACAACATACGATCCCACGAGGAGTTCACTCATGTTCTCGACCATCGACGTCATGGTTGCCCAGGCTCACATCGATCAGCTCAACGAGCTCGCCGACGCCAAGCACCTGGTGAAGGCCGACCGCCACTGAGCGAATTCCGGCTCCGCCGGAGTTCCACGCAAGTCCGCAGACCCGCAGGGGCTGCGGACTTTTTGCATACCGTCGCGACCGCGCTTGAGACAGCAATCCGAAACATATCTAATTCAAGAAGGAGGATGTTCGTATGCTTATTTCGAGGGGCGCCTTGCGCTCGACTTGATACCGTCAACATGCTCATTCAGGCTTGTGGATACCTTGCGCCACATCGGATCAAGTACGAAATCTATGCCACGTCTACGCGCATACTTTGCGGCAGGTACGAAGTCAGAGTCACCGGAGATGAGGATGATCTGCGTAACGAGATCACGTTCGGCCAACGAAGCAATATCCAGACCAATACGCATATCAACTCCCTTCTGCATGATGTTGAGTCGAATGTCGCGGTCGGTCAAGCTCTCAACGGTCCTTCTACCCGCACACAGATCCTTCAGCACTCCGGGCCGCAGCGTGTATTCACCGCCGCTTGATAGCTCTTCGCCTCTTCGCAAGGCAACCTTGCGCTTCTTCATCAATGCTTCGAAGAATGCGGTCATCCATCGATGCTGATCACTCTGGGCAAGGTTCACCTGGCGTTTCGCGATGGGATTGAAAACCACTTTCGTTGATGGTGGGCAGTCGTAGTAGAAGATCCGGTAGAGGCTTGCCTCTTCAGCACTCCCCTTGTTGAGGTGGCGTATGCAGTAAGAAAACAGCTCATCTGCACGCTCCTCGGGGGTCTTGTCACCAAACAGTTTCTTTGCCTGAATGCGGTAGAACCCACCATCGACAAGGATCGCTGTACGTTCGGAAAAACTAGCCACGTTGCCGCTCCTCAATAGACAAAAAGCCAGTCATCGGCTTCTCCATATCAGCGGAGGGTCAACGGCTGGCTTTGCTATTGAAATCTTAGCACTTCGCACGGCATATGTCACCATGTTGCCTGCGGTGTGAAGGGATAACACAGTTGACATCACCATTCGGAACTCTGACCCCTATCGACGGTTACGGGCTTTGATTCAATACCTCGTATCCCTGGACGGAGGCGGAGTCAAGAAGAGCTATCGTCTCACCACTGTTGGGGGCCTGAGTACCCGGAGGAAACGGCAACCCTACACGCGCGGCGTGGTCGCGGTGCCCGTGGGCGGTGGCGGGGCCTGGCCGGGCTTCGAGCCGACGCGCCGAGCGAAGCTCGCAGCGCGGACGGGAGCGGGCGGGCCACCGCCCACGGGCACACAAAGCAGCCCGGCCCGGAGGTTAGGCAACCAGCGCCCTAAACACCAGCGGTGCCACAAACAATGTTTCACGTGAAACATCTGCCCAACCACCGGCCCCGTTACCCCGTATGGCCAGGAAAGTGGCACACTTGACCTATACGGTTCTACGCAACTTCATGCAAAGGATGGCATGCCTTGACTCAGCCTTCGACCAACGGCGGCACCCCGGCCTCGTCCGGGCGAACGCCCGCGCAGGGAAACCGCCTCGACCCCTGGTACGACGTCTACGCGGACCGCGCACACAACCTGCGCGCGTCCGAGATCCGAGCTCTGTTCTCGGTCGTGTCGCGCCCCGAGGTCGTCTCCCTCGCTGGCGGCATGCCGAACCTCAAGGACCTGCCCCTCGATAAGCTCGCGGCGTCCGCGGAGAAGCTCGTCCGCAATCATGGCGCGCAGGCTATGCAGTACGGCAGCGGCCAGGGCTGGGAGGTGCTGCGCGAGCGCATCACCGAGGTGATGAGCTACGACGGCATCGTCGGCGCCGACCCGGACGACGTCGTGGTGACGACGGGCAGCCAGCAGGCCCTCGACCTCGTCACCGAGCTCTTCGTGAACCCGGGCGACGTCATCCTCGCCGAGGCCCCCTCGTACGTGGGAGCACTGGGCGTGTTCCGCGCGCGCCAGGCGGACATCGTGCATGTGCCGATGGACGAGCACGGCATCATTCCCGAGGCCCTGGAGGAGACGATCCGCGACGTGCGCTCCTCGGGCCGCACGATCAAGTTCATCTACATCATCCCGAACTACCACAACCCCGCCGGCGTGACTCTGTCCGCCGAGCGTCGGCCGATCATCGCCGAGATCTGCCTGCGCGAGCACGTCCTGATCGTCGAGGACAACCCCTACGGCCTGCTCGGCTTCCACAACGATCCCCTGCCGGCCATCGCCTCGTACAGCCCCGAGGGCGTCGTCTACCTGGGTTCCTTCTCGAAGATGTTCGCCCCCGGCTTCCGCATCGGCTGGGCGTACGCCCCGCACGCGATCCGCGCGAAGCTGGTTCTGGCCCTCGAGTCGGCGATCCTGTGCCCGTCGATGGTGGGCCAGATGGCGATCGCCGACTACCTGAGCAACTACGACTGGTACGGCCAAGTCAAGTCATTCCGCTCGATGTACGCAGAGCGTTGCCGCGCGATGCTCACCTCGCTCGAGGAGTACATGCCCTCGTGCACGTGGACCGTGCCGGATGGCGGCTTCTACACGTGGGTGACGCTGCCCGAGGGCCTCGACGCCAAGGCCATGCTGCCGCGCGCCGTGCGCGCCCAGGTCGCGTACGTGTCGGGTACGGCGTTCTACTACGACGGCTCGGGCTCGAACCACCTGCGCCTGTCCTTCTGCTACCCCACTCCCGAGGACATCCGCGAGGGCGTGCGCCGCCTCTCGACGGTCGTCAACGCGGAGAAGGAAATCGTCGACATGTTCGGTACGGCTTCGGGCAACGAGGCCGGGGCCGAGTCCGGCCGATAACCGTTAAGTGAGGAGACACCCCCATGGCTACCAAAGTTCTGATCATCGCTGGCGGTCTGACGCACGAGCGTGACGTCTCGGTTCGTTCGGGCCGTCGCGTCGCGAATATCTTGACGCAGTTCGGCTACTCGGTGCGTATTTCCGACGTTGACGCGTCTCTCGCGAAGGCCATTGAGTCCTTCTCGCCCGATGTCGTGTGGCCGCTGGTGCACGGCTCAATCGGCGAGGACGGCTCCCTGCAGTCGTTCCTGGAGTCGGTCGGAATCCCTTTCGTGGGCTCGTCGTCGGTGCAGGCGATGCTTGCCTCAAACAAGCCCACTGCGAAGGCTCTGCTGGGCTCTGCTGGCCTCGCAACGCCCGGCTGGGTGACGCTTCCGCAGGCGATTTTCCGCCAGCTGGGAGCCTCTCACGTACTGTCTGCTCTTGAGGGTTCAGTGTCCTTCCCCGTCGTCATTAAGCCGACGGACGGTGGCTCCGCACTCGGTATTTCGACCGCCCAGGACGCCAAGGCACTGCGCCGCGCGATGGTGGATGCCTTCGCTTACGGACAGCGCCTGATGGTCGAGCAGCGCATCAACGGCCGCGACGTCGCCGTTTCCGTCGTCGATCTATGGGATGGCCCCGTGGCCCTTCCGCCGGTCGAGGTGTCTACGGATCGCGGCCGCTACGACTACGACGCTCGCTACACCACCGACGAGACCGAGTACTTCGTGCCCGCACGCCTCTCCGACGAGCTGCTCGCTGACCTGCAGGCCGCGGCGGTCGAGGCCCATACGACGCTGGGTCTGCGCGACCTGTCCCGCATGGACTTCGTCGTCGACGACGAGGGTACCTGCTGGTTTATCGACGCGAACGTCGCACCCGGCATGACGGATACGTCGCTCCTCCCCCAGGCGGCAGACGCCGTTGAGGACTCTTCCTTCGCGCAGCTGTGCGCCGACATCGTCGACTTCGTGGCCAGTGGCCGCGACGTCCACAGCGTCGACTACGTGATCGACGACGAAGGAGTCGGCTTTATGACCTCCGAGGACGCCGAGGTGACCGAGGAGTAATTGCTCGTCTCAGGCACTGTGGGCCCGGGAGGAACATGCTCCCGGGCCCACATGTTTCACGTGAAACAATCGCCAGTCCGTCACTAAATACAACGAGATGGACAGCCGATACCATCGACCGATCGAGGCGCCCACGGTCGATGGATTCGCGCAATATAAAGTGAGGACATCCTGGCTGCCCGATGGGGCTGCCTAATGTCCTCACTGTAGGGCACTGCGGCTGTCCGGTCCAAAGCACATAGGGTGGACCGCCTTCTGACCCCTACGGGTTCCAGTGTAGCACGGGTTGTAGTCGGTCGAAAACAGTAGTAGCACCATGCCAATCACGAAGATACAACGAGACTCATGTCCGTCAACGTTTCACGTGAAACATTGACCGTCGTTCATGCGCGTCTTTACTGACGACGGTCTGGCGCGGTTACTCGTGCGCGCGATGCTACAGAGACACCGTATCGAGGTGAAATTTCGTGCCCTGTACGCCTCTGTGTCGTATTTGAAAATCTAAGGGGCGCATCGTTTCACCGACACAGAGCCTCTTAGAAAAGAACTCCGAGCTCTTTCAAACGCGTTTCGGCGTCCTCGACGCCCTTCCAGACGACACCCTTCACGCCCAGGAGCTCGGCCGCGCGAACGTTCTCGCGGCGGTCGTCGATAAAAACGACCTCCTCGTGCGGCACATCGAGACGCACGAGGACGTCTCGGTAGATACCGCGAGACGGCTTACAGATGCCGTAGTCGCACGAGAAGGCGAAGAAATCGAAGAGGCTTTCCCATTCAGAACGGCGAATTGCCTTCGCGATGGGATACGGTGCGTTGGACAAGATACCGACGCGCACTGCCTGACGCCGGAGCCGACGCACGAGATCAAGTGTCTCCTCATTCGCCGTTGCCATGCGTGACGCATCAAGTGCGACGAGTTCTTTCAACAAAGCAACGGAAGGTTCAGGCTGCCCACAATCCCCGGCAATGCGGTCCCAAAATTCGCGATCGGACATTCCAGCGTCATACTCGCCACGGTGTGTCCACATCGCCTGATCGACGAGCGTCGTGAGACATCGAGAGCCGTCTCCGAATAACTCGGCGATGGCGTGCGGGTCCGGGTGGGCATCGACGAGGACGCCACCGACATCGAAAAGCACTGTGCGTGAACTGCCTTGGGCGTTCATGCCTTTCGCTCCTTCTGGTACTGCGAGGGCCCGACGGCGGACCCTTTAAAGGTAGTTTAAGCGTGAATTCATCCGGAGATTAGCTCAGAAAATGTCGCATAGGGAACATACTGCGCATGATCTGCGAAAAGAACTATGAAGTTAGATCAGTGGAGAATAAGGGCTGCGATTCGCTGGAGATCGTCGGATCCTGCGAACTCGATGACGATACGACCCTTCTTTCGCCCCTCCGTGATGGTCACACGCGTATCGTACGCGTCGGAAAGCGCCGATACGACGCTCTCTCCCAGCGGCGACAAAGAACGCTGCTGGCGTGCGCGCGGGCGTGGCGTGGCCTTCGCCTTGCCGAGACGGACGATCTCCTCAGTGGTGCGCACTGAGAGACCCTCGGCGACGATACGCTCAGCCAGCCGTTCCATTTCCTCCGCAGTCGACAAGGACAGCAGGGCGCGAGCATGGCCCGCCGTGATAACCTGTGCAGCCACCCTCTTCTGAACGGACGGGGGAAGCTTGAGCAGGCGCAGGGTATTAGCAATCTGCGGGCGGGAGCGGACGATTCGCTTTGCGAGCTCTTCCTGAGTCGCACCGAAATCGGCCATGAGCTGCTGATATGCGCTCGCTTCTTCCAACGGGTTGAGCTGGGCCCGGTGGAGGTTCTCCAAGAGAGCGTCACGGAGCAGATCCCCGTCATCGGTCTCTCGGATAATTGCCGGAATCGTGGTTTCGCCCGCGAGCTCGGAGGCCCGCAGGCGGCGCTCACCCATAATCAACTCGTAGCGCGCCTCGGGCTTCTCGGCGAGGAACTCCTGGAGTTTCTCGGACCGACCCTTCGTAGGAATACTACGAACGACGACGGGCTGGAGAACGCCGACTTCCTTGATGGAGGCCGACAGTTCCTTCAGATCATCCTCGTCGAAGACCTCGCGAGGCTGCTTCGTATTGGGAACGATCTGATCGATCGCAATTTCAGCAAAGGATGCACCCGGGACCGGAAGAAGCTCGTGATCGACGGATGTTTCACGTGAAACAATGTCGTGACCACGAACGTCATCAGCGTCTACTGCTCCAGCACCAGCGGGTACGCGCGGGTTGGCCTTCCGGGAATCTGAGCCTTTGATTCCACCACCGAGGGCGCTACGAGATCCGGTTGCGCGTCGTCCCCCAGCCGCTTCGACGGACGGCATCGACGGGCGCTTCTTCTTCGACGAGGCAGTGGGGCGCTTAGGCTGCAAAAGGTCCTTTGCAGAACCCCCACGCTTGCCGGCGGAGCTACCTTCGGGGAAGAACACGTCCAGGGGACGGGAGGGCGCGGAGGGAGCGTTTTGCGGCGTCTGCTCACTAGCCTGAGGAATGAGAGCGCCAAGACCACGACCGAGACCGGTGTGCTTGCGAGCGCCCTTACGGCCCTCAGACTTCGGTGCTGCATCCGCCATTGCATTACTCCTTCAATTGCGTCGGTTCATTGTTTCACGTGAAACAATGGCGTGCGCTCAGCTGGTAAGCGTCTTTGATCACTTTGTTGCACCAATGCTCACGCATGGTGACTAATACGTTCCCATCAGTGGAAACATAGGGAAAACTCCGAATGTTTCACGTGAAACAATCACTCCTCGGTGGCTGCGACACGCTGACACAGCTCAAGTGCGGCCTTCCGATACGCGATTGCACCAACGTTACGGGGATCGTAGGTGACGACGGTCTGACCATAGCTGGGAGCCTCAGAAATGCGCACGGAACGCGGAATAACGGTCTCAAACGTATGGTCCGGGAAGTGCGAGCGCACCTCGCCCTCGACCTCCTCGGAGAGCCTCGTTCGCTTGTCTGCCATGGTGAGCAGCATGCCTGAGACACGCAGGCCAGGGTTGAGATCCACGCCAATACGTTCGACGGTATTCCACAACTGACTGAGGCCCTCCAAAGCGTAGTATTCGGCCTGAATCGGGATCATAACCTCGTCGGCGGCAACCATGACGTTGAGCGTGACGAGCCCAAGGGAGGGCGGGCAGTCGATGAGAACGATGTCAATCTCGGCATGCTCCGAAACATACTCACGCAGAGCATCGCGCAGGCGGTACTCCCGCCGTTCGACATCGACGAGCTCGATCTCGGCACCGGACAGGTCGATCGTGGCCGGACAGACCATAATGCCGTCGATATCAAGGCACGGCTGCACGACGTCGGCAACGCTAGCGCCGCCGATAATGACGTCATAGGTCGACGGAGTACCGGCGGGGTGCGGGACGCCGAGCGCGCTCGACGCATTACCCTGAGCGTCCGCATCGACAACCAGGACAGACAAGCCACCCGTCGCGAGGCCGGCCGCGAGATTGACAGCAGACGTCGTCTTACCGACGCCCCCCTTCTGGTTCGCGACGGCGATAATGCGCGTGTGCTCGGGACGCGGGAACGTTGCACGCTCGAGCATAGCCAGATCGACCATGTTGCGCTCGATCTGATTCGACAAAGGGGTGTTGTTGGTACTCACGTGACACCTTCCTAGATACTGCCCCTAGTTTACGGGCAGTCGCACACACTTCCAGCACGAAAGGCCCGGGATGCATCCAGGCGCACACAATCTCCTCGTGCCGCCACGAGACGCCGAAAAATTCGTTCTGTAGGATCGATTCTCCCAGCGAAGAAGAGAGAGGCGACAAACCGTCAATCGAGAGAATCGATCTGACGCAACGCCACGTCTCTGTGGCCTACACCACTATATGAAAGGAGCGCAGCAGCAACCGCTACGACGCTCCTCTCCCCCCACATAGGGACGCGTTACTTGATGCGCGTGCAGACGACCACGTACGTGGACTCGTCCTCCATGATGGAGGGCACCTCATGGATCTCAGCGCGCAGGTGATGACGACGCAACTCCGCCTCGGCCTCGTCGACCTCGATGGGCGCGCGACGACCCTTGAGGGCCACGAGCGAGCCGCCGGGGGCAATGAGCTTCGACGTCATGCGCACGAGCTTGCTCATGTTGGCCACGGCGCGGGCGGTGACCACGTCCGCCTTGCCCTTGCCGCGCAGCTCCTCGGCGCGCGCCTGGTGGATGGTGACGTTGTCGAGGCCCAGGTCCTCCACGACGTCCATGAGCCACTCGACGCGGCGCGCCATGGGCTCGGCGAGGTGCACGTCAAGTTCGGGCCGGCAGGCGGCGATCACGATGCCGGGCAGGCCGGAACCGGAGCCCACATCGAGGACCTGACGGCCATCCTTGCGGGGCATGAAGTCCAGGACGGCGGCGGAGTTGACGATGTGGCGCGACCAGATGCGCTCCATGTCGCGCGGGCCCAGGAGGCCGCGAATCTCGCCTTCCTCCTCGAGCATGCGCGCGTATTCGGCAACCTCGGCGAAAGCCGGCCCGAAAAAGTCGCGGACGGCCTGCGTGGGCTCTTCTGGGACGAAGGGGTCGCCGACCTGGCGACCCCTTCCCGTCCCGTTCGGGTTCTCACTCACCATCAGATTCCTCGGGGAGGATGACCACGCGGCGGTGGGGCTCGGCACCCTCGGACTCGGAGATCAGGCCCTCCTCGGCGACCACGTCGTGGCACACCTTGCGCTCAAACGGGTTCATGGCGTCAAGCTTGACGGCCTCGCCGGTGGCGCGCACGCGGGCGATGGCGTCGCGCGTGATGTCCTGCAGCTCTTCCTTGCGCTCGACGCGGAAGCCGGCGATGTCGAGCATGAGGCGCGAGCGCTCACCGGTCTCGGTCTGGACGGCCAGACGGGTCAGCTCCTGGAGGGCGTCCAGGACCTCGCCGTCGTCGCCCACGAGGCGGTCGAGGGCGTCGGGGTCGTCGGCGACGATGTCGACCGAGGCGCGACCGTTTTCGACGTCGATCTCGATGTCGCCGTCGAGGTCGGCGATGTCAAGCAGCTCTTCCAGGTAGTCGGCGGCGATCTCGCCTTCTTCTTCGAGGCGGGTCAGCTTGTCTGCGTTGTCGTCACTCATGACGTGTCCTCCGTAGTGGGGAATGGGGTCTTGCTGGTGTCCAGGTTACCGGCTGGGGGCCTGGAACCGTGAATCTATAGCGGTCGGCGCTTGTTGCCGGAACGGCGGCGGGCCTTGCGGCGCTCGATGCGGCGCCGCTGGATCTCCTCGGCGTTCAGCGAGCCATGGCCGGAGGTCGACTCGCTGGCTTCGGACGCACCCTTCGACGAGGCCTTGGTGGCCTCGCGCTCGAGGGCGCGGCGGTCGCGGACCTGCTTCTGGAGTTCGGCGCGCTGAGCGGAGGCTTCCTGCTTGGCGATGCGCTTTTCGACGGCCAGGGCGAGGCCGTGCATCCACTGCTCGTCGGGAAGGGTCGTCCACTTCTGGGTGGCCAGGTTGCGGTAGACGGTGACGATCTCGCCGGTGGTCATGGAGGCGGGGAAGTCGGAGGCGACGTGCTGCTTCTTGGCCTTGGAGCGAACCTCGGCGAGAGTGCGCTCGTTGAGTTCGTCGACGCGCGGGTCGCTGGCGCTGTTGCCGAGGGCGGCACGCTCACGGTCGTAGTTCTGGAAGTAGGGCTTGGCCCATTCCTGGTATGCGGACTCGCGGGATGCGAGCAGGTCGGCGTAGGCGGGGGATCCGGGGGTGGGCATGACCTTGATGGTCCAGAAGGACTGGGCGAGGGCCCAGAAGGAGGCGGTCACGGTGTAGATGACGACGCCCATCTGGAAGAACGCGCCGGAGAAGATGAACATCAGCGGCATCACGTACATCATGGAGCGCTGCGACTG
>ERZ772917.1401-NODE-1401-length-13899-cov-34.883560_pt1 | contig 13899 bp, 13 predicted proteins | sample MGYA00511187_ERZ772917 | MGnify/ENA primary metagenome ERZ772917 (study PRJEB29015, sample SAMEA2737925) | human oral metagenome | biome: human oral; feature: human-associated habitat; material: dental | place: China | collected 2012 ... | reverse complement strand
CCACGCCGTCGGGGCGGTGACGCAACCACCCACCCACACGAACTCACGAAGCCTCAGCTATGAGATTGATTTCGTTGTGGGATGGGGTGAGGACGTCATTGGCATAGAGGTAAAGAGCGGCCGCGTACGCTCCACCGGCGGACTTACCGCGTTCTTGCTGCGCTTCCAGGTGCCCGCACGCTCGTCATCGGCCCACCCGCATGCACTGTGGAGGGCTTTCTTTTGGGGGGCATGACCCCTTTTAGCCTGAGTACCCCGTGCGGGCCTCCGCTGCCGCTCTGCAGTTGCTCGACTGGTCCGTCTCTGGGGACGCGCGTTTCGTAAGAGGACCTGTGCCACCTATCGAAGATCGCGAAGGGACCCGCCTGCCTACGCGTTGCCCGCGCGCCTCCAGGCCCACAGGGCGTCGCCCAGCTCCTGGTGCCGGTGCACGTCCTGGATGACTCCCTCGGGGTCGTCGTAGTCGTCGGGATTATCGGGCTCGTGGATCTCCAATCTCATCCTCAGCTCGGCGTCGATGGAGTTGAGGAAGGCGACGTTGCGCGCGGTGAGACCCAGGAAGGGGTTGCACATGGCCTCCATCTGGATGTCGATCACGACCGCGACCTTAGCCACGTGCTCCGACAGGAGTGTGCGCAGCCTTGCGGCCCCCTCGCCGATGGCGTCCTGTAGCCTGTCGATGTGCGTAGGGGGCCACCTGCACTCCTCCCTCGCTATGGTGTGCTGCCACGCGTCGCAGGCGAGGCCCGCCCGCGCGACCGCGGCGGGCAGCTCGTCCGCGCGGCAGGTGGACGTTGGCCCGAGGCCCAGGGCGTCGCTTATCGCCTCGAAGTCCAGCCTCCCGCCGGTGACGCAGAGCGTCGTCTCGACCTGCGGCTCCATGTCAGGCCCCCTCGCCGACGGGGGGCAGGTCGCCCTCGTCGGGGTAGTAGAGGTAGGGGTCTATCCCCAACTCGGCGCCCATCGAGCCCAGAAACGCCAGGTCACCCCTCGTGAGGGTCAGGTCCGGCTCGTCGCCGATCACCGCGTGCAGGGAGAGCCCCACGCTGACGTTGGCCGCGTACCTCTCCCGGACGGCGGAGATCTGCCCTGCCTTGTCGCCGAACACGGCCTCCAGCGCCCCGATCCGCTCGGAGACGGACGCGCACTCCGCCCGTGGGATGGTGTACCCCCACGTGTCGGCTGCGAGGCCCATTCTCTGGCTCACTTCGGGGAAGTCCTCCTTGAGCCGGGTACTCGTTGGAGCGACCCCCAGTGACTCGGTTATCGCGTCCAGGTCCAAGTCGTTCCCCGTGATGCCAAAAGATGCCCTCACCCTCGGCCTCATGCCACCAGCCCCCTACACGTCGTATAGACCCGTCGGTACGTGGACGCTGCTGTCTCTTCTTGATTCCAGAACGGGTTCCCTGGTGCGGCCGCTGACCCTCGTGTCACCTGCGTCCACGACAGCTCCCGCACGCTCGCAGTTCTATCTATGCATGATATCGCTTGATCGGCACAAGGGCCACCTTTCCCGCGCATCCCCGCCGTCCCCGCCAAAAACTGCGAGGGGCCATACTTTGGTATGAGGGAGCCGTGGGCGGGGCTGCCTACACTCGTTTCTGCGCAGCAGAGGAGGCGCAGCGGTACCTGTCATCACGAGAAGAGGGAGGCCATCATGGCATTCGGATTCAAGCTCAAGCACGTCAAGACCAAAGAGCCCTTCGCTGACACCAAGGCTCTGTACGAGCGCATCAAGGACGAGCGCTTCTACGCGGGTAAGCCGGAGCTTGTAAAGAACGGCTTTGCCGACGTTATCGTCTTTCCTGCCCTCGACAGCCAGAATCAGGTGTGGGTCACGATGTTTGGTAAGCACAGAATCCAGGTCCAGAAGAACCAGGAGGCGGGCGTCACGAACGCCGTCGTGAACGAGGCGATCAACACGGTGACCTCTGGGCTGTTTGGTCTCAAGTCCATCATTGGCAAGAACGCCAAGGAGATCGAGATACAGGTCGAGAAGACCGCCAAGGAGCTCGAGGCGCTCGGGCTGTAGGGGCACCCGCCCCCCATCACGTGGGCCTCGAACGCCTCGTCCCGTCATGCACACCTCAGCTGGGCAGGGCCTTGGCCGCCCTCGTCCGTGGTGGGCGGCTGCCGTTGGGGAGCCCCTGTCTGGAGGGCTGCTCGCTCCAACTTTTGCCTGCACCTTACCTCGAAGGGCGATTCTGTCCAGACCCAAGCCCCGCAACCATGAGTAAATGCCTCTCAAAATGGGCTCTTCGGGGGGTTGTGTGGGTCGACGCTTTGGCGAATCGCGTCGCAACAGTGTACACGAACGCCCCAAACCAGCGTCGAGAGGCCGTTTTCGCCAATTTGTGTACACTCTTGCGTCCCCACGGCCGCTCACGCGACCGGGCGGGGCCACGGGTCCCACGACATCGACGGCCCCATGGCCCCCGTGCTACTCAGGTGTTCGGACCTGAGGCCCGCCCCACCGGGGCGGTGACGCAACCACCTACCCACACGAACTCACGAAGCCTCCCAAAATGTGGTATTCATCACATTTTTTATCTATATAATGTGATACAGATCACATTTCGGAAAGGTTGGAATGGACAGAGACGTTCTAAGGAGCTTGGATACCTGGCGGGCGTCGCCCCATCGTAAGCCGCTCATCCTAAAAGGGGCTCGTCAGGTGGGCAAGACATGGGCCCTCAGGGAGTTTGGCAAAGCCCATTACCAAAACTGCGTCTACCTCAGCCTCGAGGAGATCGCCCCGGGCATACCGAGTGAGTTCGCGCCGCTATTCCAAAGTACCCATGATCCGCGGCGCATGCTTCAGAACATCTCCCTTGCGATGGGTCAGCCCATCGACGCAAAACACACCCTCCTCATCCTCGACGAGATCCAGGACTGTCCTGCGGCAATCGGAGCGCTCAAGCCGCTCGCCGAGATGGCTCCCGAGTACCACGTAGCTTGCGCCGGCTCTTTGCTCGGCGTCATGCTGTCTCGATCGACGAGCTCGTTTCCGGTCGGCAAGGTGGAGTTTCTCGACATGTACCCGCTTACGTTCTCTGAGTTTCTTCGCGGAGTGGGGCATGGCAACCTCGACACCTACCTCAATCAGCTCGATCAGCTGGCACCGCTGCCCGAGGTCTTCTCAAATCAGCTTGTCGAGCAGCTACGTCGCTATTTCATGACGGGTGGCATGCCTGAGGTGGTTGCACAATGGTCAGAACATCAGGATATCCTTGAGGTCGATAAGCTGCTCTTGGATCTTCTTGACTCCTATGAGCGCGACTTCGCAAAGCATGGCGGTCGCGGCCAGTTCGTTAAGCTCTCCCTGATCTGGAATTCCCTTCCGGCACAGCTCGCACGAGAAAACAAGAAGTTCATGTGGGGCTTGGCGCGGGATGGGGCACGTGCCCGCGAGTACGAGAATGCCGTCGAGTGGCTCTGTGACGCTGGCCTCCTCACGCGGGTTCGCCTCAACGCCGCGCATGGCATCCCGCTTGCCGCCTATGATGACCCCTCCTCCTTCAAGCTGTACGCCCTCGATGTGGGACTCCTGAGGCGACTTTCCCGGCTTGCGGCCTCGGCGTTTACCCAAGAGGATGCCCTCTTCTCGGAGTTCAAGGGAGCGTTCGCGGAGAACTACGCGCTTCAGGCCCTCCTTCCCCAGCTGGACGTGACACCTCGCTATTGGACGAGCAACAAGCCGCGCCACGAGGTTGACTTCATCGCGCAGATCGGCAATGCCATCGTTCCGATGGAGGTCAAGTCGGGTACGTCGGTCACGGCCCGTAGTCTGCGCCACTACGCCCAAAGGCACCCGGAGGGCACACCTGTGCGAGTGCGGTTTTCCATGAGGGAGCTCTCGTGTGACGGCACAATGCTGAATATTCCGCTCTACCTTGCGCACCGGGCAGTTCCTCTGATCATGTCTGTTCTCGCGTAGGCGACCCTTCCCGTAGTGTCAGGCAGTGTCGAAGGGCTGGGGTTATGGCGCGCCGGTCCCTCCATATGCTTCAATATATTTCTAGATTTGTGTCAGCGTGCTTGCTCGCTCATGATATAGTACTATTCAGATGAGTATGAAGGTTTTGACGATAGAGTTAAAGTGTTGTGACGAAAAGAAGCGGCAATGGATGGGGTTGACGCCCCGGTAGGGCCGCTCGCTTCGCATGCGAGGAGTCCGATGATGGCTGACAATCCCATCGCCATTACCCAGAGCCTCTCCGAGCTTTTTTCTGATGCGATTGGAGGCTGTCGCGTCATCCTGTTCAGCGCACCGGCGGGGTGCGGCAAGACCTCAAGCGCAATCGAACTGCTGAGGCGTGGGGGCATCGAGTACAAGAGCCTCGATGCGGGCGCTCCTGACTTTGCGCTCAGGCTCGCAGACATTCTCCCCGATGAGCGAAGCGCACCCATCCCTCTCGGAACGGCTTCTCCTGTGGTCTCGGACGGCAAGACGGTTTCCTCGCCCGGCGGCGGGGTGCTGCTTGTTGACAATCTGCAGAGCATCGACAAGGCGGGGGAAGACGCCTTGAGCGAGCAGATAAGGACGCACCCCCTCTCACGGTTCATCCTCTGTGGGCGCTGTCCTCTGCCGGGCTGGTTAGTCCAGTATGAGGCGGAGCGCACGGAGCTGACCATCGAGCCCGAAGACCTGATGCTCGACTCGATGGCTCTTGAGGAGGTCAGTCGCGGGCGGGGGCTTGAGCTCTCCCGCGATGAGCTGAGCGAGATCATCCAGCTGACCGAGGGCTATCCGCTCATGGCAACGCTTGTGTTGGATGAGCTCGGCCGACGCGCGGCTCGGGGCATGAGGACGGCTCGCTTCTCCGAGGATGTCTACGAGTCGGTGAGGACGCGAATCTTCAATTATCTGCAGAAGGTCATATATGCTGACTTCTCACTTGAGGAACGATCGCTCATGCTGAGCGTGTCGCCATTCGAGTACTTTGACGCGGGTTTGGCCGAGGTGCTTACGAGCAACCCGCGCGTGGAGTCAATCATCGGGAGACTCCAGCGTGATACGCGTATGTTCAGCCAGAATGCCTTTGGCAGGCTGACGTTCTGGCCCCTCTGGCAGTCGTTTTTGATCTGGCAGATGGAACAGGAGTGGAGCAGGCCCGAGCGTCAGGCGCTCTATGCGCGAGCGGCGATGTACTTTGAGCAGAGCGGCGATCACGTTCTGGCCATTCGCTGCCATGACCTATGCGGCGAGCGCCATAAGGTCATAGAGCTCCTCGAGCGCCACTCGCGCCTGAATCCCCGCAGGGGGTACTTCCGTGAGCTGGCACCATATTACCTCGCGCTGCCTGAGGACGACATCGCCTCGTCCCCGGACCTTATGATGGGCATGAGCATGCTCATGCTGCTTTTGGCGGACTACCCCGCCTCACGGTACTGGTACGATAGGCTCAAGGCCTATGCGAGCGGGAAAGACGTGACGGCAAGGCGACGTCGTGCCGCAGAGTCTGACCTCCTCTACCTGGACGTTGCCTTGAATTTTAGGCCAGACTCCTCCTTGTCTCAGCTCCTGGTGTCAGCGGCACGCGCCCTGGGGAGCGGTTCTCTGGATCGCGATGTCTTCTCGTTCTCCGTTACCAGTGGCCTGCCGTCTATCATGAACGGGGGCCGTGACTTCAGCGAGTGGTCGCGACATGACTGGATGCTCTATAAGACCCTTGCGAAGCCGGTCGCCCGCGTGCTCGGCAGGGACGGCGTGGGACTTCCGCTATGCGCGATCACCGAGAGCCGCTTTACGCGCGGCGAGGATGTCAGGGCCTCTGTACTCACGCTGGCCGCGACGATTCCCGAGATCTGCCTTCATGGGACACCCGACATAGAGTTTGCCGCCACAAGCCTCATAGCTCGCGTTCAGCTCGATTCGGGCTCGGCCGATGACGCCCGCCAGACCTTAACGGTGCTGCGACGCGGCTTTGTGGAGCGTGGGGAGAGCTTTTTCTTGCCCAACATCGACGCCGCGCTCGCCCGCATCGATCTTAGGCGAGGTGACAGGACAGCCTGGGAGAGCTGGCATCGCAGCAAGGCGCCAACGGACCTGCTCACCCCCTTCGTTATGGACCGGTACCGCTACCTGACACTTGCTCAAGTCGAGCTTGCCTTGGGGGATGCCGCGCATGCTCTGTTGGTGCTCGCCCCATGGCGCCGTATACTATCCGAGACGCACAGGACCATCGACAGCATCACGCTTCACGTGATCGAGGCAATCGCCCAGTGGCGTCTGCGCCAAGAGCCCGATGGACCAGTCGACGTCGGAGAGTGGCAAGACTCGCTGGGACAGGCGCTCGACGTGGCCCAGCCTTATTCCTTCGTGCAGCCTATCTCTACCTTCGGCATTGCGGTTCTTCCGCTGCTGCAGACCGTAGAGTGGAGCAAGGACCCTACGTTCATGCGTCGGCTGCTTTCCGCGACGCGGCGCACGGCGTCCTTCTATCCGGACTTTCTGCGGGAGCCCATGAGGCTCGCAAGACCACTCACGCCCACAGAGGAGAGGGTCCTTAGGCTCCTTGCCTCGGATATGTCCAACGCAAAAATCGGAGAGGTTCTTGGGATCAGGCTCCCCACGGTGAAGTCGCACGTCAGCCACATCATGCAGAAGCTTGGTGTTACCTCTCGCGCAAAGGCGAGAACTACGGCGCAGCAGCTGGGCATCCTGTAGGTCACGAAGCGATCCTGGGGCCCATGATACTTTGGTATGACTCATCTTTCTCGAAGCGAGCTTACTATCTTCTTGGTCGCAGAGGAAGGTCGCGCCTCCATCAAGGTCCTTGTCATGCTCATCTGCACAAGGCGTAAGCGAGGAGAGTGACCTTGCCTGCAAGATAGGGAACGGGCGTTTAGAAGGGAAGTCACCATGAAGAAGGAAGTTCGTGCCAGGATCGTTGCCGTTGGGCTTGCGCTTGCGCTAGCCTGCATACCTCTGAGTGCCTGCGGTGGTTCGCAGGGTAACTCAAGCGGTGGCTCGCAGAACACAGCAAGCAGCTCTAGCTCGGGTAACACAAGCTCAAAAGATTCTGGCTCAGGAAGCTCTGCCTCAAGCAAGGATTCGAGTTCCAGCTCTAGCAACTCCAGCTCTAGCAACTCCAGTTCTAGCTCCAGCTCCAAGGACTCGAATGCTGGCGAGGCAAGTGACTTCACAATTTCCAAGGACGAGATCACCGAGGCCTACATGGGGACCGACACGGGCGACGAGGGGGTCTACTGGATCTCCAACGCCGACGGGTCCAAGGCCGGCCTGTTCATCCTTGCCTCTTCTGGCGATTACATTAGCTTCATGGGCAAGGCAGAGGTCGAGGGTAATATCATCACCATCACGGACGCAGTCTCGGGCAACGCCGTGGCCATCGCCGTTACGAACAAGGGAGACGGTACCATCGGCCTGAGCGGTGGCATTGCGACGACCGACGGCACGACCACGAACTTCGAGGCAACCGTCGCTCCCGTGAGCGTCGACCAGGCCTTCAAGGTTGTGCAGGACATCAACAAGTACGGCAACATGATCGCGTAGTGAATTCTGGTCGCGTGGCGGGCGCCTGCCTGCCGTGACAGATCCCCAAGGCCCGCGCCGGGCGCATCCGCTGCGATGTTCCCGGCGCGGCCTTTCATTGGGCGGGGGCCTTTCTTGCGGGAGGGCTATGAAGTTCAAAATGAAGGACTCTCAAAAGTGCGCGTTCTCGTCATGTCGATCGATAAAAGACCAGTTAGTACTTCTTTAAGGTGACGAAAACGTGCACTTTAATGGGGTCCTCCAAGTGTGCGAGGTCTGCATGGCCGTAGAACGCAGGCAGAAATGAGCCCATATGTCAGAGGGCCATAAATTGGCTTCACTAACGGCAGGGCAAGGCAGTCTCCTTGACTGCCTTGCCGAATCAGCTCTTTGTTCGTACGTCACATGCGCCGGCCTGCTACCAGGGCGGATGGGTTAGGCGAGGATCTTGACAGGCTTCCGGGTCTTGAGGACGTGGTCCCACGCCAGTCCGGCTAGTCCGGCCAGGCAACAGACTCGGGGAGCGGGTTGACGTGGTAGGACGGGACGGAGAACCCCTCCGTCCACGCCATGTCCCTGTCTACGACGAACTCGCTTATCTGGAAGCACTCGCGCGGGTAGTCCCTGAAGCCCGGGAGCGGGAGGTACCTGTCTGCCGCCTCCTCGGCGAGCTCCCTCGTCGAGTACATGCCGATCCGCTTTCCCTCCACGTGCTCGTCGTCCTTGCCGTACCTGTAGCGGTGCACTAAGTAGTACACTTTCCTGGCCAAGGCGCCCTCACCCCTTCCCTCCATCTTGGGCCCCCGCTGCGGGGGCCGCCCCGCCGTCAGCAGGAGACGAAGCCCTCCTCCCACCCAGCGTCCTTGTCGAGGGTCGGCTCCGCGATGAAGAAGCAGTCAAGCGGGAAGTCCCTGAAGCCCGGGAGCGCGGCGTACCTGTCCCTCGCCTCCTCGGCGAGCTCCCTCGTCGAGTACACGCCGAGTTCCTTCACCTCCTCGTGCTCGCTCTCCTTACCATAGTCGTAGTAGTGCTGCAAGAGATAGACCTTACTCAAAGGCCCTGTCACCCCACTTTTTTATCCTGTTATAATCACTCGTTGGCCCATTATCTTTGGGATCCCAATTCCCCTCGCCAAAATATTTGTCCATTACACGCCTAGCAAACTCCTTGCCGTTCTCGCCGACGTAAGGCCGCTCTCCTAATGCCCACGAGGGAGCATTGTCAGCTTTCTCTTTGTGGCTTCCTGACTTGGGCTTCTTGTACTCCCTCCCAGTCTCTGGGTCCCTGCGCGCCTCCTGCTGTTGTGCGTCGTGCATCGCATCGGCCGCCACCGTGGCGCCTCCGACGCCAACTCCAACTGCTATGGATCCGAAAATGCCCCCCAGGCTTACCCCCAGACCGCCGAGGGCGGGCGCCGCCTCTGTCGTTACCGTGTACGTCGGCGCATAGTCCGAGGCAATCGCCTTTGTGTCGAGGGGATTGAGCGCCAGGACGGCGGCGAGGAGCACGCACATAAACTTTCTGAACAACTTCTTACCCATAAGGCCTCACTTTCGTGGGCTACGATGTCGCCATCATAGCATATGGCTGAGCGTTCGGCCATGTGGACGCTGCCGCCCATCCCCAAGGCGGCGGCCCTGCGTGGCGGTAGCGCGAAAGGCCCTGCGCTTTCAAGCTGGTTTGACAGAAGCGCACCGGAGGCACCGAGCGCGAGGATCCGTTGCCGCTTGGCTCTGCCGCATGGCGACGTAGACAGAGGGTCAGCATGCGTCAGAGGCCCGCAAGACACCGCATCAGATCTGGCCGTGCCACTGGGACAGGCGGTCAAGGAGGATTCTCATCGAGTCTGCATGAGCCTTGGCTCCGGCTTCGGCCGTTCCACCGAGCATGATCTCCCACCCGCTGCCATACTCGGGAAGGTGATCAGAGAATGCGTGGCCAGCACCGGAATAGATATGGGCCTCGAAAGAGTCCGACTGGGAGGCGAGGTTCTTTGCCGAGCTGTCGCCCTGCCACATGGCATCCTGATCCCCTGCGAAGAAGAGGGCGTTGCCCCTAAAGCCGGACAGGTCTATTTTCGTATCGTCGTCGGCGTTGGCGGCAGCGGACTCATAGGACGCGCGAAACGAGGGCGGATAGTTTGTTGCGAGGTCCCACATGAGCTTTGCCGAGGCGCTGGGATCCGCCTTACGAAGCGACACGAAGGGCACGGCCTGACCCTGGTAGGTGAAGCTCGGGAATTCGTTTTGGCTCGTGTAGTCGAGGCCGGCATAGCTGTGGTCTGCTGGGGTGAAGTTCACGAGGTTATCAATGGCGAAGCCGTGTGCGGCAAGCTCGGCGCTGAACTCGGCACCCTTCGACGTGCCGATGACGGTGATCGGGGTTGGCCGGTCTACGTTGTCCCTTATGTAGGTCTGAACCTCCTCGAACTGATCGAGCGGGACGTTTGCGAGGGTGGGAGCCTGGTCCTCCTGCCCCCAGAAGTAGAGGCCAAGGACCTCATAGCCTTGCTCGGAGATCGCCTTTGCCTGCTCGTATCCCGGCGAGCCCTCGGAGCCCCCGTAGACGATGACGGTGCCCGGGTGCGTGCGCTCCTTCGGGATGAAGTGAAAGCCCTTGAGGTAGGCGCCCTTGATGGCTCGGATTGAGTCGTTCGTCTCGTACTGGGTCTCGCGCACCGACAAGGCCCGCTGCATGATCGTGTACTTGCTGCCGTTGTACCAACGAAGGCCAAATATCGTGACGGCAATGAGCACGATGACGCAGACGAGGGACACAAAGATCCTCAGCAGTACCTTCCCTACCTTCTTCGCCATGTCCGTGTCCTTTCAGAAGTGGTAAGTTATCCTATACATGTCTTGCACATTTTGCAAGCATAGATGTACCATAACGTCCAGCTTGCCGGCAAGTCATTACGGTGAGCGATGGGTCGAGGCATACGCATGGTACCTCGGACGGGGACAGTCGGCGATGCCGTGGAGGAGCTGGCATCCTAGAGGAGGTTGGCAGGGTGAACAAGGGAAAGACGATAGCTTCGTCCATCCTGCTGTGGGGTGTCTTCGCGATCTTTTTCGTGCTCTACCTCAGCTTTTCGGTGCTGCTCTGGCCTGTGCTGCTCGTGTGGGCATCAGCTTTGTCCGTGTATATGCTGCTCAACTATGAAAGGCCCCAGCCGAGGCAGGTTGGGGTTTCGCTTGCTCTGGCATTGGCTGCCGCAATCTCCACATCGGTAGCTAGTCACAGTCTTTCTGCCGGGGCAGCGCTCGTGTTTGCCTCAACGCTCGTCTGCTCGATGGCAATGTTTGGCGTGCATGGTAGTGTCGGCGGCTTTGCGATCATCAGGGAAGGTGGCAAGGGGGCGGTGCTGGTTAGCATCGTCGTGGGGGTTGTCGTGGGTGTGTCTCTCGGGGTCGTCAACTGCCTTTTTGGCATGAGCAATGCTCCCATTGTCCCGTCGCTCTCGATGGACAAGCTCATAGCAAGCCTTAGCCCTGCCATTATGGAGGAGGTGGTCTGCAGGGCTTCGTTCATGGTCTTCTGTCTAGCTACGTATGGCAGGGATAGGTCAAGGCCACGGACGCTCACGATGTGGTTTATGATGGTCGTTCCCCATGTCCTGGCACATCAATACGGTTTGGTGGAGTCTGCCGTCCTGGCACTGCTCTTTGGGCTGCCGTTTGCCGTTCTGCAGAGGAGAAGGGATGTTGCCTCCGCCATGATCGCCCATGGGCTTGTCGATCTGATGAGATTTGTCGCCTTCGGAAGGTAGGGAGTGTGTTCGCATGCTCGCCGACCTGGCGCGGAATGATACCGTCCGGTCGCCACGAAAGCTACACCCCCCAACGGCCCTCCCTTGTGCTACCTGCTAAACTATGAGGAGCCCATTTTGAACGAAATCGAAGTGGCGAATCCAGAGCGATTGACCCCTTGCGGGCATCTATCCCTGCTGCCGACTGGATTACTCCGACTACCAGAGCTGTGACAGGTCGAGCACACCCAAGGTGAGTCACGTCTCGAAATGGAACTGATATTTCTAGCTTGTTACAAACAATTTATTAGAGGCTTCGTGAGTTCGTGTGGGTAGAGATCACGTCACCACCGCCCTTCCCGGCAGCGTTGGTCTCAGGTCCGAGCACCTGAGCATCACGAGGGCTATGAGGTTGTCGATGTTGCGGAACCCGTAGCCCTGCCTGATCGCGACCTTGATCTTGTTGTTCACCGCCTCGACGCGGGCGTTTGAGACCCCGAGCTCGATCGACCTCAGGATGCCCTCCCGCTTTCGCCTCACCTTGCGCGACAGCTCCACGAACGCGGGTATCCGGCAGCGGCACGCCCACGCGAGCCATCGGTCGAGCTCGCCCGCCGCGTCGGCGGCATCGGCGCGGAACACCGTGCGCAGCCCCTCCTTGAGCAGGTAGCCGCGCCACAGCGCCGTCCCCGCTCGCCTCAGCGCGGCGAGCGCCGACCCCTGTCCCTCCGTGAGGTCCCCGGGGTTTTTGAGCAGCGGGAACCTGAGTCCCCTCACCAGCTTGGCGCAGTCGGCCGGCGGCCTCTCGCCCCTCCTGGGGCGCCCGCGGCGGCGCCTGGGGGAGGGCCTGTGCCTCGCCTCGCGCCACGCGTCCCTCCTGAGTCCGTCGAGCGCGTCGTTGGCCCAGCTCACGACGTGGAATGGGTCCACGGCGAGCTCGGCGTCGGGGAGCCGCTCGGCGACGACGTCGGCGATCCACCGGGCGCCGTCGGCGGTGACGACCTCGATGCCTTTCCTCTGCTCCTCCGTGAGCAGGTCGAGGAAGGCGTTCATCTGCGCCTTCCCGTGCCCCCTCGCCGCCCAGACGACGCGCCCCCGGTCGTGGTCGACGACGACCGTCATGTACTTGTGGCCCCTCTTGTAGCTGGTCTCGTCGATCCCGATGGACCTGAGCCCGTCGAGGCGTCCGCGCCCGTCCGCCTCCTCGAGCGACGCCTCGACCCTCGAGCAGATGCCTCCCACGGTGTGCCAGTCCACGCGCATGAGCTCGGCGAGCGCGCTCCTGCACATGTGGAGCGCGAGCCACGCGACCTGGTCCTCGAAGGCCGAGACGAACCTGCTCGCCGCCGAGCGCGCCCAGGGCACCGCCTCGGCCCTCACGCCGTGCTCGGGGCACCTCACGCGCAGGGGCGCGTACTCGAGGTAGCATCGGGAGGCGCCGAGGTCGGTCGCGCGCCAGCGGCGCGTCGCCAGCCGGTCGTAGCCGTCGCAGCGCCTGCCGCACACCGGACACCTCGGCGCGCGCCTCCGGGGCCTCGCCGAGATGATTGTGGAGCCTCCCTCGATTCTCACGCCCTCGATCACTGAGCGGCCCAGCCCCAGGGCCTCCTTGAGTACACTGTTTGGCATGGCGGTGGCGCCTCCTCGGTGGCCGTTTTTCTCTTGGTTGAAAAAACAAGCCTACGCGAGTGGTGGCGCCGCCGCTAGGTTGGCGTTTTCACCGGGGCGTCAACCCACACGAACCCCCGAAGAGCCATTTATTAACTACGATAAATTACTGAAATATTTTACAATTTACGAAGGCAAACACAAATTGTTGTGTGGAAGGAGGCGTAGCCATGAGGCCCGCAGTCTTCAATGACAAAACAGTTTAGGGTGCCGTCGCGCTCTTCCAAGGTGGCCCTCACTGCACGACGGCGTGATTACGTTGGGATGTTGAGATAAGCAGCTTTCGAGATAGACCAAAGGGTTTCAAGTCGTTATGTTTCTCGCTTCCAAAACCTCTCAAAAAGGAGGCCTAAGAATGAAGAGTAAGAGAATCTACAAGCTCCTTGTGGCGGTCTTTCTGGCGGCGACATGTGTGTTTGGCATGGCTACGCCCGTGCTTGCCAGCCCTAGCCCTGCCCCTGAGGACGTGTTTCCCGAAGAGGAAGTCACGGACCTCTGGGATAGTGCATTGCAGCAGGATGTGGTTCCCGATAAGGGGAGTGTCAATGATCTGCGGATGACCGTCAATTCAACCGAATCAACCAATTCGATCAACTCAACGACTAGCGGTGTCTATCCCACAAGAAAGGGCGAGATCCTTGTCACGACCGACCCATACATGGGATCGGTTCCATCAGGTCACGCCGCGATCGTCTACGACAGGGAGCAGGTGGTCGAGTCCCTCCAGGATGGGGTACAGTTTGGGAAAAATCGCTGGGATGATAAGTATACCGTGACCATTGGCCTAACCGTCAACTCAACCACTGTGGCCCAGGACGCCGCTGCCGCAGAGTGGTGCGCCGGACAGCGCGGTAAGCCGTACAACTACAACTTCTTCGACGTCGAGACGCGCGACAGGTTCTATTGCTCCCAGCTGGTATGGGCCTCATTCCACGACCTGTACGGCATCGACCTCAACACGTGGGTCTTTGGGCAAGCGATACAC
>ERZ772917.1400-NODE-1400-length-13902-cov-17.690474_pt1 | contig 13902 bp, 11 predicted proteins | sample MGYA00511187_ERZ772917 | MGnify/ENA primary metagenome ERZ772917 (study PRJEB29015, sample SAMEA2737925) | human oral metagenome | biome: human oral; feature: human-associated habitat; material: dental | place: China | collected 2012 ... | reverse complement strand
AACCACTTCTCCACCCTGGGCGTCAACGGCATGAACGAGATGGTCCGCAACTTCAGCCACGACGCCTACGACCTGACCGACCCGCGCGGCCACGCCATGTGCGTGCGCCTGCTCGACCACGTGCGCGACAAGATGGTGGAGTTCCAGGAGGCCACCGGCCACCTGTACAACCTCGAGGCCACACCGGCGGAGGGCACCACCTACCGCTTCGCCAAGGAGGACCGCAAGCGCTACCCCGGCATCCTCCAGGCCGGCACCGAGTCCAACCCCTACTACACCAACTCCTCGCAGATCCCGGTGGCCTACACCGACGACCCCTTCGAGGCCCAGGAGATGCAGGAGGAGCTGCAGACCAAGTACACCGGCGGCACCGTGCTGCACCTGTACATGAACGAGCGGATCTCCTCGGCCGCCGCCTGCAAGGAGCTCGTGCGCCGGAGCCTGACCGCCTTCCGCACCCCCTACATCACCATCACGCCCACCTTCTCCATCTGCCCCGTCCACGGCTACCTGCCCGGGGAGCACAAGACCTGCGCCAAGTGCGCCGAGCTGCACCCGGGCGCCGAGCCGGTCGAGTGCGAGGTGTGGACGCGCGTCATGGGCTACTTCCGCCCCGTGAAGTCCTTCAACATCGGCAAGAAGGGCGAGTACATGGAGCGGCAGATGTTCACCGAGGACGCCGCCGGCGGGCACGGCCCCGCCGTCTCGCGGCTGAGCGCCGTGTCCGCGTAGGGCTGGGCATGCTGGTGTCGCGAGAGGCGCTCGCCCGCCGCCCCCACCCCCGGTCCCGCGCGGCCGACGACCTGGTCATCGCGGGGCTGGTTCCCATGAGCACCGTCGACTGGCCCGACCACCTCACCGCGACGGTCTTCGCCCAGGGCTGCCCGTGGAACTGCTTCTACTGCCACAATCAGGCGCTCATCCCCACGCGCACGCCCGGGGCCGTCGCCTGGGAGGAGGTGCGCGCCCTGCTGGGGCGGCGCCGCGGGCTGCTCGACGGCGTCGTCTTCACCGGCGGCGAGGCGCTGCGCCAGGACGCGCTCGCCGACGCCGCCCGCGAGGTCGTCGAGATGGGGTTCCAGGTGGGACTCCACACCGCCGGCGCCTACCCGCGGCGCCTGCGCGACCTGGTCGCCTCCGGGCTCGTCTCCTGGGTGGGGCTGGACGTCAAGGCGCTGCCCGAGCACTACCAGGCCGTGGTCGGGCGGCCCGGCGCCGCGGCGAAGGCGTGGGAGAGCCTGCGGGTCCTGCTGGAGGCGGGCATCCCGTTCGAGGTGCGCACCACGGTCGTGCCCGGGGACGTGACCGCCGACGACGCCGTCGAGGTGGCCCGCAGGGTGCACGAGGCCGGGGCGCGGGTCTACGCCCTGCAGCAGGCGCGCGGCAAGGGGACGACCGGCGACTTCGCGGTGACGGCGGCGGGCTGGGACGCCGCCTGCGAGCGCATGGCCGAGCGCATCGAGGCCCTCGACTGGGAGCGGTTCACCTACCGGGCGGCCTGAGGACGGCGCGCGGGCTGTTGGGGTGGGGCTGTGGTCGGTAGCCTTGTGTCATGGATGTGACGGGTGCGCCCGTGGTCCCCGGTTCCAGGAGCGTGGGGCTGCGTGAGGTCGGTCGGCGGGCCGTGGAGGTCTATCGGGAGGTGGAGTCCACCGGTGTGCCGGTGACGGTGACCGACAACGGTCGGCCCATCGCCCGGATCGTCCCCATCCGGCGCGGGGAGTCCTGGTACCAGCGCATGGTCCGCCAGGGCCGGGTCCGACCCGCCAAGGGCGACTCCCATATTCCTCTCGACGGTTGGACCTTGCCGGAGGGGCTGACGCTTGAGGCGCTGCTTGCCGAGGATCGTGAGGAGCTCGTCGATTGAACTACATCGACACGTCTTTCGTTGCGCTGTCCCTCCTCGGTCAGGAAGGGGCGTCGCGTGCGGCCAGTATTGTGAACAGGCTTCACCGGGAAGACGGATTGATCTCCTCGGTTCTTTTTCGTGTTGAGCTGCTCCGCTTGACGCACCGTACCGGGACGGACCCGGCCAAGGCGCAGGAGATTGTCGACCGAGTGCGTCTGGTGGACATTAATGACGACGTGATTGAGCGGGCGTGCGCCATGACTGAGGAGCTGAAGTCCCTGGACGCCATTCATCTGGCGACCGCGCTGCTGCTCGACGACCCGGGTGATCCGGTCACCGTCTTCACCCACGACGCCCGCCTGGCGCACGCTGCCCGCGCTCACGGCCTGGCCGTCTTCGACTCGCTCGCGGCCTGAGGGCGGCGCGGGCGGCCTGAGCCGGAGCCGGCCCGCTACGCCCCCGCGAGGAAGACCGCGCGGATCGCCGCGACCCTCGCCGCCAGCCTGTCGGGAGAGATGTTCCGCGAGGAGATCGGCGGCAGGGCGGCGATGAGGAAGGTCAGTTCGGTGTACGCGCGGGCCGCCGCCCGCCGGTTCGCGCCCGGGTCCCGCCAGGTGGCCGCCACGACGTCGTAACCCAGGGAGGAGACCTCCCGCTGGACCGCGTACCACGGCTCGAGGGCGGCGGGATCATCAGGGCGGGCGGAGGACAGCACGGCTCCGGCCCGCCCCAGCTCGAAGACGAGACGACGCCGGTGGTCGCGCACCAGGGACGTCAGCGGGTGCCACCTCACCCGGTGCCGCCAGCCGCGGCCGGGCGGCGCCTCGCCGGAGCGGATGGTGGTGTCCTCCAGCCCGTCGGCGAGGTCCGCGAGGACCTTCACGAGCGAGCTCAGGGTCAGCCGGTACTGCCTGCGCACGAGCAGCACCGGGGCCCGCCGCCCCATCGACCAGGTGATGAGCACCGCCGAGCCCGCCCCGATGACGGTCTCCAGCACGCGGTCGCCCATGAGGGTCACGATCTGCGCCGAGGAGGCCGTGGGGGTGAGCATGAGCGCGAAGACGGTCACGAAGACGACGGCGACCGCGTAGTTGCGCGTCACCAGGCTCTCCAGCGCGTACACCGCGGCGATCACCAGGCACAGGCGGACCCAGGTCGGCGGGTCGAGCGCGACGATCCCCAGGTAGACGACCGTGCCCAGGGCCGTGCCGATGACCCGGTGGGCGGCCCGGATCGTGAGATCCGCCCGGGAGGCCCCCATGTGCAGGACGATGAGCGAGGACAGGATCGCCCAGTAGGGCCGCCCCACCGGCGACAGGAACGCCGCCGAGGAGGCCAGGAGCACCGCCGTCGCCGCCCTCCCGGCCACCAGGCGGGGGCGGGACCCGCGCTCTGCCGCGGTGCGCAGCAGGTAGCGGGCCCTGGGGCGGCCCATGGGCACCAGGTCGAAGTTGTCCGTGATGTCGGGGTGGTCGCCGGGGAAGGACTGGGCGTGCAGGACCGACACCAGCCGCAGGTGGGCCGCACGCAGGCGCTCCTCCAGCGCCCGTCCCCGGGCGGTCAGCGGCACGGTGCCGGGGGTGCGCCCGGTGCGCAGGATGTGCCAGGCGTCGTCGACGCCGATCCAGGCGCGCGAGCGCGCGATGGCGCGCTGGGAGACCAGGGAGGCGCCGTCGTCGTCGGCGGGCGCGGGCAGGCGGCAGTAGGCGGCGACGGCCTGCTCCGCCTCCTCCACGCTCTCGCGCTCGGGCGCGTACGGGTCCAGGGCGAGGAGCAGCAGGGAGGCCGCCGAGGCCAGCGCCCAGGCCAGGGCGGTGATGGGGACGAGGGTTGCGACCGTCCAGCCCTCCGAGCCCATGTAGGTGCCGAATGCCCCGGCGAATACGGTGTCGATGGGGCCCGGCGGTCCGGTCAGGAGCGCGTGCCAGGTCCACACCACCGCCAGCGTCATCGCCGTCATGACCGGGGGGATGAGGGCGGGGTGCGGGGCGATGAGGATGCCGATGCTCTGGCAGGCGAGCGTCGTCGCCCCGACGGTGAGCAGGGTGCGCACGCGACGGCGCAGCGGCGCCTCGCGGCCGGAGTTGGCCGCCATCGCCCCCAGCAGCCCCAGTGAGCCGCGGGCTGGTCCCAGGATGAGGACGGTCCCGATCAGGCCGAGGGCGATGGCGGCCACCCACCGCAGGGCCCGGCGGGCGCGGCCCGGGGCCGGCTGGAGGGTGATGAGGCTGCGGCCCAGCCTGGTCAGACCGGAGCGCCATGCGTGCATGGGGCCAGGATAAGGGGCGTCCGGGTGCTTCCGATGGTCGCATGAGGTATGCGGCTCGGCTGGTCTGTCCGGCGGTGGTGCAGTAGAGTTGTCGTTATGAAACAGCAACGGGAGCTGGTGTGCTGCTATGTGCTGGCTCTGATGGCCGGTGCAGCTCTGGCTCTGGGGGCGTTCATGCCGGTGTGGTGGTTGCAGCTGGGGTCGTTGCTGGCTTTCTGGCCGGTATTCGTGCTCCTGCGGATGGTGCCGGTGAGGCGCGCTTATTCGGCTGGAATGGTCTTCACGTCCGCATGGCTGATACCGACGACGTACTGGTACTACGCGTTCATGCCGCCGTGGCTGGCATTCGCCAGGAGCTTCGGTTTCGCGGCGCTGCTTGCGAACGCATTCTGGTTGGTGCTGCTGCGCCGACGGTGGGGCATGCGCATAGTCGGACCACTGTTCGTGCTGGTGTGGTGCGCCTGGCTGTGGGCACGATTGCACATGCCGGTGACCGAGGACTGGTGGCTGCCCTATTCCGGGTACAGCCTGTGGCGCAATAGCGCCCTGATCTGGATCGGCGGCTTCGGCGGGGAGACTGTTGTCGAAGCGGTGATACTGGCGGTCGGCATCGTGCTCGCCTGGGCGTGGGTGCGGCGCGGCTGGCGGGCGAGCGCCGCGCTGGCGGTGGCGATCATAGCTGTGGTGGCAGTGGGCAACTTCCTGGTGCGGTGGCTTCCCGCTCGTTCGGCGTCACCAGCGATCGCCGTGCAGATGATGACCCGCGGCGGCATAAATCAACCGGCTACCGATAATGATGTCAGTGATCTTATCGAGGCGACCGATCAAGCCCTGCAGGAACGCGATACATCGCAGGGCACGATCACGGTGGTGTGGCCGGAGAACTCCATTCCCACGGCGAGTGAGAGTCGACTGGCGGAGTTCGCTGCGGAACGTCATGTCCGGTTGGTGTATCACACGAGTGAGCAGCAGGGCGACGACGACTACAAGCAGGTTGTCATCCTCGATCAGGACGGTCGGCGGATCCTGACAAACTACAAGGAGCATATTGCTCCGGAAGAGGACGGTACCGGCCGGTATACGGATCAGCATGCCGTCAGCGACGGGCGGACTGTCACCGCTTACGTGTGCTATGACATGCATTATCCGGATATTGTTGGGCGTCTGCGTGGAGCCGATTCCGCTTACGCGACGCTCGACGATGCCACTTATGGTTATCTGCAGAAGCAGTTCCATGCTGCCGATATCAGCCTGCATGCGGCCCAGGCCGGCGTGCCGGTGACCGTGGCCAGCATCAACGGCCCGACATTCGCCGTCGACAGCCATGGCGTAGTGCGCGAGCAGGTAGCGGGAAGCGATCGGGCCGTCCTGGTGGTCGATCGCTAGACGAGTGGTTCCGGGGCCGACGGCGGCATCCGCCTGTCCGTGGGAGTCCGCACTACCCCATGAGGACCGGGGCGCTCGTCCGCCGGTCTCAGCGAGGGCCCGCTGTGCGCCGCTGCGCCCCGCAAAGTGATCATCCCGCCCCGGAGCCAGTCAGTCATCGGGGTGATCGGCCCCGGACCAGCAGGCGCGGGTGAGGCGCAGGATCCCGCCCGCCTGGGCCGCTGTCGTCCAGACCAGGATCGTCAGCCCGGCCGTGACGACGTCGGCCCGCGGGGCGGCCCCCGCCACCCAGGTCTGCCCCGCCGCACCCGGCAGCCAGCGGACCGTGTCGCCGAGGAGCGCGGCCAGCTGAGGCGCGATCACGACCAGTAGGACCGCAGTCGTCGCCGCTGCCGTCGTATGTCGCAGCATCTCGCCGATACCGGCGGCCAGAAGAAGCACCGCCGTCAGCCACGCGACGGTCCGGACGCCGGCCTCCGGGGCCGCCGTCGGCACCTCCGGGCACGCCAGCACTCCTGTCGCCACCAATACCGTTGCGCTCGCCAGCCCCGTCCCCGCCAGCACCGCGAGGCGCGCGAGAGCCACGCGCCCCCTCGCCGGTGTCACCAGCAGCGTTATTGCCCCCTGTCCGCCGGAGTGCTCGCTTCCAGGGGCGAGGATCCCCGCGGCCAGGAAGCCGATCTGCACCGCCTGCGTCCACATCGGGGCGATCTGGTCGAATCCGAACGAGCTCCCGTCCTCGTTGTTCTGGAACGCCGACAGCACCAGCGCACCACCGGCGGCGCAGGTGACCAGGAGCGTCCACCGCAGCGAGGGCAGGGTCGCCGCCTTCACCAGCTCGCTGCGCACCGCGCGCAGCCACAAGCCGCAGCCCGTCGGGTCGCAGCCCGTCGGGTCCGCGCTGCTCCGTTGCCCGCGTCGTTCCCACTCCTGCCTGCTCTGCTCCAGCTCCAGCCCGCTCACGCGTCCCTCCTCATCCACACCCAGCAGCAGGCCGCCATGCAGCCGATCACCCACGCCGCACAGATGGCCGAGGCCGCGGGCACTGACAGGAGCGCCGTGAGCCGGTCGTAGCTCAACGTCTCCGGACCCCCGACAAGACGTGCCATCGCAGCATCCGGGAGGAACCTGGCCGCATCTGCCGACCGGATCAGCAGCGCCCCCGGCGCGATCGCCGTGGACATCGCGATGAGTGCCGTCATCGAGACCAGCGCGCTCCGCGTCGCCACCGCCAGCGCCATCGACGCCGTCGCGCTGAACAGCCACCACGCGAGCAGCCCGGCGAGTCTGTGCCAGGGGATGGGGCTGAAGGGCGCCCAGGAGCAGAGCTCGTGCCGGGCCACCGCGAACGTCACGGCCGTGGTCAGGGCGAGCAGCGCCGTCGCAGCCCCGACCACGACCACCAGCTTCGCCGCCACGCAGGCCCCGCGCCGCGGGGCGACGAGCATCGTCGTCGCCACTTGCCGCGATGCGCCGCTCGTGCGCGGACCGCACGTGTACTCACTGACCATCACGCACGCCGCCAGCACCACGATCCCCGTGGTCCCGAAGACAATGCTCGCGATACCCGCGTCGGAGAGGCCGCCCGGTGCACCGGCGCCCTGCGCCGAGGCTTTCGAGGACATGCTGCGGTCGTTGATGTACTCCACGACCACGGGCAGCGCCAGGGCCAGCGCCGCACCCAGCCATACTCCGGGAAGGCCCGCAGCCTTGAGCGCCTCGGCCTTGAGGGAGCGGCCGAATGCTGCCGCTGTCAACGCGCCTGTCGCCCCGCTCATGACCGGCTCCTCCCGTTCGCGCCCGAACCGGTCAGGGAGAAGAAGGCCTCCTCGAGGCTGGAGTAGCCGGAGACGACTTCGGCCAGCGTGCCGGCTGCGCGCACCCGCCCGTCCGCGATGACGACGACGTCGTCGGCCACCTCGGCGAGTTCGGCCAGCACATGGCTGGACACCAGCACCGTGTCCCCGGCCTCGGCCCGCGACCGCAGCAGCGTGCGGATCCAGCGGATGCCGTCGGGATCCAGGCCGTTGACCGGCTCATCCAGCACGAGTACTCCCGGATCGCCCAGGAGTGCGGCGGCCAGGCCCAGACGCTGGCCCATCCCCAGGGAGAGGGTGCGCACCCGGCGTCCGGCGGCCCCGCCCAGGCCGACGACGTCGAGCACCTCCGCGACCCGCCGGTGCGGGATCCCGGCGCCGGCCGCGGCCCATGTCAGGTGCGCCCGGGCCGTGCGCGAGGGGTGGGCGCCGGAGCCGTCGAGCATGGCTCCCACCGTGCGCAGCGGGTCGCGCAGCTCGCGGTAGGGGCGTCCGCAGATGAGTGCGCGTCCGCCGTCGGTGCGGTCCAGTCCCAGCAGGCAGCGCAGGGTGGAGGACTTCCCCGCGCCGTTGGGGCCCACGAAGCCGGTGACGCGCCCGGGACGGGCCTCCAGGCTGATGCCGTGGAGCACCTCCCGCCGGCCGTGACGTTTGACGAGATTCTCGATGACGATCATGGGGCGAACCTCGCCCCTGTCCGCTGCTGCGCGCATCGGCCGCAGCGGGGAGAGCTGCCGGGCGCATAGGACCGGGGGCTGTCGAACCGTGGTCCGATGAGGTCGGGACCGTGCCTTTCTAGACTGACGGGGTGTCCGCACCCGCTGTTCCGTCGCGCCGCTCCATGCTGGGGAGCGTGGTCACCAACTGCCTGATACTCCTCGTGGTCGCGATCATGGTCGTCGGGGTCTCCCCGACGCCGACGCCTCCCGTCCGGGCGGGGGTGCTGGCCGTTGTCGCTGGCCTGGTGGTCTCGGCCCTGTGGCTGCGTCGCCGCGACCGCCGCGGCTATGAGCGGGCGCTTGCCCGCGAGGTGGCGGCTCGGGCCGTGGCGGAGGATCGTCTTGTCATCGCCCGCGAGCTGCACGACGTCGTCTCCGGGAGCCTGGGCGCCATCACGGTGCGCTCCGCCGTGGCGCAGCGTCTCGAGACCGGCCCCGAGGGCCTGCGCCGCGCCCTGCACGACGTCGAGGAGACGTCACGCGAGGCGACCGACGGGCTGCGGCGCATGCTGTCCGTGCTGCGCGAGGAGTCCGCTGGCGCCGGTGGCGATGGCGGCGTCGTCGAAGCCGACCTGGAGCACGCTCTCGCCCGTGCCGTTCGCCGGGCTCGTCGCGCCGGCGTCACGGTCGAGGTTGAAGTCGAGGATGAGGCCGGCGACGGCTCGTGCGATATCCGAAGAGTCCGGGGAGCCCGGCCTTCTGGGGCGGGGGTGGCGGCCCGGGTCGTCGAAGAGGCGCTGACCAACATCGTCCGTCACGCCGGGCCCACCCGTGCCCGCGTTGTCGTCCGGCGGGAGGGGGCCCGGCTGCGCGTCGCCGTCGTCGACGACGGGCCGGTTCCCGGCTGGGAGCCGCGGCTCGGGGCCGGCCAGGGCCTGCGGGGCCTGCGCGAGCGGGTCGAGGCCCTGGGCGGGACGCTGACGGCGGGGGCCGGCCGCGCGCCGGTCGGCGATGCGGGCGGGGCCGATGGATCCGCCGGGGCCGGCTTCTCCGTCGAGGCCGTTCTACCGCTTCCGTCGGTTCCGTCGCTGCTTGCGGCGCAACCCGATCGGGGCGGAGGGCCCGGAGACCACCCGGCAGCGGGGCCCGCTGGCTCCTTTGGGGCGTCGAGCTCGCCGAGTCCGGAGCGCGCAGACGCGGGGAGCCGCCATGGATGAGCGAACCGGATCGACGACTGGCCCGGGCGCTGAGCCGGCCGCCGAGACGACCGGGCAGAATGAGCCGGCGCCCGATCCCATCCGGATACTCATCGCCGAGGACCAGGCGCTCCTGCGCGCCTCCTTCGCCGCGCTCATGAACGCCGAGCCCGATCTGGCGGTCGTCGGCCAGGCCGTGGACGGGGCCGAGGCCGTCGCACTGGCGGCCGGGGCGCGCCCCGACGTCGTCGTCATGGACATTCAGATGCCCGGGCTCTCCGGCATCGAGGCCACCCGCCGCATCTGCGCCGACCCGGCGCTCGCGGGCACGCGCGTGCTCGTCCTGACCATGTTCGAGGTCGAGGAGTACGTGCTGGGGGCACTGCGGGCCGGCGCCTCGGGGTTCCTCCTCAAGGATGCCAGTCCGCAGGCGGTCGTCGACGCCGTGCGCACTGTCCACGCGGGACAGTCGCTGCTCAGTCCCCAGGTGGTGACGACGCTGGTGGCGCGGGGCGGGGGCGGTGGTGCGGGCACGGCTGTGGTCGGCTCGGGCGGGGACGACCCGGCCCCGGCGCTGGGGCGTCTGACCCCGCGCCAGCGCGAGGTGCTCGTGCTCATCGCCCAGGGGATGTCCAACGCGGAGATCGAGACCGAGCTCGGCATCAGGCGGGCCACCTGCCGCAGCCACATTACCGCGCTGCTGGCGCGTCTGGGCGCCCGCGATCGCGCTCAACTTGTCATCGCCGCCTACGAGGCCGGCCTCGTGCAGCCCGGGGCCCGAGGCTCTGAGGGTTGATGCCCCTGGGCCCGGGGCGAGGCTTCGGGGCCGGCTGCGAGGGGCCGGCGCACGCCGGCGTTTGCCCCGGGCGCGCGGTGCGCCGCGGTAGGCCGCTCCCGCGGTCGGCTGGGTCGGCTGTTCCCACGGCTGGCCGCTCCCGCGCTAGGCCGTGGAGTGCCTCCGCGTGCATGAAACGCCGGCCTGGCCCCCATCGCCGTCGTCCCCGAGGGGAGTCGCCGCGCGCGTAGGCCGCTGTGGTTGGGAGAATCGCAGGATTCTGCTGATTCTCGGCGGTTCCGGGGGTTGTTTCGAGGGGTGCGGAATGCTATTCTGTACATATGTTCGAAGGTTGCGGTGCCGAGCCGTCCGTGCCGGGTGGTGCGGGCGGGGACGTCGGCGCCTTGCCGCCAGAGGGCGCTTCCGACCGTGCCGGGGGCGTTGGGGACGCATTGGCGATGTTGTCGGGGATGGTGCCGGGTGCGGCTCTGGCGGGTGTGGTCGAGCGCGCGGTGGCGCCCCTGCTCGCTCCGGCTCCGGCCGACGGCGGGGCTGCGGGTGCCGGATCTGCCGGGGCCGGTGCTGCCGATGTCGGGTTCCTCGGGGAGTTCGTGGATCCTGGTGAGCAGGCTCTGGTAGAGGCTGCGGAGTCGGTGGTGGTGAATGGCCGGGGTGCGGGCGCGCTGGTGGGCCTTGGCGTGGATGCGCTCAGTGAGCTCGTGGGGGCGTGCGGTCGTCTGGCGGGGTGGGCCCAGTGGGCCCAGGCGGTGGCGGCGGCGTGCATGGCTCGCTGCCCGGAGATGAGCGGCCTGCCCTACCAGCCGCAGAGCAGCCGGAACGTCAGCCAGGACGGCTTGATTGACGATCGGGGCAGTCGGGCTGACGGCCGGGACGACGACCTGACTGATGATCGAGATGATGGTCTGGCCCACCGGGCCAGGCGGGACAGCATGGATGTGTCGGTTTCGTTTGGTCTGTCTGGGGCGGGGCGGTGGAACGCAGCCGGCGAGGTGGCCTGCCGTACGGGGGTGTCGCGGCTAACGGCGGGCCGGGTGGTGGACCGGGGTGCGGGCCTGCTCGACGAGATGCTTGCGCCGGTCAGTGGCCTGCACCGGGTGGGTCTGCTGGACTCGTCCAAGGCGGGCGTGCTGGTGCGCCGTCTGGGCGGGGAGCCGGTCGGTGTGGCTGCCGCGGTGCAGGACCAGGTGCTGGGGCGGGCCGTGCGGCGCACGTGCGCGCAGGTGGGGCGGGACGTGGACCGGGCGCTAGCGGCTCTGGACCCTGAGGGCATCAGCCGCCGGGCGCGCCGTAATGTTGCGAGCCGTCATGTGTCGCGGCCGCGAACGGCGGGCACGGGGGTGTGCGAGATGCGGGCGCTGGTGCCTCGGGCCGACGCTATTCTGCTGGATGCGACCCTGGACGCCATCGCCACCTCTGCCCGCGCTTGCGGAGACCAGCGGACCCTGGGACAGCTGCGCGCCGACGCCCTGACCGCTATCAGTCTGCACGCCCTGCGCACCAGCCAGTGCCAAGCCACCGCAGCCGCGAACGCCGCGGCCGACACGGTCGGAAATGGCAGGGACGCCGGGGGCACCGGGGGCACCGGGGACGCCAGGGCCGACACGGCCGGGAATGCCGGGGACGCCGGGGACACCGGGATCATTGAGACCGCTGTCGCGGGCCCGGTGGGCGCAGCCGGATCCAGGACCCTCGGCGGGAGCGAGTGCACGAGCACCACCGGGAACGCCGCGGCCTGTGTGACCAGCCCCGCGAATCCGGCGGGTCCGTTGAACTTCACGGGTTTTGAGGGCCCGGCGGACGCCGCAGACCAGGCGGACGCCGCGGGTGCCACGGGTCCGGCGGATGCAGGCGATGCGGTATATATCGATGAGATGGGGCTGACGCCTGACGGTGTGCCCCTGGAAGGCTTGCTGGGCGCGCTCAGCGGTCTGGTCTGCCACACGGGACCGTGGTGGACGCCCTCGGGGGCCGATCCCGTGCCCCTGCCGCCGGGGTTGAGCGTCAACATCGACGTCACCGTCCCCCTGGACCACCTCACAAGCCTCCTCGGCCCCCAACCAGAGGGGAGCACTCCGCACGACAACGCCTCTTCCGGCACTGAGGCGGGAGACTCGGACGCCACCGCGACCGGGGCCGGGCCGCCCGGCACCACTGCGCGCGTTCCCTGCTGCTCTCGCGGTGCCGCCGCGTCTTCCGGCGACGACCCCGCCGATGGGCTCTGCGCCGCCCGCGGCTGCTCGGGCGCCGGCGCGACCGCTGAGGCGTCGTCCGCGCCCGCCCGGGCCGCACAATCCGTCCCGACTGCACCGACCGTGGCGGCCGTAGCGACCGCACCGGCCGCACCGGCCGCACCGGCCGCGCGGTCTGCGAGGGCTGTGATGACTATGGGGGCTATGGAGGCGTGCCTGGGTTCTGGCAGTAGAAGGGTGCCGGTGCCGGCTGCGGTGGCCGTGGCTCTGGCAGCCGGCGGGACGTGGCGACGCCTGGTCACCGATCCGCTGTCGGGCGCTGTGGTGGATGTGGGGCGCACTCGCTACCGGCCACCTGCTGCTCTGGCCGATCTGGTGCGGGCCCGTGACCGCTCATGCACGCACCCGGGCTGCGAGCGTCCGGCTCGGGGTTGCGATATCGACCACGTCATCGCCTGGGAGGACGGCGGCACCACGAGCCTGGAGAACCTGACCTGCCTGTGCCGTGCCCACCACCGCCTCAAGCACACTCCCGGCTGGGCCCTCACCCGCACGCCCGGGGGCGCGCTGATCTGGCGCACACCCAGCGGCGCTCGTTACCGGCGCGAAAGCGACGGGTCGGTCATCATGCTGGCCCGGTGCGTCGGGCCCCGTCAGTATGCCCGCCCCGCCACCCGCGTCCCGGACCCCCTGGCCCGTGCGATCACGCCCGACGTCTTGGCCCGCCTCGACAAGGGCCTGACCAGCTCCGCATTCACCGGCTCCGCTGCTGACCACGGTCTCAGCATCGGCTCCACTGCCGGCGACGTCGCTCCCGGCCCCGGCCGGGAGACGGCCGCGGTGATCACGACCCGCGGCCCCCGTCCTGGCGAGAACCCTGGCGACTTCGAGACTACCCCCTACCCGCGCGCTCTCCACACCCTCGGCCTGACGCCCCTGCTCGATGCCATCCCGCCCTTCTGAGCGCTCGGCTCCGCCGCGTCCTGCCGCGCCCCGCTCCACCCTCAGGCCCTCTCCCGGAACACGACCCGGCGCTGGATCGCATAGCTGGCCACGTAGATCGCGCTGTCGCCCACGACCTTGGCGACGCCCAGCGGGATGCCGATCCCGGTCAGCGCGGCCAGTGCGAGATAGCTCGCCGCGACCAGGGCGAGGGCGAGCACCGCGTAGCGCACCGCCGTGCGCCCCACCGTCCCCGGCGCCGCCCGGAAGACGCGCCGGTTCATGAAGAAGTTGGCGGCGCCGCTGATCAGCCTCGCCCCCACCACGCTCGTCAGCAGGTTCCCGGTGAGCAGGTGCAGCACCACGACCCCGACCCAGTCGATGACGAAGCTCGCCAGCGACGCCCCCGTGAAGCGCAGCAGCGGGGCGTAGATCCGCGCCGAGTCCTGCAGCGGGCGGAAGTGGGAGGAGGCGTTGCCGGGCTCGTAGACCGTGGCGATCTCGACCTCCTCGACCGCCATCCCCAGCTCGCGGGCCCGCAGCAGGGCCGACAGCTCGTACTCGTACCGGTCGCCGGGAACCTCCAGCAGCCACTCCAGCCCGCCGGCCGGGTAGCCGCGCAGACCGGTCTGGGTGTCGCGCAGCCGCCAGCCGGTCGCCCCGCGGAACAGCAGCGCGGTCGCCCGGTTGCCCAGCCGGCTGCGCAGGGGCACCGGCCCGGTGAGGGCCCGCACGCCCAGCGTCATGCGGCCGGTCTCGCGGACCCGGCGCGCCACCGCGGCGATGTCGGCGGGCGTGT
>ERZ772917.1395-NODE-1395-length-13945-cov-4.113103_pt1 | contig 13945 bp, 12 predicted proteins | sample MGYA00511187_ERZ772917 | MGnify/ENA primary metagenome ERZ772917 (study PRJEB29015, sample SAMEA2737925) | human oral metagenome | biome: human oral; feature: human-associated habitat; material: dental | place: China | collected 2012 ... | reverse complement strand
TTCCTTTTCTTGTGTCAAGACAAGAAAAGGAAGTGTCAAGACAAGAAAAGGAAGTAAGGGTTCAGGGGGCAAAGCCCCCAAAGATGACCGGCCATGACGCCGGCATGGGGACGAATAATCTTCTCGCCCCTACAAAACCTATCGGTCGATCATTCCAAATAACCGATTTGGGTTCATTCCCTCCCCCCCAAAAAACAAGCCCTGCCGGCCTGATCCTTGCGATCATCCGACAGGGCTTTCCTGAAACACATAGAAGCTCTATATCATGCTTATTTCCTGAACGGCGGCTTGACGATCGTCGCCTTCAGGTCGCGGTTGCGCACGCGTATGGCGATCTCCGTGCCGATCTTAGAGTGATCCGTGCGGATGTAGCCCAAGCCGATGCCGATCTTGCGCGTGGGCGACATGGTGCCGGAGGTCACGTGGCCGATCACCTCGCCCTTCGAGCAGACAATGTCGTAGCCGTGGCGGGGCACACCCTTATCCTGCAACTCGAAAGCGCAGAGTTTGCGCTCCACACCCTCTTTCTTCTGCTTCTCTAATGCGGCGCGGTTGATGAAGTTCTTGCCTTCGACGAACTTCGTGATCCAGCCCAGGCCAGCCTCGATGGGCGACGTCGTCTCGTCGATGTCGTTGCCGTAGAGGCAGAATCCCATCTCCAAACGGAGCGTGTCGCGCGCGCCGAGGCCGATCGGTTTAATGCCCTCGGGCTTGCCAGCCTCGAAGAGCGCATCCCAGATCTTCAAGCCATACTGCGGGTAGAAATACAGCTCAAAGCCGCCCGCGCCGGTGTAGCCCGTGTTGGAAATGATCACGTCGGGGCAGCCAGCGAACTCGCCCGTCACGAAGCAGTAATACGGGATGCTGTCGAGGTCGACCTTCGTCAGGCGCTGCAGCACCTCCTTCGCCTTCGGTCCCTGCACGGCCAGCTGAGCCATGTTGTCCGATGCGTTCTCCAGTTCGGCGCCTATGCCCTCGTTGTGCTTCACGCACCAAGCCCAGTCCTTGTCCAAGTTGGCGGCGTTGACCACAAGCAGGTACTTCTCGTCCTCGTAGTGGTAGACGATGATGTCGTCCACGATGCCGCCCGTTTCGTTCGGAAAGCAGCTGTATTGCGCCTTGCCCACGCCGATAGCGGAGGCGTCGTTAGATGTAATCTTCTGCATCAGTTCGAGCGCCTTCGGGCCCTTGACCCAAATCTCGCCCATGTGCGACACGTCGAAGACGCCTACACCGTTGCACACGGTGAGGTGCTCCTCAATGATTCCTTCATACTCGATCGGCATGTTATAGCCGGCAAACTCGTGCATCTTGGCGCCAAGGGCGATGTGCACGTCGGTAAACGGTGTTTTTTTCATCTCTTATTTCTATTTGCAGTGAATGAATTATTTGTTGGTGATGATGTGACATAAATGGATGATCGTCTCCATGCTCTTCTGGAGCGACGGGACGGGTAGGTATTCGTAGCGGCCATGGAAGTTCATGCCGCCGGCGAAGAGGTTCGGGCAGGGTAGCCCCATGAACGACAGTCGGGCGCCGTCCGTGCCCCCGCGAATCGGTCGTTCGATAGGCGTCACGCCAGCGGCCTCCATGGCCTGACGCGCCCACTGGATCAGTTCGGGGCGTCGGTCGATGATCTCGCGCATGTTATAGTATTGGTCACGCATGTCCAGCGTGCAGCATTCGGGATACGTCTCATTGATGCGTCGCACGGCCTCGCGCAGCGTCTCTTTTTTCTTCTCAAACAAGGCGCGGTCATGGTCGCGAATGATGTACGTCAGTTGCGCCTCTTCTACCGATCCCGCCATCTCCGTCAGATGGAAGAACCCCTCGCGCCCCTCGGTCGTTTCCGGACGTTCAGCGGGCGGCAGCATCTCATTGAGCTGCATAGCCACGAGCGACGCGTTGATCATGCGCCCCTTCGCACTGCCCGGGTGGATGTTGCGCCCCCGCAGGGTGACGATGGCCTGTGCGGCATTGAAATTCTCGTACTCCAACTCGCCGATCTCGCCGCCGTCCACGGTGTAGGCGCCGAAGCACCCGAAGCGCGCCACGTCGAAACGGTCGGCGCCACGCCCGATCTCCTCGTCCGGCGTGAAGGCGATGCGCACCGTGCCATGCTCCACCTCAGGGTGTGCCAGAAGATACTCCATCGCCGATACGATGGCCGCCACGCCCGCCTTATCGTCGGCCCCGAGGAGCGTCGTCCCATCGGTGACGATCAGCTCCTGCCCCACGTAATGGTTCAGCTCGGGGAACACGTCCGGCGAGAGCACAATGCCCAACGACTCATTGAGCACGATATCGCCCCCAGCGTAGGCGACGATACGTGGCTTCACGTCCCGTCCAGACATATCCGGACTGGTGTCCATATGCGCGATAAAGCCGATGACAGGCACATCCGCCTGGCTCGTGTTGGCCGGCAGTGTGGCCATGACGTAGCCGTTCTCGTCGAGCGAGACGTCGTGCAGCCCGAGAGCTTTCAATTCTTCTGTGAGGGATTCTGCGAAGCGCATCTGTCCGGGGGTAGAGGGCATGGACCGTGCGTGTTCGTCCGACTGTGTGTCGAACGCGGTGTAACGGAGAAATCGGTCGGTGATCGTCATGTGTGCGTGCTTCGTGTTCTTTAATTATAACGCAAAAGTAGACGAAAATCCACGGTGGGGAAATCGATCTCGGCTTCGGCGCAAAGGCCCGGCGTGAGGGACGAAATGCGCGGAGGCTTTGGATATTTGGGGATCGGCGTATATTTGCGGCGGGAAAGTCCTGCACGACCAGCTCCCTCGGAATTCCCCCAGGGCTTGACCGCAGCAAGGGTACTTGGTTGTAGCGGTGCGATGCAGTTCAGCTTTCCCACTTTGCCTCTTTAGCTCAGTTGGCCAGAGCACGTGATTTGTAATCTCGGGGTCGTTGGTTCGAATCCGACAAGAGGCTCAAGAAAAGAACTCCGCAATCGGTCTTTCAGTTGAATGAAGATCGGTTGCGGATCTTTTTTTATCCCCACCTCACACGATGATTGCAACGATCCTTACCCTTATTGTCGCCCTGGAGCACCTTTATATTATGCACATGGAGATGTTCGCTTGGGAGACGCGCGGCAAGCGCTTTTTCTGCTCGCTGCCTCCGAATCTATTTACCCCTACGCGCTCGATGGCTGCCAATCAGGGATTGTACAACGGCTTCCTTGCGGCGGGGCTGGTATGGAGCTTTTTCATCGGCGACCCGACGTGGAGTGCGAACGTCCGCCTGTTTTTCCTCGGTTGCGTGGTTGTGGCCGGGACGTATGGCGCGCTGACGGCGTCGAAGAAGATCTTCTTCGCACAGGCTTTGCCGGCCATTGTGGCGATGGTTTGCGTGCTGGCGAAGGTCTGAACCGGCACGCGGCGGCATCAAAATCATACAGCGAACCCTTCGCGACGCATGGCGCAGGCCTATTTCGCGGTCGTAAAGGGGCAACGGAGCTTTCGGAGACGCTTGCAGCGGCTGTCGAAGGCTCCGTTTCGTTTGTGGAGACGCTGCTTTTTTCTGCGAGGCGTTCGCGGGGGTGTTGTTCTTATTTTCGTGTGTGCACAAAGAGTTGTATAGGCGTGATTATGTAGTTATGTGATAACAGGAAGATATGTTTGATCTATTGAATAGTGTGTTTGCATGCACGACAATATGAAACAATCTATTTAATATAAATATGCTTGGATGAAATGATGTATAGACCTGTTTTTGTATATATCTGCTCGCATGAATATTAGAATAAATGATTTTCATAGAAATGTGTGTGCAGGAAGTTATAAATAATAAGGTGTACATGTCATTATGTATGCATAAATATGGATTACTTATTATCACGTATAAGTGTACGGATGAAAAGAGTGTAATTGATGTGTGAAGTATAATCCTGCATACACGAAGAAGATAAATACATGCTATTTGTGTGCATGTGCGTGCACGAAAATATGAAAAAAATCCCCGCGAGGCCATTGCTGATTGATTACGGTCTCGCGGGGATGGGGTTGATGCCATCTCGGGTTGATTCGAGTCTCTCGTGGAGCGGTTTGACTTTATTGCTGATTGATTACGGTCTGGCGGGGGTGGGGTTGATGCTATTGCGGGTTGATTCGGGTATCTCGTGGAGCGGTTTGACTTTATTGCTGATTGATTACGGTCTCGTGGGGATGAGAGTGGTGCTATCGCGGATTGATTCGGATTTCGCGGAAGTTCGGTTGGCCTCCTCGCGGGTGGATTACGGTATCGCGGGGATGAGAGTGGTGCTATCGCGGGTTGATTCGGGTGTCTTGTGATCTTCTTTTCTTGCTTTGAGACCTCCTTTTCTTGTCTTGACACAAGAAAAGGAGGCAAAAGAAAGTCAAGCCCCCAACCGGGGGCAGGGAAGTTTGCCGGGTACCTAAACTCAACAAATAAACATCTCATCAACTCAACTTTCTTCACTTTTCGTTTTTCACCTCCCCGTTGGCCCGGTAGAGGGGGTAGGCGGCCTGCCAGACTTTGTTGAGGAGCAGGGGCGGATACGCGGGATTGGCGTCGATGAAGTCGAGCAGGGCGCGGTAGGCCTCGGGGCTGCGGTGGTTGCGCAGGAGGGCGCCGACCCAATCGCGGGGGAAGAAGATGTCGCCGGTGCGCTGGACGTCGAGGAGGGCGTCGAGGGCGGGACGGATGTAACGGACGGCGTGGCGCTCGCGGGTGGGATGGTTGAGCCAGCCGAGCAGGGCGGAGGTCCAGGGCTCGATGCGGCGATTCTCGGGGATGAGCAGGGAGCGGAAGAGGGCGTCGAGGGCGGCCGTGTCGGGCGTCATGGCGCGGGAGATGAAGTCGAAGCGGCGGATGCGATCGGGGTCCGTCAGGCGGGTGCGCTGGGTGCGGACGATCGAGTCGCTGCGGTCGGGCAGGCGCACGGCGAGCGAGTAGGCGAGGTCGGTGTAATCCGTCTCGTTGAGGAGCGGCTCGGAGCGGTCGCGCCAGATGGCGTAGAGGCGAGCGAGGGTGGCTGGTGAGGCAGCGCTGTGGATCAGCATGCGGAGGAGGCGCTGCCGGGAGGATCGCTGCGGATGGCTGGCGCTGAGGCGCAGCAAACCCTCCTCAGGGCCTTCGCGGAGGGCGCTCGGGAGGGCGCGGAGGGGCGTGGAGATGTACGACGTGATGGTGGAGAAGAGGAGAGGGTTCGTCTCCGCGCGGAGGCCGTTCATGAGGGCGTCGAGCCAAAGGGCGTCGGGGATGAGGCAGGCCTGATAATTCTCGTGCAGAAGCATGAGGCGGGCCAGGCGCGTGGTCTCGTCGGTGGTTTCGTGCCAATGGGCGAGGAGCCAGTCGCGGCTGGCGCTGTCGGGGATGAGCAGGCCGTAGGCGCGGCCGTCGGTGTTGGGCAGGACGCGCTCGGGGGCGAAGGGCAGGGTGAGGCGTACGAGGCTGTCGCGCAGGTTGACCTCGAGGGTGGTGTCCGTTTGTCCCTTGGCGGCGAGGGTGACGGCGAAGCGTTGCGGGCGGACGATGCCGGGTGCGTAGCGATCTTTTTGACGGATCTCGAGCGTGTTTCCGCGCGGCGTGAAGCGGATGATGGGCATGCCTTTACGGTTCACCCAGGCGTCGTTGAAGGCGATGAGATCCTCGGGCGTGTGGCGGTCGAGGATGCGGATCAGGTCGTCCCACGTGGCGTTGCTGTAGGCGTATGTGCGGAGGTATTCGCGGATGCCCTCGCGGAAGGCGTCTTCGCCCATAAGCTCGATGATTTTGCCCATCACCACGGGGGCTTTGTTGTAGATGATTTGCCCGTAGATGAGTCCGGCGTTGCGGAGGTTGTCCAGCTCTTGGTGGATGGCGTTCGTGCCCGGGGTGCGGTCCTCAGAAAGGGCGGAGGCGAAGAAGGTGCGCATGCGTTGCAGCTTATGGTTGACGGAGGGGAAGAGTGGCTCGGTGATCCAGGCAGAGAAGTGGTTGGCGAAGACCTCCTTCGTCCATACGTCGTCGAACCAGTCCATCGTGACGAGGTTGCCGAACCATGCGTGGGCCGTCTCGTGCGCGATCAATTGAATGCGTCGCAGCTCCTCGTCGGGCGTAGGGTTGGGGCCGAGGAAGAGTTGCGTGTCATTATATAAGGTAGCGCCGACGTGCTCCATGCCGCCGAATTGGAATCCGGGCAGGATGATGAAGTCTTGTTTGTCGAAGGGGCAGGGCATGCCGGTGTAGGACTCGAGCCAGTCGAGTGCGGCGGCGCTCTGTCGGAAGATGGTGTCTAACTGGGCAACCTTCTGCGGGTCAGTTTCGCGGTAATAGGCCGTCAGCGTACGCCCCTCGTCGTGGTAAGTCCATTGCTCGAAACGTCCCGCAGCGAAGGCGAAGAGGTACGTGCTCAGCGGACGTGTCGGTGCGAAGTGGAGCGTCTTTCTGTCGGCGTGTTTTTCCTCTTTCGTGACACGCGTATTCGACACACCGACCCATTCGGCAGGCAGTTCGAGCGTAAGCGCGAAGACGGCCTTCAGGTTAGGTTGGTCGAAGCACGGGAAGATCGTCCGCGCACGGTCGGGCACGGAGAGAGAGTAGAGGTAGTCGTCGTTGCGGTTGAGCGACTGGTCTCCTGCTGTGAACCGCACGCTGATCGTGTTTTCGCCCGCCTGAGTCAGCGCAGCAGGCAGGATGATGTGCTCGTTGCGGAAGGTGTATGCGGCCGTCTTTCCGTTCATTTTCACTTCGACAATCTTGTCCGCGGCCTCGCGAAAGTCGATGACGATCTCGGTGGGTGCATCGAGTCGGAAGCGGATTCGCCCCTCGCCCGTGACGGGTGCGTGTTTGTCTCGGGGGATGGAGAAGCGTAGGTCGTAACGTAAGTCTTTGATCTCCTGCTTGCGCAGTTGAGCCAGTTCGCGTGAGACGCCGGCGTCGTAGCGATGAAGTGCAGGTTGGCCGGCAGCGAAGAGGCTGACGGCAGAAAGAATCAGCAGCAGAGAGTATGGTTTCATGATGAAGAAATAAATGTTTAGGGGGGTAATGGTAATTCAGGGCAGCAAAACTATGGTGGCAAAATCAAGCGGGGGCAATCGAGCGCCTCGTTTTTGGTGCTACCCCGAAAAAAGCGACGCTGGAGCCTCAGGGTTTAGCTTCACTTTTCAAAAAGTAGCCCTGGACCCATCCAGCATTCGGAGCTCAGACACTCATTCAAGATCTTTTTCCCCACGATTTCCTCAGGGCATGATGACAATACGTTTTCATGTGACTATATCCTCTCGTCATTGCGAGGTTGACACGGTTGGAATTCCACTTTTGGGTTTTCCGTATCCGGATCGCCACTCTATATTTGCCGCGCTTTTGAGGTTACTCCGCCTGGGAGTGACGAGCCTTTGGCGTATCGTAGAGAAAGCAAAAAACATGAACCCAATTCGTTTTGTTGTCGTGGGGTGCGGACACATAGGGAAACGTCACGCCGAGATGATTAGCCGTGAAGGCGGCGCCGAGTTGGTGGCTTTATGTGACACGCGCCCGAAGTCAGAGTTGGCTGTCGATGCCTACGCTGATATGCCGTTTTTCAGCAGCTTGAGCGAGTTACTTGCCAGCAACCTCTCCTTCGATGTCGTGAACGTTTGCACACCGAACGGGTTGCACGCCCAGATGGCCATCCAAGCGATCGAGACCGGTCATCACGTCGTCATCGAAAAGCCGATGGCACTCACCACAGCCGATGCAGAGAAGGTGGTTTACGCCGGGCTGAAGTATCGCAAGCAAATCTTCTGCGTGATGCAGAATCGCTACTCGCCGCCTTCTGTGTGGATCAAGGATCTGATCGAATCCGGTCGGTTGGGACATATATATATGGTGCAGCTCAATTGCTATTGGAACCGCGATGCGCGTTATTACCGTCTCGGCGGATGGCATGGCACAGCCGAATTAGACGGCGGAACGCTCTTCACCCAGTTCTCGCATTTCATCGACATCCTTTATTGGCTTTTTGGCGACATCACCGATATACAAGCGCGTTTCGCCGACTTCAATCACGAGCATCTCACCGATTTTGAAGATTCAGGCATCGTCAGTTTTCGGTTTACAAATGGAGGCCTCGGTTCGCTCAACTATTCGACGTCGGTATGGGATAAGAACCAAGAGAGCAGTTTGACGATCATTGCTGAAAACGGTAGTGTCAAGATCGGCGGACAGTACATGGATAAGGTCGAGTACTGTCACATCAAAGACTACACGATGCCCCATCTTCCTCCCACCAATCCCGACAACGATTATGGCGCTTACAAAGGTTCTGCACAGAATCATCACTATGTAATTCGCAACGTTGTCAACGTCCTCTCAGAGAATGCAACCGATACGATCACAACAAACGTCCTCGAAGGCCTGAAAGTCGTGGACATTATCGGGCGGATGTATGCAGAGAAAAGTAAGGCATAGGGTAAAGTCAGAATGGGGAAAAAAGCAATTGCGGTAGTTGGATTAGGTTATGTCGGCTTGCCATTAGCGATTGAGTTTAGCCGTAAGTACAGAGTCGTAGGCTATGATATAAATCCGCAACGTGTCGCTGAGCTTTCTTCCGGTACGGATTGGACAGCAGAGATCGATCCCTCTTTGTTGAACGATCGCCTCAGTTCATATTTGGATAGTGAAAAAGGTCTGCTCTTGACATCACGAATTGAGGATATACGTTCGTGTCAGATTTACATTGTGACAGTTCCGACACCAATATCCAAACTCAAAACACCCGATCTTTCCTTCCTGTTGAAAGCGACGAAATCGATTGCTCAGATCTTAAAAAAAGGAGACATCGTGGTCTATGAATCCACTGTTTATCCGGGGTGCACAGAGGAGGAATGCGTGCCAGTATTGGAACAAGAATCAGGGATGAAGTACAACCAAGACTTCTTTTGTAGCTATTCTCCGGAGCGAATTAATCCCGGCGACAAAAAGAATACGCTGACTACAATCAAAAAAGTGGTTTCAGCTTCTACTTCAAAGGTGTTGGATGAATTGGAGAATCTATATGGTTCGATTATTGACGCGGGAACATACAGGGCACCATCGATTAAAGTGGCAGAGGCTGCCAAAGCAATAGAAAACGCTCAGCGAGATGTCAATATCTCATTCGTAAATGAGCTGGCGCTGATCTTCGATAAAATGGGGATTGATACAAGTGAAGTGTTGGAAGCCGCATCTACCAAATGGAACTTTTTGAAATTCACTCCGGGATTGGTCGGTGGACATTGTATTGGTGTTGATCCATATTATTTATTGCACAAGTCTCAGAGTTTAGGATATAATCCTCAGGTCATCCTTTCCGGACGGAATGTAAATGACAAGATGGGGAATTTCATCGCCCAAAAAGTGATTAAGCTCATGATCCGAAAACAAATTCGGATAGCCGGAAGTAAAGTCCTCATTTTGGGATTTACGTTCAAGGAAAATTGCCCTGATATACGCAACACGAAAGTTGTTGATGTGGTGCGTGAATTACAGGAGTACAATGTGTCCGTTGATGTTTATGATCCCCATGCTTGTCGTGATATCGTCACAAAAGAATATGGCATCAGCTTAATGCAGTGCAAACCCGATTTTCGACAATATGACGGAGTTATACTGGCCGTAGGGCATGATGAATTTATTCGGATTGATTTTTCTTTTATAAAGAATAGACGCGTCGTCCTTTTTGACGTGAAGGGAGTGTTGCCTCGTGAATGGGTCGACGGAAGATTGTAGAATGGATTCGCAAGTTGTAGAGAGTGAGGCTCAAGAAGAACCTTCGCTGAAAGAAAAGACTGCGAAAGGATTATTCTGGGGCGGGATAAGCAATTTCGTCCAGCAAGTGATAGGCATGGCTTTTGGTATTGTTATAGCCCGAATCCTTTCTCCTGATGATTATGGACTCGTTGCGATGCTTGCCATTTTTACCGCTATCGCGAATACAGTCATGGATAGTGGTTTTACTACAGCATTGATCAATAAAAAGACGGTGGAACATCGCGATTATAACGCAGTCTTTTGGTTCAATGTGTTTGCAGCAATTGGGATGTATGTCATTCTGTTTTTTGCCGCACCGCTAATTGCACATTTTTACAAACAGCCGATCTTAACCAATCTGTCTCGGATTCTTTTTCTCAGTTTTATTATTGCTGCTGTTGGAATTGCGCATAATGCATATCTACTAAAGAAAATCATGGCCAAGCAGCGCGGTATTATTGATATGGCTGCGGTGTTTTGCTCGGGAACGGTGGGGTTGATCTTGGCATTAAATGGCTTTGCCTTTTGGGGGTTAGTTGCCCAACAATTGACTCAAATATCCGCTGCTGTATTGTTGCGTTGGTATTATTCACCATGGAGACCTACATTAGAATTTGATTTCACACCGCTGAAAGAGATGTTCGGGTTTGGAGTGAAGATATTTACAACAAATATATTCTATCAAGTTACGGGTAACTTATTTCCAGTTGTATTAGGGCGCTATTATGGTAAAACACTTACGGGATATTATGCACAAGGGAATAAATGGTCTATATTAAGTAGTTCTGTTGTGTTGACTGGATTTAACAATGTGGCTCAACCGGTATTGGTAGAAGCTAGAGATGATACAAGAAGGCAATTGAAGATTTTTCGTAAGATGCTTCGTTTCGGGGCTTTTCTTACATTTCCGACATTGTTAGGATTGGCGTTTATTAGTAAGGAATTTATTTGGATCGTCCTGGGAGAGAAATGGATGGAGTCCGTCTTTTTTATGCAGATTTTTTGTGTATGGGGGGTGAATAGTTTTTTTGTTTCGCTTTATTCCATGCTTTTGTTGTCGTATGGCCGATCGAATATCTATATGGTATTGATGTTATTGTTGTTCTTTTTTCAATTATTATGCCTATTTATCTTCTCTCGTTATAATATAAGGTTGCTGTTAGCTTTTTATGTAGGGATTTATTTGTTGAGTACTCTCGGTTGGCAATATTTTGCTCATCAACTTATCCGAATACGCCTCCGAGATGTGATGAAGGATCTGTTCCCTTATATTGCGTCTACGGTTGCGGCTATTGCAACGGCTTGGTTTGTCTCGAGTGGAATAAGTAATTACTATGTCAGTTTTTTTATAAAAATTGCCATTACGGCAGCTGTATACATAATTCTACTATGGATGATGAGATCAGTTTTATTGAAAGAGACGATCCTTTTCCTCAAAATAAAGGTTGGATCGTGAAGAAGAATGTCTAAATAAATCGGCAGAATGTTTGCAACGCTTTATCGAAAAATTGTTTCACAAAAAACTCGGGAAAATATATATCAAGCTTTTCTCGGGGGATGGCTCCTTTTTATACGTAATAATATCACAGAACCCATTAAGGCGAAATATTATATTGTTTTGTTTAGTCTGCGTAAGCCACGTAACGCACGAGAACAATCACTGAAAGAATGGGGGCTTGTAGGGCCATGTCCATATCCGTATTTATGGGTGAAAGATTATCGAGAACAAATTAAATCCGTCTCGATACAATGCCAAAACGGGTTACCATATATATGGCATCAGGATAAGAAATTATTTTTCAGAAGAGGAACTAAGGAAAAGGATATATTGAGTAATTATCTTGGGCTATTGATTGAGCAGGATAAACGTTCTGCACATCGGTATGTGAAAGAATACGATGAATTAGGGAATGAGGTCACACTTCTTGATATTGGCGGTGCAGAGGGAATATTTACTCTCGATGTGATAAATAATATCAAACAAGCATATCTCTTTGAGAGCGAAGAGCCTTGGATCGAAGCATTAGAGGCTACGTTTGAACCATGGAAAGAGAAGGTTACGATTATAAAGAAGTATGTCAGCGATACGGATGATGAGCAAAATATTAGACTTGACACATTCTTTTACGACAAATCTACAGATGATCTGTTTGTGAAGATGGATATAGAAGGATATGAGCGCAAGGCTCTTGCAGGAGCCTATAATCTGTTGGCTATGGCAAAAAACATCAGAGGCTCAGTCTGTATCTATCATAAGAAGGATGATCCAGAAGTAATTAGCCGTTTATTGACCAATGCGAATCTCACAATAGAGCAGACGCCGAATTGGTTATATATGAGTCGAGAACTGCGGCCGGCTATTTTGCGTTTTCACAGAAAGGAAGAGTGATTTTCTTAGAGTAGAGATCGTGTAGAATTAATGATAATAGATAATTTATTGAATCGGGAAGAAGTATTAAACAGCTATATAAAGTTAAATAAGTCGTTTAAGCAAACCTTGGTCTTTCGGATGGGGGATAGTGGCGGCTTTTTTTCAGAATATAACGGTATGATTCTAGCCATGCTCTATTGTTTAACTCATCAGACACGCTTTATTCTTCATTCTTATAAGGGAAATTTTGCTCGAGAGAAAGGGTGGGAGGATTTTTTTCTTCCATTTTGTACAATAATTCAGGACAAGCTAGATGTTTATGTACATACATACACTAATTTTCGCCCATTTGGGCTCCACGGTAAAATTCAAATGCAAGACGGAGTGTGGAAATGGCAACTCAAGAAACGTGTTCTTAATGTACTGGCTCGTGGATACAATTTATTTTATCCTCGCACTTATCTCACCCAAGATTTATGGGATCAGTTCTTTTACTTCCAGCCTCACTATGATATTCCAGAGCTTGGAATAAATGGTAATATTGTGCAGGCTTGCCATAGACTAGCACAAATGACATGGCATTTCAATGGTAAAACGGGAGAAGAGATTCAAGTATTGGAGGAAGGTTTGAAGCTCCCGCAAAGGTATGTGAGTTGTCACATTCGGGGTGGAGATAAATTCATGGAAACCAAATTACTGACTATAGATCCTTATATGGAGCGAATTAAAGAACAACCATATAAGGATATATTTGTTTTGACAGACGATTATACTGTAATAGATCAGTTGGCCACTCAATATCCGACTTATAAGTGGTACACATTGTGTGAAGAAACAGAGCGAGGCTATTTTCATCAGAATTTCTCAAAGAGTGACCGCGAGTTAAAATATAGATCTCTGCTCAAATTGCTAGCTTCTGTAGATATTATGACCCGATCGCAACGATTTATTGGAACGACTACGTCTAATCCTAGTATCTTCATGGATATATGTCGCCCGGATATATCTGAGAGTGTGGATGGTGATAAAAATATGCTCTACTACTTATTATATCCTGAGACGCGGTTGAGATCCTCCTCTCCATACCGAACGTAAGTTTTACGGTTAATAAAATAAGTTTCACCAATAACTAAAGCGAATAAGAGGGGGGGATTTTCATTGAAAAAGAGAGCGGTAGTAAAGGCTCTTTATAATGATACGTCTTACCCTGTTCGGAGTAGATTATAGTCAACTAGAAATGGATTGCGAATTGAGCACGCGGAAGTTTAGAGTTAGAAGAGACTCCGACCGATGAGAAGAGATGCTGTCAAAGAATATGAGCACCGAGTTTCGGACCGAAACTCCCATACCGTAGAAAAACGTAAAAAAGAGAGGGTGAAGTTATCCCCCCACAAACATAAAGACACGGCAACAAGAAATGTATCTGTTATTTGTCTACGAAGACGACGGGTCTGTTATGCGTTCGGTTCCACGTATTCATTTTCTGGACGAATTGAAACGTGCCGGGCACACCCTTATCATCTTCAATCCACTCGAATATCCCGATGTAGAGCAATTCAATGAAGCACTTGCAAAAGCTGCTGGCACAGTACCGGTTGACCTAATGGTTAGTCTTCATGGGGATGAGCTAGTGAGACCCGAGACCGTCGTGCAATTCAAACGGCGAGGTATACCGACCCTATTGTTTTGCTTCGATAATCTGCAAGCGCCCTTTATGCAACGGCAAATAGCTTCTCTTTTCGATTTGGTCTGGCTTAGCTCATTTGAAACCATGCCTTTGTTTAAAAGCTGGGGCTGTACGTGCATCTTTCTGCCTTACGCTGCTAATCCGCATGTTTTTCAGCCCCGTTTCACGAC
>ERZ772917.1387-NODE-1387-length-13985-cov-71.672649_pt1 | contig 13985 bp, 10 predicted proteins | sample MGYA00511187_ERZ772917 | MGnify/ENA primary metagenome ERZ772917 (study PRJEB29015, sample SAMEA2737925) | human oral metagenome | biome: human oral; feature: human-associated habitat; material: dental | place: China | collected 2012 ... | reverse complement strand
AGCAACTGATGGCACATAAGAAGGGCCTTGGTTCCTCCCGTAACGGTCGCGACTCCAACGCGCAGCGCCTCGGCGTCAAGCGCTACGGCGGCCAGCTGGTCAACGCTGGTGAGATCCTCGTCCGTCAGCGCGGCACCCACTTCCACCCCGGCGACGGCGTTGGTCGCGGCAAGGACGACACCCTGTTCGCGCTGCGCGCCGGCGCGGTTGAGTTCGGGCGCAAGCGCGATCGCAAGGTCGTCAGCGTCTCGCCGGTCTCAGCCTGAGACCGCACGCATGAAGGGCGTCCGGCGTTGCCGGGCGCCCTTTTCACTATCCTTCTTCGGTTGGCAGGAGCACCAGTGGCAGACTTCGTGGATCGCGTGACGCTGCACGCGGCTGGCGGCAACGGCGGTAACGGCGTTGCTTCGATCAAGCGTGAAAAGTTCAAGCCGCTGGCGGGCCCGGACGGTGGAGACGGCGGCAACGGCGGTTCCGTCATCCTGGAGGTCAGCGGGCAGGAGACGACTCTGCTGAGCTACCACCGCAGCCCGCATCGTCGCGCCGACAACGGCACGCCCGGGATGGGAGACTTCCGACAGGGCAAGAACGGTGCGGACATCGTGCTGCCGGTCCCCGAGGGCACCGTCGTGAAGTCGACGTCCGGCGAGCTTCTCGCCGACCTGACGGGCGCGGGCACCCGCTTCGTCGTCGCCGAGGGCGGTCGCGGCGGACTCGGGAACGCGGCCCTTGCCTCCAAGGCACGTAAGGCTCCCGGTTTCGCCCTGCTGGGCGAGCCCGGGGAGGAACGTGACGTCGTCCTGGAGCTGAAGTCGGTGGCGGACGTTGCCCTCGTGGGCTTCCCCTCGGCGGGCAAGTCCTCGCTGATCGCCGCCATGAGCTCGGCGCGACCGAAGATCGCCGACTACCCCTTCACGACGCTCGTGCCGAACCTGGGCGTCGTCTCGGCCGGCGACGTGCGCTACACGGTCGCCGACGTTCCCGGCCTGATCCCAGGCGCCTCGCAGGGGCGCGGTCTGGGTCTCGACTTCTTGCGGCACATCGAGCGCTGCGCGGTCATCGTCCACGTGCTCGACACGGCGGCGTTCGAGACTGATCGTGAGCCCGTCGAGGACCTGCGCACGATCGAGGCGGAGCTGGAGGCCTACCAGGGAGACCTGACGCAGGTGGAGGGCTACGTGCCGATCATGGAGCGTCCCCGCGTCATCGTCCTCAACAAGATCGACATCCCGGACGGGCGAGATCTCGCTGAGATCACCCGAGGGGACCTGGAGTCCTTCGGCTGGCCGGTCCTGGAGGTTTCCGCCGTCTCGCACGAGGGACTCAAGCAACTGTCCTTCGCGCTGGCCGGAATCGTCGAGGAGGAGCGCGCCAAGCGCCCCGCCCTCGAGGCTGCCCGACCGGTGATCCGCCCCAAGTCCGTGGGCCGCAGCGTCGAGATCACCGTGCGCAAGACGCGCAAGGACGGTGAGGACGTCTTCCAGGTGCGCGGCGACAAGCCGGAGCGCTGGGTTCGTCAGACGGACTTCGCCAACGACGAGGCCGTGGGCTACCTGGCGGACCGCCTCAACGCCGCGGGCGTGGAAGACGCGCTGATGAAGGCCGGAGCGGTCGCGGGCGACACGGTCGTGATCGGTGACCTGGACGGCGGTGTCGTCTTCGATTGGGAACCGACGCTGACCACCGGCCCCGAGCTGCTTGGCTCGCGCGGCTCGGACCTGCGTCTGGAACAGAACGCGCGGCCGAGCCGTAAGGAACGGCGCGAGGTGTACCACCAGGTCATGGACGCCAAGAGCGCGGCTCGCGAGGAGCTGTGGACGGAGCGCCAGGCCGGGCACTGGACGGACGCCTCGGATCAGTCATGAGCTCAGCATCAACGGCCTCTCGCATCGTCGTCAAGATCGGGTCCTCTTCGCTCACGCGCGACGACGGCGGTCTGGACCTGAATCGCATCGACGCCGTCGCGCGCCTCGTGTCGCGGTGGCGCGGGCGCGACCGCGAGGTCGTCATCGTCTCTTCGGGCGCCGTCGCCGCGGGCCTGGACCCCCTCGGTTTCTCGGCCAAGCCAAAGGACCTGCCGAGCGTGCAGGCCGCTGCGGCGATGGGGCAGGGTTTGCTCATGGCGCGCTGGACGGCAGCCTTCCAGGCGCATCACCTTGATGCCGCGCAGGTCCTCCTGACCACGGCCGACGTTATGCGCCGCGACCACTACACGAACGTGCGCGCTGCGCTCACGCGCCTTCTCGGCCTCGGCGTCGTACCGATTCTCAACGAGAACGACGCGGTGACCACGCGCGAGCTGCGCTTTGGTGACAACGACCGTCTGGCCGCCCTTATCGCCCAGATGATCAAGGCAGACGTCCTCGTTCTCCTCACCGACGTCGATGGCCTCTATACTGCGCCCCCAGACCACCCGGGTTCGACCCTCATCGAGAGAGTCGGCGCCGCGGACGACCTCATGAGCGTCCTCGTGACCGGCGCGGGTTCACGAGTGGGCACGGGAGGCATGGCGACCAAGGTTCAGGCGGCGATGCTGGCCACCGCCTCCGGCATCGGCGTGCAGCTGGCCAGCGCGGAGAACCTGCGGGACGTCCTGACGGGCCGACGTGTCGGCACGTGGTTCGAGCCGGCCCAGCAGCGCCCGGCCTCGCGCCGCCTATGGATCGCCCACGTCGCACCGTCGCGAGGCGAGATCATCGTGGACGAGGGGGCCGCCCGCGCGATCACCGCGGGGAAGAAGTCGCTCCTCGTCGCGGGAGTCAGCTCCGTGCTCGGCCACTTCGACGCGGGCGACGTCGTCGACGTCGCGAGCCCAACGGGCCTCATCGCACGAGGCGTGTCGGGATACGACTCCGACACGCTGGCCGAGATCGCGGGCGCGGGCATGGAGCAGTTGGCGGCTCAGGGACACGAGCACCCCAGGCCCGCGATTCACCGCGACGACCTGGCGGTGTTGGGCGACGCATTTTCTGCGCTCGGCGCGGACTGACACGGTCCGAATCCCACTCGTGTGCCATGATGGGCGAGTGGATACTGCTGCAGACATTACCCAGGTGACCGACGCCGCCCGACAGGCGGCGCGGCTTCTCGCCAACGCGACGACACAGGCGAAGAACCGCGGCCTCGAGGCCATCGCGGTGGCCCTTATCGACCGCGCCGACCAGATCCTGGCAGCGAACGCCGAGGACCTGGCGCGCGGACGCGCCGAGCAGATGAGTGAGGGGTTGCTCGATCGCCTTGCCCTGACGAAAGACCGCCTGCGCGGTATCGCTGATGCCGTGGGTGAGATCGTTGCGTTGCCCGACCCCGTCGGGCAGGTGATTCGCGGCACGCGCACCGATATCGGTCTGCGCGTGACGGCGGAGCGCGTTCCCCTGGGCGTGGTCGGCATCATCTACGAGGCCCGCCCCAACGTGACGATCGATGCGGCGGCCCTGGCGATCAAGGCGGGCAACGCCGTCATCCTGCGCGGCGGCAGCGCCGCTCAGTTCTCGAATCGCGTCTTGATCGAGGTGTGCCGCGACGCTCTGAGGTCCGTCGGTCTGCCGGCCGATGCTATCCAGACCGTGGACGAGTGGGGCCGTGCGGGCGCCCGCGCCATGATGCGTGCGCGCGGTGCGATCGACGTGCTGATCCCTCGTGGGGGAGCGGGGCTCATCAACGCCGTCATCGAGGAGTCGCGCGTGCCAGTCATCGAGACCGGAACCGGTAACTGCCACCTGTACGTCGACGCCTCCGCCAACCTTGACGACGCCGAGGCAATCATCATGAACGCGAAGACGCAGCGCGTGGGGGTGTGCAACGCTGCCGAGACTCTTCTGGTCCACGCGGACGTGGCCGAGCGCTTCATGGTCGGCGCCGTCACGCGTCTGACAACCGCGGGCGTGACTATCCACGCCGACGAGGCCACCCGAGCAATCGTGGATGCCCATCCCTCGATCGACGCGGACATGATCGTGGATGCCACCGAGGCCGACTGGGAGACCGAATACCTCTCAATGGACCTGGCCGTTCGCGTGGTCGGCAGCGTCGATGAGGCTACCGAGCACATCCGCCGCTACTCCTCCGGGCACACGGAGGGCATCGTAGCGAGCGATGTGTCGGCCATCCGCGCCTTCCGCCGAGGTGTCGACGCCGCCGCGATCGCCATCAACGCGTCGACTCGCTTTACCGACGGAGGACAGCTCGGGCTCGGCGCCGAGGTGGGCATCTCAACCCAGAAGCTCCACGCACGCGGCCCCATGGGGCTGGCCGAACTGACCACGACGACCTGGATCTACGAGGGGGAAGGAACCATCCGCCCGTGAACAGCCAGGACAGGGAGGGGCCCCCGGCCTCGTCGGCTGGGGACATCGAGAAGACGACGGAGGCCACAGCCGGAGCCACGGCGGCCCCGGCTGTACCCCAGCACCCCCCGCGCGCCCTGCGCAGGAAGCGCGCGATCGGCATCATGGGCGGTACATTCGACCCGGTCCACCACGGGCACCTCGTCGCCGCCTCCGAGGTCATGGACGTGTTCGGGCTTGACCAGGTCGTGTTCGTGCCCGCCGCCATGCAGCCCTTCAAGGCCGGTCGGCGCGTCACGTCGGCTGAGCATCGCTACCTGATGACCGTCATCGCGACGGCGTCGAACCCGCGCTTCGCGGTCTCGCGCGTCGATATTGACCGAGGCGGCACGACGTACACGATCGACACGCTGGCAGACCTGTCGCACGAGTACCCGGACTCGGACTTCTACTTCATCACCGGCGCCGACGCGCTGGCGCAGATCGCGCAGTGGAAGGATGCCGACAAGCTTTTCGAGCAGGCGCATTTCATCGGTGTGACGCGCCCGGGGCACGACCTGTCCGATTCGGGCCTGCCCGATCGCTCCGTGTCGCTGCTGGAGGTGCCCGCCATGGCGATATCCTCGACCAACTGCCGCTCGCGCGTCGAGGAGGGAAAGCCCGTGTGGTACCTGGTGCCCGACGGCGTCGTCCAATACATCAATAAGTACGGACTTTATCGATCCTAACGCAAGGAGAACAGTGAGCCTTCCCGACGCTACCGCAGACCTGGCGACCCTGGTCGCTCGCGCCGCCCACGATCGTGGCGGCATCAATCCCGTGCTGGTGGACGTGACTAGCAAGCTCGCATTGGCCGACGCATTCGTCGTCGTTTCCGCGCCCACCGAGCGCCAGGTCAGGGCGATCGCCGAGGACATCATGGATCGAGTGTGGGCAGAGCACGGACGCCGCCCGGCTCACATTGAGGGCCGCGCGGAGGGGACGTGGGTGCTCCTGGACTACTCGGAGCTGCTCGTCCACGTGCTCTCGGAGGAGGAACGCGAGTACTACGCGCTCGAACGCCTGTGGGGGGATTGTCCCGCGACGGCGATCGACGTGGACACGGACGAGGCTCGGGCCGCTGCGGCAGAACGCGCTGCTGCGCACGGCGCGGAGACCCCACGGTGAGCGCGTCGCGCATCGTGCTCCTGCGGCACGGCCAGACTGAATTTAACCTGGAGCGGCGCTTCCAGGGGCGTATCGATATGCCTCTGAACGACGTGGGACGCTCGCAGGCCGCCGGCGCTGCTGGCGTGCTCGTCAGTCGCCTGTGCGAGCCCAGCGCCGAGGTCGGAATGGTCGCCGCCGAGGCCGCCGGCTTCGATCTGAGCGGGGGAGTGCGCATCGTGAGTTCTCCCCTTGGGCGGGCGCTCGACACGGCACGCATACTGTCGCGCGTCTTCGACATCGCCGGGTACCCCTGCGAGGGACCCTCCACCGACGAGAGGCTCACTGAGCGCTTCTACGGCAGCTTCGAGGGGCTGACCTATGAGGAGATTGCGCGCGAGCAGCCCGAGGAGTACGCGCAGTATCGGGTGAGCGGGGAGTGTGAGTCGGCGCGGGTCGAGCGTTCCGAGGTCGTGGGCGAGCGCGTGCGCGATGCCGTCCTGGAGGCAGGTGCGGCCTGCGGGGATGGTCAGCCCCTGATTGTGGTGTCGCACGGATCCGCGATCGCCCGGGGTATCGTGTCCCTGCTCGGGCTCGATCCCGCCGTCTTTAACGGTCTGCGCGGCGTGGATAACTGCCACTGGTCGGAGCTCGTGCCCGTCGGCGTCTCGACGGCCAAAAGCGCTGCGCGCATGGGGTGGCGTCTGGCCTCGCACAATATCGGTGCCCGCGAGGACATCCTGGGCGCCTAATCGAGCCCGTAGCGTTGGCGCCCGCGAGTGCGACCGGCAGCGTAGTTGTGATGAGCGACACTTGATTCTAATTTGCGGATGCTTCTGCGAGTTGGCTATTATTTATCAGGTCGCCAGGGCGACGAACTAAATAACGGGGCTATGGCGCAGTTGGTAGCGCGCTTCCATGGCATGGAAGAGGTCGGGGGTTCGAATCCCCCTAGCTCCACAGAAGAACCCGGCACTCGGCTTGCGAGTGTCGGTTTTTTGTTTGTCCGGCGAGGGGGTCCGGTGGCGTTGATCGAGTTATCCGATGTGCTGGGTGTGGGGTGGCTTGTGTCGCTGGAGAGGGTTCGTTGGCGAATTTGAACGAGAGGGTCGATGGTTGAGGTGGTGCGTGGCGCTCGGGGTGTGAGGATCGTGGTACTCGGGGTTGGTCTGTCTCGCTGGAGGGCTCCAGGCGGGCCGTGTAGCTATGCGCGCCGTCGCGACGCTCGGGCCGGGGAGTCCGTTGTGCCTGGCGAGGTGGTTGTAATCGGGCTTGTAAGTCGGTAAGTATCTTGCCGATCAATATAACATTTTGATATCACCATGTGGAACGTTCAAAACCTGTCAAATGACATTAGCCTTGAAAAACGGTGGGTTTGCCTGTAATGGGTTACTACGAATCGGTGGGGCAAAGGCGTACCGTGTGGAAAGATTTGGTTGTCCATATTTCATAGTGTTAGGCCGGCAGTCAATGTCCTTCCAGCTCACCCGCGCCCATACGTCGGTGGTCCTTGCGGCGACCACGGTCGCGGCGTCCCTCGTTGTGATCCCCTCCCTGGCGGAGGGGACCGATTCCACGCAGGATGCGTTCTGCGCGTCACTTGTGGGCGCAAGTGCGCGCATCGGCAATGAGTATGAGCCGCTTCTCGCCAGCTACGCAGCCGCGGCGGCAGCGAAGCCCGGGGCTGAGCCGGTCGATCCTGCTCGTGAAGCTGCGCTGCGCGAGAATCTCGCCGCTGCGCAGGCTGCTCTCGAGTCGGCTCAGCAGGGCGTGGCGCGCTCCAACTCCTCCGTGGGGGAGGGGACCGGTGTCGGCGTCAATGATCGTGGGCTGGACTGGGTTGACTGGTCCAAGGTCGACTACGACACCCAAGCGAAGATCATCGAAGCCCTCGTTGTTCAGAAGATGAATGCCTATCGCGCCAATGCCGGCCTTCCTGAGTTGGTCGTGTCGGATACGCTGACCGTCGACTCGCGCTCGTGGAGCAAGCACATGTCGGACTCCAACGACTTTAACCATGACCCGGTCTTCAGGTACTGGAACGGCGTGACGCTTGATGGGGGCGACACCAGCTACGCCGGTGAGAACATTGCATACAATCACCTAGATAACTACGGTGACAAGTGGGGTGCCTACGGGACGGTGAAGACCCCCGCGCAGGCAGCGGACGCCCTCTTCGATCAGTGGAAGAACTCCTCGGGCCATGACAAGAACATGCTGGCCCAGAACAACGTCGTCGGCGTCGGCGTGCATATCGCCAAGCACAGCGAGGGAACGCGGGTCTACGGCACTCAGAAGTTCTACGCCATCACCGGCGGTTCGCCCGTTCTCTCTCGCTTCCACACCGCGGGGGACGCGGCCTCCGCCTACGGATTTGACGGCGCCGCCTTCAATGCCGACAACACCGCCTACAGCTCTGGGCTGGCGGGTTCTGGTAGTGAGCAGCGCGCAAACTCGTGGCAGAGCAAGATCGGCCCGCTTCCGGGCGTCTCCCTTCCCGTCGACGTGAATCAGCTGCCGGCGAAGGCGGGAGCAGCGTCCCCTTCGACACCGGCCCCCTCTCCTGTTGAGACGGGAGCGTCGGTCGACGCCGCCCAGGCCGTCGTCGATGCGCAGGCTGGCGTCGATGAGGCACAATCCGCCCTCGATAGCTACCTCGCCTCCGCGTCTAGCGAGCAGTCGGGCGCGAGTCTAGCCGAGATCGACGCGCAGCTGGACGTGCTCGCCGACGATATCTCCGCTCAGAGCGCTGTCCGCCCCGAAAAGGACGGCGGCGTCACCATGCAAGGTGGCGACAATGCTGGTCGCTATCTGACGGCCGCGCAATACCGCGAGGCTCTCGCCACCTGCTCGACGCAGTCAGGCACGCAGGATATTCCGAATCCGTCGATCGGGCAGCCTACCCAGCGGCCCTCTGTTCCGGCTCCGTCGGCCCCCGCCGAGAATCCCTCGGTGGACCAGCCGACCGGGCAGCCCTCTGTTCCGGTTCCGTCGGCCCCCGCTCCTGCTGCGACTGAGGAGCCTTCCCCCGTGAAGGCGCGCACCGACGCTCTCGCTGCAACCGGTAGCTCCGCGGTGTGGGTTGCGGTAGGTGCCGTTTCGGTCCTCGTTGCCGGACTTGGCGCGCTCGTCGCCTCTCGTCGAGCCAAGAGCTGACAGGATGAATGTGGGTCCCGTCGATGACACCATCATCGGCGGGGTCGCTTCTACGTTTGGCTCCGTGCCTTGGCCTGGGCGCGGTGGTGGCCGGGGTGTGGCGGAGTGGGCGGGTAGGTCGCCGTTTCTATGGCTCGGCAGCCTGGCGAGTCCGCATCCCGTCCCTCAAGCGCTTCCCGCACGTCGTCGTGGCGGCTCACCAGCAGCGATATGGCCGAGGTCCATGCGGTGGGCGCCGAGCTCCATGTGCTTGGCGCTGGGCTCCATGCCTCGGGAGCTGGGAGTCGGCGCGTGCTTTGGTCCCGGGAACGACGGTAGTGGCGTCGCGCTCGTCCTCTCCGCACCCGCCAGAATCTCTCGCGTACCCCTGCCTCGTTCCTCAACGAGGCAGGGGTGGTGCTTCGTGTGTAACACTGCGTGAGGGTCGACGGGGCGGCGTGCTGTTGGTGGATGCGCGGGGCGGATTCTAGTGGTGGAGCCGTGTGAACGTGATGGTGCGGGACGGGGTTGCGGCGGGTTAGGGCGCGCTAGTGGCGCGCCGGTCCTCATGGTGTGGCCTCCGCGTCTGCTCGACGCTTGCTCGCACATGGCGTCTCGCCCCCACCTCGATTCAACATGATCCAGGACACTGATAGTCACCCCTGTTGATTACCGACAAACTCAAATGTATACTCGATAATGCATTAGCGCGGAACCGTCATCGTCGCATGTGCGAGATCGACTCGTCGGGTCGCTCAGTAGGCGTGGACGGCACCGCCCCCCAAATCGTGAGAGGAACACGCAGATGCGTCCCATCAATGCACACAAGTTCATGATCGCTAGCCTTGGCGCTGCCGTGATTGTCGCCGGTGCCGTCGTCCCCGCTTACGCGACCCCCGGTACGACGGACGAAGCTGCCGGCGTCGCTGTGACGGCTACCGAGCCTCCCGCCGGAGAAGTTGCGGATGGTGCCGGTGCCGACGAGGCTGACGCCCAGGAGGGCGGCGAAGAAGAGGTCGTGGGCGAGGAGCCCGCGGCTGACGAGCCCGGTGCCGACGAAGCTCCCTACGCTTCCTGGAAGCAGGACTCCATCGGCTGGTGGTTCGATCTGGGCGATGGCACCTACGCTCAGAATGAGCAGATCGAGATCGACGGTGAGATCTACCGATTCGATGCTCGCGGATACATGGTGACCGGCTGGTACAACCAGGACGGTGCCTGGGAGTACTACGCCCCCTCGGGTGCGCAGGCCTTCGGCTGGAACGTTATCGCTGGCTCCTGGTACTTCCTGTCGCCCGACAGTGGTCAGATGGTCACCGGATGGCTCAATGACGGGGGATCCTGGTACTACCTGAACCCCAAGGGTGACATGGCGATGGGCTGGGTTAAGTACAACGACGAGTGGTACTACCTTGGCGGTTCGGGGGCGATGGTCACCGGTTGGAACATGATCTCCGGCTCCTGGTACTACATGAACGAGTCCGGCGTTATGCTGATCGGTTGGGTTCAGATCGACGGCACCTGGTACTTCCTGAACGCCTCTGGTGCCATGGCGACTGGTACGCAGTGGATCGGATCCGAGCGTCACTCGTTCAGCGACTCCGGCGCCTGGATGGGCCAGAAGTGACGGCAGTTGCGTTTGCTTCCTGAGCGTGCTTAAGGCGCGCTAACAGGTCGCTCCTGCGACAAACCCCGACCCCTCGACGGGTCGGGGTTTGTCGTACCGTCACGACTCAACTGTGCTCGCGAGCGGAGGTTGTCGCCGTCGCGGGGAAGTGTGTCACTGTCTCTTCCCTGTAGTTGCTAGACAACCTGCCCAGAAGCATACTTGGTAAGGCAAATGGGCTGATAGCGGCCGCTGATAGGTGAGGCTGACCTGATCGCCTCCGTGAGCGTTGCGCCTGCCCGCGTCCCCGTCGAAAGGAAACGCCCTACACATGCGTCCTACTAACATGCGCCGTTTCATGATCGCGGCCGTTGGAGCTGCGGCCGTCGTCGCCGGAACCGTCGTTCCCGCCCACGCTGCACCCGAGGCTGCCGACCAGGTCGCAGCTATCACCGCTGACGCCCAGGATCCCGAGCGTGACGAGTACGATCAGGAAGACCCCAACGGCGCGTTCGACGAGGAGGACGTGCCCGACCCGGTCGCGGACACGGGCACCTGGAAGCAGGACGCGAACGGCTGGAAGTATGTGTGGCCGGACGGAACCTTCCCCCACAACGAAGCAGGCGTGATCGGCGGTCAGGTCTACCGCTTCGACGCGGAGGGCTACATGCTCACCGGCTGGCAGCGTGAACGCGACCTGTGGTACTACCACATGCCGTCCGGTGTGATGGCCACCGGCTGGACGCTCGTTGGCGCGGCCTGGTACTACCTGGAACCCTACATCGGCTACATGCACACCGGTTGGGTCGATGTTGATGGCGCTCGATACTACCTGCACGCCTCGGGGGCCATGGCGACCGGCTGGACCCAGATTGAAGGCTCCTGGTACTACCTCAGTGGCTCGGGCGCGATGGCAACCGGCTGGGCCTCGATCAAAGGCTCGTGGTACTACATGGACGCCTCCGGCGCGATGGTCACCGGCTGGGTGGATCTGGGTGGCACCTGGTACTACCTGCATGCCTCGGGCGTCATGGCGACCGGCTGGCTGAACCTGGGCGGCACCTGGTACTACCTCACTGGCTCGGGCGCTATGGTGACCGGCTGGGCCTCGATCAATGGATCCTGGTACTACATGAACGCCTCCGGCGTGATGGTCACCGGTACCCAGTGGATCGACTCCGAGCGTCACTGGTTCTACCCCTCGGGTCGTTGGTGGGGAGTCTGGAACTGACTTCCCCATCGGCGCTGAGCGAGGGCTCGTCCCTCTTCTGAGCGGGCACAGTCGGCCCCGGCCTCGTTCCTGGTGACGAGGCCGAGGTCTTGGCATCCACCGGGACCCGCGCGTGAGAGTCTGCGTCCGGCGGGGGCCCGCGCGTGAGCGTATGCCGGTCAACACCCTCTTCGCACTTGAGGGTTTGGGAGTGGCGTCACGTTATCCAGGCGCGGCCACGTGTGCGCGAGGTTGTGGCGTGACGACGTCGTTAAGGCAGGGGGCGCGCGACGCGCATTACCCCTTTGGAGTGCATCGTGGCTGCGGGCGCGGCGAGGCGCGGTGCACCCGTTGGGTCGCAATGCACCCGTTAGGTCGCAGTGCACCCGATCGGAAGGGGTGCATCGCATACCGATCGGGTGCAGCGCACACCGATCGGGTGCAGTGTCGCCGTCAACAAGTAGAACCGCGCGCGAGGGCACTCAAGGGCGCGCAAGGGCGCGCGAGCGGCGGCGCGTTTATCCGGCGCGGTCGGGCGCGAGCGAGGTTGGGGCGTGACGACCTCGTTGAGGGACACCTAGCTGTTGAGGGTGGGGCGGTGCTGGCACGAGGTCGGGGTCGCCCGCCCCGTGGGCGCGCAAGGGCGCTCACCTGGGGGGCACGCCCACCACGCTTGGCGCACGAATCTCGGGAGCCTCAGCCGACGACGCCGGGGCGTATCTGTGCCGCAACGGGTGTCCCGCGTGTCCTCGTTCCTGGAGCGATGACATCAGCCAGGCGGCAAATCCGCGCGCGAGGCTCTCCATTGGGGCCCCGCGATAGGGCTGGCCAGCTTGATCGGGGATCAACGTGTCCACGAAGCGCAAAGCCGCTGAGCTGGCGGTGGACTGGCACGGCGCCAACGGCACGATACCGGCCCACGGCAAGAACCCCTCCTGGCGGCCTCCACTCGCCTAGGAGGCGCGCATCAACGGGATCGACGAGCACATGCGGCGTTACCGAGGTGGCGATCGGTCCCCCACGCTCATCGTGGACTCGGCCTCCGACGCCTCCTCCACTCCGGCGGAACCACCACCCCCACACCCTCAAAAGCGAGGAGACGGCAAACAGGTGGGGGCGCGGCCGCCTGGCCGCGCCCCCACCTGCCAGGAGCTTTCGTTAGTCCGCGTCCACCGCCTGATTGGCGATCTGACGCTCGCAAACGTCGATCAGCTCGCGGATGAGGCGCAGGGTGCCCGCGGAGGCGTCGGCGTGAGCGTCGAGCCAGGCGTGGCCGGCCCCGACGACGTCGACCCCGGGCGCGTAGCCGGCGAGCGCTGTCGGGAACAGCAGCGTGGTCAGGTCCTCGGCGGTGTGGAAGGTGAAGCGCTCCCAGATGCCCGCCAGGGCGTCGAAGTATTCGGCGACGTAGGAGTCGTAGGCCGAGGGCGTGGTGCGAGCCTGCGCCCAGAAGCCGGAGATCATCGCCCAGCGGGTATCGTTGGGGATGGACAGGTCGGACAGGACCTTGTCCCACACGTCGGCCTTGATCCACTCACCCGCGCGCGCGGCGCGGCAGGCGGCGGCGTTCTGGTGGCCGGTCATCGTGTCATCGGCTGCCTCGAGGGCGTCGATGTCGGCCTCGGTGGCGGCGCCTCCGCGCACGAGGGCGACCAACAGATCCCACTTCAGGTCGACGTCCAGGTCCAGACCGTCGAGGGTCTGGGTAGCGTCGTAGAGGCCGCGGATGGCATCGAATTGCTCGGAGCTGGTCGCGTTGCGTGCGGCCGCGGCCACGAGCATGCGCTGGGCGTCCGAGCCGGAGGTCGCGGTGCGGGCCAGGAGCAGCAGGCGACGGCCGGTGTCCTCGGCTGCCTCGGCGCGGTACTGCGGCGCGACGAAGGTCCGCACGGCCTCCTCGATGTGGCGCAGGGTCAGCGTGAGCAGGCTCATGTTGTCCTCGACCGGGATCGAGGTCAACGCGAGGTTCAGGTAGTCGCGTGCCGCCATTTCGCCATCGCGGGTCATGTCCCAAGCGGAGCCCATGACGACGCCGCGCGTGAGCGAATCCGTGAACTTGGTGATGTTGGTGATCGCGAAGGCCAGGGACTCCTCGTCCAGACGAACCTTGGCGTAGCCCAGGTCGCCGTCGTTGACCAGGATGAAGTCGGGGCGCGCGATGCCGGAGGCGGCCTCGACGATCGTGGAAGCGCCGTCCACGTCGAGCTCGTCGCGGAACACCTGGGCGAGCGTCCCGTCGTCGGTCAGCGAGTAGCCGGCCACGCCCATGCGGTGCGGGCGCAGCGACGCTCCCTCGGAGAATGCCTCCTGGGTGATCTCGAGGCGCTCGATCGTGCCGTCATCGGCGGTCGTAACGACCGGGCGCAGCAGCGTCACACCCGCCTCCTCGAGCCATACCTTCGACCACGACGCGAGGTCCCGGCCCGAGGCGGAGGCCAACTCAGAGAGCAGGTCCTCGAGGGTGGCGTTGGCGTAGGAGTGCTTGGTCAGGTACTCGTGAAGGCCCGCGAAGAACGCGTCGCGTCCAACGTAGGAGACGAGCTGGCGCAGCACGGAGGCGCCCTTGGCGTAGGTGATGCCGTCGAAGTTGACCTCGACGTCG
>ERZ772917.1386-NODE-1386-length-13989-cov-4.459739_pt1 | contig 13989 bp, 11 predicted proteins | sample MGYA00511187_ERZ772917 | MGnify/ENA primary metagenome ERZ772917 (study PRJEB29015, sample SAMEA2737925) | human oral metagenome | biome: human oral; feature: human-associated habitat; material: dental | place: China | collected 2012 ... | reverse complement strand
CTCCAACGCCGACGTGCTCCTCCTCGACGAGCCCACCAACCACCTCGACCACGACCGTCACACTCGCCTCAGACACCCGAGTCAATACCGCCTTCATGACCATCACCTCACCTTGAGTCGTCGATAAGCTGCGCAGGCAACACCAACCCATGCCGAACCAAATCCACCATGGGCGAAATCATCGCCTCACATAATTCTGCCTCATCCACCCCATGCGCCACCGCATACAACTCCACCGTCTCACCCAAAGTCAACCCCTGCGGATGCAACCCACCCACAATCGCCGCCAACGGGCCATCCACCTCGTGCGACCACCGGGGCCCATCCATGCGCACCAACCGCAACGCCGCCGGCGCAAACCCCACGCCGGCATCCGCATCCGCCACACTCACCTCCTCCTTCGCCACCGACGGCCGCACCACAAACCGGCTCGCCAACATGTCCGCCGCAGCCACCTGCGACAACCACTCGGCCCGAGTGAAATACTCGGCCACTTCCGAACCCAGGTCCGCGTCGGTGTCATGCGTCAACTCCTCGACGAGCACATCAGTGGGCGCATCCGCCGCGATCTTTTGGAGCGCAATAAACCCAAACCCGACAGCCGTCACCTGGGCATCCGTGAAATGTGCCAACCAGCGCTGCGTCTTACTCCGGCCCTCCGGGGACCGTGGATCAATCGACTCGTCCCGCAACCACGTCCCCACATACAGCGCCGGGTCCACCACGTCCCGCTGTAGCACCCACGCCCGCACCCCATGGTCCGGCAGCCACCCGGCGATCCGCGACCGCCAGTCCTCACCACGAACATGCGCCCACGCACCCAAGAGCTGCGCAACCCCGCCCTCGGTCAAATGCTCCGGCGCCGTGGCCACCACCAATTGGGTTGCCCCATCCAAATCCAGTCCCGAATCCCGATACACGTGGGCAATGTCCGGCGGACCCACCACGAATGGCGGATTCGCAACAATCCGATCAAATGTTCGACCTGCCACTGGTTCGAACCATGACCCCTCCAACAGCTCCGCCTGTGGCAGCGCGCCCGCCGCCGCCAAAGTGGCCTCCGCCATGTCCAACGCCCGCGGGTGCACATCCGTCAACGTCACCTGCGACGCGCAACCCAACTGGGCCAGCGTCTGCACCCCGGAACCCGCACCCATGTCCAACGCCGAATCCACTGGGGTCCGGCAGGTCATCCGCAGCAGCGACAAACTCGCCGCCCCCACGCCCACCACATGATCCCGCCCCGGCGCGTAATGCGGCACCAACCCGGCGGCCACATCCGAAAACACCAGTCGCGATTCCCCCGCAATCACGTGCGGCTGCACATCCAATATCGCGGTCAGGAACCGTAAATCCGCCCCCGCAACCTCCGCGTTGTCGGCATCCTGCTGCGGGGAGCCGATTACCTGGCGCCGACCCAACACCCCGACCGTAATTAGGTCCGTAACCAGGTCCGCCCCCAAAACCTGCTCCACCACCGGGCGGGGCAGCTCCTCGTGCAGCAAGAACACGGTGATCGCCACGGCCAACGGTTCGGACAATCTGGGTCGCAACGCTGCCGCCACTGCCTCGGGCTCGCCCCGCCGTAATGCTGCCATGGTTGTGCTGCCTAAATACTCCTCGACCCCGGCGGAATCGAAGCCGAGACCACGGAAAACCTCCTGAAGACGTGGGGCAACCACACCCAATGGTGAACGCATAATAATACTCCTTGACGATGGAAAACCTGGCCGAGACGCCATAAGCTCAAGTACTACATAGTACTGTGTCCAACCCGGCAAGTAGCATGTGGGCGACTGCTGATTGTGGTGGTGATTACGTTTGCGTGAACCCTCCACCACGCCAACCGTGAAGGATGAAACATGGTGTTTACCCCCTTGCACCGGGAACTCGAACTGTTGGCCATGACGCCCCTCGACCAGTATCTCCTCAGGGAAGCAATCCGGGTTGGGGCGCGTGAACAACGCGATCTCATGTTTTACGAAACACCGCATGCCATCGCTGCCGCCCTGGCCCGTGACCTGTGCGCCCTCGCCAACCGGGGCGGCGGGTGGATTTTCTACGGCATTCGCGCCCCCGATGGGGTTGTCGAAAACCTCGCGCCCTGCCAGCCGATCGCCGACATCGACCACACGGTCACCCAGGTGGCCCGCGATCTTGTCACCCCGCCGCTTGTCGACGTTGCCGTGCACCACATCCCCATCACCCCGACTGGCATCGTCTACACGATCGAGGTGCCTTACGACGACCAAGCGCCCCACCACCTGGCTGATGGCACGGTCCCCATCCGCCGCGGCACCACACCCACACTCGAATACCTCACCGATGCGGAGCAGCACCAGCTCCGCCTTGAGGTCCGGAACTTTTCCGCCTGGCGTGCCCACACCATTCCCGCCCTCATCGACGAATACCAGCGCCTTGCTCCCATCTATGGTGGCGCAACCTTTGTGCTTGTGGCCGTCCCCACCCACCGGCTGCTGCCCGAAATCACCACCCAGAAAATCGAGCGCGTTTTCCAAGATGACGTTTACACCACCGACTACCTGGAAAAGGGCTACGACCAGAACCTCATTGCTCTCTACTTCAGGGACAATCCCATTCACATAGACGATGCCACCCTGCGGTATCAGGACGAAACCGAGATGGGTTCTTGGGAATGTCAGCGGTGTGAAATCACCACGACCGGCATCATCCGCATCGCGGCGCAACTAGCTGGGGAAAATCCTCAGGAAGAGGCGGATAGCATCGGCCCATACCCGTATTTTCACCCCGAGGTTATTCCAGCGGCGGGCCCCGCACACGTCTCCCATGTTGAGCTGGAATTGACGCTGCTCGAAGCCTTCGCTAGCGTGCTTTCCCTCCAGGAACGGTGTTTCAACAGCGACTACGATCTTTGGGCTGGGCTGGCCCGCCGCCGCGAGGATGAGCCCGTGGCCATTCGGCGCATGACCATTCACGAATCCGGCAACCGGTACCTGGGTGAGTTCCTCCCCGTAGATGACAACAGTTTCATTACCCACCCACAGTTGGTGTCGGCCCGGCTTCCGCTGGATTCCACCGTGAACGAGAAGCGGGGGATCCTCAACCGCATGTGTTTGGGGCTATTGGGCCAAAGCGGCATCACCAGCATGCGGTTGATCCGGGAAGCGGAATAGTCTGTGGGCGGTTGTCGTCGTTAAGCAGGGTCGGAGCCAGCCGGCAGCTGCCTGGGTGGCACCCTAGTTCCCTGAATCATCTGCGCCCGCTGCTGGCTTTGGGCCGCCGCTTGCTCCCGTAACGCAGCCGGCTTATATACCGCCGGGGCCCGGGCGTCACGCGGCTCACCAATGCCGTTCGCCAGCACCACCGCGATCCACGGCAGCGGCACCGAAATGATAAAGAGCAGGGCGGACAGCCACACGTTATGCATCGACATGTAGGTAACCATCGCCAGGAGTAAAAACGGCAACCGCGACCCCTGAATCCACATGTACTGTTTTTCGCGCTTCTTACGGTTCTGGGTGGGGGAATAGGAAGCAGTGGTGACCAACGGAACATTGCTGCGCCGCAAGCGATGCAGCTTACGCTTTAAACCTGCTTTCCGCCGGGGTGATTGTTGACGCGATGCGGTACTCGTGGTATCGGTCTGTTCGATCATGTCAATATATTCGAACTGTTTCTCGGTGTCCTCCGGGGGTTCTTTGCCGGAATACCGCTGCTGGAACGGGGAAAAATCCCGATCAGAGTGATAGGAAAATTTCGAAGACGAGTCGGCATGATCCTCGTCGCGTCGGAAAGGGTGATCGTGGGGCGAGTCACCCCGATTGGTGGGGGAATGAGTGGTAAAGAGGGAATCCCGATTGCCGTGTGCCATATTTAACAATTTAACAAATGAATCTGGCTTAGCATGATGAGCGAACGTCGGGCAATATAGAGGGGTGACTACAAGTACCAAAACCATCGAACGGCCAGACATTCGGGAGGACATCAGCACTGATGATGACACCCCGAAGTTCTTCCACTACGTCAAAAAAGACCAAATTGTCGAATCAGCTGTTTCCGGAAAAATGGTTGTCGCACTCTGTGGGGAAACCTTTCCGGTGACCAAACAAGCCAAACCCGGCTCACCCGTGTGCCCCGACTGTGAACGAGTGTATCGGAGCCTGCGCAAGAAGTGAGCAGCGATCTTCGGGTATGGCAGCAGCAGGCGCTGACGAAATATCTGGACACCAAGCCGCACGACTTCCTGGCCGTCGCTACTCCCGGCGCAGGTAAAACCACCTTTGCCTTGAGGGTGGCGACGGAGCTGAAAACTCGACGTACCGTGGATCGCATTATCGTTGTGGTCCCCACGGAGCATCTGAAAGTGCAATGGTCGGAGGCTGCCGCCCGGGCGGGGTTGAGCCTGGATCCGGCGTTTAAAAACACCGATGCCATCAACCCGCAATACGACGGGGTGGTGGTGACCTATGCGCAGGTGGCGATGCACCCGTATAAGCATTATGCGATCACCACGGCCAAACGCTCCCTGGTGATTCTTGACGAGATTCACCACGGTGGCGATGCGAAAAGCTGGGGTGATGGCATCAGGGAGGCCTACCAGGATGCGACGCGCCGCCTGGCGCTCACGGGTACGCCATTTCGGTCGGATGATTCCACCATCCCATTTGTGCGGTATGCCGAGGATGGTGAGGGGCATTTAGTGTCGCAGGCGGACCACACCTACGGGTATTCGGATGCGCTTGCGGATGGTGTGGTGCGGCCGGTGGTGTTTCTCGCCTACTCGGGTGAGGCCCGGTGGCGCACCAGTGCGGGTGAGGAGTTTGCCGCCCGCCTGGGGGAGCCGCTGAACGCCGAGCAGACCGCCAGGGCGTGGAAGACCGCCCTGGATCCGCAGGGCGATTGGATTCCGGCGGTGTTGCGGGCCGCGCACACCCGGCTGCACCAGTTGCGGAAAACCATTCCCGATGCCGGTGGCCTGGTGATTGCTACGGATAAAACCACCGCGCGTGCTTATGCCAAGATCCTAGAGAAGCTATCCACCACCCCGGTGTCGGTGGTGCTGTCGGATGAGGCTGGTGCCTCGGAGCGGATTGAAAAATTCGCGGGCAGCACCGACGAGTGGATGATTGCGGTGCGCATGGTGTCCGAGGGCGTGGACGTGCCCCGGCTGGCGGTGGGAGTGTATGCCACGTCGGCGTCGACCCCACTGTTTTTCGCCCAGGCCATTGGCCGGTTTGTTCGCTCTAGACGCCCCGGGGAAACCGCCAGCGTGTTTCTGCCCTCGGTGCCGGTCCTCCTGGACTTGGCGGCAAAACTGGAGGTGTCGCGGGACCACGTGTTGGGTAAACCCCACCGGGAAACGGGCGGTTGGGATGATGAGCTGCTTGCCGAGGCGAATAAGCGGGAGACTGAGGCGGACCAGCTCAAAACCTACGAGTCCCTAGGCGCCGAGGCTGAACTGGACACGCTGATCTACGACGGTTCCTCCTATGGGACCGCCACCGTGGCCGGTTCGAGCGAGGAAGCCGACTACCTGGGGTTGCCGGGCCTGTTGGATGCGGAACAGATGCGCCAACTGTTGCGGAAACGCCAGGAGGAGCAGCTGAATGTTCGAGAGCGTGAGGTGAAAGAGGCGGCGAAGCGGGAGCAGGAGGCTCGCAGTTCCCAGGGCCGTAAGGATGCGGAGGAGCGGCTGGCCAGCCAGGAAATCCCCCAGCTGCGTAAGGAGCTGAATGCCCTGGTGGCGATCACCGCGTCTCGGACTGGTCGGCCGCACGGGTCGATTCACACCGAGGCGCGCCAGAAGTGTGGTGGTCCACCGACCGCAATGTGTTCCGCGGAGCAGCTGCGGGAGCGCATTAATTACTTGCGACGCTGGTAGTTCCCGCAGCTTGATTGGGATGGTGGCGGCGGCACGAAGTTGAGGGATCGTGGCAGCCGCCACCGCCAACCGTTGATGTCGCATCAGCACGGGGTTGTTGTAATGCTTATGAAGCGAGAGACAAGAAGAACCCATGGGGAACCTACATAATATATTAAGAAAAATTAATCTTAGTGCCCATGGGGTTCTTAGGGATACTGAAAATGGGGGTAGTGCGGTAAAAGTGGGGTGAGGCCGGTAGGATTCGACCTGCCGTTATGGGTGTTTGCCCAGTTCAAGGCCGACTTGCGGGTTTTCCAGTCTGGGTTTGACGGCGAGGTTCATGGCCTGCACGTATTAAAATATCGTCACATATTAGTAATTTTTTGCTAAGTGAACGAAGGGTGTCCGATGGCTGCGGTAGGGTGGTGAGGTGTCAAAAACGACAACCTAAAGGAGTAGTAGGTTATGACGACCCAGAACCCCAATCCGAATGATCCTAGCGATCCTCAGGGTGGCAATGGTGGACTTCTTAACTATGACACCGGAGCTGCGTTTGCTATGACACCGGAACCAGGTGATGGTCTGATCCGAGACAAGAAAAACTACCTGGAAATCACGGCCCTGGCTTTTGGCGTTCTCGCTATTATTTCGATGATTATTGACCCGCGGTCCGGCATTATCCTGACGCTGGTTTGCGTCATTGCCGCCATCATAGCGCTGATACAACGGAAGAAATATGCCCCAGAAAATCGTCGCACCTGGTTTCCCATTGTGGGTCTGGCATGTGCCGTGACGAGTTTAGCGATCCTCGTCTTTTATATGGTGAATATCTACCTCCTTTTAGAAAAGCACCCGGAATGCCAGCAAGGGACCAGCGGTGAGAAAGCCAAGTGCATTCAGAAGGTTGTGAAGCGACCTTGATGCCGCCCATGAATTTTCATGCCGGTAGCATGTCCGAGGCCTGAGATATGGTGGGTGCGACCACATGACTTTCAGCACTAACACACAAGAATGGAGCAAAGAATGACGTTACCTAATTTCCCATCATCCGGCGATTCCGGCGACGCAGGCCAGCCCGGTGGGTTGCCGAACTATGATGCGATGCCGTCCGGCCCTGTGGTGCCATCTGGCCCAATGATGGGTATGGATGATGCCTCCTTGGCCGGGTTAAAGAAGAACACCATGGCGGTTGTTGCCCTGGTGCTGGCCATCATTGGGCTGCTACTGTGCTGGGTGCCGCTGTTTGGTACCGCCTTGCTGCTCGGCGCGGTGATTATTGCCATTATCGCCCTGCTGAAGGTGAAGAACTATCCCCAGTTGACGGCCCGTAGGGGGATGAGCATTGCCGCGCTTATCATTGCGGTGCTGGCGCTTACCCTGAACCTGGTGATTAGTTTCCTGCTGTATTACGTCTATTCGGTCGCCCCCGAATGTGCCGACATGTCCGATGCCCTGGCGCGTCGGCAGTGTCTTGAGCAAAAGTTCAAGGCAAACTAGCTCGTAGATCACGGCAGCTGTGTGACATATTGCCGGTGGAACCAGGGGTGATCTTCGGTAGGGTGGTAGGGGTAACAAGTATCACGAAACGGAGTGGAAATTGTCTATCCCTAATTACTCATCGTATAGTGGCCCAAATCTGCCAGGCGCGTTTCCCAATGACGACATGATGGCGCCCGCAGGTAAGAATACCATGGCCGTGGTGGCGTTGGTGTTGGCGATCATCGGGTTGGTTACCTGCTGGATGCCGATCCTAGGTTTCTTGCTGTCGATTATTGGTGTTATCCTGTCGATCATTGCGTTGGTAAAAGTGAAAAACTATCCGCCGGTAACCGCCGGGAAAGGAATGAGCATTGCCGCGCTGGTCATCTCGGTTATAGGCGTGTTGGCTGGCCTCTTCGTTACCATCAGCATGGTCTATGTGGCTTCGGTGGCATCGGAGTGCTTCACCATTGCCGACCCCACGGCGAAGGCGCAGTGTGTGCAAGAAAAGCTGGAAACCGCCGCTAAATAGCTGACCCCTCCAACAATCGCTTGTCGACGTGCCCCGCGCCGGCGTCACTTACTACCCCTTGGCCCGCACCTGTAAGCCAAGGGGTTTTGCCGTTTTTCATGGGGGCGGGCTGCCTGGGGCGTCGACAAGCACACAATACGAAACTACATTCTCAATGACATCACCATTATCAACCCACCGTATCCTTGCCCCGGATCTTGCCCGCGGCGCCGCTCTGCTGGGCATCGCCGTCGCCAACGGCATTACCGCGTGGAGCGCAACCGGGCTGCCTGCCGCCGGGAATGAGCTGGAAACCTACGCCGGAATCATCGTGAACGACTCCCTATGGGACAAAATCATGGTGGTCATAGGCACATTATTTGTGCATGTGAGAGGGCTGCCCATGTTCGCCACCCTCTTAGGGTATGGCATCGGCATGATTCTCGTGCGGGAACAACGCAGAGGCGCCACCCCCCGGAATGCGCGCATCATTCTGGGCCGCAGATACGGGGCGCTGGCGATCATCGGTGCCCTGCATACGGTGTTTCTGTTTTACGGCGATATCATGCTCACCTATTCGCTCATCGCCCTGGTTATGGTGCTCATATGTACGTTCCCTGACCGGATATTGATGAGTCTTGTTGGCGTTTCCGCAGTTATTGGGGCGGTGCTCATAGCCCCGTGGGGGTACAGTCCCTTTGACGCCGTGGCCCCCACAATGCCCGTCGGCCAGGGTGGGGGATCCGGCTATCTTATTGACCAGCTCTATGTGGGGTTCGGCATTCTATTGCGGATGCCCGGACAATTCCTCATCGACCTGGTGACCCTGGGGCCACTCATTCTGCTCGGCTTTATCGCCGGCCGGAGGGGCGTGCTGGAGCACCCCGATCGGTACGCCAGACCCATGCGGATTGCTGCCGGTATCACGGTGCTGGTTATTGTGGGGGTCGGAGTCCCATGGGGGTTATCCGCCCTGGGGGTGTTGCCGGCGGAACCATTCTGGCATGGGATCAATCGGGTGGCCGGCCTGTGGAGTGGGCCCGGGTTTGTGGTATGGATTTTCTGGGGTGCTCGATGGTTGCAGCAACACCACCTGTCGAATAGGCTACCGATCCGCATGCTTGCCGCCTTGGGGCGCATGTCGATGACCGGTTACGTGCTGCAATCAGTATTGTTTACCATCATCATGGTGCCGTGGGGTTTCGCAATCGGTGCCGGCCGCGGGGCCGGAACCGTTACCCTCATTGCCACCGGGGTTTGGGCGGCCACCATGATTTTTGCCTACCTGTGGTCATGCACCGGCAGGCGAGGACCGCTAGAGATTTTGCACCGCACCCTCGGATATGGGAGGCCACCCAACGCCAAAACGCAGATAATGTGATATGTCATGGGTCGGGGTGGTATGGTGCCATAAACTTAATAAGTGAACACTGTTTTCTCATAATGAAATCGGGTTTATGTCATGAAATCATCATCATCCGTTCGTATTCTCACCCCGGATCTTGCTCGTGGCGCGGCCCTTTTAGGGATTGCTATCGCTAACGGTATTACCGCGTGGAGCTTAAGAATCGGTGATGTCCCCCAGGGATATCACAGGACGCTTTCCGGGATCATCGTCAATAATTCGCTGTGGGATAAGGTCACTATCATCTTGGCAGACATGTTTGTGCACACCAGGGGCCTGCCCATGTTCGCCACGCTGTTAGGCTACGGCGTGGGCATGATCCTGGTTCGGGAACAGCGCAAGGGCGCCACCAAGAAACAATGCCGCGCAATCCTGCTGCGCCGCTATGGGGCGTTGATCCTCTTCGGTATCCTACACATGGTTTTCCTCTTCTATGGCGACATCATGTTCAACTACGGTTTGATCATATTGGTGCTGGTTATCCCCATGCGCAACGCCAAGAACAAAACCATACTCATCACCGCCGGGGTGCTGTTCGCCTTGGCCATGGTGATGAATGGTGCCCTGTCGTTCAACTTGGACATGACCGCAGTACTGCTGCACGGCTATGGCCACGGCTATGTGCAGGACCAATTGGTTCGGGGTGCTTCCTTAGCCTTTATGTATAACTTTCTCCAGTTCCCGTTTATTCTCCCCCTGATAGGATCGGTGATCCTCATTGGATTCGTCGCAGGCCGCAATGGGGTGTTAGAGCATCCCGAACAGTTCCACACACCCATGCGGATTGCCGCCACCATCACCGTGATTATTGTGATCGCGGTCGGCTTGCCGGTGGGGTTGGCCAGCCTTGGGATTCTTGGGCATGAAAAGTTCTTCTATATCCTCAATATGCTTGTGGGCATGGCCTCGGGGCCGGGAACCGTGGTGTGGATTTCGTGGATTGCCAGCTGGGTGGAACGCCGCAAGTTGACGGATACGCTGCCCATCCGCATGCTCACCGCCTTGGGGCGCATGTCCATGACCGGTTATGTGCTGCAATCGGTCACATTCATCTTCATCATGACCCCCTGGTTCCTGGGTATTGGTTCCAGGCAGTCCGTGGCCATAGTGGCGGTGACCGCGACCGGTGTTTGGTTGGTGACTCTCATCTTCGCCTACCTGTGGTCACTCACCGGCAACCGCGGACCATTAGAGATTGCCCACCGGAGCATTGGATACAAAAAGAATCGGGTGTATGGTGAAACCCCGCAACTAGCACCAGCTTCGTCACCACCAGCGCCCGCGCCCCAATGATGCTTTCCCCATGAATGTGGGGGAGTGGTTGGGGCGGCATCCCTAGGATTCCACAAGCTGATAGGCGCTAAAAACATGCGGGTGTGGGTAATATGTGAAGATTTGCTGGGTGGATATCTTCTGCCATGTCCGGTGGATATGCCAAAATATAAGTGACCAATAGGAGAAACATAACTAATGACGTATCCCGACAATCCGCAACAACCGCATAGTAATCCTTACGACAAAGCTTACCCAGTATCCCCCTTCGAATCCGAACCGCAACAGGCGCAACAACAGCAACCTCCACAGCAGGTGCAGCAACCGCAGCCACAACAACAGCCTCAACAGTGGCAGCAGAGCCAACAGCAAGCCCCCTGGCAGGGGCCACCCATGCCACCGCAAGGGGCGTCGCAAAGCGGCGGCATGGGCGCGCAACCTGCACAACCAAATCCCATGGCTTACGGGCCGAACATGCAGCCACCGCAGCAGGTTCCGTATACCGCTAACCCCTATGTGCCCGCGCCGGTGGCGGTAGACCCGCAGAACAAGAACTACCTGGGGCTGGTCGCCATGATTATGGGGGTGCTATGCGTTCCCTCGCTGATACTCATAGGGTGGTGGCCGCCCACTATTGCAATAGTGACCCTGGTGGTTTCCATTGTGGCATTCGTGCGCCGCAAAAACTATGTGGAGCAAAACCGTATGACCGGCTTTGCCATTGCCGGCCTGGTGCTTTCTAGCGTGTGTATCGCCATTATCGCCGTCGGAATTTTAATCTATGTCCTGGTAGAAGCAACCGATAGCCGCTATGACAATTACGATAATTACCGCAGCTACCTACCTAATAACAGCCTCGAAGACGCCTAGCGCAACGGCGAATGAGCAATAGCATAAAACCACCCCCACCAGTTGGAAACCACAACCGGTGGGGGTGAAAATTTTCCCGCTAACAGCTTGGCGGCTAGTCGAGGTAATCCCGCAGCACCTGTGAACGCGACGGGTGCCGCAGCTTCGACATGGTCTTCGACTCGATCTGCCGAATCCGCTCCCGAGTCACCCCATACACCTGACCGATCTCGTCCAGGGTGCGGGGCATGCCGTCCGTCAACCCAAACCGCAGCTTCACCACGCCGGCCTCCCGCTCGGACAAGGTGTGTAGCACGTCCTGCAACTGGTCCTGCAGCAGGGTGAACGACACCGCATCCACCGCAATCACAGCCTCGGAATCCTCAATGAAGTCGCCCAGCTGGGAATCGCCCTCGTCACCAATGGTCTGGTCCAGCGAAATCGGCTCCCTGGCGTACTGCTGGATTTCCAACACCTTATCCTCGGTGATGTCCATTTCCTTCGACAGCTCATACGGCGTGGGCTCCCGGCCCAAATCCTGCAATAGCTCCCGCTGAATCCGGCCGAGCTTATTAATAACCTCCACCATGTGCACCGGGATACGGATCGTTCGCGCCTGGTCCGCCATGGCGCGCGTGATCGCCTGGCGGATCCACCAGGTCGCATAGGTGGAAAACTTATAGCCCTTGGTGTAGTCGAATTTTTCCACCGCACGAATCAACCCCAGGTTGCCCTCCTGAATCAAATCCAGAAACGCCATGCCGCGGCCCGTGTACCGCTTCGCCAACGACACCACCAACCGCAGGTTGGCCTCCAGCAGGTGATTCTTCGCCTTCCTGCCGTCCCGGGCGATGGCCCGCAAATCCCGCTTCACCGCGGGCGTCAGCTTCGCCTCCTTGTCGCCGCTGCTGTAGGCCTTCTCCATCTGCTTCATACGGTAGTCCGCATACAGGCCCGCCTCGATGCGTTTCGCCAGCGACACCTCCTGCTCCGCATTCAGCAACGCAACCTTGCCGATCTGCTTGAGGTAGGCGCGCACCGAATCCGCGGACGCGGTAAGCTCCGCGTCCTTCCGGGCCTGCCGTAGCGCTGCCGACTCGTCCTCATCCCACACCGAGGAACTGTCTTCATCCTCCTCGTCCACGGGTGGCATGGCGTCGTCATCATCGCTGAGGTGCGGATCTATGACCGCATCCTGATCGTCCTCATAGCCGTCCACATCGGAGTTGCTGAGCCCATTGGCCAAATCAAAGTCGGAATCCGGCTCCAGCAATGAATCCTCATCATCAATGAGGTCATCATCCATCTTGATCGACTTCGGTGCCACGGTTTGCTTCTTCGCGGCGGTCACCGCGGCCTTGCGGGTAGTTTTCTTCGCAACGGTTTTCTTGGCCGCGGTCTTTTTCGCGGCAGTCTTTTTTGCCGTGGTCTTCTTGGCCGCGGTTTTCCGCGTGGTTTTCTTCGTCGCCTTCTTGGTGGTTTTCTTCGCGGTCTTCTTTGTGACCTTTTTCGCAGTTTTCTTGGCCGGTGCCGCCGGCGCATCGGCAGTAGCTGCGACATCAGCCGTCGCCGTCACCTCGGTAGCATCAGTTGCAGCCGCCTTTTTGGGGGCAGCTTTCCGAGTGGTCTTTTTTGCCGTGGTTTTTTTCGCTACACTCTTCTTCGCCGCGGTTTTCTTGGTGGTGGTCTTCTTTGCCGCTGACCGACGCGCAGCAGGAGCAGCTGTGGTGGACTCTCCTGCACTAGTACCAGCGGCCGTGGCCTCCGGCGCGGCCGGAGCAGCGGTACGCGGTGCTGCCTTGCGGGCAGTTGCCTTACGGGCGGTTTTCTTTGCAACCTTCTTGGTTGCCCGTTGTGGAGTGCCGCTTGAAGCCGCCCCCTCGGTGGAGCTGCCGCCAATGCGTGCGGTTGCGGAAGTATCTGAATTCTCAGTGGCTGCCACGTACGCCCTTTCGCCTGGAAAAATCATTGACTGTGGATGAAACTAGAACTACTAGATGGGTTGTGTACACCTCAGCAGCCACAAAAAAATTCCCAACCAATTGGTAAAAATTTTGATTGAAAACTACAAAAGGCGCTGAAACCGTGCTTCCCTGTCATGGACAACATGCCATTATAAAACAAGTGCACAAAAAATGCTGACTTGACTAGTTCTCCACCCACCACCCAAGTGGCACTTTTGCTTTACGACGGGCCGAAAGGTGGATTACATCACAAACTTACTGATGGGCCGGGGTGGCCCATCAGGGTAGCAGCTTCGGTGAGGAATATTTCCTAATTTTATGGATGCAAACCGGCCTCCACCGCCATTGCGGCACCCACAATGCCCGCCCGATTCCGAAGCTGGGCCGGTACCACCGGGGTCTCAATCGTCAACAGCGGCACCCACTTATCCGCCTTCCGGGAAATTCCGCCCCCCACCACAAACACCGTCGGGTTAAACAGCCGCTCATATTCGTGCATCACCTTATCCACCCGGGCGGCCCATTTCTTGTAGCTCAACTCCTCCACATCCTTGATGCGGGACGACGCAATACTCTCAGCGTCCTGGCCGTCAATGATGATATGGCCCAACTCCGTGTTCGGGAACACCACACCATCTATCAGCAGTGCCGAACCAATGCCCGT
>ERZ772917.1383-NODE-1383-length-13996-cov-148.705186_pt1 | contig 13996 bp, 13 predicted proteins | sample MGYA00511187_ERZ772917 | MGnify/ENA primary metagenome ERZ772917 (study PRJEB29015, sample SAMEA2737925) | human oral metagenome | biome: human oral; feature: human-associated habitat; material: dental | place: China | collected 2012 ... | reverse complement strand
TCATCATCGACGAGGAGCAGCGCTTCGGCGTCGAGCACAAGGAGACCCTCAAGGCCCTGCGCACCGACGTCGATGTCCTGTCCATGTCCGCCACCCCCATCCCCCGCACCCTGGAGATGGCCGTCACCGGCCTGCGCGAGATGTCCACCCTGGCCACCCCGCCCGAGGACCGCCACCCCATCCTCACCTACGTCGGCGCCTACGAGACCAAGCAGGTCAGCGCCGCCATCCGCCGCGAGCTCCTGCGCGACGGCCAGGTCTTCTACGTCCACAACCGCGTCGAGGACATCGACCGCGTCGCCGCCCGCCTCCAGGACACCGTCCCCGAGGCCCGCGTCGCCACCGCCCACGGGCAGATGAGCGAGAACCGCCTCGAGGAGGTCATCGACCGCTTCTGGCACAAGGAGATCGACATCCTCGTGTGCACCACGATCGTCGAGACCGGCCTGGACGTGTCCAACGCCAACACGCTCATCGTGGACCGCGCCGACCGCTTCGGCCTGTCCCAGCTCCACCAGCTTCGTGGACGCGTCGGGCGTGGACGCGAGCGCGCCTACGCCTACTTCCTCTACCCGGCGGACAAGCCCCTGACCGAGACCGCCCTCGAGCGCCTGCGCACCATCGCCACCAACACGGATCTCGGCGCCGGCATGCAGGTGGCCATGAAGGACCTGGAGATCCGCGGCGCCGGCAACCTCCTGGGCGGTGAGCAGTCCGGGCACATCGCCGGCGTCGGCTTCGACCTGTACGTGCGCATGGTCTCCGAGGCCGTCGCCGCCTACAAGAAGGCCCTGGCGATTGGCCCCGGCTCCGACGCGGCCGGCACCGCGGAGGGCGGGGCGGAGATCGACGAGGACCTGCGCGTCGAGCTGCCCGTGGACGCCACCATCCCCGAGGACTACGTGCCCCACGAGCGCCTGCGGCTGGAGGCCTACACGAAGTTCGCCGCCGCCCGCACCGAGGCCGACATCCGTGACGTCCTCGACGAGCTCACCGACCGCTACGGGCCCGTGCCCGAGGCCACCGAGCGCCTGGCCGCCCTGGCCCGCCTGCGCTCCCAGGCCGCCCGCCTGGGCGTGCGCGAGATCGTCGCCCAGGGCCGCTCGATCCGCTTCGCACCCGTCGACCTGCCCGAGTCCGGCCGCATGAGGCTCACACGCCTGTACCCCGGCACGACGATGAAGCCCGCCACCCGCACGATCGTCGTGCCCGCCCCCGGCCAGGCCCGCATGGGAGGCGGCGCCATCGAGGGCGAGGAGCTGCTTCGCTGGGCCGAGGTGCTGCTGCACGCCGTCGTCGAGGGGGACGAGGCCTACGAGGTCGAGGCCACCAGGTACCGGCGTCGGCGGTAGGCGGCCGGGGCGGGACGCCGGGAGGCGGGACCGCGGGAGAAACCCACGGGGGAGTGGGCGTCACGCCGCAGGTGAACGCCGCCCGAGGACCATGGCCCTCGTGATCCGCCCCTCATGCCGGTATTCTGGCCCCGCATCCTGATCCGATTAGCAAGGAGCACCCACCGTGGCCCTCATCGAGAACGTTCACGCCCGCGAGATCCTCGACTCCCGCGGCAACCCGACCCTTGAGGTCGAGATCCTGCTGGAGGACGGCGCCTCCGCCCGCGCCGCCGTCCCCTCCGGCGCCTCCACCGGCGCCTTCGAGGCCGTCGAGCTGCGTGACGGCGACAAGTCCCGCTACCTGGGCAAGGGCGTCGAGAAGGCCGTGGCGAACGTCAACGACCTCATCGCCCCCGAGATCATCGGCTACGACGCCTCCGACCAGCGCGGCCTCGACCGTCTCATGATCGAGCTCGACGGCACCCCCAACAAGGGCAAGCTGGGCGCCAACGCCATCCTGGGTGTCTCCCTCGCCGCCGCCCAGGCCTCCGCCGAGTCTGCCGGGCTCGACCTCTTCCAGTACGTCGGCGGCCCCAACGCCCACGTCCTGCCCGTCCCGATGATGAACATCATGAACGGTGGCTCCCACGCCGACTCCAACGTCGACATCCAGGAGTTCATGATCGCTCCCATCGGCGCCAAGACCTTCCGTGAGGCCCTGCGCATGGGCGCCGAGGTCTACCACGCCCTCAAGGCCGTCGTGAAGGACCGTGGCCTGTCCACGGGCCTGGGCGACGAGGGTGGCTTCGCCCCCAACCTCGACTCCAACCGTGAGGCCCTTGAGCTCATCGTCGAGGCCATCGAGAAGGCCGGTTACAAGCCGGGCGCCGACGTCGCCCTCGCCATGGACGTGGCCTCCAGCGAGTTCTTCGACGAGAAGACCAAGACGTACCAGTTCGAGGGCGAGGCCCGCGACAACGACTACATGGTCGACTACTACGAGAAGCTCATCACCGACTTCCCGATCGTCTCCATCGAGGACCCGCTGTCTGAGGACGAGTGGGAGGACTGGAAGGCCCTGACCGACAAGGTCGGCGACCGCGTCCAGCTGGTCGGCGACGACTTCTTCGTTACCAACCCCGAGCGTCTGGCCAAGGGCATCGAGATGGGCGCCGCCAACGCGCTGCTCGTCAAGGTCAACCAGATCGGCTCCCTCACCGAGACCCTCGAGGCCGTCGAGATGGCGCACCGCGCCGGCTACAAGTCGATGACCTCCCACCGTTCCGGCGAGACCGAGGACGTCACCATCGCCGACCTCGCCGTCGCCACGAACTCCGGCCAGATCAAGACCGGTGCCCCGGCCCGCGGCGAGCGCATCAACAAGTACAACCAGCTCCTGCGCATCGAGGAGGCCCTGGGTGAGGATGCCGTCTACGCCGGCGCCTCCGCCTTCCCCCGCTTCAAGGCCTGAGCCCTGAGCTGAACGCACCGGTGCCCGGACGCCGTCGGACCCCGACGGTGCCCGGGCACCGGCGTGTCTGCGCCCCCTGCCCTGTCCCCTGCCCTCCCGCTCCTTTCCCCCAACTCCTCGGTTTGCGCACGAACTCCCTGGGTGTTTGCCGTACGTTCGCGCGCAAAGCGAGGAGTTGGGGCGGGGGTGGGGCAGGATGCACCCATGAGCCCACGACGACCGACCCCCGCCCGCCCGGGCAGCCGACCCGGTGCGCGACCCGCACGACGGTCGGCGTCGCGTGCCGCCGCCCCGGCCCCCGGCCGCACCAGCGACAAGCCCCCGAGCCCCCGCGCCCCGCGCGTCTCGCGCCCCGACTCCCCGACCGCCCCGGCCCCCGAGCACACCGTCCTGCGCCTGGGAGGCTCCGACGGCGTCACCGTGCCCGCCCGCGTGCTCATCATCGCGCTCGTCCTCCTGGGCGCCTTCATCATCACCTTCCCCTCCCTGCGCGGCTACCTCTCCCAGCGCGCCCAGTACGACGCGATCCTCAGGGACATCGCCGAGGCCGAGGCCACCTCCACCGCGCTGGAGTCCGAGCTCGCCCAGTGGCAGGACGACGACTATGTCCGCTCCCAGGCGCGCGAGCGCCTCTCCTACGTCATGCCGGGGGAGACGACCTACGTCGTCGTCGGTGCGGAGGCCTTCGAGGAGCAGCAGGCCGGGTCCGCGGCGGCCACCGCCGCCGACAACGTGCGCCCCTGGTACGAGACCGTGCGCGAGTCCGCCCGCGTCGCCGGGCAGACCGGCGAGCAGGAGCCGGCAGCGGACCCCGCCCAGCAGGGCTGGTCCACCTCCGTGCCCACCGTGCCGACGCCGAGCGCCGGCCCCACGCCCGACACCTCGACCAGCGACGGCGAACCGTGACCGAGAGGACTCCCATGACCCCGACCGACGACGTCACCCAGGCAGACCTCACCGCCCTGAGCGAGCAGCTCGGCCGCGTGCCCCGCGGCGTGGTCGCCATCGCGGCGCGCTGCGTGTGCGGGCGACCCACGGTCGTGCGCACCGCCCCCCGTCTGCCCGACGGCTCGCCCTTCCCCACGAGCTACTACCTCACCCACCCGGCCGCGGTGAAGGGCTGCTCCACCCTGGAGGCCGAGCACCTCATGGAGGAGCTCAACACCCTCCTGGCCGAGGACCCCCAGATCGCCGACGCCTACGCCGCCGCCCACGAGGACTACCTCGCCCGGCGGGCCGAGCTCGGCACCCCCGAGGAGATCGACGGCGTGTCCGCAGGCGGGATGCCCACGCGCGTCAAGTGCCTGCACGCGCTCGTCGGGCACAGCCTCGCCGTCGGTGTGGGCATCAACCCCATCGGCGACCGGACCCTGGAGGTGCTGCGCGAGCGCGGCCTGTGGGACCCGACCCGCTGCAGCTGCTGAGCCCCGAGGAGCCCCATGACACGCGTCGCCGCCATCGACTGCGGGACCAACACGATCCGCCTGCTCGTCGCCGACCTCGCCCCCGGCCGGGACGGTGCCCCCGCCCTCGTGCCGCTCGCGCGCGAGAACGAGATCGTGCGCCTGGGCCAGGGCGTCGACCGCACCGGCAGGCTCGACGACGCCGCCCTGGAGCGCACGCTCGCCGTCGTCGCCGACTACGCCGTGCGCGTGCGCGAGCTCGACGTCGACCGGCTCCGCTTCGTCGCCACCTCCGCCACCCGCGACGCCGAGAACCGGGCGGTCTTCGTCGACGGCGTGCGCGCGTGCCTGGGTATCGAGCCGGAGGTCGTCTCCGGCGACGAGGAGGCCCGCCTGTCCTTCAGCGGCGCCCTCTCGGGGGCCGAGGGTGCGCCGGGGGCCACCCGGCTCGTCGTCGACCTCGGGGGAGGCTCCACCGAGCTGGTGCTCGGCGTCGACGCCCCCGCGGCCGCCTTCTCGATGGACACCGGCAGCGTGCGCGTCACCGAGCGCTACCTCGCCGACGGCCCCACCCCCGCCGCCGAGGCCGCCGCCCGCGCGCACGTGCGCGCCCTGCTTGATACGGCGGGCGAGCACGTGCCCCTCGCCAGGGCCACCGAGCTCGTCGGCCTCGCGGGCACCATCACGACCGTCACCGCCCACGCCCTGGGGCTCACCGACTTCGACCCGCAGGCCCTCGACGGTGCCTGCCTGAGCGTCGAGGACACCCTCGCCTCCTGCGAAGCGGTGCTGCACTCGACGGCGGCCGAGCGCGAGTCCTGGCGCTACCTGCGACCGGGACGCCGCGACGTCATCGCCGCCGGTGCGCTCGTGTGGTCCGAGGTCGTCGCCCGCGCCGTCGAGCAGACCACCGCGGCGGGAAGCCCGCTGACGACGACGGTCACGAGCCTGCACGACATCCTCGACGGCATCGCCCTGTCCCTGGTGGAGGGCGCGTGAGCGGGGCCCCGCCCGCTGTCGACGGGCTGGCCGAGTACCTGGCCGCGCTGCGCGCCGAGGTCGAGGCGGCAGGCGTTCTCGTCCCCGGCAGCCCGCGCGCCCCGCGCCCCGCGGTGCTGGGGGACATGGACTCAGAGACGGACGCGCCGGTCATCGGCGGGGCCCGCCCCCTGGTCGCGGTCGCCACCACCGGCGGGCCCGAGGCCGAGACCATGCGCCAGGCCATGGTCGCCTCCGCGCTGGGCGCCGACCTCGTCGAGGTGCGCGCCGACCTCGTCGACCCGGCACCCGAGGCGGCCGGTCAGGGGCTAGCCGCCTCCTGGGCCTCGCCCGCCCTCGCCACCGCTTCGCTGCTCGCCGCCGAGGGCCAGCACACCCCCGTCCTGCTCACCGTGCGCACCGCCGCCGAGGGCGGAGCGGCCGACGTCGACGCCGACCGCTACCGGCAGACCCTGCGGGAGACGATCCGCTTCCTGGGCGAGGCCCGCAGCACCGGACGCTTCGCCCTGGTACGGGCTGTCGACGTCGAGATCGCCCACGGCTGCCTGGACGAGCTGGCCGATGCCGCCCACGAGGCCGGGCTCCTCGTCGTCGCCTCCGCCCACGTCTTCACCACCACCCCCGGCCAGCAGGAGATGGAGGACCTTCTGGACCGCATGCAGCGCCAGGGGGCGGATGTCGCCAAGCTCGCCGTCATGCCCCGCGAGGCGCCCGACGCTCACGAGGACGTCATCGCCCTCCTCGGGGCCACGGCGCGCTCGCGCGCCGAGCTGGAGATCCCCGTCAGCACCATCGCCATGGGGGAGCAGGGCGCGCCCACCCGGCTCGTCGGCGGGGTCTTCGGCTCCGCCCTCACCTTCGCGACCGCAGGCTCGGGCGCCTCCGCCCCCGGCCAGCTCGACATCTCCACCGTCCGCCAGGCCCTGACCCTCGTCGCGGGGCAGTTCGACGGCGGCTGAGGACCGAGGGGACCGCGCGGCCCGCCGCCAGGCAGACGCAGGCCACGCAGGAGCGGTGCGTCGGCGCTATGTCCGGTGTCACCACGGGGTGGGCTCGCCGCACGGCGCGCCCACCCCGTAGAGTGGCGCCGTTGCCCCGGCGAGGGACACGCTCCGTGCGTGCATCCGTCATCGACGTGGTGGTGCCGCAAGGTGCTGCGCGTCGTCGCGCCCCGCCGGACCACCAGACCCGCGGGGCCCGTCTCCCCGCCCGAACCGAGGAGATCCTCATGGCCCACAACGCCATCGCCCTCAAGGCCACCGTCCGCACCCGCTTCGGCAAGGGCTCCGCCCGCCAGGCCCGCCGCGACGGCCTCGTCCCCGTCGTCGTCTACGGCCACGGCACCGAGCCGCGCCACCTGCTCCTGGACGAGCACACCACCCGCCTCGCCCTGCGCGGCAACGAGAACGCCCTCGTCGAGCTCGACGTCGACGGCGACAAGGTCCTCGCCCTCGCCAAGGACGTCCAGCGTCACCCGATCCGCCCGGGTGTCCAGCACGTCGACTTCCTCCTGGTCAATCGCAACGAGCGTGTCGAGGTCGAGGTCCCCGTCGTCCTCACTGGTGAGGCCACCCCCGGCGCCCTGCCCATGATCGAGGCCGCCCACGTGCTCGTCTCCGCCCCTGCCGTCGAGATCCCCGAGACCATCGAGATCGACGTGACCGGCATCGCCCCCGGCACCCTCGTCACCGTCGCGGACCTCACGCTGCCCGCCCGTGTCGAGGCCGTCACCGAGGCCGAGACCGGTGTCGTCAACGTCGCCGAGGAGTCCGCCGTCGCCTCCGAGGAGACCGAGGACGAGGCCGCTGAGGCTGCCGCCGAGACCGAGTGACGCTCCGGCGTCGCACCTGCAAGGAGCTCGTATGAGCGACCCCTGGCTCATCGTCGGGCTGGGGAACCCCGAGGCCCGGTACGCCCGTAACCGCCACAACGTCGGCCACATGGTCATCGACGTCCTGGCAGGGCGTGCCGGGTCCCGGCTCTCCCAGCACAAGGCGCGCGCCCAGGTCGCCGAGACCCGCCTGGGCACCCTTCCCGGCGGCGCCCCCGGCCCGCGGGCCATCCTGGCGAGGCCCTCCACCTACATGAACGCCTCGGGCGGCCCGGTCAAGGCCCTCGCCCAGTTCTACCGGGTCGAGCCCACCACCCACCTGCTCGTCATCCACGACGAGCTCGACCTGCGGCCCCACGAGCTGCGCCTCAAGCACTCGGGTGGCGAGGGCGGGCACAACGGCCTGCGCTCCATCAGCCAGGTGCTGGGCACACGCGACTACGCGCGCCTGCGCGTGGGCATCGGACGTCCCCCGGGACGCCAGGACCCGGCCGACTACGTGCTCTCCGACGTCCCCGCCCGTGAGCGCGACGCGCTCGCCGTCACCCTCGAGCAGGCGGCCGACGTCGTCGAGCAGGTCGTCACCCTCGGCTTCGCTGCCGCCCAGGAGAGGCTGCACCGGCCCTGAGGTCGGCCCTGAGGCCTGCCTCAGGGCCGCGGCCTACTTCATGAGCCCCGTCTCGTAGGCGACGACGACGGCCTGGACACGGTCGCGCACGTCCAGCTTCGCCAGCACGTTGCCCACGTGGGTCTTGACGGTCGTCGCCGACACCACGAGGCGCTTGGCGATCTCAGCGTTCGACATGCCCTGGGCCATGAGGACGAGGATCTCGCGCTCACGCGGCGTGAGCGCCGCGATCCGCGCGTCCTCGGTCGCCTCGTGCTGCCCGTCCTGCGGCAGGTGGCCGGCGAACATCTCCAGCATCCGCCGCGTCACCCGGGGCGAGACAACCGCCTCGCCTGAGGCGACCGTGCGGATCGCGTCCGCCAGCTCGGCGGGACGCGTGTCCTTGAGCAGGAAACCGCTGGCACCCGCGCGCAACCCCGCGAAGGCGTACTCGTCCAGGTCGAAGGTTGTGAGGATGAGGATCCTCGTGCCCGGGCACTGGGAGGTGATCGCCTCCGTCGCCTCGATGCCGTTCATCCCCGGCATGCGCACGTCCATGAGGATGACGTCCGGGTGCAGGGCCCGCGCCTGCGCCAGCGCCGAGGCGCCGTCCGAGGCCTCGCCGATGACCTCGATGCCGTCCTCGGCGTCGAGCACCATGCGAAAACCCATGCGCATAAGCGCCTGGTCGTCTGCCAGGACGACGGTCACGGGACCGGTTCTCTCCTCGGGGCTCACTGCGGCATCTGCCATGACGTGGTTCCTTCGTTGCTCTCGTCCCAGCGCAGGACCGCACGCACCCGCCAACCGGTGGGGGTGGGCCCGGCGTCCACCGTCCCACCATAGACGGCGGCGCGCTCACGCATGCCGATAAGTCCTTTCCCGGAACCATGTACTGGCGTCGACCCCGGGGCCGCGTCGTTGTCGATCGTGAGGACCGCGGTGCCGGTGCGGCGCACCAGCCTGACCTGGACCTGTTTCGTCGTCGGCGCGTAGCGCAGGACGTTCGTCATCGCCTCCTGGGCGATGCGGAAGACCGTCAGCTGCAGCCCCTTGTCGTCGGGAAGCGGGTCCCCCAGCCAGTCGTAGTCCACGGGAACGCCCGCGGTGGTGAAGCGCTCGACGAGGACGGCCAGGTCCGCGGACTCGGGGGCGGGCGCTGTCGGCAGGTCCCCCGTGGAGCGGTCCGCGCCCACCTCGGTGGCCCGGCGCCGCAGGGCCTCGATCTCCGCCGAGGGCTCTGTGGGGGCGACGGTACCCGGGGGAGCGAACTCCGGAACCGGTAGCGCCCGCACCGCGGGAACGGGGCCGGAGGACGCCGTCGGCTCAACGGCGGTCGCCTCCGCTGCTGAGGTCCTGGCCGCCTTCCGGGCCGGGTCCGAGGACGCGCCCGGGTCGTCGCGCAGCACCCCGACCAGCCGCCGGGTGTCGGCCAGCGCCGAGCGGCCGGTCTCGGCGAGCACCGCCAGCGCCTGCTTGGCCATCTCCGGGTTGCGGTCCACCGCCGCGGCGGCTCCGTCGGACATGGTGATCATGACGGCGAGGGAGTGGGCGACGACGTCATGCATCTCCCGGGCGATACGGCTGCGCTCGTTGGCAGCAGCCAGGGCGGCAGCCTGCTCGCGGGCCAGGGCGAGACGGTCGTTGCGCTGGGCGAGCTCGACTACCTGGGCCCGCTGGATGCGCAGGATGATGCCCGTGAGCGTGCCGATGACGTTGACGAGGGCGAAGGGCAGGAGCAGGTCGAAGAACCCCACCTTTGCCGAAACGGGGAGTCCGGGGACGAGGCAGCCGGACAGCGCGGCCGTGACCATGGAGACCGTGCAGGCCGCCCAGACCAGGGACAGGCGCTGACGCGTGGCGAGGGTCCCCAGAAGCACCGGGACCCCGATGACGGAGAAGGCGCTCATCGACAGCGCGACATAGGTCCCTGCCCGGAGCTCCAGCTCCAGGACCCGTGGGACGACGAGGGCGTGCAGCAGCGGCACGAAGGTCACCAGGCCCCAGGACAGGGTCGGCTTGAGGCGCCGTATACACATGCCGAATCCGCACACAAGGCCGGTGACCGTGACCGTCGTGACGGCGATGGCGGCGTTGCCGGCTTCTCCGAAGTCCTCGTCCAGCATGGGGCGGAGCCCCATAGGAATGTTGAGCAGAACGATGGCGGTGGCGATCACCGTGTCAGTCAAAAGAGTGTGGGACTCCTGCCACTGAACGAAGCGGCGGGCGGAGGGGGGAATGCTCATCGTCGGTACCTCCCGGGTGATCGTAAGCGTATTGCCGTCGGCCCCGGTGCGCTGGCACACAGCCTGCGCACCGGGGCCGACCAGCCGGTGGGCCTGTCAGGCGTCGCGGCGGGAGAAGACGATGGCGGCGATGACCACCGGAAGGATCGCCCAGGCGGCGAAGCCGAGGCAGGCCTGCCAGTGCTCGAGGAAGAGCTGGGTGCCCGGCTGGCCCCACTGGACGAGGTGCTCGAAGGGGTCGTAGACGGAGCCGGACAGCGGGAGCGGCTCGAAGGCCCGGATGTTGTTGATCCACTCCCACTTGAGCACGGCGAGGCTGAGAGGGATGTCGATGACGAACAGGAGGCTGAAGACCGCGGTGATTGCGCCGGCGGTCGAGCGCAGGAGGAAGCCGAGGCCCATGGCGAGCAGGGCGGTTCCCGCGTAGGCCAGTCCCGCTCCCCACACGAATCCGAGGTACTCGGCGTCGGCCAGCGACCCGGCCGCGTCACCGATGACGAGGACGGAGATGACCCACGCGGTGATGATCGACAGAGCCCCGAGCAGGAAGCTGAACAGGGACAGGACGGTCGCCTTCGCCAGGAGCAGACGGCCGCGTCGGGGCACCGCCGCGAGGCTGGAGCGGATCTGCCCGGAGGAGTACTCCCCGGTGATGGCCAGGGCGCCGAGCACGGCGACGACGATCTGCCCGATCTGGAGGCCACCGACGACCTGGGTCCAGGAGTCAGGCCTGCCCATGTGGTTCATCCCGATGACGATCGCGGCGCCGAACCCGGCGGTAATGAGCAGCGCGATTCCTGCGGTGATCCAGGTGGAGCGCAGGGTCCGCAGCTTGATCCACTCCGAGTGCAGTGAGTGCAGGAGGGTCTGGCGGCCCGTGCCGACCGAGGACGGGGCGAGAGTGCCACGGCTGCGGCGGGCGGAACGTGCGGTGGGCTGGGCGGGGGACGATGTGCTGGTCATGTCGGACTCCATCGAGTGCTCGAGTGAGGAGAGGAAGGTGTGGCTCAGGGGGATGGCGGCGGCACTCATGTCAGCGCCTGCCTGCACTGTGGTGGGAGGGGCGGGTGCCGGCCGGGCCGGCGGCTGCCGGGGCGCCGGTGACGTACTCGACCTCGCCGCCGGTCAGCTCCAGGTAGGCCTCCTCCAGGGAGGCGTGCTGAGTGACGAGCTCGTGCAGGACGATGCCGTGGGAGGCGGCGGCCTCACCGATACGTGCGGCCGGCACGGTGGTCGTCGTGAGCGTGTCAGGGGCGGTGCGCTGGATCTCGAGACCGTCAGCGGTCAGGACCTGGGCCAGGCGGCCGGCGTCGGGGGAGACGACCCGCACGACGTCGTTGGTGGCGGAGGCGATGACGTCAGCGACAGGACCGGCGGTGAGGATCCGGCCGCGGCCGATGACGATGAGGTGGTCCGCCGTCATGGACATCTCGCTCATGAGGTGGGAGGAGATGAACACTGTGCGTCCCTGCTCGGCCAGCGAGCGGCAGGTCTCGCGCACCCACTTGACACCCTCGGGGTCGAGGCCGTTGACCGGCTCGTCGAAGATGAGCACCTTGGGGTCGCCCAGGAGGGCGGCCGCGATGCCCAGGCGCTGGCCCATGCCGAGGCTGAAGCCCTTGACCCGCTTGCGGGCCACGGAGGTCAGGCCCGTGAGCTCCAGGACCTCGTCGACGCGGCGCGTCGGGATGCCGTTGGAGACGGCCAGCTGGGTCAGGTGGGCCCGGGCGGTGCGCGAGCCGTGCAGGCCCTTGGCGTCCAGGAGGGCGCCGACCTCGCGCAGCGGCGAGGCCAGGTCGCGGTAGGAGCGTCCGTTGACCGTGACGCGGCCGCTGGTGGGCTTGTCCAGGCCCATGATGAGGCGCATCGTCGTGGACTTGCCAGCACCGTTGGGGCCGAGGAAGCCGGTGACGGTGCCGGGCTCGACGGTGAAGGAGATGTTGTCAACGGCGGTCTTGGAACCGTAGCGCTTGGTGAGACCGACGGCTTCGATCATGGGGATCAACTCGTTTCTGGTGGGCGGTTGCCTGAGCCGGTGACAAGCACCGGTTGCTCGTGTGCCTTCAGCCTAGGAAACGCCCTCGACGATCTGATCGGCCGTGGTGACGAACCTCAGCGTCCGGTCCATCAGGCCGAGAGACGTAGCCGTCTCCTCCTGTGGGAGGATGGGGCCTGCTATCCGCCTTGATCTCAGGTCTCATCCAGGAATTCGGGGCAGGATCGCGGCGTTGAGACCGTCAGGTGCTGACCGCCCGGCCGGCCGCCCGGCCACCGGACGCCGTCGGCTCACCCACATCCCCGTCAGAGAGGGAGTCACAGGACATGAGCAACCCGTACTTCGACCGCAACCCGGCCTTCCGGAAGGGGGCGACGGCGACCGCGACCCGCACCCCCGCGGGGTACCCCACCATGCCGGGGTACCGGCCCGGCCAGCAGCAGGCGGGCCAGGCCTACGGGCAGGCAGGCGTCGGCTACCAGGGACAGCAGTACGGCCAGCAGTACCAGCAGTACGGCCAGGCCTATGGACAGCAGTACCAGCAGTACGGCCAGGCCTATGGACAGCAGCAGTACGGCCAGGCCTATGGACAGCAGCAGTACGGCCAGGCCAGCCCGCAGCAGCTCGCCGGCCTTGAGGCGCAGTACGGTGCGCCCGCCGCCACCAACGTCGACCGCGGCCGCATGACCTACGACGACGTCATCATGCGCTCCGCGGCCATGCTCGGGGTCATCGTCCTGGTCGGCTCCGTCTCCTGGCTGCTGGTGCGCAGCCCCGCCACCGTCGGCTACGGCGCCCTCATGATGGTCGTCGGCGGCCTCGGCGGCTTCGTGCTGGGCCTGGTCAACGCCTTCAAGAAGACGCCCAGCCCGGCGCTCATCATGAGCTACGCCGCCTTCGAGGGCATGCTTCTCGGATCCTTCTCGGGCCTCATGGAGCTCAAGTACCCCGGCATCGTGACGCAGGCGGTGGTGGGGACCCTGACCACCTTCGGTGTCGTGCTCGCCGCCTTCAAGTTCGCCGACTTCCGTATGGGCGGCAAGGCCAAGAGGATCTTCATGGTCGCCATGGGCGGCTACTTCGTCTTCTGCATCATCAACGCCATCCTCATCGCCACCGACATCGTCAACACCCCCTGGGGGGTGCGTGGCGTCACCGTCATGGGCATCCCGCTGGGCTTCGTCATCGGTGCCTTCGCCGTCATCCTGGCGGCCTTCAGTCTGGTCATGGACTTCGAGTCCATCGAGCGCGGTGTGGAGCGCGGCCTGCCCACCCGTTACGCCTGGGCGGGCGCCTTCGGTCTGACGGTCACCCTCGTGTGGCTCTACGTCGAGATCCTCAGGATCCTCGCGATCCTGCGTGGCAGCGACTGAGCACAGCGGCACGCACCCGTTAGGCTCCACCCATGATCAACCTCAACATGCCCACGGTCGAGGGCGCCAAGGGCGCCAAGCCCGTCCTCGTCTTCCCCTCCGCCGAGGCCCCCGAGGGCCTGCAGGCCCAGGTGCTCGACGCCGGTGACGGCCAGGTCGTGGAGGCCGGCGACCATATCGTCTGCCACTACCTCGGACAGTGCTGGAACGGCCAGGTCTTCGACAACTCCTACGACCGCGGCGCCCCGCTGGACTTCCAGATCGGCGTCGGCATGGTCATCCGCGGCTGGGACGACGGTCTCGTCGGCCAGCGCGTGGGCAGCCGTGTCCTGCTGTCCATCCCCTCGGAGCTGGGCTACGGCGACCGCGGTGTCCCGCAGGCGGGCATTAAGGGCGGCGACACCCTCGTCTTCGTCACGGAGATCCTCGGCGTCATGTGAGGCCCGCGGGACCTGGCGACAGCCTTCGTCGTCCTGAGCCCCGTCCGACCACGAGGTCGGGCGGGGCTCAACGCGTGCCGGGCGCCGGGGGAGTCACGCTGCATGAGCTGGGCGCTTGCCGTCTGCCTCGCGCGGCCGCTTTACTACCGTGATGATGCTGCTTCCGCCCAAGGCCCGGCCCGGCGACCGCGTCGCGGTCCTGTCCCCGTCCCTGGCGGCCCCCGGCTTCGCCCCGGCGGTCCACGAGCAGGCCATGGCCAGGCTCGAGGCCCTCACCGGCCTGGTCCCCGTGGAGT
>ERZ772917.1382-NODE-1382-length-14002-cov-3.238259_pt1 | contig 14002 bp, 10 predicted proteins | sample MGYA00511187_ERZ772917 | MGnify/ENA primary metagenome ERZ772917 (study PRJEB29015, sample SAMEA2737925) | human oral metagenome | biome: human oral; feature: human-associated habitat; material: dental | place: China | collected 2012 ... | reverse complement strand
TATTACGGAAATGTGGTTCTTTGTGATACCGGGGATAAATATGTGAACTATCGTATTGAGATTGAGAGAAAGAAAAAAGAAGAATAGCAAGCATAGGAAAGGGGTACCCTTTCCGTAAAAAACCTCCGTTTTCCGCGTTTGTGGCGGCGGAGGTTTTTGCTTGCTGAGATAGTCCCAGACCCTTAACCATTTGGACAAAGGAGGCTTGCCGATTTAATGCAAAAAATTACATTTGAAAATCACTTGTGCATGATTGATACAAAGACAAATTCCTTTGATATGCAGGAGATTGAAAATCGTCGCTTTATGTATTCTCCCGATTCCTGCGAGCTTATTATAGGGAAACAGTACAAAGGGAATCAGCTTATCGCAAGCCACGCAGAAGAACATGGAAAAGCCGGTGTAAAAGCACCCTTTGACAGCTTCATTAGAGGCTGGATAGGTACAGGAAAAGGCTACAAGGATGGCGTAATACATTTTGCACCGCCTATCAATACGCACAATATTGATCACTTTAATCGCGGATTTTCCACGCTGGAAATGTTCGCTGCAAACGGAGCAAACAGCCGGACAATAATTCGAGGTTTCGGTGATCGGTGGGAACAACCACTATCTGATTTAATTTCACAGAAAGGAGAAAAATTTATGCCATATATGGAACAAACGGAAGAAATAAAAGAAGTTACGCCCATTGTCCTGACCTCTGAAAATCAAAAGGACAGATTAAAAGAAATCACGGATCGTTTGGAGCAGGGAATATTAGAAGTTTTTGAAAGCGAAAGGTACAAGGAGTATCTTCGCGTTATGTCAAGGTTTCATCATTACAGCTTTAACAATACCATGCTGATTGCCCTGCAAAAGCCCGACGCTTCCCTGATTGCAGGCTTTAGCGCGTGGAAAAATACGCACGGAAGAACGGTCAAAAAGGGAGAAAAAGGAATCCGCATTATCGCTCCTGCCCCTTTTAAGGTAAAGCAGGAAACGGAAAAGCTTGACCCGAAAACCAATATGCCACTTGTCGGAGCGGACGGAAATGCAATTATCGAAGAAAAGGAAATCACCATCCCTGCCTACAAGGTGGTATCGGTGTTTGATGTATCACAGACGGAGGGAAAAGAGCTACCCTCTATCGGAGTAGATGAGCTGACAGGCGATGTGTCACAGTATGAGGATTTTTTTACAGCACTGAAAAAGGTTTCTCCCGTTCCGATTGCCCTTGAACATATCGAGGGAAGCGCTCACGGCTACTATCACCTTGCGGAAAAAAGAATTGCGATTGACGATAACATGAGCGAGCTGCAAACCTTAAAGACCGCCATTCACGAAATCGCCCATGCAAAGCTGCACGACATTGACTTAAATGCACCGAAAGAGGAAAAGGAAAATCACCCAAACCAGCGTACCCGTGAGGTTGAGGCAGAAAGCATCGCCTATACCGTATGCCAGCATTACGGACTTGATACTTCCGATTATTCTTTCGGGTATGTTGCAGGCTGGAGCAGCGGAAAAGAACTGTCCGAGTTAAAGGGCTCCCTTGAAACCATCCGTCTTGCCGCATCGGAGCTGATCGACAGCATAGACGGGCATTTTAAGGAGCTTCAAAGGGCAAGAGAAAATGAGCTTTCAGAAAAAGAAACAGAACCAGCTTTACAGGAAGAAAAACAGGAAGCGGCTTACCTGCTTGAAAACGGAAATTATTTCTATATTCAGACCTGCGAAACAGGCTATGACTATACTCTGTATCAACCGGACTTTACAGACCTTGACGGTGGGCAGCTTGATAATCCGGAAATCTCTATTGAAAAAGCCCGTGATGAAATCCTAAAAATGCACGAGCTTTCAGGGCAAGGCTTAACGGAACTTTCCATAGATGATTTTGAGAAAATGCAGGAAGAAGCTTCACAGGAAAAGGAATCTGAAATACAGGTAAGGTACTACCCAATCAATGAAGCCGCAGCAAAAAGGGGAAAGGAAATGAACAGCTTTTCCGACTACACGGCGGGAAGTGCAACCCTTGAATACAAAAGCCTTGTGGATCAGGCGGCGGAAATTGCCGAAAATCAGAAAAAGAGAGTTGATCCGTCCTTTCACGGTAAAATCGACGCCCTGCTTGATACCTATTCAAGAAAGCTTGCCGAAAATATGAATAGCGGATTTGCGATTGATGCCCGCGTTCCCTCTGTACTGATTGCGGGAGGCTCTAATTTCCCTGTGCGAAAAAAGGAAAAGCAAAACGCTGCCCGTGATAAGAACTACAAAGAATGGAAAGACATTCAGGGACTTCTTGAAAAAATCAGAAGCACCGGAATGGGCGGAATCAGTGCAGACGATCCGGATGCTGTAAAGAAATTAAATGCAAAGCTTGAGAAGCTGACAAAGGCGCAGGAAACCATGAAGGCGGTCAACGCCTACTACCGAAAGCATAAAAGCCTTGAGGGCTGCCCGGAGCTTGACAGCGAGGCAATCGAAAAGCTAAAGGCAAAAATGGAAATCAGAGGCATTCAGGATAAGCCCTATCCGTCATGGGCACTTTCCAATAACAATGCGGAAATCAGAAGAATTAAAGACCGTATTCAAAGCCTTTCCGTAAATAAGGAAGAGCTTTACACAGGCTGGGAGTTTGCAGGAGGAAAAGCCGAAATCAATGTAAAGGATAACCGCCTGCAGCTTTTCTTTGATGATAAACCGGACGGCAAAATCAGAGATGAATTAAAGGCAAACGGTTTTCGCTGGTCGCCGAAAGCTTCTGCGTGGCAAAGACAGCTTAATTCCAATGCAATCTATGCGGCGGATGCTGTCAGCAGCATAAAGCCCCTTTCGGGAGAACGCGTAATAGAGCTTCAAAGAAATTTCAGAAAGGAAGAAAGAAAAGAAGCACAGCCGGAATATATCTATAAGGCACAGGAGGAAGTTGCTGAAAAAGATACCTTTCAGATCTATCAGCTAAAGAGAGGAGAAAATACAAGAGAGCTTCAATTTGAATCCTACGACCGCTTAAAAGAATCGGGGCAGACACTTAATCCGGATCATTATGTCAAGGTTTATGAGGCAGAGCTTACAAAAGGACTTTCTCTTGAAGATATTTACACCCGCTTTAATATTGATCATCCAAAGGATTTTTACGGACATAGCCTTTCCGTTTCCGATGTGGTCGTGCTTCATAAGGACGGAAAGGACAGCGCCCACTATGTTGACCGTTTCGGTTACAAGGATGCACCGGAATTTCTGAAACCGCAAAATTACTTAAAGCATGTGGAGGATATAGTAGAGCAAAACGACAATAATTTTGACGGGATTATCAACAATACTCCGAATGCGCCTACCGTAAGTGAGCTTGAACAAAAGATAAAGGCGGGAGAAGCTATTTCCCTTACCGAGCTTGCAAAGGCGGTTAAGGTGGAAAATCGCAACACTTTTGAACCGGAGAAAAAGCCGTCTATCAGGGAGCAGCTAAAGGAAGCAAAGAAACAGTCTGAACAGAAAAAACATAACACGAAAATAAAAAATCATGAATTGGAGGTATAGCATGAATCCTTTTACAGTTGAAGAAATGAATTTGTTAAGCATTTACAGAGGCGAAACCAAGGAGGAAGTAACGGAGAAGATTGCATTTGCACTTTCCTTTATGGATCCTGATATGCGGGAGCTTGCAAAGCGCACGGTCAAAAAGGTAAACAGCCTGTCCGATCAGGAATTTGCCGCGCTTTCCATTGATTCCGCCGATGAAATATGAGAAAATCAAAACCGCTTTCATCGAAGCAGGTAAAGCGTGTCAATCGCCTTGTAAAAAAAGAATGCTGTAACTTTGATAACGGAAACTGCATTTTACTTGATGATGGAGAAGCCTGCCCCTGTCCGCAGCTTATATCCTGTTCGCTTCTTTGCAGGTGGTTTTCCGATGCCGTGCTTCCTCTTGACAGAGAGCTTTTTGCAGAGCTTTACGCACCGGAGGAAAAACGCCGCTGCACCGTATGCGGAGCGCCATTCGCGTCAAAATCCAACAATGCGAAATATTGCCCTGATTGCAGAAAGAAAATCACAAGAAAGCAAGCGGCAGAGCGTATGAGAAAAAAGCGAAGCCTTGTTACGAAATAGAGGGTGCAAATGCCTTGTATAACCTTACTTTTTAGAAGCATTTCAGCTTATGGCAGGGATTTAACCTCAAATCCTTAAAAATAGGGTTTAACTGCGTAACGCAAGGAACAATTTCAAGAGAAAAACGGACGCGGCAGCCATGTATTTGTGGCCGCTGCGTCCGCTGTTTTTTTATGTCTGAAATTCCGTTATTCTTTTACAAGCCTATATATCGTAAGCGGAATATACCATGCCGCAACCAGAAGCTGCCATATAATCACAATGCAGCCGATCAGTCCGCCGATTATGATATTTACGGCAAATATTCCCACCGTTGCGGTAAAGTCATGATTTATCGGAATCAGCCATAAAAACATTCTTCTGATACCGAAGGGAACGCCGCAAAACAGCCATACATAAAAATAGTTTGTTTCTCCGTTTTGCGTAAAGATGCTTTTTCCCCAATAAAAGAGAAATGCTGTCAGCAGAACAGGCACTATTACTTTCTTAAAAAAATCTTTCCATATTTCTCTGCGCGTCATTCTATCAGCTCCTTTTCTTCCGGGAACTGTTTTCTGTCCTCAATATTGTGTATTTCCCGTTTCTTTAGTTAGTCATATCATACCATGAATTTTACCCATCATCCAAAAGAGGAATTATTCAAGGTTCTTTTTATGCTCCTTGCCTGTATTTTCTCTTTGTAAAATCGTATCAACATTCTGTTTGATCTTCTGATATTCCTTGACTTTCTTTTTTAATTTTCCATAGTCGGAATATATGGCATCTTTCTTCTTTTGCAGATCAGAATATTCTTTCTGCAAAGTGGTAAGATTCGGAAGCTTTTTAATGCCTGCATCCTTTAACGCCTTTGTCGCAGCTTCATAAAGAATCAGGCTGCTTTCATGCTTATGCTTGTATGCTTCCTTATTCTTTGCCTTGATATATCCTCTGTAAATATCCTTTGTCTTTTGATAGGTTGAGATATTTTTTATCAGAACAGCCATATCGGACAGCTTCTTTTCCGCCTGCTTCAAGTTAGTTGCCGTCTGTTCGCTGTCGAGGACGATTTCATCTATTCGACTGATTAAATCCTCATACTGCTTAATGTTATTTTCCGTAAGGAAATTCATTGTCTTTGCAGCCTGTTTCAGATTATGGATTTTTGCCCAATGCTCATAGCTTGCCGATTGCTGTGCCTTGATATTATTTTCAATATCAATCAGTAGAGATATTCCTTGTTCCTGCTTCAGTGTCTTGACATTATGGCTTCTTATTCCTGCAATGCGTTTTCGGATTGCTTCTTCCGTATAATCAATACCGAGAGTTTTCAGCCTTGTAAATCGCTCCTGTCCGGGTGCACAGCAGGATGTATATTTCCCGCGTTTGATTTCATAACCGGAAGCTTGAAGCTTCTCTAAAAGCTCTTCAAAATCCTTTACCTGAGGAATCAGAAGATCAACCGTTTCTTTCAGTTTTCCTTTCCAGCTTGTACCTTTCTTTGCTGTCTGATACTCAATATAGCTTTTTCCTTTTCGTCCTTTTTCCGGAGTGATAACCGACAATCCGTTTTCATAGCATAAACGGTCGCTGATATTTCTGATTCCGTAATAGCTTCTTTTGTTGGAATTATATTTGTGATAATCCACGAAATTGACGGCACAGAAAATAATGTGATTATGGACGTGCCCTTTATCAATATGAGTGGTAAGGACATATTCGTACTGTCCTTTTGTTACGGCGTCCGCAAGCTGCTTTCCAATCTCATGGGCTTTTTCAAAACTTACCTCTCCCGGCTCAAAGGACTGTATCAGATGATGGGCTAAATTGTTTCCTTTATCGAGTGCCTGTGAAAGCGTAAAGGCAAATTCTATATCTGCGGTTTCATAGCTGCATCCGAAAGAAGATACAAGCATTTTGTCATCAGTTTTATCAGGATTTTGGATATATTCAAGAGCTTTTTTCAGTGTGCTTTTAATAGGCTTAATCTTTGTAACCGCCATATCTCTTTTAATGCTCCTTTGATTTCTTCTATATCTTCCTGATACACATTTCCTGTGGCATTAGCTCTTTTTGCAATCTGATTGATGTTGACCCCGATTTTTTGAAGCTCTGCCGTCATTTTCTTTATATCGCTGTGATCGACCTGAATGATATATCCGTCTATCGCCATTTTCCGAAGGTACGCTTCCATGTTGCTTGTAGGCACCTGTTTCATTTTTTCTTCAATCAAGCTGCGTTCTTTTTCTGTAACACGAAACTTAATTTGCACATTTCTTTTCCTATTATTCATCGGTGAATTTCCTTTCTGCGTTCATAGAGGGTTTGGGACACTTCCCAGCAAGCAAAATCTCCGTTCCGCAGCTGCGGAAAACGGAGATTTTTTACGGAAAGGGTACCCCTTTCCTATGCTTGCTGTTCTACTTATCCCTTAATCTCTATAACAACGGTAATTTGCCTTTTGCCAAAGCACAGAAAGAAAAAACGCTACAATTTTTTATAACTGCAACGTTTAGTTCATAACACTATTTAAGTTGTATCTGATTTTTTATTTTTACGGTCTTACAATACCAATCATATATTAAACGGGATTTACATGCATATCGATTCTGCCCAGTCTGTAATCATTTGGGAGTAGCCCCATATATTTTTTAAATTGAGAAGAAAAACTTCCTGCATTTTTATATCCAACGAGATGAGCAATCTCTGCAATATATAAATTACTATATGATAACATTTCACAGGCACGTTCCATTCTTTTTTGCGTCATATATTCTGAAATAGATTGACCGATAACAGCCTTAAATACATACTTAAATTTTGAAATGCTCATATAGGCATCTGCGGACAATTCCATCAGTGAAAAATTCTTTGATAAATTTTGATTCAAATATTCCGTGATCTCTATAATGGCATTTCGATCCGCGACGGAGACACTTGCGTTTAAGCCTCGAAATACATCTGCCTTTTGAATAATAATGGCAGCCAACTCATCGATTTTACTTTTGAAAAATAACTTTGTACTATATTTATTGCCTTTGAAATTTCGGATTTGATTAAAAACAGATGATATTTCAGGTATAGAAATGCCCTGTGGAAATACTTTCAGATCTTCTTTAAGGTCTATACTGTTTATACCAAATTCTCTTTTCAAGTACATATCGTAATATTCCGGCATAAACTGTACACCTATAAGCTTTGCGGGAATATCTTTTTTGATAACATATTTATACACTTCATTATCAGGAGTATAGTCAATGTACTGCATTCCGGAATAAACATCACCTTTGGGATAGCTGTGTTCCGAATCAATTGAATCGTATTGTTGTATAGATATGCAATCATCCGATATCACAGCATATTCAAAATCGCTAATATATGAATGTTTTGCAATGCAAATACTTGCATAAGAATCAAGTTCATATATGGATGTATATCCCTTACCTAATTTTGATGAGAACTGATATGTATCGAAGTAAGGATTCATAAAAGAGTTGATTTTTGAAAGTTTGCTTTCTGTATGTTCTATAAAACTCTGATATCCTTTATTCAAAACTCCCCCCCCCTTATTTTGATTATGATATAAGCCAAAAAGTATAGCTAAAAGTCAAAAGCTTTCAAAGCGTTAGATGTGACTAACTATAATATGTTATTATACCATAAAGTCTGACGTGAAAACAGGCTTATTCAAGGTACTTATTACAGGGAGGGATCACAACGAATCGAACAATAAAAAATCAAACTTTTGATTTCAGGACAATTCTTTTTTTGGATTTGCTGATTATGGTATTTATGTTGCTTTCAGGAAAGGCGGAAGTGACATTACTATCCTTTTTTGTTGCAGTAATTGTGTTGATAGCAGGGAGACAATATTATATTTTAATTCGTTATGCGATAACTTTTGGAGTTCTTTATTTTTATTATTATGCAGTTACTCATATGCAAATTTCTATATTGCGAGCTCCTATATTTTTTATTATCGGTATTATCGCTTTTATCATTCAGCGAATCATTCCGTTTATGATGTTAGGATCAGCAATCAAAGAACAAAAGAATTTATCCGAAATTACGACTGCTCTTGAAAAGTGCAGGCTTCCAAAAGGTATTATCCTAAGTATCGCAGTAATGTTTCGCCATTTTACTTCACTAAAGGAAGATTTTTTTACTATAGTTGAGGCAATGAAACTTAAAGGAATAGATACCTCTTGGAAAGGAATAATATTCCATCCGTTAAAGATGCTTGAGTATTTATTAGTTCCTATGCTGTTTCGCAGCCTGCATACAGCAGAAGAATTTTCCTGCGCGGCACTTGTAAAGGGGATAGAAAATACGAATTGCCGAAGTGCATATTTTGATGTGAAAATTCGCAAAAAAGACATCTTATTTTCAGTAATCACCATTATTGCATTTATATTAAGTCTAACAATAAATTTTTTGAGGTAAGAAAACAAAATGATACGATTGGAAAAGTTGAGTTATAGATATAAAGATAGTGAATTTCAAACGATTGAAGAAGTAAACCTTTCTATTAAGAAAGGAGAATTTGTAGTTATTACCGGAAGAAGCGGTTCGGGGAAATCCACTCTATTCCGTTGTATCAACGGTTTATGTCCCCTGTTTTTTGACGGGGAAAAATCAGGAAATATTTACTTGAGCGGTAAAGATATCGCCCCGTTTCGTATATGTGATATATCCAAAATTGTATCTTCGGTTTTTCAGAATCCGGAAAATCAATTTTTTACAGCAGATGTACTATCAGATCTCGTTTATGCTTGTGAAAATTACGGAATTCCAAAGCAGGAAATCGAACAGCGAATGAAGTATATAGTTTCGCTACTTTCTCTAAATAACATAATCGAAAAGAAATTGTCGGATTTATCCGGTGGTGAAAAACAAAAAATTGCAATTGCTTCAATTCTAATGCTCAAGACCGATATTCTTCTATTGGACGAGCCTTCATCAAATTTGGATTATCAATCTATTATTTTACTGTCAGAAATCTTCGAGAAGCTAAAAGCAGGCGGTTACACTATAATTGTTATTGAACATCGCCTTTTCTATATGAAAAATCTTTGTGACAGGCTGATTGTAATGGGAAATGGAAAGATATCCGGTATATATGAGAAATCTGAATTGAAAACTATGAGTAATGACATGTTTCATGAAAAGGGATTACGAGGAATAAATCTTTTTCAAAGCGTTGTCAGAGACCCTCCGAAGGATATATTTGATGACCCTCTCTTGGAGCTGAAAGACATTACTTTCGGATATAAAAAGGAAAGAAAAATATTGAAAGGAATTTCATTCTCTGTTTTTCCGGGGGACAAAGTGGCTTTACTCGGAAGGAACGGATGTGGAAAAACAACACTTGCCAAAATTTTATGCGGTTTAAGAAAAGAACAAGGAGGAAGTATTAGCTTTGATGGAAAAAGTCTTGTAACAAAGGATAGAAGTAAAACCACAAGCTATGTAATGCAGAATGTAGATTTTCAGCTTTTCGGATACAGCGTATATAACGATTTGCTCCTTGGAAATGAAAGTCAAACTGATATAGAAAGCCAAATACAAAAAGTTCTTGATATATTACATCTTTCTGATATGAAAGAACAGCATCCTACGGTTCTATCCATAGGACAGAAACAGCGTTTGGTTATTGCAGCATCTTATCTGTTAAACAAGAGGGTTAATGTATTTGATGAACCTACAAGCGGTTTGGATTACGAAAGTATGCAAAAGGTTTGTGATTTAATTGATTCTATTACAGGAAACAAAAACGCATCCATTATCATTACACATGATTATGAATTCATTTTATCCGTTTGCAATCGTGTAATACTTTTAGAAGATGGAAAGATATTAAAGGATTTTTATTTGAGAAATACAGAACAGCTTAATGTTATTTTTAAAGAAAATTTATAGGAGGAATAAAAAATGAGCAATAAATGGAAAATCAGTGATTTTGTCTTAATAGGTTTACTGGCAGCCGTCCATGCTGCGGTAATATATGGGGTCGGGATGTTAACCGCTGTAATGATTCCTGTTATGCATGTATTTGCGGCAAGTATTACCGCGATTATCATGGGAAGCATAGTTCTATTCGTTGTTAAAAAAATTGAACGCTTCGGAGCGATGACCTTGCTTGTAAGCTTAGGAACTGCCTTCTTCACTCTGACCGGTATGGGAAGTATTACCAGTTTAATTTTTGTTATTGCTGTAAGTTTTATCGCAGATATCATCGTTTTTAAGGCAAGTTTCAAAACCATAGCTATCGGTATCGGCTATGGCTTTACACAGGCTGCCTATTTCTTTGGCGGATGCTTTCCGTTCATTTTCTTTTTTGATAGAGAAGTGAAAAAATGGATCGATATGGGACTCGGTGAAGATGAAATATATGCCTACGCAAAATATCTTACCGGCGGATTTGCAATATTGGGAGTTGTATCTGCTATTATCTGCGGAGTTATCGGTGTCTATATAGGAAAGGGCATTTTGAAAAAACATTTTAAGAATATAGATTAAGTAAAATATAGGAGGCTTTATGTACAAAAACAGTGAAAGAAGATTTATTGACTTCTTAAAACCTTATACAACCTCATATATTGGTTCCGTTTTGCTGGCAATCGCGAGCGTATTTTGGAGTCTTGCTCCCTACTATATCCTTTATCGTTTATTAACCGGACTTGTGTCGGGATTTAGCTATAAAGATATTATCATGGGCACACTTTTTATTCTTATAGCTTTTGTTTTACAGCTTATCTGCCACGGTTTGTCCACCGCAATTTCTCATAAAACTGCTTTTCGTATACTTAGAGAGATACGAATTGCTATAACGAATAAGATGTTACGGATGCCGCTGGGATATATGCAGCTGCATGGTACAGGACATTTTCAACATATGCTTATTGACGGAACGGAACGGCTCGAATTTCCTTTAGCTCATGCTATACCTGAAACAACATCAAATGTTTTGATGCCTGTGGGGATTATTGTTAGTTTGTTTTTTGTTGATTGGCGAATGGCTTTAGCTGTAATGATACCTGCTGTACTAACTTTGATTTTTTATTTACCAATGTATATCGGTATAATGAACGAGTTCGCAAATACGTACTATTCGGCATTGGAATATATGAATAATAGAGTTATTGAATATATTCGAGGCAACAAGGAAATTAAAATATTCGGTCAAGAAAAAAGGGCTTATTCTAAATATGAGGAAGCCATTCGTAATTACAAAAAATCCACATTAAAACTATATAACAAAATGTATATAGTTTCAGCGCCGGCATTGGTTCTATTGTCTTCTATTACAGTAAGTGTTTTGTGTGTTGGCGGATACTTCTATGTGTATAGAGGTCTTTCGGGACAGATTTTTCTCTTTTCTGTGTTGCTTTCCGTAGGACTTGGTTCATCCTTACTTAAATTTACCGAGTTTATGGATAATTTCTATCACATAAGAAATGGAAAACATCTGATTGACGAAATTCTTTCTGCATCGGAATTAAAAGAAATTTCTTCAGGAGAAACGATTTTAAACAATAAAATTGAGCTGAGCCATGTTTCTTTTACCTATGGAAAGGAAACGGTTTTAAATGATATTTCTCTTACGATTGAGGAAAACACTAAAGTTGCTATTGTTGGTCCTTCAGGTAGCGGAAAGACCACGATTGCAAATCTCCTTGCAAGATTCTGGGATGTGACGGACGGATGCATTACAATTGGCGGTGTAGACTATAAAAGTCTTTCACTGTCAGAGTTAATGGCAAAAATCAGTTATGTAACACAGGATACATTTTTGTTTAATATGTCTATCATGGAAAATATACGATTAGGAAACCCGGCAGCAACAGACGAGGAAGTCAAAATTGCTGCAACGAATGCACAATGTAGTGATTTTATCGAAAAACTTGAGTACGGTTACGATACGGTTGTCGGAAATGCGGGAGCAAAGCTGTCCGGTGGGCAGCGCCAAAGAATTGTCATTGCAAGAGCAATTTTGAAAAATGCCCCTATTTTAATTCTGGATGAAGCCACTGCCTATACGGATATGGAGAATCAGAATAAAATTCAAGACTCATTGATGGCTTTATGTAAAAACAAAACATTGGTTGTTATTGCACATAGACTTACAACAATTATAGACTGTGACAAGATTATTGTACTTGATGCCGGAAAGCTGGATTCTGTGGGGAGGCATGAGGAGCTGATTGAGACCTCCGCCTTATACAAAAAAATGTGGTCTGCCTATATTTCGGAAACCTCGAAAATCAGTGAAAGAAAGGAGGCGCGCTATGCTAAAAACAGTTTATAAATTTTTGGAGCTGATGAAAGCACAGCGCAGAAAGCTCTATCTTTCATTCCTATTTAATTTTTTAGATGGAATATTCATTATGATTCCTTTGGTCATAGCTTACTATATGGTTGCATCCATACCGGAATTAAATAAAAATGCAACAAGACAACTTGATGAAAAATCACTTATATTCTGTATCGCAGCTATGACGGTGACGATTATCTGTCGCATTATTCTAAGATATGCTACCATGCGTTTACGTTCAGGGGCCGGGTATGAGGCTATATGTGAGAAGCGAATCTCTTTAGGTTCGCACCTTAAACGTGCCTCAATGGGATTTTTCAGCAAAAAGAATCAAGGCGACCTTATATCCACAATTACTTCAGATGCAGCATTCCTTGAAATAGAAGGAATAGGAGTTATTGAAAAAGCAGCAACGGGAATTCCCTCTTTAGTTATCGGTTTAATATTTCTGTTCTGTGTGGACTATAGGATATTTATTTTCTCTGTACTTTTGTTGATTCCAGACTGGTATGCCTATAGGCGCCTTGCCTCAACACAGGATCGATTAAATATAAACCGACAAAAATTCATCGGTACGGTGACAGAGGAAACAGTTGAATTTGTTCATGGGATTCATATTTTAAAATCATGTCAAACAGAAAAGCAACATGAAACAAAAATCATGCAAATATTTGAAAGGCTTCAGGATGAATCTATTCGCAATGAACTTTCACATCTTTTCCCGATTGCCTTATTTCAATTTTGGTTTCGAGCTATAACCGCCGGTACAATTTTTTTGGCAGGAATGTTTTTCCTTCTGAATGACATTGACTATATGCGATTGCTTTTACTAACTCTTTCATCTTTCGGCTTGTTTCAAGGGATAGAGGGAATGGGTATTTTCAGCATATTTGCAAAAATGACAGCTCAATCCTTGAAACGCATGGATATAATTGATAATATTCCTGTTATGTCCGATATATCCGGAGAAGAGGAACTGAATCAATTTGATATTTCCTATGAGAATGTCAGCTTTGCTTATGACAGTACACCTGTTCTTAAGGGAATCTCCTTCAATATTCCGGAAAAAACGACTATGGCATTGGTGGGATTATCCGGTAGCGGAAAGACAACCATCATTAACTTACTTGGAAGGTTTTGGGATGCTCAGCAAGGAAAAATAAAAATAGGCGGCAAGGAAATTCAAAATTTGTCTTATGAATATTTGTTACGCAATCTAAGTTTTGTATTTCAAGATGTTATGTTATTTCAGGATTCTATTTTGAACAATATTAGAATAGGAAAGCCATCGGCATGTTTAGATGAAGTCGTTGAAGCGGCAAAAAAAGCCGGATGTCACGATTTTATTACGGCACTTCCCGACGGATACGATACTGTACTGGGAGAAGGCGGTTCAACTCTTTCCGGCGGTGAAAAGCAAAGAATTGCAATTGCCAGAGCTTTAATAAAAGATGCTCCGATAGTACTTTTAGACGAGGTAACTGCAAATATAGATGTAGAAAACGAAGTAAAAATACAATCGGCATTACAGGAGCTATTGAAGAATAAAACGGTTATTATGATTGCTCATAAAATATCGACAATACAGGATGCAGATCAGATTCTTGTTATTGAAGA
>ERZ772917.1381-NODE-1381-length-14003-cov-7.627330_pt1 | contig 14003 bp, 14 predicted proteins | sample MGYA00511187_ERZ772917 | MGnify/ENA primary metagenome ERZ772917 (study PRJEB29015, sample SAMEA2737925) | human oral metagenome | biome: human oral; feature: human-associated habitat; material: dental | place: China | collected 2012 ... | reverse complement strand
AAAAATCATCAATTTCCACATCAGCTCGCGGCAGCAAATATCGCTCTTGGTTTGTAAGCTGCAGCGAATCATAAAACTCATTAACGCGACGACGAAAATCGCCAATTTTCCCAGTCTCCAGCGTCACGCCCGCTGCCGCTCCGTGCCCGCCACCTTTGATAATAATGTCATCCGCTGCCCGCACGGCATCTGCCGCTGAAAAATCACCAAAACTGCGCGCCGAACCCGTGGCCTCCTCGCCGCGCTCACCAATGATAAACACCGGCTTTTTATATTTTTCCACCAGTTTTGACGCCACAATGCCGATAACGCCGTGATTCCAGTCATCACTACTGACCACCAGCACGTGATCATCAGCCAACTCCTCGGCTTGTACGCACGCTTCCTCGAAAATCGCGTCCTGAATACCGCGCCGCTTAACATTCAACTCCTCCAACTTTTCGCTCGCTTCCAGTGCCGCCAGCCCATCGCGCGCCGTCAGCATATCCAGCGCGTGCTGCGCCGTCTCTAGCCGACCCGCTGCATTCATTCGCGGACCCAAACCGAACCCCAGATGCCTAGCATTGACTTGTTCTGGCTCGACACCCGCCACCATCATCAACGCTTTTAACCCTGGACGTTGTTGTTTTTTCAACACCTCCAAACCCCAGTAGACATTCGCTCGATTTTCATCCGCCAACGTCACGATATCGCACACCGTCCCCAGCGCCACCAAATCGAGCAGCCACTTCTCGTATCCATCAGGCAAACCATCCAGCTCAGTCTGCAGCGCCTGCACCAGCTTAAACGCCACGCCCGCACCGCACAAATCACGAAACGGATACGTATGTCCCGGAAATTTCGGATTCACCGCTGCCACGCTCGGCGGTGGCGTTTCGGCAACGTTATGATGATCCGTCACTACCGTATCAATCCCCAAACTGGTGGCATAGGCAATCTCCGCATGACACAGACTACCGGTATCCACCGTCACGATCAAATCTGCGCCCATATCGCGCACCTTATCAACCGCGCCCATGGTCATACCATAGCCCTCAACAAATCGGTTCGGAATGAAAGCATCGACGCCCTCAAAGCCAAACTTACCAAACGCATCCAGCAGCAGTGCCGTGGCGCTCAGCCCATCAATATCATAATCACCGTAAATGACGATTTTTTCGCCCCGCTGCCGCGCCTGTTTCAACCGCGCCACTGCCTTTTTCATGTCCGGCAGCAAAAACGGATCATGCTTCACCGCTGCGTAATCTGGCTGCAAAAAGGCCTCACGTGCTGCCCGTGTCGTTAAGCCTCGTGCTGATAGAATCTGCTCAAATAGCGTCATCTAGTCCCTGTCAACTGTGCCACGTTTTGGACGCGAAGAATACTGCTGAGACTTAATCACCATACTCTGCAGCTCTTTAAAGATTGGGAATTGCTTATTCGTATAGTAGGTTCGCGAATTGCCCTGCTTCTCGCTTTTCAAAAAGCCAACTTTTTCCAGTCGCTTCAATTCTCGCTGAATATTTCCCGGATCTTCCTTGATCAATTTAGCCAGCCCACGCACATGAGTGTGAAAATCGGGATATTTGGCATAGACAACAACAATTTTGCGCCGCACCCGAGATGTAATAAAAATGTCTAGCATTTACTCCCTATTTCCCTTTCGTTACCAACCAGTGTATCACAATTTTACAACACTCCACAAGTCATTTACCGCCAATTCATAATAACCTGATTAATCTTTGCTATTGTCTCCTCTCGCGTTGGCAGATCATTGTTATCGTAATAATGATTTACACCCATAAAGTTCTCCTTCACGTCCAAGATATGCATTTCGTCCACTGTCATATGCAACTTATCAACTGCCGCCACACCGCAAAACGGCACCGCCACGACCAGCCGCTCAATCCGGACCGCCTTTAGGAAACTAAGTGCCACGTCAAGAGATGACAAATCATCACCAAATCCATCGCTCACCAATATAACTGTTCGATCCCTCAATAGAGTTTTATCGACAATACCACCATCACCCAGCAAGCGGTTAATCCGTTGATGTGCTTCACGCTTCTGCTCCTCCAGATAGCCGTGAAACTCGCTAGTATACTCCTTAATTTCACCGTCAGAGAATTGGCTATTATAGGTAAACTGGCCTGAGTGCGAGACCGCACCGAATTGTAAGCCCTCGCCAGGAATAGCGATGCCTTCACTTAACAACATCATCAATACGCAGTGGAGCTGCACGGCAATTTGCTCACCGACCAACACGCCGCCTTCGCCAATCGCCACCACAGCACAGTTCTCATAACGATACTTTTCCAGCACCTGCTCTGCCAGCTTTGCCCCAGCTTGCATACGACTCTCAAAATACATATGCTTATTTTATCATCTTTTGGCGATATAATAGATTTATGCACTTCTATTTGGTATCGCCGATAAAAATTGTTCGCAGCAATGCAGAGTCTTTTACTTATTCGTCCGAGGAAAAATTAACACCAGGCACGATCGTGCTAATTGAAGCTGGCAAAAAGCAAATGTGCGGCGTAGTAATGCAAGAAGTAAGAAAGCCAGATTTCGCCACCAAGCCAATTATCAAAATTGTCGAACAATATCCATTGCCACTACCGCTGATTCAGACTGCCACGTGGATGAGTCGATATTACCACACACACCTGGCGACCGTCTGGCAAACCATCTTGCCGGCTGGGATAACGAAGAAGCGTCGGCATCAAGAAAGCTCCGTCAATTCAAAAAATACCCCACATCGAACAAAAAATGTATTCACAAAGGATCAGCAGTCGGCCCTTGATGCAATTGACTCTATATCTGACGGAACTGTCCTTTTACATGGTATAACTGGCTCTGGTAAAACGCTCGTCTACATTGAAGCTGCCAAGCGAGCGTTGTCAGAAGACCTCTCGTCAATTATCCTTGTGCCAGAAATCGCCCTAACCTCACAAGTAGTAACCGAGTTCTCCCGCTACTTTCCGAATGTTGTATTAGTACACTCCAAACAGACCGAAGCACAGCGACATGCAGCCTGGAAGCAAGTCATTGGCTCACACGAGCCAGCCATTGTCATCGGTCCACGTTCCGCTCTATTTATGCCAGTACAGCAACTCGGGCTGATCGTCATAGATGAATGCCATGAGCCAAGCTTTAAACAAGAGCAATCTCCCCGCTATTCCGCCCTGCGTGCCGCAGCCATTCTCGCATCGCAGCACGAGGCAAAACTCATTCTAGGAAGTGCTACACCGTCTGTCACTGATTATTATTACGCCAAGCAGTCCAACAGCCCAATCATCACCATGACCAAGCCTGCCCGCCCAAACACCGTCAAACCAACGATAACCATGGTCGACATGACCAGGCGTGATAATTTCTCTCGGCATTATTTTTTGTCAAACCAACTCCTTAATTCACTAGAAAATACCTTAAAAAAAGGACAACAAGTACTATTATTCCACAATCGTCGCGGCACAGCCACCATTACGTTGTGTCGAAATTGTGGCTGGCAAGCTGGCTGCCCACGCTGCTTTATTCCACTAACTCTGCACGCAGACAATCACATTTTATCTTGCCACATCTGCAATCTATCCATCAACGCATTAACCAGCTGCCCAGAATGCCACAATGCCGATATTGTCTATAAAGGAATTGGTACAAAACGCATCGAATCAGAGGTGAAAAAACTATTTCCGAACAAAAAAATTGCTCGATTTGATGGCGACAGTATGGTGCAAGAAACGGTCGACGCCCGCTATGATGAATTGAAAAATGGCGAAATAGATATTATTGTTGGCACACAAGTTGTCGCTAAAGGGCTCGACCTACCACACCTCAGCATGGTCGGTGTCGTGCAGGCCGACGCTGGATTGTCGCTACCCGACTATTCAGCTCCAGAAAGAACATTTCAGTTGTTAGCCCAGGTTATTGGTCGCGTCGGTCGTTCCAGCACACCAACTGAAGTTATCGTCCAGACATATCACCCATCACACCCAGCCATAACCGACGGCCTCAGTCAGAACTACACCGATTTTTACGAAAGAATAATAGCTCAACGACAAACAACAGCCTTTCCGCCATTTACACATCTCCTAAAACTAACCTGCTCATACAGGACCGAGGCTACCGCGATTAAAAACGCCAAACTTCTCGCACAGAATCTTAAGGAAGCGTCTAGAAACATCACAGTCTGCGGGCCAACACCCGCATTTTATGAGCGAGTCAGAGACACTTACCGTTGGCAAATCGTCGTCAAAAGTCAGCATCGGCAAGAGCTCGTCAATCTGCTGCAACACGTACCAGCCACTCATTGGCAATACGAACTCGACCCTATCAGTTTACTCTAATATCTGGTATAATAAATAGAATGACAAAAGACGACATTATCACCCTGCCAAATCCCCACCTGAGACAAAAGTCAGCGAAAGTTCATGTAGTAACTGAAGATACTGTCAAGCTTTCCAATGATATGATCGCAGCGGCACTTGACTGGGAAGACTCCAGGCCACATGAAGTAAGTGCAGCTTTAGCGGCGGTGCAAGTCGACGCACTAGAGCGTGTCATTATCGTGCGAGATGATTTTAACAATAAATCTACCCGCGAGTTCATGACCCTGATTAACCCAGAAATAATCAAATACGAAGGCGAACTAATTGAAGACTACGAGGGCTGCCTGAGCGTTAAGCATATTTACGGCAAAGTCCCACGTTACAGTAAAATTCGCGTTCGTGCTACCGACCTTGAAGGAAATGAGATACGCTTTAAGGCTGACGGTTTTTTGGCACGCGTCATCCAGCACGAAGTCGACCACTGCAACGGCATTGTTTTCATTGATCACATTAAAAATGATAAGAATGCTTTTTATAAGTTAGACGAAAAAGGTGAACTCCGACCACTTAATTATGACGAAGATATCGCAGAAAATAGTATTCTTTGGGACTGAAAATTACAGCCTCGCCGTACTGCAAAAGCTAGTCGAGGATGGTATTCCTATTGCCTATGTCGTTACCAAGCCAGACACTCGACGCGGACGCGGTCATAAATTAATCGAACCTCCTGTAAAAATCTACGCCAAAAAACATAACATCCCTGTCTTACAGCCAAATAAGATTAGTGAAATCATCGACGTAATTACTCCGCTAAAGCCAGCGGTCGGCATACTTGTAGCATATGGCAAAATTATACCCCAAAGCGTCATTGATATTTTTTCGCCAGGCATTATCAACGTTCATCCATCATTACTTCCAGCCTACCGCGGTCCTTCGCCGATTGAAGCTGCCATGACAAACCTCGACGATGAAACTGGCGTATCAATTATGCAACTTAATACCGCTATGGATGCTGGTCCGATATACGCCCAAAGTCGCATGCCACTCACTGGAAAAGAAACGAAACAAGAACTTTACGATGCTTTATTTTCAGAAGGTGGCCGATTATTAATCTCCACCCTCCCGGGTATCATCTCTGGCGAACTACAACCAAAACCACAAGACGACAACACCGCCACCTACTGCCACCTGCTCTCAAAAAACGACTCTTATATAAATCCAGACAACATGACAGCAGATCAAGCCAACGCTCACGTCCGTGCTTATCTTGGTTTTCCTCGCAGTCGCCTCATCGTCAAAGGACGCGATATCATCATCACAAAAACCCACGTCGACAAGACCCCTCAATCACCACTAGACGCACGCTGCTCTGATGGCCTATGGCTGATCATAGACGAACTCGTAGCCCCGAGTGGAAAAACAATGCCAATAGACGCTTATCTACGCGGCTATCCTATTGAAAAATAAAAACTCACCAAAATAACAGTGGTGAGCTTATATATTTTTTATTAAGCAGCCAAATCGAAATCGCCTTGAGTCTGCTGCGGCACTGGAGACGAACCCGCACCGCCTAAAATCGCATCGCGGTGAGCAACGATCTCCTTCTTCAGCTCGTCCATCACCGCCGCCACAACATCACGGTAATCTGGACGATTAACTTCTAGCCACTTGGTCGCAGCAAATTCATCTTTCAGGCGAGGATCGTCAGCAGCTACCTGCATACCAGAAGCCTGAGCAGTCTGCACCAACCGCTGATAGACAGGTTCCTGCATATAATTTGGTGCGTGTTTTGCCAAAAAATCATCGACCGCACCTGGCGTTTTATCGATAATATTAGCAAACTCATCCAACTGAGCATCACTCATGCCTTGACTCAGTCGTTCACCAACCCTGAGCTCAAGCTCACTGTAAATATGCTGCAAAAACGGTTTTCGCTGCTCCTCTGGCAGCTGGTCCAACCCCAAATCCTTTAGAAAATCTTCATCTAACCGGAACATGTCACCTCCTTATCATCAGTTTAATACGATTATAGCAATTTTTGTCTACAATTACCACTAGCTTATTGCAGCCTCTCCTTCAATTCTGCGATATAATCTTCAGCCAAAGCCTGATACATATCTTCAGCGTTCGCAACATTTTGGCTCAACCAATTAGTCATTTGCCCTGTCGTGGCTCCAGCTCGTTCCATACTTTCCAGGTGGTCCATATCCCCATCAGTCAACAACTCCCCTAGTACATTCATTAATCTCGCATGAGTCGTCACTCGAAAATTATTAACACAAGCCTGCTTCAGTTCATCGTCAGCCGCTTCAATACCCAAGGCTACAATAATATCTTGATCAGTCATATTTTCCCCTCTTTATATACCATTAGCATTCATATAGTTATTAATAAACTCAGCAACGCCAGGCTTCCAAGAGGCTGGACCAGTCGTAGACAGACGAAGATCTCCGCCTTCCATATAGGTATCGACACCCTGAATATAGTCACCAAAGTTATTCATCAATTGATTATGTAAATCAAACGCTTGTTCTGGAGTTAACGAACGTCCGTTGAGCTGTGCAAACTCTTGCAGCTCATGCGTCAAGCCATTTCCATATTCAACAGTAAACTGATTCCCAGTAAATTGCATCTCTGGACTAGAGCCCGCTCCAGTTTCTATCGATCCTCCAGAGCCATCAGGAGTAGTATCTCCGCCAGACAAGTCACCCCACGAATCAGATTCAGACCCTTCAGTATTACCACTCGCTTCACCGCCTGAGACCTGTTTTGCGGAGGCTTGATTATTCCAATCCCAATTAATAGCATCAGCAACATTCTCCACTAGAACGCCACCCATCTTTGCACCCAAACCACCAAGTGCCATGGCTATCTTGAATCGCCGACGATTACGAACCATAGTATCTATCGTATCTTTCTCCGTCTCCTTAGAGATAAGCCGTATACCTTCATCAGCTAAATCTTCGTCTTCACTAGAAAGCTCCGACAGTCGACGAGCTTTTTCCTCCTTGTTTTCTAACGACTCTTTTTCAGCGACTGTCATTGTATGCTCTTCATCAACAAACGATCCCGCCCGCCGATCAGTTACGTGTTTAGCGATACCAAAGCCAGTTGCCGCACCAGATGCCGCCAATCCACCCATCGGCATTGCAACGCCCAACAACATACCGCCAGTTGTCAATGTTGCACCAACCACCAGTCCAGCACCAACCACTACAGCACCTTTTTTAATATTGCCAGTCAAACCCTCTTGTCTTGACCACCAGTTACTAAACCGCGTCGGTGTCTTGCTGTATTCTTCTCGGTACTTGATGATTTCAGATTCAAGCATGCCATCTTCTGCCATTAACATCGCCAACTTCTTGGCACGAATATCTGCTTTTATCTGCTCCGCCGATCGTGGCTTCTCGGTACTGTCAGCCGATTGCACTTCAGCCTGTGCATCTTCGAGCAACTTCCTCTCCACCTGCAGCATATACGACTTCGCAGAAAGCTCATACAATGCACGGTTATCATCCCTTGACCGCTGACCGCTCATAAAATCCGACAAACGCCTTGCATATGGAATCTTGGAAACGAGGTCAGGAAATCGCCCTCCTTTTTGGAAAAATCGCCCCCATACCTTCTTGCGATCTTTCGCTTGATACCTGGCGTATGCCTTGCGCGCCTCCACCAATTGCAACATAGCACTCTCCTCTGGTGTCATCGGTCTCCGCTCAGGGTTTGTCGAATCCTGAGACTCAGGCCCATCGCCAACTTCCACCGGTGTAGCTTCTGACGTTCGCGACTTCTTCTTGAACCCCTTTGGATAAACAATCTCTCCCCCGCTACTAGACCTTACCCTGCGAACCTCCGTATCACTCGACTGCTCGTCCGTATTCTCTGCAGAGTCAGGATTCTTCTCGACAGAATATACCGTACCCAAATGAGAAAACGTCACCTCACCAGAATCATCTAATCGAAAATTTGGAAGCGAGGTTGCATCATCCAAATCCTGATAGCCACTTTCTATTGCGGGAAACTTTTCTGCCACAATTTTTTCCTCTTTGTATGTTTGTTTTTATAATTATCCTAATCCCACCATAACATACTTTATGATAAAACACAAGCTTTTTATCACTGATATTTCTACAGCGTCTTTTTAACGAGTTCTCGCGTAAAGAACTCTAGCGTATCGCCAATTTCAAGCGTAATCTTCTTTTTCGTTCGCAGACTCAAGCCACACATTTCGCCCTCAAAGACCTCCTTGGCCTCCTGCTGCTGCCGCTGAACCGACGAAACTTCCACTTCAGCAACCTGCTCACCACCCCGCTTAACACGAGCTAGTACGTCCTTCTTTACCTTACCGCTCTTGACTTCACCGCCAGCAATAATCTCCTCACGCATAGTTCGGAAGACACCCTTAATCTCCAATTCGCCAACTTCAGTCTCAACAACTTCTGGTGCCAACAATGCCTCCATTGAAGCCTTTGCGTCATCTAAAAGCTCATAAATAACCTTATAAATCCGCACTTCAACATGCTCGCGTGTCGCAAGTCGCTTGACCGCTGGCGGCAAATCAACATTAAAGCCATAAATCACTGTATTCTCACCAACCGCCAAATGAATATCATTCTCTGATATATTGCCGATACCAGATCCAACCACATGCAAATTGACCTCGCCATTCGTCTCGATCAACTTCAGACTATCCATCACCGAAGCGAGAGATCCTTGCACATCAGCCTTAACGATGACATTAAACTCCTCAGCGTCATGCTTCTGGTTCATCATTTTCAAAATGTCAGCACCAGTCACGTTAGTCGTTGCCGCCATTCGTTCCTGTTCAATCTTCATTTGCTGAGCAGCAGCCCTAGCTTCCTTCTCATTTTTGGCAATCTTAAACCCATCACCAAACTGCGGCAACTCCTTAAAACCTGTTACGTTTACTGGAGTACTTGGACCAGCATCCTTAACTGCCCGACCACGAAAGTCCTCAAGCGTACGAACTCTGCCATAGGCCGTCCCAGCAACCAGATAATGCCCCGGTCGCAGATGCCCATGCTCAACCAGTAAACCAACCACCGCACCACGACCAACTTCCATGTGTGCTTCAATCACCAGCCCCTCGGCTGGTGCATCCTCGTCAGCACGCAAATCCTCCATGTCAGCCACCAATAGCACCATATCCAACAATTTATCAAGATTCTGGCCCGTCTTGGCACTAACTTCCACCATCACCGTATCGCCGCCCCATTCTTCTGGATTCAAGCCATGTTCTGATGCCAACTGCGTCTTAACCAGCTGCGGATTTGCTGTATCTTTATCAATCTTATTGATAGCAACTACAATTTTTGCATTCGCCGAGCGAGCAAACCGAATCGCCTCAACCGTCTGCGGCTTTACGCCATCATCAGCCGCCACCACGATAATCACCACATCGGTCAATGTCGCACCATGCTGCCTGAGTGCTGCAAACGCCTCATGTCCAGGCGTATCAAGCAGTGTGATTATTCTACCTTTGCGATCAGCTTGATAAGCACTAATATGTTGAGTAATACCACCCGCCTCACCATCAACGGTTTTTTTATCAAGAATCGCATCAAGTAGACTAGTCTTACCGTGATCAACATGACCCATCACCGCTACGATAGGTGGACGTGGCACGGCCTTGTCGCTGAGCTGATGAGTCCGACGAACCGTCTCCATAGCCGTCTTTTTATGTGCCAACTCAACATCCAAACCCAACTCTTCAACAATAATCTGTGCCGTCTCAAAATCAAGCCGCTGATTGATTGTCGCAGCAATCCCATTCTTAAACAACTCACCAATCAGCGTGGTCACTGATAAATCCAAGGTTTCAGCTAATTCTCCGACAGTTACCGAATCTGCAATATTGACGATTTTTTCTGCCACGATTAGCTCCTCTCACCTCTGGCGTGGCCACGCTTCAGGGGATTTGTATTATTTTTTCTTCTTGTCAGTGAGCGACAATGAAATCTTACGATTCTCCTTGCCAATCTCCAAAATTACGAACTCTTTGCGTTCATTCAGCGTAAAGACTTTCTCTGGGTCAGTTCCGTCGCCACCAAGCTCAGACACGTGAACAAGTGCCTCAACTGCTGGACTCAACTGCACAAATGCACCAAATGGCGTAATTCGCGTTACAGTACCTTCAACGGTGTCGCCAGGCTTAAACTGCTCAATCTCATCAAGCCAAGGATCTTTAACCAGCTGCTTCATGCTCAGGCTCAAGCGTTCTTTATCGATTGCGATAATCTTTGCCTCAATCGTTTGACCAACCTTTACGTAATCTTTTGGATTATTGACCCGCTCCCAGCTAATCTCTGAAATGTGAATCAACCCCTCAATGCCCTCAACATTCACGAAAACACCGAAATCAACTACGCCAGTAACGATACCGCTCACAACATCGCCAACTGATAACTTCTTAAAGCGGTCAGCCAAACCTTCCTTAACTGCCTCTTTTTCTGAAAAGATCAATTTATTTGCCTTGCGATCAGCATCAAGAATCCTTACGCTAATCTCCTTATTTACCAACGTATTCAAACGCTGCAAAATCTCATCTTTATCACTTGAACCAACACGAGGGTAATGCTCTGCTGACAGCTGTGATACAGGCAAGAAGCCGCGAACGCCTTCGTATTCAACCAGCATACCGCCACGGTTTGCATCATACGGCACAACCGTAATAATCTCACCACTCTCAAGTTTTGCAGCCACCTCGTCCCAGCCACGCTCCTTTGCCGCCTTACGCAGCGAAAGTAATGAATAGCCGTTCTCCAGCTCTGGCTCAATTACGCTAGCGATAACCTCATCGCCAACACTATAATTTTTCGAAAAACCAACTTCTCGGCGTGGCACCAAACCCACACCCAAAGAACCTAGGTCAACCAGGATTTCATGCTTTTTAACTGATAAAATTGTTCCGTTTACCGTCTCGCCGATGGTAATCTGTTTAATAGTATCGCCTGCTTGTGCCAGCAGGTCGTCCATTGTAATATTGGCATTTGCCATAAGTCTTCTAAAGACCCCTTCCTTAAATTTGATATTATTCTTTGGGGAAAATTGAAAAATCCCGCAGATTAGGTCTATTGTACCACAATAATCAGATCAGAGTCAATCAGATAAGCTGCCGAGACCGCACATAAACCAAAGTAGCGACCGTCAAGCCACTAAAAATCACGGCCGTTGCAAGAGAGTCTGCAGGGCCAGTCTGCGGCAAACCTTTATCCTCTCTTCCGCCAGCCTGTGCTGGCTCCTGGCGAGTGTCTATTTTTGACTGATCACTTGACTGAGCTGGCTGACTATTATTCTTCTCAGTCTCATTTTTTTGCGACTGCTGAGAACTATCAGTCGATTGGCTAGCCGACTGATCGCTCTCTTTATCATTATTAGCCGCGATTAACTCACCAGAAACGACTGGTGTTTCCTGTTGCTGCGATGAAAAATGCCGTGCACCATACAACACCGCCAACGCAGACACTACAAATATCGCCCCAATGACGATAAAAACACCAATAGATCCCGCTTGTCGTCCTCGATTCATATAATTACTCCACACTCAATTTCGTCTATTATATCATTAAATAAGCACAAAATAAAGAGTTATGCTATAATATAACTATGATTATCGCGGTGGATACTGGCGGAACAAAAACTTTGATAGCTCGATTTGCAGAAGCGGGCCACCCTGAACAGGTCGTTAAGTTTCCAACTCCAAAAGAGACCGACCAATACATACAGCGAGTAGCCGATCATATTCATCTCGTGGCGGACGGTCGTCCATTCGACACTATCTCAATCGCTCTACCTGGTGTTGTCCGTGATGGCGTAGCATTGTGGTGCCCGAATCTCAACTGGCGTAATGTGCCGATTCGCAACCTACTAAAAGAAAGATTTCCCAGCGTAAACATCATCATCGCCAATGATGCCAATATGGCAGGACTCGCCAGCATGCACCGACTAGATACTATGCCTCGGTGCGGTCTATACGTAACTATCGGCACAGGCGTTGGCACCTCTGTTGTTCTGAACGGCGAAATTATTCCAGCACTCAGCGACTGCGAGGGTGGACACATGATCATACCCTACAATGAAAAGTCGCACATCTGGGAACATATCGCCTCTGGACGAACATTGCACGCCACCTTTGGTGAGCTATCAAGTACTACACCACCAGAAGTGTGGTCAGATATCGCTGAAAGAATCGCTGCTGGATTACAGCCGTTAGTGGCCTTTACTCAGCCAGACATCATTGTTATCGGCGGCAGCATTAGCTCGTTCGTGGATTACTTCATTGACACGCTATACGGCCTGTTGGCGGAGCGATTGCCTGCAGGTATTGCCGTACCAAAAATCATCAGCGCACCCCACTCAGAAGAAATAGTATTATACGGTTGTTACGACAATGCTATCACTAAACATCGCTGACATTAAGCACGATTTTCCAGACATCAACTTCGAACAAGGAGATGATTTTTCCTGGTCACCAAGCCGCCAAACGATAACACACCCAGAACTACACTCGGCACAAGACTTCTGCCAATTACTTCACGAAATTGGTCATGCCAAATTGAAACATACAAAATATAGCAGAGATATTGCACTGATCGACATGGAGAGATCGGCCTGGGAGTACGCTGTCAAATTAGCGCCACAATACAACATCAACCTAGCCATGACAGATGACATTGTACAGGACACACTAGATACCTACCGAGAATGGCTGCATGTACGCAGCGTCTGCCCAGAGTGCGGTGCGGTAGGACTGCAATCAAGCACAGACCGATATTCCTGCATTCACTGCCAATCTCAATGGCGAGTAAATGAGGCGAGAACCTGCCAGCTTCGTCGCTACAAACAAAAATAAGCCTCGTCCTGCGAGGCTTATTTTTATGTGACGGCTTTATTCAGCCTTTTTCTTAGTGCGGCGTGAGATACGTCCACCCTTTGCACCAGCGATCCGTGCCAATGCTGGATTTGCAGCAAAACCACCCGTCCTGCCGTTTTGACCACCCTTACGGCCAATTTTTGCGTAAAAGTCTGGGTCTTTCGCGAGATTTTTTGCTGCAGCCTTCAGGCCACCGGCTTTTGTTCCTGCCATGGAAGTTTTCCTCCGTTATTAAAAAGATTTCCACATATAATTTTGTGGAAACCCTCACCTTTATATCTCACACATGATATGTGTTACTCATACATAATAGCATACTGCTCATACTTTGTCAATATTTACATAAACAGTTTTTCATTGTGAATAAAATATTGCAATTTAACCAACTGTTGATTATACTAATAAAGTCACATAGTGACGGCACCTGTTGGAACTTATCAAAATAATGAGGTCCACCACAAACAATTCTCGTTTTCTGCGAGATTCGAGAATAAAAACAGCCCTTTAGACATGAGGGCTGTTTTTATTTACCATAGTCCAGCAATCAGCACCAAGAAAAACTAATCACAAATCCATAATCATCAATAACATAACCATTAGAGTATCACTCAGATCAAAACGCTCCTCTAGCAAATCTTTTATCACATCTGTCTACTGAAAAAGAAAAAAGACTTCCTATTCGGAAGTCTTTTTTATAATTCGGCACCGTGCTAGTTTCCCACTTTCGCAGTATAATCGCCGCTGGGGAGCTTAACTTCTGTGTTCGGAATGAGAACAGGTGTTTCCTCCTCGCCATGGGC
>ERZ772917.1380-NODE-1380-length-14026-cov-2.412139_pt1 | contig 14026 bp, 13 predicted proteins | sample MGYA00511187_ERZ772917 | MGnify/ENA primary metagenome ERZ772917 (study PRJEB29015, sample SAMEA2737925) | human oral metagenome | biome: human oral; feature: human-associated habitat; material: dental | place: China | collected 2012 ... | reverse complement strand
GACGTACCCCATCGACTCTATTACGTTCAGCTCATTTTCAAGCCTCTCTTTCAGCTTCGGCGTAACGTCATCGTATCTCTCGCTCAGGCCGTTGCCGCAAAGTCTGCGCAAATAATCCCTATTTGAATATCCCTCCGGCGATACGAACTGAGGCAGATGATATTCGCCGAAAACAAACGAAACATTGCAGCGTTCGGCAATACGATGCGTATTTTCTACCGCCTCCGGAGCATAGGCAAATATGCGCCTCATCTCATCCTCGCTCTTGAGGTAGAACTGGTCGTTGGGAAAGCGCATGCGCTTGCTGTCGTTAACACTCGTTGCAGTCTGTATCGCCAGCAAAACGTCGTGCGCCTCGGCGTCTTCCCGCCTTATGTAATGGACATCATTCGTCGCGACGAGCGGTATTCCGGTCTCCTCCGACAGCTTAACGAGCAAAGGGTTGATGTTCTGTTCCTCGTCGAGCCCCTGATCCTGAAGCTCAAGGAAGAAATTGCCGCGTCCGAATATTTCCTCCAACTCCACAGCCTCTCTTCTGGCTCCGTCGTAATCGCGGTTGAGCAGGCACTGCTGTACCCTGCCCGCAAGACAGGCGCTTGTGGCTATGATTCCCCCGCTGAACCGTCTGAGAATGCTCTTATCCACACGCGGCTTATAATAAAAGCCCTCGGTGAACCCCTTTGATACTATCTTAATAAGGTTTCTGTACCCGTCGTTGTTCTCCGCGAGGAGCAACAGATGGTTCTGATATCTGTCCCTGTCCGGATCCTTGTCGTGCATTGAGCGCGCGGCCATATAGATTTCGCAGCCAATGACAGGCTTGATCCCGTTTTTGCGGCATTCCTTGTAAAAGTCTATCACTCCGAACATGACGCCGTGGTCGGTGATGGCAAGCGAGTCCATGCCGAGCTCCGCGGCTCTTGCGACAAGCTGCTTTATCCTCGCCGCTCCGTCAAGCAGACTGTATTCCGTATGTACATGAAGATGCGTAAATGCCACGTATATGCCTCCGTAAATCCGAGCGCAGGCACAACGGCGCCCGGAGATAAATGATATGAACCGTCTCTGACACAATTGCTTTCACATCGGCTCGTATCATGTTTTTTTATAATTTTACCACATATACGATGAACAAAAAAGTCAAAAGCGCAAAACCGTTTATATTGCGAAACAGCAAAGCGCCTCCGCCCCTGCACACTGCCGCGGCAAAGTTGTTGCGCCGGCATTTTTATGCTATGATTATTGCGGTAGGCGGCGATTCGAGCGACAAGGAGGTACAAAATGAAAGAGATGACGACGAGTAACTACAAATTTTTTCAGCACAAGGAATGTGAGTTTTTTCCTTGTCACAAAACGAACGATATAGAGAATTTCAACTGCCTGTTCTGTTATTGCCCGCTGTATGCGCTGGGTTCGAAATGCGGCGGCAATTTCAAATATCTCGACAACGGCTTCAAGGACTGCAGCGGATGCCTTTTTCCGCACAAGCGCGACAACTACGATAAAATCATCGAGAGATACTCAGAGATAATCGCAATAGCAGCTTCGCAAAAATAAAAAGGTAAGCAAAATAATAAGCGTAAAATCAGTTCCTGCAAAAACGGTTGACATGCCGTCGGCGTTGGTGTAGTATTATTTCAAACTTAAACAAACCGATGAAGGAGAAATAGTATTTTCGGTATTCGCGTTACAGAGACCCGCCGACGGTGAGAGGCGGGACGAAAGAGATCGAAAGGAATGGGCTCCAGAGGGCAATCCGAACGGCTCCGCACAGACCGCGGTTTTCATCGCGTCAGTGTGCATGCTATGTAGGTGCGACGGCATGATGCTCCGTTACAGGCGTCGGCATATGATAGTATGCCTGAGAGGGTATCGGTTGCGATACCAAGCCGGGTGGCACCGCAGGAGACGACAATAACGGCTCCTGTCCCAGCATTTGGGACAGGAGCCTATTTTTGTCCCTCGTCGTCAGGTATTCGAAGGGAGAAAAAAATGTCAACAACAAAAGAGATACCTTACAAGATCTATCTGTCGGAGAGCGAAATGCCTTCCCATTACTACAACGTTAGAGCGGATATGAAAAAAAAGCCTGCTCCGCTGCTCAGTCCGGCTACCGGCAAGCCTCTGAAATTCGAGGAGATGAGACCGATATTCTGCGATGAGCTCATAAGACAGGAGCTCGATGACGAGACGAGGTTTATACCCATCCCCGCGGAAATTCGGGATTTTTACAGGATGTACAGGCCGTCACCGCTCATAAGGGCATATTGCCTGGAAGAAAAGCTCGAAACGCCCGCTCACATCTACTACAAATTTGAGGGCAACAACACGAGCGGATCGCATAAGCTCAACTCCGCGATCGCGCAGGCATACTACGCGAAAAAACAGGGGCTTAAGGGTGTTACTACTGAAACGGGAGCCGGTCAGTGGGGAACAGCCCTTTCGATGGCGTGTTCGTATTTTGATCTGGACTGCAAAGTCTTTATGGTAAAAGTCTCATATGAGCAGAAGCCGTTCCGCCGCGAGGTGATGAGAACCTACGGCGCGTCAGTAACACCGTCTCCGTCCGGGACGACGGCGATCGGCAGGAAGATACTCGCCGAGCACCCCGGAACGACAGGAAGTCTGGGCTGCGCCATATCGGAAGCCGTTGAAACCGCAACTTCGGCCGGCGGATACAGATATGTTCTCGGCTCGGTGCTCAATCAGGTGCTTCTGCACCAGTCGATAATAGGTCAGGAAACGATGACTGCTATGGACAAGTACGATATCGATCCGGATATAATTATCGGCTGCGCCGGCGGCGGTTCAAACCTCGGCGGGCTCATAGGCACATTTGTGGGCAGGCAGCTTCGCGGCGAGAACGAATACAGGTTTATCGCCGTAGAGCCCGCATCGTGCCCGAGCCTTACTCGCGGCAGATACGCCTACGACTTCTGCGATACCGGCAGGGTCTGCCCTCTTGCTAAGATGTACACGCTCGGCTCAGGTTACATACCGGCTCCGAATCACGCAGGCGGTCTCAGATACCACGGTATGAGTCCGATACTTTCCGAGCTGTACGATCAGGGGCTTATTGAAGCGCGTGCCGCCGCCCAGACGGATGTATTCCGTGCGGCAGAGACCTTCGCACGCGTAGAGGGTATTCTCCCTGCTCCGGAAAGCAGCCACGCAATTAAGGTTGCGATAGACGAAGCTCTTAAATGCAAGGAGACGGGTGAACAAAAGAATATCCTCTTCGGCCTGACCGGCACGGGATATTTTGATCTGACTGCATATAAGCAGTTCAACGACGGACAGATGACGGACTACATTCCTGCCGATGAAGAGCTCGAAAAGGGCCTTTCCTCACTCCCTGCAACTGAGTAACCGCATAAAGACCTAAAGACCGCGTGAACATACGTGAGCACGACAGAACAAAAGACGGAATAAAAGTCTGAAGAGAACACATTCTCCTCAGACTTTTTTCGTCAGGCTTTTTCGCCGGTGCTTACCGATTACCGGCACTCAACCGTGCAGTGCCCCGCGAAAGCGTGCATTACGCCTCACCGTCAGCCTCGTGCTCATATTGCAGCTTATACAGCTTATAGTATATGCCGCCCCCGGCAAGCAGTTCCTGATGACTGCCCTGCTCGGCTATTTTTCCTTTGTTCATGACGATTATCCTGTCAACGTTTCTGATTGTTGAGAGCCTGTGCGCAACTATTATTGTCGTACGCCGCTGCATAAGTTTATGCAGAGCGTCCTGTATCAGTATTTCCGTATCGGTGTCTATGTTAGCGGTCGCCTCGTCGAGAATAAGAACCGACGGTCTGAATGCCAATGTTCTCGCGAACGACAGCAGCTGCCTCTGCCCGGCTGAAAATGCCGCACCCCGCTCTATCACCTTGTAATCGTATCGTCCGCTCAGGTTTTCGATAAATGTGTCCGCGTTAACTGTCTCGGCGGCTGTAGCGATCTCGGCGTCGGATATGTCGCCGCGTTCAAGCCTTATATTATCGCTGACCGTCCCGGAAAAAAGGAAAACATCCTGAAGCATCTCACCTATGTTGCCGCGCAGGTCGTTCAGAGCGATCTTTCGTATATCGGTGCCGTCGATAAGTATTTCACCCTTCTGAATATCGAAGTAGCGACATATCAGATTCTGTACGGTAGTCTTTCCGGCGCCCGTCGCACCGACAAAAGCTATGCGTTCGCCCGGCCTGATGTGAAAAGACACGTCCTTAAGAACCCAATTTCCCTCCCTGTACGCGAACCAGACATGCCTGAACTCTATATCGCCCCTGAAGGCATCAAAGTGCAAAGCGTCCGGCGCATCCGCAACCTCCGGCTCGGTGTCGAGCAGCCAGAAAATGCGCTCTGCACACGCCATAGCTGACTGTATCGTGTTAAACTCTTCCGCAAACTGCTCGATAGGCTGAAAAAATTTGCTTATATACCTCTGGAACGCCACGAGGGTACCTATCGTCACGATACTCTCCGTTACCATTTGTCCGCCGCGAACGACGAGAATCGCGAGCGCAAGTATATTCATAACATACGACACCGGACTGTAAAGCGCAAACGCGAAAAGCTGCTTCATATTAGTCCTGCGCAGCGCTTCGGTCTTTTTCCTGAAATCACCGCCCACATCGCCCTCGGCGTTAAAGGTCTGAACCACCTCCATGCCCATTATCCGCTCGGCCACGAACCCGTTCAGGTCGGATATCAAAGCTCTTATGTGTCGGTATATCCTGCGGGTCGATTTTGTAAAAACGAACGTCGTTATCGTAATGAGAGGTATGACGATAAATATATGCAGAGCCAGATCCGCATTATACCTCAGCATCATAACAACCACGCCTATCAGCAGAAAAAATCCCTTTAATATGTTGACTATAACTTCCGTGAACAGCTCATCAACCGTTTCACAGTCGTTTGTCACTCTCGTCACGAGCCTTCCGACCGGATTATCATTAAAAAAGCCCGTGTGAAGCCTCGCCAGGTGTCCGAAAAGTTCATTTCTCAGATTGTATATGATCTTCTGGCTCGTCGTGGCGAGTATCATAGCCTGAAGGTACGTAAGGGCGAACGCCGCTATGACGGATATCATGTATTTTATACCCGTCTGTATGACACCCGATATGTCATCCGCGCGCGCCGCCTTCAGCTCGCCGAGCAATGCCCCGTCAGTCTTAACAAGCTCATACCTGCCGACAAAATCGTCGACGACATCGCCGAGCAGCTTGGGCTGATACAGCTCAACCCATACTGATGCCAGAATTATAGCGAGAGCAAGCGCGAACCATCCGGTATACGGCACTCCGTATGAGAGGAGTCTCAGAAAAGGATGCTTTGTTTTACTTTTCATTACGGCATTGTCTTCATTCAAAGCCTGTACTCCTCCTCTCTCTTTTTTTCCATGAGCTGACGGTTGTAAAGCTCGGCATAAAATCCGCCGCGCGCCATGAGCTGATCGTGATTTCCGAACTCCGATATCGTCCCGTCCTCAAGAACCATTATATTGTCAGCGTCCTGAAGCGTAGACATTCTGTGCGCGATTATTATCGTCGTCCTGCCTTTGCGCGCACGCCTCAGATTTTCCTTTATTTTTTCTTCAGTATCCGTATCTACCGCCGAAAGAGAATCGTCGAGTATGAGAATTTCAGGGTCGAGGATCAAAGCGCGGGCGATGGCTATTCTCTGCTTCTGACCGCCCGAAAGAGAAACGCCCCTCTCGCCTACGAGCGTGTCGTAACCGTCCTTGAACGCGATAATATTATCGTGTACGCATGCGAGCTTTGCCGCCTCTTCTATTTCCCGATGCGTCCTGCTGCGGTCGCCGAAAGAGATATTGTCGGCAACGGACATCGAAAAGAGAAAATCATCCTGCAGAACGTATCCCGTAGCGCTTCGAAGCGTTTTCAGCGTCACACCGTGCACATCCCTGCCTCCCACGAAGACAGTGCCCGCGGGAGGGTCTGTGACTCTCATGAACAGATTGACGAGCGTCGTCTTGCCTGCCCCCGTACGGCCCACTATGCCTATAGTTTCGCCCCGGTGTATATCAAAGCTTATATCGCTGAGCACGGCTCTGTTCGTGCCCGGATAAGCAAATGTAAGATTTCTTACACTTATATCACCGCTCAGCATCTGTCCGTCGTCATGCGCAAGGGCTTTGATATCCGACTCCGTATGAAGCACATCCTCTATGCGCCTGAGCGATGCGGAACCTCTCGTCACCACGTTTATAATCCTTCCGATAGAAGCTATCGGCCAGACGAGCATGTTCAGATATTGTATGAACGCCGCGAAATCACCCGCCGAAATTCTGCCGAGCACAGCAATGTATCCGCCGTAACAAACGGTAAGAGCAATTGAAACGCCTGTTATCATCCTCATGAACGGAAACATTATCGCGGCCACTCTCGTCTCTCTGATGTTTGCTGTTTTCGAAGCCTGATTTACCCTCATAAAAGCCTTTACCTCGGCTTCCTCCTGAACAAAGGCTTTGATAACCCTTATTCCCGACAGCTTTTCCTGAACGAAATCCGAAATATCCGAGAACGCCTCCTGACGCCTCGTAAATCTCCTGTGCAGCTCGTTTCCCATAAAGCGCGTTATCAGTCCTACGAGCAGCAGCGGAATGACAGCTATTATTGAAAGGCGCAGGTCGATTTTCGTCACCATGCTGTATATAGTGGCGGCGCCTATGGTGATGCAGTCCATCCCCATCATAACGATAACGGCAAATGTCATCCTGACAGCCTCAATATCGTTCGTCATGTATGCCATGACCTCGCCCGCCTTGTGCTCATGAAAATACGAAGCCGGAAGAGTAAGCAGGTGTGTGAACAGATCGTCGCGCAGATCCTTTTCTATATGCCTTGCCGCACCGAAAATACAATAGCGCCATCCCATTCTTCCCGCGAGAACGAGAACGCAAATCAGCGCCATCGTAACGATCGCGCTTCTGTAATCATCTGATACTATTGTTCCTTCATCAACTCGGTCTATTATATTCCCGACGATAAGAGGAACCCTTGTCTGAGCAACGTCTATGACTATAAGTATAACCATCCCGAGGATATAGCTCCATCTATATCTGACCGCAAAGCGGCGAGCATACGGACTTCTGATTATATCCATTATCCCCGGTTTTCGGGATTCAGTCTGCATCGTGCAATACCTCGTATATTGCTTCTTACCGGTGAAAAAATATGTGGTGGGCAATATAGCATATGTTATCAGAATACATTCGGAAAATCAATAAGCGGTACGCTTATACCTGATATATATCTCTGTATGCGCTCGTACCGCTGTATATATGAGCTCCCAATACATGTATCCCGCGGACCGGCAAAAGTATTTTATCCCTCATGACGGCATATTTCAGCCATATTTCAACAATCGCGGACACAGGTATGGAAAATCGCATACGAATATGGTAAAATTATGTAGTATCTATAAATGCAGAGAATACAAAAATAAGAAAGGGAAATGCTATGCCAGATAATAACAACTTCAATCAGCAGAACTACGGACAGAACGGGCAATATCAACAGCCGGGCTACGGGCAGTACCAGCAGCAGAACTACGGGCAAAACGGGCAGTACTATCAACAGCCGCAGCAGCCTTACGGGCAGCCGCAGCAACCTCAGTATCAGCAGTATCCGCAGCAGGGACAGCCTTTGACAAAATGGAACTGGGGCGCATTCATGATGAGCATACCGTTCGGATTCGGCAACAAGGCGTATCTTACGCTTCTCTGTTTCGTGCCGTTTCTAAACATGGTATGGATATTCATATCCGGCTTCAAGGGCGAGGAATGGTCATGGAACAGCGGATGCTATGATGAACAGAAATCTTTCCGTGCAGCTATGGATTCGTGGAACAGAGCAGGTTTTGTTTCATTCATAATCGCTCTCATCGCGATCGTGTTCTCGATCATCTTCAGCAGCGTCATCATCGCAATGATCTCGACGCTGAGCCAGAGCTCATACAATCCGTACTGATAAGGACGCATTTCCTGTGCCTGCGGACGCCGGCGCAGACAAAAACGCCCTCGCAAACATCTCATCCGAGCCGGCCGCGAGGGTATTTTTGCCTGAAATTAAAATTCCGCGTATGCAAGTCCCGGTGCACTTGCAAAGCCTGCGAAAGCAAGATAAAGATACACTCCGGCGAGCATAGCAAAAAACATAAGCGCCGGAACAACCTTTTTCTTGAAATCAGTTTTGATAGAATTCCATAATTTTTTCATTTATCATCAGCCAACCTTTCTGTGCCGGGTGGAAAACATCCTCCAGGAAACCGTCGTCATAACCGTGATCGAAAAAGCTCACCCACTTTGCGCCGTACTTATCGGTAACGGACTTGATCTGATCAGGCAAAACCGATCTCGCTTCAGCACCGAAGCCCATTTCGTCATACCACCAGCCGTTTACCGGCAGCAGCAGGACCTCGACGTCGATATTCTCCTCCCTGCACACCTGAAGAAACAGCTCCAGATCGCCGTATTCCGGCGATGACACAGGGTATGTACGGTTTGCCATACTGCCGCTTTGGTTTCCGGCGGCACGCTTAAATTTTTTTTTGTACAAGCTGTCCCTCATATGAAACCGGTTGCTGCTCTCCCCGCTCCACTCTCGCTCGGCTTTGGCGTAGAGTTCATCCATCGATGCGTATTGGGCACTTTTCACGTCCTCATCATACTGCTTTTTACCCTTGCAGATCCACATCGTATTGATGCTTATCTGTTCGCATTCATTAAGCACACATTTTTTCAGCCATATAAACAGTCCGTCGAGCGGAAGCCCGCCCTTGCGTGTATAATAGGCGTTGTAACGCCTGACATTGTCGTACAGCCCGCCCTGCCCTTTAAGAAGCTCCTCCGCTCTTGCGGCTATTTTATTTTTCAGATCATCCGATATCTCTTTGTTCTCCATCAAAGAGATATACTCGCTTTCCGAAAATCTGACCGTGAATGTGTGAGGCTTTACACCCGCACCGTCAAACCATGCCGGAGAAAGTATAAGTATAACTTTTTTTGATTTCAGGCCTTCTGCGACGCTTCCGAGAGTTATCGCGTGCGAAAGGCATTGGTTATACGCCGCGCCGACAAACATCGCGCGGATATTCCGCGACCTGAAAAGCTTTGTCGGATGGTATATAGTACCCTTTCCGTGCTGAAATTCCGACGAGCCCATAACCATTATCGTATCGTCAGTCAGTCCGTTTCTTATCGCCGCAGCCGACAGATCCTTGTGCATGTCGACCCATGTACCGATGCCCTGAGGATCCGGCTTTGCCGCCACAATGGTAAAATGCAGTATCACTGCAAAACATAAAAAAGCCAGAAAGCCTGCCCCAAGCGACTTGAGTTTTCTCATTTTGCGAGTTTCTTCCTTACCTGTTCGATTATTTTATTTGGCGTGTTCATCTCGTCTCTCGTGTATTCCGACGGCGCCATGACAATACCGAACGCATCCTCAAACGACACGAGAAGTTCGACGTAATCGAGCGAGTCTATAAGCCCCTCCTCCAGAATATCTATGTCTCTGTCTTCCTTTACTATATCATCGGCGCAAAGCTCCGCCAATATCTCGAGTACCTTCTCCTCCATGATCAAAACCTCCCTGAAAATATATAAAATCCTATAAATACGAGCTGAATCGTAACGATCCTGCCTGCGGCTATATACCAGCCGTCTTTCTTGTGCTTTTTGTGGAAGCCGCTCTTTTTCTGATATATCTCCGTACCTGCGAGCAGCAGTCCGTGATAAAGACCGTATGCAATAAAGTGGAGCTCGAGCCCGTGCCACAGCCCCATAACGAGCATATCGAGCATAAAGCCTATCGATGCTCCCGTAAGCTTGTTTTTGAACCATTTGCCGCGGATCGAACGCATCATGAACCTCGAAAAGAGGTAATCCCTGAACCAGTACGACAGCGTCATGTGCCATCTGTCCCAGAAATCCTTTATATCCGTCGAGGCGAACGGCTTGTTGAAGTTGTCCGGCGTCCTTATGCCGAAAATGTACGACGCACCGACGGCCATGAGACTGTAGCCCGCAAAGTCAAAAAAGATACAGCCCGTACATATACATGCATATAAGCCTCTCGCGTATGCTTGTTCCGGCGCCGAGCCAAATCATCCCCTGATAAAACGCCGAGGCGAACGCGAACTTGTACAAAAGTCCCTTGATTATCCTGTATATTCCGTCACCGAGAAGGTCTATATACTCCGCCCGCGGTATAGGCGCAAGATCCGACAGAAATCTTCTGCTCCTGTCGATAGGGCCTGATGATATGCACGGAAAAAAGATAAGCAGATATACGAAGTCTGACGGCGACACGTTTTCTATCAGTCCGTCATACGTTTCTATTACCATCTGTGCGCACTTGAACGTCATGTACGACAGCCCTATGCAGGCGAACAAAGTCGTCCCTGCCGCCGATGATACCTTCCAGACTATAAGCGGGGTGAGCGACAGCAGCAGCACGACGGCATAAGCCTTTCCGTCATGCGGCTTCCTCGCGCAGTATAGCGTCCAGCATTTTATGAGAATATACTCGAACAGACAATATCCCGCGAGCCTGAGCATGCCCTGCCACGTCCCCAGTGCCAGACAGACTATGAAGACGCTGGCAGCCAGTCCGTACCATTTGATGCTGCGCTCCGTCAGACCCAACACCACTGCAGGCAGGCAGGCAATAATCAGAACAAAGAAAAAGTATCCCTCACCGAAAAGTATCATAATGCCCTTCTGTCCACCTTGCCGTTTGCCGTCATCGGGATACTGTCGGTAAATATGATTCGCTTCGGTATCATATACTGCGGCAGCAGCTCTGCAAGGCTCGCCTTTACCTCCCGTGAAGTCATTTTGCTTTCAGTTTCAACGTCCGCTTTGAGGTATTTTACGGTTTCCTCGTCCGTTTCCGGTACTACGAGAGCCCTGTTGACACCTTCTATCCTGAGCAGATTGTTTTCGATATCGCCCAACTCTATCCTATAACCGTGAAGCTTGATTTGCGAATCCTTACGTGACGTGTAATAGAGCATATTGCCTTTCCGGTATCCTATATCGCCGGTCCTGTAGCAGCGACGTCCCTCTTCATTCGTATAAAACGCCGCGTCGGTCCGCTCCGGGTCGTTGTAATATCCGTTTGCAAGTGTATCGCCCCATATTATAAGCTCTCCGTCATCGGCGATATCTATGCCGCTACCCGGCCTGACCTCGCCGATAGGTATCTCCTCACCCGCCTCTGCAGCTTCTTTTTTTATCACCGCACACGTAACGGCGACCGTCGATTCCGTCGGCCCGTACGTATTGATAATCCGAGATTTTGGAAATCTTTCGTAAAGCCTTGTAACTGTCCTCAGTGTCAGTCTTTCCCCACAGAATATGAACCTTTCAAGCTTCGGCATCAGTTCCTCCGAGAAAGCCCTGTCCGCCAGGACGAGATCGGCAAACGACGGCGTCGATACCCATGTGTCGGCTCCCGACTCCCGAAGCGATTCAAGAAGCATCCTCATATCCTCCTGTGCATACTTGCTCAGCGAATATACGGATGCTCCCATAGACAGCGCCGTATACGTGTCCATTACGGACAAATCGAACGAAAACGGCGCCTGATCTATAAATACGCGTGCACCCTCGGCGAGCGTAACCGACCAGTCTGTGAACCGGCTGAGCGCTCCGTACGAAATTTCGACGCCCTTAGGCTTGCCTGTGCTTCCCGATGTGAATATTATATACATCGTATCCTCAGACTCAAGTGTATGAAGCAATTTTCTTACCGTTTCCCTCTGTGCGGGGCTTTGCTTAACACCTGATACTGTTTTTTCGAGCTCTCCGTATGTCAGACACCGCACGCCCTCAGGCAGCGGAGTCTTTTTGTCCGCCATGATGACGAGAGGGTCTCCTGTTGCCGCGATTATATCCCTGATGCGCTCCTGCGGCATCGAGATATCGACGGGGCAATATGGAGCTCCATACATTGCACACGCGATGAACGATACCGGCATGTACGGCTCTTTGCCGCCTATTACGACTACAGGCCTCCTGTCACTCGCCCTGATGGCGATCTCACTTGAAAGAGCGCACGCTTTATCCCAGAGTTCTCCGTATGAAAGCGTTTCCTTTCCCGACACGTATGCCGGAGCGTTCTCGTCTTTGCGCACATTCGCGAACAATTTATCTAAAAACAACATTATTTTATGCCTCCCCCATGATGCAAGTATATATCAAAGAGAATTCTTATTAAACCCATTTAATCGAGACTTAAAAAGCGCTTAAAAAAAACTTAATAAATTCGCCGCTCCGTAAACGGCTTTCAGCCTGTCCCGGCGTGTTTTTATTCGGGACACCGCTTCGGCATCCTCTCTGATGCCGCTGTGCTCGCGTGATGTTGCTGCGCCGCAGCTCCGTCACCTTGACGGTGCCGTCTTACGCTTTGCCGTCACCTTGTCCGCCGTCAGCTTATATACGGCCGTACGCGATATCGCCGCAGGATTATAGTACGCCTCTTCGCTGCGATGATAATGCTCCATGAGCCTGCCGAGCGCGTGCACCTTGCTTTGTTCGTCATCCAGCATGGTCACGGTGCCGCTTCCCGCAACGCTTTCGTACGCGTAGGTACAATAGCCGCGCTCCTTGCTGTAGCAAAGCTCATGCCCTGAATCCATTTCGAATGATGCCCTCGGATCCGCCGCGATCAGATCAAGTTTTTTCCCTTTGAGCGCGCTGTGAAAATACAGCGTTACTTTTCCGTCCACCAACTCCGCGCCGAAGTTCAAAGGTATGATATACGGATACTCATCATCGTTCAAAGCCAGCCTGCACACATCGCAGTCTGCGATTATCTCCATTATTTCATTTATGTCGGTTACTTCCCTGTCATTTCTTCTCATACCGGATAAAATACTTCTCCTTACCTCGTTTGCAGTCCGCTTACTCCCTTATATTTACAAAAGATCTTCTACCGCGGGCATGTCGCCCGTATAGCCCGAACGGTCAAATATCCGTATTATTATACCATACATGAGCCTTTGTTTTGTGTTAATATCGAAAAAACGCCGCAGCCTTTGACTATTCGCCGCGCTGGATGTATCATTTGATAAAAGATAAAATCAATATCAGCAACGGGAGGTCGCCATGAGAATACTTCTTGCCGAAGACGAAAGAATATTATCGGACGCGCTTGCAGCTATTCTCGAAAAAAACAGCTTTTCAGTAGATGCCGTATATGACGGAGAGGATGCGCTCGATTATCTTTCGGTAGGCGAATACGATGTGGCAATCCTCGATATAATGATGCCCGGACTCGACGGCATCTCCGTTCTCCGCAAAATCCGCGGCGCCGGGAACAATATCCCCGTTATTATGCTGACCGCAAAAAGCGAAACGAGCGACAAAATAACGGGACTCGACTGCGGCGCCGACGATTATCTGACAAAGCCGTTCGCGGTCAAGGAGCTTCTCGCCCGTCTAAGAGCTGTAACAAGAAGAGGCTCGGCGCTTGCGGACAATACTCTCAGATTTTCCGATATCGAATTACGACGTTCCGACCGCATGCTCATCGCACCCGCCGGAAGCCTCAGGCTCGCCAATAAAGAATATCAGATATTGGAGTATCTGATGCTAAATCACGGACAGTTCATCTCCACAGAGCGGTTTATGGAGATGATTTGGGGCTTTGACAGCGATGCCGAAATCAATGTCGTATGGGTAAACCTTTCCGGACTCCGGCGCAAGCTCTCAGAGCTGGGCGCGCACGTCGCGATCAGGGTCGTACGCGGCACGGGATATATGCTTGAGGAAATATGACGGTATGGTAAGAAAATTAAGACGGAGAGTCGCGGCAATAACGATATGCTCGGTTTTCATCGTTTTATCGCTGATAATAGGACTCATAAACGCCGTAAACTATATAAATAAAGACAGAGCGGCGGAATCCCTGCTCGACATCATCGCCGAAAACGGCGGAGGCTTCCCTCAGCAGCCGGGCATACACCCGCCCTCACCGCCATCAAAGCCGGATGA